>Ga0209407_1000849_pt1 | contig 35145 bp, 33 predicted proteins | sample AD_JPNHG3_MetaG_FD_184410 | JGI IMG/M metagenome (GOLD analysis project Ga0209407, IMG submission 184410) | Active sludge microbial communities of municipal wastewater-treating anaerobic digesters from Japan - AD_JPNHG3_MetaG (SPAdes) (version 2) | ecosystem: Engineered > Bioreactor > Anaerobic...
TATTTTTAAATAACGAAATGTTTTTTATATACTTAAAGATAACGCGGAAAACGTTTCTTTATTAATTTTACAAAATTTTTTGATTAAAATCAAGCATTTTTCCTTGAATTTTCTGCTTAAAAGGCATTATATTTTGCCTCTCATAAGATAAAACGTTTGAAAAGGAAAAAGGTTACATCTTTTCTGGTGTCATTTAAGTGGCTATCATTGCTGTTTTTTTAATGTCATCCTGAGGGCTTCAGCCCGAAGGATCCCTCGGCTTTCAGCAATAATCATCAATAATCAGCAATCATTACTGTGCGTGGGATTCTTCGCTGACGCTCAGAATGACACCCTTACCGATGTCATCCTGAGGGCTTCAGCCCGAAGGATCCCTCGGCTTTCAGCAATAATCATCAATAATCAGCAATCATTACTGTGCGTGGGATTCTTCGCTGACGCTCAGAATGACACCCTCACCGATGTCATCCTGAACGTAGTGAAGGATCCCATGGATTTCAGTATTATGCGGCTATCACTGCTGTTTTTTAGTGTCATCCTGAGGACTTCAGTCCGAAGGATCCCATGGCTTTCAGCAATAATCAGCAATCGTTACTGGGCGTGGGATTCTTCGTTTCACTCAGAATGACACCCTTACCGATGTCATCCTGAGGGCATCAGCCCGAAGGATCCCATGGATTTCAGTATTATGCGGCTATCACTGCTGTTTTTTAGTGTCATCCTGAGGACTTCAGTCCGAAGGATCCCATGCCAACTAATAAACAACTATCTTTAATGTGGATGAGATTCTTCACTTCGTTCAGAATGACCGTGGAAACTCACTGCTGTGGATGGGATTCTTCACTTCGTTCAGAATGACAGTCAAGTTAACGTAGGATTCTTCCTTGCCAACTAAAGTATACTTTTTAAACTGCCAGATCTTTCCACTGGGGATTTTGCTCTTCAATAATTTTAATCTTTTTATCCCTTGTCCATCCTTTTATTGTTTTTTCAGCAAAAATAGCATCTTTGGGATTATTAAATGTTTCTAGAAATACTATTTTATTAATATTATAACGAGCAGTAAAACTTTTAGAATTTATTTTAAATTGATGTTCTAAAATACGCCTATCAATATTAGAAGTAACGCCTGTATACAAAACATTGTTGTTTTTATTGGTAGCTATATAAACATAATAATTTTTCATATGCATTGGATGGGATTCTTCACTTCGTTCAGAATGACCGTGGAAACTCACTGCTGTGGATGGGATTCTTCGCTGACGCTCAGAATGACCGTGGAAACTCACTGCTGTGGATGGGATTCTTCGTTTCACTCAGAATGACTGATGTTTTTTAATGTCATCCTGAAGGCGAAGCCTGAAGGATCCCTCGGCTTTTAGTATTATACGACTGTCACTACTGTGCATGGGATTCTTCACTTCGTTCAGAATGACCGTGGAAACTCACTGCTGTGGGTGGGATTCTTCGCTAACGCTCAGAATGACTGCTGTTTTTCAATGTCATCCTGAGGGCATCAGCCCGAAGGATCCCATGGCTTTCAGCAATAATCAGCAATCACTGCATTGCATGGGATTCTTCGCTGACGCTCAGAATGACAAAATAAAACATTCAGAATGACAAAACTCTAAACAATCCTCCAAGAACTACTCACCAAAATTAAAACCATTAAAACCAAAGCAAAAATCATTTCAGGTAAATAATAACGCAAACTAAATTGATTTTCCGCATTCAAAATCCACAATTCATTAACTAAAACAAAAATAATCAACCACACGGCGCCAATACTCAAAAAATTAACTGGCAAAAAATTCAAAATCCACGCAAACTCTAAAAGAATGGTAACCGGCACCAATGTTATTAAAACATTGGTTTTTTTATTAACAAAAATTTGCCGATAACTTTCAAATAAAAAGAAAAGAGAAATAAAAAGTAATAGTTGCTTAAGAAAAAAATCGGAAAAGAGATTAGAGCGGAAAAACAAAAAAGAAAATGGCAAAATAATTAATGGTGAAAAAAAACGAAAAAAATCAATATAAATGCAGGATTTTTTATAAAATCTAATCAGAAAATAAAAAATTATAAAACCACTAACTAAATAAACTTGTTCCAATACTGTTGACCAAACAAAAACACTAGGAAAAAACAAAAAAACTCCAAACAAAAAAACTAAAGGCCAAGCAAAGAAAAATGTTTTCTTTGCTAAAGATTCGTTTTTTATTTTTAAAAATTTAATAAACCAATAAATAGAGTATAACAAAACAATCGTAAACCAAAAATTACTAAATCTGGATAAATAATAAATTTCTGACAGAACAAAAGTAATTAAAAAATTCCTCATTTTGTTTTTTCTGATGATACCTTAAAATTACGCGAATGAAAATGAACAATAATAAAATTAAGTTTATTATTTTCCACTGTTATTTTTACAATATCAGCTGCCCCAATCTCTCCGTTAATAATTTTATAAGCCAGTGGGTCTAAAATATTTCTCTGAATTACTCGTTTTAATTCGCGAGCGCCAAAATCAGGACTAAAACCTTCTTTAGCCAAATATTTTTTTACCACCTCATCAATTTGCAACTGAATTTCTTTTTGTAATAAACGTTTTTTTACTATCTCTAACTGAATTTCCACAATTTTTTCAATTTCTTTTTGATTTAAAGGATTGAAAATAATTATTTCATCAATTCGATTTAAAAATTCTGGTCGAAAATGTTCTTTTAGAGCTAAACGAATTTTTTCTTTTAAATTTTTTGATTGAATAATTTGTTTTTCTTCATCATCATTGGTTGCTTTAAATCCTAAAGTGGACATTTGTTCTAAATATTCACTACCCACATTGGAAGTCATAATAATAACCGTATTTTTAAAATTAACTGTCCGCCCCTTGGCATCAGTTAAACGTCCGTTGTCTAAAATTTGTAATAAAATATTAAACACATCAGGATGAGCTTTTTCAATTTCATCAAACAAAATTAAACTATAAGGACGGTGTTTTACAATTTCAGTTAATTGACCGCCTTCTTCATAGCCAATGTAACCGGGTGGCGAACCAATCAGACGACTTACCGTATGCTTTTCCATATATTCACTCATATCAATTCGCACCATCGCCTTTTCATCATTAAAAAGAAATTCGGCTAAAGCTCGCGCTAATTCAGTTTTACCCACACCTGTTGGCCCTAAAAACATAAATGAACCAATCGGTTTATCCTCTTCAGCTAAACCAGCTCGGCCTCGTAAAATAGCATTCGCCACGGCCTTAATTGCTTCATCTTGACCAACAACGCGTTGTTTTAAAGCATTCTCTATTGATCTTAATTTTTCTATTTCGCTTTGAAGCATTTTGCTTACAGGAATGCCTGTCCACTGAGAAACCACTTTGGCGATATCTTCTTCATTAATTTCTTCTTTTATTAATTTTTGTTTTTTTAATTGATTTTTCTTTTCTATTTCTTCTAATTTTTTTTCTAATTGAGGAATTTCGCCGTACATTAATCGCGCTACTTTTTCTAAATCGCCGTGCAATTCAGCAATTTCCTTTTCCTTTTTTAAATCTTCTAATTTTTTTCGCAAAGCGTGAATTTCATCAATTATTTTTTTATTACCATTCCATTTTTTATTTAATTTTTCATATTCGGATTTGGCTTCTTTTAAATCAGCTTCAATTTTTTTCAAACGCATTGCTGATTTTTTTTCATCTTTTAATGCTTGTTTTTCAATTTCTAAATTAAGAATTTTTCTTTTTAACTCATCTAATTCCGGCGGAGTACTATCTAATTCCAAACGTCGCGCTGAAGCAGCTTCGTCAATAAGATCAATGGCTTTATCTGGCAAAAAACGATCCGGGATATAACGAACCGAAAGATTCACTGCGGTCATTAAGGCGCTATCAGAAATTTTTATTCCATGAAAACTTTCGTATTTATCTTTTAATCCTCGCAAAATAGCAATCGCTTCTTCAGTCGATGGCTCTTCTACGTAAACTAATTGAAAACGTCTTTCTAAAGCTGGATCTTTTTCAATATAACGTTGATAATCTCTTAAAGTAGTCGCGCCAATAGCTCGCAATTCGCCTCGAGCTAAAGGCGGTTTTAGAACATTAGAAGCATCAATTGCTCCTTCAGCCGCCCCCGCGCCAACAATAGTGTGAATTTCATCAATAAAAAGAATGTATTTTCCTTCTCCGGCTTTTATTTCTTTAATAAAAGCCTTTAAGCGGTCTTCAAATTCACCGCGAAATTTTGTTCCTGCCACCATACCGGGCAAATCCAAAGAAATTACTTCTTTGTTTTTTAAGCTTTCAGGCACATCGCCATTTACAATTTTTTGAGCTAATCCTTCAACAATTGCGGTTTTTCCTACTCCCGGCTCACCAATTAATAAAGGATTATTTTTTGTTCGCCGAGAAAGAATTTGAATCACTCGATAAAGCTCTTCTTCACGACCAATTACTGGATCTAATTTTTGTTCCCTAGCTAATTGAGTTAAATTTATCGCGTATTTTTCTAAAACTTGAAATTTAGTTTCAGGCGTTTCATCTACCACTCGTTGATTACCGCGAATTTCTTTTAAGGCCTTTAAAACTTCTTCTCGTGTAATTTTAAATTTATCAAAAATTGGTTTTAAATCTCTTGCTGATTCAATTAAACCCAAAAGCAGGTGTTCACAAGAAACATATTCATCTTTTAATTCTGCCGCTTCTTTAGCTGCCCGATCTAAAGATTGAATCAATTCTTGCGATAAATAAAGCTGTCCGACATTGGCATTAACAACAAAAACTTTTGGTAAATGATCAATTTCTAAATCCAAGCTATTTATTAAAGCTTTCAAATTAATACCTAAACGTGACAAAAGCATTCCAATTACCCCATCTTCTTGGATAACTAAAGCATTCAAAAGATGGACGGGTTTTAACTCGCCTTGATTTTTAGAAATAGCTAAATCTTGCGCTGCTTGAAGCGCTTCTTGAGCTTTTAATGTAAAACGATTAAATGGCATAATATTTGTATTTTTTAATAGTAATAAATGATAATTAATATTAAACTTTTATTAATTTATTATTTTATTATTATTATTTTTATTATTTTTTGTAAAATAAGTATTTATTAGTCTGATTTTAAACTTAAATAAGTATTTATTAGTCTAAATTAAAAATTTATTTTTAATTTTTGTTTTTGCAGTGTTTCTATTCTATATCTTCTGGCCGTTCCGTCAAGATTAATTCAAGATTCAATTCTTCTTGACCGCGCAAAACTTTTAAATTAATCTTATCGCCTATCTTATAATTTTTTATTAAAGAAGAAATGGAATTGGTTGAATTAATTTTTTTGCCATCAAATTCTAATATAATATCACCTTCTTTTAGTCCCGCTTTTTCAGCCGGAGAATTAGATAAAACTGCTGGTTCATTGCTATTTCCGCTACTAATTAAAGCGCCGTAATCAACTGGCAAATTTTTCTGTTCCTTTAGGGTTGGCGTAATAATTGTGTAACGAATTCCTATAAATGGCGAAGCAATTTTTCCTAAACTTTGATATGATTCAATATCTTTTTTAGCTCGATTAATTGGTATGGCAAAGCCAATATTTTCTGCTCCCGAAGCAATAGCGGTATTTATACCAATCACCTCCCCTTTTAAATTAATTAACGGCCCACCCGAATTACCAAAATTAATTGCCGCATCAGTTTGAATAACATTATCTATTGTTTCAATATTTCCCGAAGAATCAGTAGCAGTGACTGAACGCGCTAATCCGGAAACAACTCCTAAAGAAATAGTATTGCGAAATTCACCTAAAGCATTACCAATCGCAATAACTGTTTGTCCCAACTTAATACTTTCTGAATTGCCCAAAGTAAGGACTGGTAAATTATTAGCTTCTATTTTAATTAAAGCAATATCATCTATAGGATCTTGAGCTAAAATTTTAGCCTGATATTTTTCTCCATTATTAAGAAAAACTGTGTATTCCGCTTCTTTGTCGCTAACCACATGTTTATTGGTTAAAATTAAACCATCAGAGGAAACAATAAAACCCGTTCCACCTCCCACTTCTTGTTTTTCTGTTCCTTTTTGGCGATATTGAGGTATTTGAGGCGATTCAAACCGAAAAAATGGCCAGAAAAATTGTTGAATTTCTGGTGGTATTCCTTCAAATGGATTAGTGTAATATTGTTCAATAATTGGGACGTCTTTAGTAATAATAATACTCACTACCGCATTAGAAGATTTTTCTACTACATCAATTATTTTTTGTTCGTATTCTACTTCTGAGCTATAAGTTGTTGGCGTAGGTGAAGCGGTGGGCGTTGGACTGGTTGTCTCTTCTTTAAACCATTGGGGAATTAATTTTTTAAAATTAAAAATATTGTTTGTGTTTTGAGAAAGATTGGCTAATAAATTGTTTTGATTTTCTCCTCTACCTTCAGAAGAATAAGCTATTTTTTGAGAAATTAAAAAACCAAAACTACTGCCAATTAAGATACTAATTACAATAACTAAGATAAATTTATTATTTTGTTTCATATTTTATTTATTTTAAAGTAAATTAAAATAGATATCTTTAAACGACAGACACCTCTTATTATAAATACGAAAAATAAAAAGAAAAGTTTTAATTAAGAAACCTCATCGGGAACGTAATTAATCAATCCCATATAACGCGCTCTTTTAATTGCTTGCGCTAATTTTCTTTGATGTTTTCGACAAAGACCAGTTTTTTTAGCTGGCATAATTTTTGATTGAAACGTCAAAAAACGAGAAAATAATGATATCTCTTTATAATCAATATTAGTAACATTTTGACTACAGAAAAAACATTGTTTCATATTTTTATTAATTTTATTTTTTAATTAAAAATTAAAAAGGCAAATCATCAATTGAAATTTCATCTTCACTAATTACCGGGATATCGCTTTCGTTAATACTATCAAGATCCGCTGGCGCTTCTATGTCTGTTCCTTCTCTACCAGAAAGATTTGAACGACCACTTCCTCCTTCATCACTGCCTCGCGGCCCCAATTGAAAACTTTGAGCAATAATTTCTGTTCGCGAATGACGAACTCCTCCTTGATCTGTCCAACTTCGAGTTTTTAACCGACCCTCAATGAAAACCAATTTACCTTTTGACAAATAACGACTGGCTGTTTCGGCTAATTTTCCCCAAACAACAACGTTATGAAATTCCACTTCTGTCTGTCTTTGACCATTTTTATCATTCCAAATGCGGTTAGTGGCGACACCAAAAGAAGCCACGCTTTGACCAGCCGGCGTTGTGCGCAATTCGGGATCACGAGTTAAATTTCCCAAAATAAATACTTTATTAAAATTCATATATTTGTTTTTTATTTTTATTTATTTAAAAGAAAGCTAAAAAAATTAATTAAACTAATTTTTGAATTTCTTCTAATTTTTCTTCTAATTTTTCATCGGCCGATTCTTCTTTTATTGGAGTGGTAGAAATAAAATCTTTATTTGTTTCTTCTATGTTTTCAGAAGAAAAATTTTTGACCTTTCTATCATTATAACGTTTTTTAAATATTTGAGAAGAAGCTGATTTTGTTTGATATTTTGGAGGAGGTGTAACCAATAAATAGCGCAAAATTTCTTTTTCAAAAGCAAATTTTTTTCTTAATTCTGCTATTTTTTGAGGATCTAATTCAAACCAAAAATAACCAAAATAAGCCGCATTTTCTTTTTTGATAGGATAGGCTAAATTAATTTTATTAAATTCAAATTCTTTTAAAATAGTGGCGCCGACTTCTTCAAAACTTTTTTTAATTTTTTGAAGCACATCTGCTATTTCGGTATCAATTAATTTTCCACTCAAAAGAAAACTAATTTCGTAAACTTTCTTATCCATAATAATTTTTAGTTTAATTATTATTTTTTTAATTGTCAAATACTTGCATGTTATTATAAGGAATACACAACTATCACTGCTGTTTTTTAATGTCATCCTGAACGTAGTGAAGGATCCCTTGGCTTTTAGCAATAATCAGCAATCACTGCTGTGCGTGGGATTCTTCGCTGACGCTCAGAATGACGCTCTCACCGATGTCATCCTGAGGGCGAAGCCCGAAGGATCCCTCGGATTTTAGAAATAATCAACAATCACTACTGTGGATGGGATTCTTCGCTAACGCTCAGAATGACAAAACAAAACGTTCAGAATGACGCCCTCACTGATGTCATCCTGAGGACTTCAGTCCGAAGGATCCCTCGGATTTTAGTACTAATCAGCAATCACTGCATTGCATGGGATTCTTCGCTAACGCTCAGGATGACGAAAATAAAATATTCAGAATGACAAATAAAAATAATACGCCATTCTATAATAAATCTTCATTTTTGCATTTTGAAGTTTGATTTTATATAATGTTTTTATGCCCGAATTACCCGAAGTAGAAACAATTGTTAATGATTTAAAAAAATTAGTGATTGGAAAAAAAATCACTGACGTTTGGATTGATACACCAAAACTAATTAAACATCCCGACTTAACTACTTTTAAAAACCAAATTAAAGGTTTAGAAATTAAAAACGTCAGCCGTCAAGGCAAAAACATTTTATTTGATTTGTCTCACGATTATACGCTTTTAATTCACCAAAAAATGACTGGCCATCTTCTTTATGGAAAATGGAAAATCAACGGCAAAAAAGTAATTCCTTTAAGCAACAATGAATTTAATGAATCAGTTAATAGCTATATTCATTTTATTCTTTTTTTAGATAATTTTTATCAACTTGCTCTATCAGATTTAAGAAAATTTGCTAAAATTATTTTAGATAAAAAAGAAAATATTTTAAATTTAAAAGAATTAAAAAAACTGGGACCCGATCCTCTTGATAAAAATTTTACTTTTAAAAAATTTAAAGAAGTTATTTCTTCTGCTTCTCCTCGCGCAAAAATTAAACAAGTTTTAATGGATCAAACAATAATCGCTGGCATTGGCAATATCTATGCTGATGAAATTTTATGGTGGACTAAAATTCACCCCCTTTACTCTATTCAATCATTAACCGACAATGAATTAAAAAAAATTTATCAAGCCATTAAAAAAGTATTAAAAATGGGAATAAAATATCGTGGCGCTTCAGTCAGTGATTATCGCGATCCATTAGGTAAAAAGGGCCGATACGATCAAGTTAGAAAAGTATATCAACGTGAAAATCAAAAGTGTTATCGCTGTGGACATATCATTAAACGAATAAAAATTGGCGGTCGTTCAAGTTGTTATTGCCCTCATTGTCAAAAAATATGATTTATTTTCTTTCTGGCACAGATGAATATCGAATTTTGGAAAAAGCTGAAGAAATTAAAGAACAGTATCACAAAAAATATCCAGAACTTTTTGGTTTTGAACATTTTGAATTAAGCGAAAAAAATACTTTTGATTCTTTTAAAAATTTTTTTAGCAGCTCCTCAATGTTTGCCTTACAAAAATTAGCTATTGCTGATGATATTTTTCAAAGTCCCGAATTTTCCCAAATTGCTTCTTTTCTCAAAAAATCTAAACTAGATAAAGACAAAGAAAAAAACCTCATTCTCATTCAAACAAATTTTGATAAAACAAAAGAAAAATTAACCGCTGAAAAAAAAGATTTTTTAAACTATTTAAAAAAAACAGCTACCTGTCAAAATTTTTCTTTTTTTAAAAATTTTTCCGAGGCCTTACCATGGCTAAAAAAAGAATTAAAAAAACACGACATCAATATTGAGCTACCCGCTCTTAAAATTTTATTTGAAAATTTTGCTAATGATTCTTATGGATTGATTAACGAATTAATAAAACTTTCTTTATACGAACCAAACAAAAAAATCACTTTAAACGAAGTAAAAGACCTTTCTCACTTTTATCTTCATCCTAATTTTTTTGCTATTTATGATGATTTTTTTAATGGCAATAAAAAACAAATGATTTTTAATATTGAAAAGTCCATTAAAAGCGGTATTGATGAAGGACAAATTTTTAATTATTTTATTAAACAAATTCGCGCGGCAATTTATATTTTAAAACACCAAACAAAAAAAATTGATTTACCGCCTTTTGCTATTAATAAAATTAGACAAAAATTATTAAAATGGCCTGATGCTCAAGAAAAAATGTTAAAAATTTATGACCAATTAAGTAAAATAGATTGGCTAGTTAAAAAAGGAGTTCTTGATTATCAAACCGCCTTAGAAATATTAATTATTGAAATTAAACTTATGTAATATGATTAAAAATGATTCTTTTAAACCCAAAACTGTTTTAATTGGATTATCTGGTGGTGTTGATAGCGCTGTTGCCGCTAAATTATTAATGATGGCTGATTTTAATGTTTATGGCGTTTATTTGCGATTGTGGCACGAAAACAAAACCATTACTCAAAAAAGAGAAAAATTAGCCAAACAAACAGCTCAAAAAATCGGTCTATCTAATTTGATTATTGTTGATGCTGAAAATATTTTCAAAAAATATGTTATTGAATATTTTATTAACGAATTAAAATCCGGAAGAACGCCCAATCCTTGTGTTCAATGCAATCACTATATTAAATTTAAAATTTTTTATGATTTAGCTAAAAATTTGGATATTGATTATATTGCCACTGGTCATTACGCTAAAATTATTAAAAAAAATAACCCCAAAGAAATTTACAAAATAATTAAAGCTAAAGACAAAAACAAAGATCAAACTTATTTTTTATGGTCACTTAATCAAAAATTATTAAAAAAAATTATTTTCCCCTTAGGAGATTTTACCAAAGAAGAAGTAAAAAAAATGGCCGAAATATGGCATTTAAATTTTGAAAAAATTAAAGAAAGTGAAGATATTTGTTTTACCAACAATTTAGAAAAATTTATTAAAAAAAATATTCCGCTAAAAAATGGTTTAATTATTGATGCTACCTCTAATAAAGTTTTAAGACAACATCAGGGACTTCCTCTTTATACTCTTGGTCAAAGAAAAAATATTTGTTTTTCTAATAAAGAACCTTATTATGTGATAAAAAAGGATTCGAAAAAAAATATTCTTATTGTAGCTCCTCGTTCTCAAAAAAATTTATTTACTGAAAAAATTGTTTGGCTAACAAAAGTTAATTTTGTTGGAATAAAACCCAAAACGCCTTTTCCTTGTCAAGTAAAATTACGTTATCGTAGTGAATTAATTCCCGCTACTCTTTGTTTTAAAAAATCCTACTATCTTTTGCTGAAAAAAAATTATTTTATACCAACTCCCGGTCAATCCGCTGTTTTTTATAAAAATAATGAATTAATTGGTGGTGGAGTAATAAAAAAATAAAATTTGTTTATAATAAAATTATGCAAGATAAATTTTCTCAACAAATAATGAAATTAGAAAAAATTCGCCAAAGAAAAAAAATAGTAATTATTTCTATTCCTATTTTGATTATTCTTTTAATTGTTTTAATAAGAATTTTTTTTATTAAACCCGCGCCAACTTGCATCGATGGAATAAAAAACGGCAATGAACAAGGAATTGATTGTGGCGGACCTTGTCTAGCTTGCGGTATTAAATATGCTACCCCGATTGAAGTGGTATTCAATAAAGTCTTAAAAGAAAATCAAAATAATAGCCAGATTTTAATAAATATAAAGAATAGTAATGCTGAATACGGCGTTTGGTTTGAATATACAGCAACACTATACGATTCATTTGGCCAAGAATTAAAAACTATTTCTGATAAAAATTTTATTTTGCCATTTTCTAATAAATATCTTCTTTTGCAAAAAATTCCTATTCCCGCGGAAAAAATTAACCGTGTTGAAATAAAATTTAATTATGATCAAAAAGATTGGTTTTATAGTAATTTATCAACTGATAAATTATTTTCTATTCCCAACAAACAATTAAGAATGATGACGCCTCAAGAAGCCGGCTTTCTTGAATTAACTGCTCAAATAAAAAACAATACCAACAAAGATTTTTCCGAAATAGAAATTGTTATTATTCTTTACTCTAAAACCGGTGAAATTATAAATGCCGCCAAAACAAAAACAACTAATTTAGCCGCTTATGATAACAAAACTTTTAGTTATGTTTGGCAATATAGTTTTCCTGATTTAAACATTGTTGATTTTTATCATATTGATATTATTGCTGATGCTATTAATTAATTTATTTTTATGGAAATTTCGTGGAAAAAATTTTCTTTTTCTTTAATTATCCCAATTTTTTTATTAGCGCTTTTTAGCCTTTTAACCTTATACAGTCTTTCGATAGAAGATGCTTCTCCTTTGCAACTTTTTAGAAAACAACTGTTTTGGTTTGTTTTTTGTTTTGTTGTTTTTTATCTCATTGCTAATTTTTTTGATTATCGTATTTTAATTAATCAAAATTTTTTCGTTATCGGACTATATATTTTATCGCTAATTTTATTAATTGCTGTTTTGCTATTTGGACCAAAAATTAAAGGCATTACCGGCTGGATTACTTTTGGAAATTTTAGTTTTCAACCAGTAGAGTTAGCCAAACTTTCTCTAATTATTCTTTTAGCAAAATATTTTGCTATTTGGCATATTGAAATTTGGCGACCTCAACGTTTAATTGCCACGGCTATTTACACTGGTTTATGCGCTTTTTTGGCTTTCCTTCAGCCTGATATGGGGTCGGCTATTTTTTTTATTTTGATTTGGATTGGAATGCTTTTAATTTCCGGATTAAAATTTAAACATTTCGCCATTCTTTTGCTTATTTTTATAATTTTAAGTTTTATTGGTTGGCAATATTTTTTACAAGATTATCAAAAAAATCGTATTTTAACATTTTTTAATCCAGCGCACGACCCGTTAGGAAGCGGCTATAATGTTATTCAAGCGAAAATTGCCATTGGTTCGGCTAGTTTGTTGGGAAAAGGATTAGGGCAAGGATTAATAACGCAACTTCATTTTTTACCCGAAGCCAAAACCGATTTTTTCTTTGCTGCTTTTGTTGAAGAATGGGGAATTGTTGGCGCTTTAATTCTTTTTGTAATTTATGGCTGGTTATTTTTTCAAATTTATCACATTGGAATAAAAAGCGAAAACAATTTCTCTAAACTTTTTTGTTTTGGTTATCTTTTTATTTTAATTTTACAAATTACTATTAACTTAGGCGCTAATCTTGGATTTCTTCCTGTGACTGGCTTGCCATTACCATTTTTAAGCTATGGCGGCTCCAACCTCTTGATAAATTTTATTGCTTTAGGTATTATTCAAAATATCAAAAATATAAATAGAAAATAAAATTAAAATATAATTTAATTTTAATTTTATCAATCGCTTGTTGATATCTAAATCAATTAATAAATAATCATTTCTAATTAAAAATTAATAGATTAACCATTATGAAACAATTTATTATTCTTGTATTATCAGTTTATTTAATCGGCATCATTTTTTTTATTGGCGTTTTTTATTATCAATTAAAACCCGTTACCGTCTCAGCGGAAAATCAAAATCAAAGTATTCAATTTATCGTTGAAAAAGGAAATGGATTTAAAGAAATTGCTGAAAACTTAGAAAATCAAAATTTAATTAAATCAGCGCAGGCATTCAAAATGTATCTTTTAGTTAAAGGCTGGGCTAATAAATTACAACCGGGAATTTATCAAATTAACTACGGCGCCAAACCAGTTGATATTGCCAAAACACTTCTTTTAGGAATGCCTAACGAAAAAACCATCGTAATTCCTGAAGGATATACTTTATTAAACATTGAAAATAAATTAAAAAGCGAGGGAGTGTTAAACGAAAACGAATCGCTTTTTGATTTAAAAATAGCTGATTTTCAAAATGAATATGATTTTTTAAAAGATTCGCCGGCTGATGCTAATTTAGAAGGATTTTTATTTCCTGACACCTATCGATTCAAAATAAATTCACCCTCCACTCTTATTGCCACTCGCATGCTTGATAATTTTGAAAAAAATATTTCTAACTTATCAGAAGAAATAAAAAATTCTTCTTTAAGTTTTTATCAAATCATTATTTTAGCTTCTATTATTGAAGGCGAGGTACCCCATGAAAAAGATCGTCCGTTAGTAGCTGGTATTTTATTAAAAAGAATGGAAAATAAAATGCCTCTTCAAGTAGATGCCTCAATAATTTATTATAAATGTAATATTTTAAAGACTGATGATTGTCGTAAAATTTCTCCCGATGATTTAAAAACAGATTCTTCATATAATACTTATAAAAACAAAGGATTGCCCAAAGGACCAATTAATAATCCGGGGTTAAGCGCCATTAAAGCCGCTCTCAATCCATTAGATAGTCCTTATTGGTATTATTTATCTGATCCTCAAACTGGTAATACTATTTTTTCTAAAACCCTAAAAGAACACAATCAAGCTATTAAACAATATCTGAAATAAAAAATCCGTCTAAAACGGATTTTTTATTTATTTTATTTTTTTTCTTCTAAAATTTTTTGACGAATGACTTTATCAATTTCATTAAATATTTTAGGATTATCTTTTAAAAATTGTTTAGCATTATCAATACCTACTCCCAATTTTGTTCCATTATAAACATAAGAATTGCCTGATCGTTCAACTACTCCTGTTTTTACTCCGGTATTAATTAAATCGCCTTCTTTAGAAATCCCTTCATTATACATAATATCAAATTCGGCAATTTTAAAAGGTGGGGCTACTTTATTTTTTACTACCTTAACCTTAATGCGTGAGCCGATTATTTCTTCTCCCTTTTTAATTTGAGCTGTCCGTCTAATATCAATTCTTACTGATGAATAAAATTTTAAAGCTTTACCACCGGGAGTTGTTTCAGGATTACCAAACATTATTCCTACTTGCATTCGAATTTGATTAATAAAGATGATGACCGTCTTCGTCTTGTTAGCAATAGCTGTAATTTTTCTTAGAGCCTGAGACATTAATCGCGCTTGCAATCCAATGTGTTGAGCGCCCATTTCTCCTTCAATTTCGGCTCGTGGCGTTAAAGCAGCAACCGAATCAACCACAATAATATCAATGGATCCCGATCTTACTAATTCTTCCATAATATTTAAAGCTTCTTCTCCATTGTCGGGCTGAGAAATTAATAATTCGTTGATTTTAACACCAATGCGTTTAGCGTATTCCGGATCTAAGGCGTGCTCTGCATCAATAAAAGCTGCTTTTCCACCTTGTTTTTGAGTTGAAGCAACAATATGAAGAGCTAATGTAGTTTTTCCGCTTGATTCTGGACCATAAATTTCAACAATTCTTCCTCGAGGCATTCCACCAACGCCCAAAGCCAAATCTAAAGAAATAGAGCCGGTAGGAATTGCTTCAACATCAACTCTCGGCGCTTCACCTAATTTCATAATTGCTCCTTCACCAAATTTTGACTGAATATCTTTTATTGTTGATTCCAAAATATCTTCTTTGGTTTTTTCATTATTTTTTTCTTCTGATTTTTTTTGTTTTGTAGCCATAAAAATTTTTATATTTTTTATAAACAGACTTTTTATTTCATTTATTATAACAAAATATTTTTGTAATTCAAAATAAAACTGCTATCTATTGTAAATAAAAATATTTATTAGATGACAAAACATTTTGACAACTTTTAATAAGTTAGTTAATTTTAATAAAGACATCTTTGCCGAGGTGGCGGAATTGGCAGACGCGCTAGGCCTAGGACCTAGTCCTTAAAAGGGTTGAGGGTTCGAGTCCCTCCCTCGGCACAAACGAATAAAATGAGTTTGAGACGAGGAGCAAACCAACTGCTTGGCTTGCGTGAAAAATTATTGAAATGAAGTGGCGGCGAAATTCTTTTAGAATTTCGCCGCTATTAAAATAATTTTTAAAATAAGTATTTATTAGTCTGATTTTAAATATAATTTCTCATTCTGTCATCCTGAACGGAGTGAAGGATCCCTCGGCTTTTAGCATTGTGCGACTATCATTACTGTGGATGGGATTCTTCACTAACGTTCAGAATGACAATCACACATGTCATCCTGAGGGCCCGCCTACGGCGGGCAGGCTTTAGCCACTGCCTACCGGTAGGCAAGTAAAGGATCCCATGGTTTTTAACACAATGATACTTGCTTCAGTTTAACTCAATAACTTCTGGCTGAATTTGTGAAGCGAGCGGGCATGGTTTCATTCTTTTTGATTCAAAAAGAATGAAGAGCGAGCGAACAATTCAGTGAGTGAGCACGCTGGGCGAACGAACGTAGCCAGAAGTTATTGAGTTAAACAAACGGATTTGCATTGCATGGGATTCTTCACTTCGTTCAGAATGACAGTGGAAACTCACTGCTTTGGATGGGATTCCTGCCTCTCGGCAGGCAGGCTTCAATCCCTGCCTGCCGAAGGCGGGCCTGCCTACCGGCAGGCAGGCCTGCCCGCCGATAGGCGGGTGAAAAATCCCTTGACCTTCAAGAATAAAAAACTACTGGGATTTTTAAAAAATTCCAGTAGTTTTTTATTTAATTTTTTCTTTTATTTAATTTTTTTATCTTATTACAATCATTTCTAACATTTCTTGAAAGGCTTTTTCGCTTGTCGCTATAACAAAATATTCATTATAGAAACTATAATAAAATTCTGCTCCACTAGAAAATTTAATATATCTAACATTATTTATAACACCAATGGCTTTAGAATTAAAAGTTCCTTCTGGATTTCCTACGTTTTGAAGATATTGCGATGATAAAATTTCAGGTTTTTTTTCAATCAAATTTTCAAAAGCTAAAGAAAAACGTCCTCTCAACCCCGATAGAGCAAAAGCATTTAAATTTTTAGCATCTATTTTTGCAACATAAGCAATTGATTTTTGAGAAATATCATCGGAATAAATAATAAAAGAAAATTCTTTTTCCCATTTAGGTTGGTCACCAAAAGAAATACCACTAAAATTATTAAACAATAATTTTAATATATTTTCAGCGCTAATAAAATTTCCATCACTATCAACAAAAACAATTTCTTTTATTGTTTGGGATTGGGTTAAATTATTGAATTGTTGAACTAAAATTTTTTCAAAATCACTCAAAGTTAAATTAAAAGACACAAACTCTCTTTGGCCATTAAAATTATTTAATAAAGAAACATATTCTGGCATTGATGTAGGAGAAGTAGAAACTTCTGGATTGGCTGGTTTATTTTTAAATAGAAAAAATCCAACAATTAATCCCAAAACTATAATAGTACCAATTACCGTAAAAATAATTTTATTCTTATGAGAAGAATTTTTTTCCGGAGTAATTTCGGTTGAAAAAAAAGTAACGGCTTCTTGATTATTTTTTTGAATAACCTCCTCTAAATCATGTCCTAAGATTTTGCCACTCGTCAAACCACCGCCACTTTTTCTCATGTCTTCAACATCAGTTTCCAGTGTTCTAATTTTTATTTGAGATGGGGGTTTTCTTTGGATTTCTGCCATATTATATTAAATTATAATAATTTTAAAAAAAATTAAAAGTTTTTTAAATGGAAAATGTTTTAACAATTTCTAAAACCGCGCCAAAAACAAGAAAAATAACTATAAGAATTCTTATTGGATTAGAAATTTTTATAGAAAAAGGAAGTGTTTGATCGCCTTTTTCTTGGGCTTTTTTATGAATTAAAAAATTTAAAAGACTTTCAATACCCAAAATAGCCGCGCCCAAAAAACCAATGATTGTAATAAAATTATTAACTCCTAAAAAATAAAATGAAATTGGTAAAAAAAGAGGAAAAAACCAAGCTAATCCATTTTTAAAATGTAAATCAAATTTTAAAGTATTTTTAAAACTTAAAGCTAAAATAAAATAAGAAGTAATAATTAAAAATATGCCGAGTAAATTTGTAGCTACACCCAAGATATAATTTTTTTCTATCAGTTGAGGAACAACATCAAAACTAATATTATTTAATCCCAAAATACCAACCACTCCCAAAACAAACATTAAATAAATTATAGCAGGAATAATACTTCCCCAAACAAGAGGTTTTTTAAAATTAACTTCTTGAGGAGTTAATTTTTTTCGAGAAAAATAATTATAAATTTCCGGCACAGCCGATCCACCGGATAAAGCAAAAAGTAAAACCCCATAAGGTAAAAACTTTTGGGAATAATTAACATAATTCAAATCGGCAAAATTTATATTAGGAATTCCCAAAACAAAGAAAAAAACAACAAAAATTATTATTAAAATTAAAGCAATGGATTCGCCTAATCCTATTAGCTTAATTCCTAAAAGAACTCCTAAAGACCCTAAAAACCAAAAAATTAAAACTGCTTTAGTTAAATCAATAGGATAATTAATAGTTTGAGAAAAATTTTGAATAAACTGTCCGCCCAAAATTAAATAAGCCAACAAAGTTCCTCCAATACTAATAAAAGTTGTTACAGTAACTAATTTTTTTGCCCAAGGCCCAAGGTATATTTCTGCTAATCCAACAAAACGATGTTCCCCCTTTGTTCTTAAAAGCGATTCACCATAAACCAAATGAGTGCAAGTAGAAATAATAGTGATAAAAATTAAATAAAAAACAAAAACGGGCAAACCGCTTTGAACAAACACATAGGGCAAACTGAAAATAGCAGCACCTAAAATGGTGCCAGCTAAAATCATTGAAGCAGAAAATTGATTTTTAATTTTTGTGAATAAACTCATCTGTTTTTTCTATTTTCTTTTCTATACGATTTTCAAAAATTTGAAAAATTATTAAAACAATTATTACCAAACAAGCAGTAATAGTAGCCAAACTATATAATCGCAAACCTACTGCTATACCAATAGCGGCTGTTATCCATAAAGTAGTGGCCGTTGTAATACCTCGCACTTTTGATTTTTGATAAATAATAACCCCCGCGCCAATAAAACCAACTCCGACAACAATTTGAGAAATGATTCGGGAAGGGTCAAAAGAAACACCAGGTATTCCTTGATAACGAAAAGCCAACACTTCAGAAATAATAGTAAAAATTGTTGCTCCTAAAGAAACTAAAGCATAAGTTCTGAAACCAGCTGGCTTTTTAGATATTTCTCTTTCTAAACCAATTAACGAACCCAAAAAAAGAGAAACTAATAATTGTTCTAAAATAATTAAATTTTCGGCCATTTTTTAATTAGTTTTATTCGACTAAATAAACTTCATTGCCGTCATGAATTTTTCCGTCTACTTTTAATCCTATCTCATCTCCTTTTTGAGCTTTATTTATTGGTTCGCGATTTATCTGGAGAGAGGCAACTTCTTGTTCAAATAAATCGTTATTTAAATGATCGCGAAAAACAATTTTATCTCCCACTTTCAAAGGAGCGCTTAATTTTATTGCTGCTACACTAATTTTATCAAAATAATGAGAAACTATTCCGATTAATTTTCCTTTGTTTTGATTTTTTTCAGGCTTAATATTCTTTATTACTTTTGGAGTTGCTTTACTAACTTTTTTTGTATTTTTCTTTACTGTTTTTTTTGTTCCTCCTTTTTTTGAAATAACTTTTTTCATTGGTTTTTTGCTCACTTTACTAGTCTTTTTAGCCACTCCTTTTTTAACAACTTTTTTGACGGTTTTTTTATTACTTGCTTTTTTAACAATTTTTTTATTTATTTTGGGTTTTTTAGAATTTATTTTTTTCATATTTATTTTTTTATAAAACGACCTTTGATTTTAAATTTTGTTTAATAAATTTATTCTTCTTTTTCTTTAAGAATCATCTCTATTAATTCTTCTACCAAATTTTTAGGATTGCTATCAAAAATAACATTGCCCGGACCTCGATCAGCTTTTTTTATAATTTCTGGCAGCATATCACTAATTCCTCCGCTCCCTTCTAAAACACCTGTAATTTTATTTTCTTCAAAAGCAATAGTAAACTCATTGAGCGTACCTATTCTTCCACAAATAACAATAACGGCATCAGCCGCTCGAGTTAATAATAAATTACGCCCCGCATATCCGGCACCAGTATAAATAATAAGATCGTGATAATCAATTGGCAAATGATATTTTTTAAGATGTTCTTTTTCCGAAATAGCTGGCGACAAACCAACAACAATTCCATTAGCTTGTTTGGCTGCTTTTGCCACCCAATAAGGAGCGCCTGTAGTCGCTCCAGTAACAACAATGCAATCGTGTTGGACTAATTCTTCACCCAATTGCATCGCTACTTCCATTGCTTTAGTGCTACAATGCCCTGTTTCAGCAGCGCCAGAAATAGCAATTTTAATTTTTGGCCTAAATATTTCTATCATATAGTTTAATTATAATATAAAAATTTTTGATTTCAAAATATAAAATAAAAATATTTTAATTTTTTGTCCGCCCAGCAGGACTCGAACCTGCAACCGTTTGCTTAAGAGGCAACTGCTCTTCCAATTGAGCTATGGGCGGAAAAATTAAAATTATAAAAAATTATTTTTATTTTTAATATTTGTTTTAATTTTAACCTTAATTATTTTATCGTCAATTTTTTAATTTAATTTTTATTATTGTGCCCCCGGGAGGATTCGAACCCCCAATTCCAGTTCCGAAGACTGGCGTGATATCCATTTCACCACGAGGGCAATTAAAAAATGCATTTCTAATTTAGCATTTTTTCTTTAAAAATTCAATCTTTAAAATTATTTTAAATATAATTTCTCACTCTGTCATTCTGAACGCAACCTGCCCGCCGAGGTGGGTAAAGGATCCCACGCACAACAATGATAGTCGCTTATTAGTTGGCATGGGATCCTTCGCCTGCCTGCCGGTAGGCAGGGCTAACGCTCAGAATAACGTTCTCACCGATGTCATCCTGAAGGCGAAGCCTGAAGAATCCCTTGGCTTTCAGCAATAATCAGCAATCATTGCTGTGGATGGGATTCTTCGTTTCACTCAGAATGACTGCTATTTTTTAGTGTCATCCTGAAGGCGAAGCCTGAAGGATCCCATGGATTTCAGTATTGTGCGACTATCATTACTGTGCGTGGAATTCTTCCCTGCCTGCCGACAGGCAGGGCTGACGTTCAGAATGACATTTTCACCGAATGTCATTTTGAGCGAAACCCAGCTTACCGACAGACAGAATGATGCATCAAAATAGTATTATATAATATTGAAATTTACATTTTTTTATGTTATAATATTAATATAAACAAATCTTAATATAAAGGTCGGTTTTATTAATATCTTTAAAAATATGGACCTAATTCCTTTCAATCCATTTAAAAATATTGAACAGTGGTTTGAAGATGATGATTGGGCATTACCTGTTATTTCACCTTCATCTCTTAAAGAACCCGCTATGGATATTTATCAAACCGACAAAGAATTAATTGCAGAATTAAATTTACCTGATTTTAATCCAGAAAAAATTGATATTTCAGTAAAAAATCAGGTTTTAATCGTTAAAGGCGAAAACGAAAAAAAGGAAGAAGAAAAAAAGAAAAATTATTGGCGAAAAGAAATTCGTCGAGGTTCTTTTGAAAAAATAATTCGCTTACCAATAGAAGTTGATGAAGATAAAATTGAGGCTGATTATGATAAAGGTATTTTGAAAATAGTAATGCCCCAAAAAAATCCTTCTTCAACCAGCGAAGAAAAGAAAATTAAAGTAAAAACAAAAGAAAATGCCTAAAAAAGTACTACTAGCTTTTCTTGTTATCACAATTGGAATTATAATAATAGCATTAAATTTTAGTCCCATCCCCATTCCAGTGCCGGGAATTAGTTCTAACAATTCCTCAAAAAATTCTAATATTACAACCGCTTATCCCACTTACTATTCTGGACCAAGACCAGAAACAGTAATTGTTAATGGACCCAAAGATGGAGAAATTATTTCTAATACACCGGTTGTAACATTTCAATTTGTGGCTATTTGAAATGGGGATTTTCGTAATATAATTTTTGAGACAAAAATTGATGAAATAGACAAAGATTGGCAGATAAGTTCAAGCAATAGTCGCACTATTCAATTATTACCGGGTGAACATGTTTATCATTTTTCTGTTCGAGCTAAAACCAAAGATGGGATAGAAGATTATACACCAGCTTCAAGAAGGTTTATTGGAAAAATCTCTTCAGAGGTTGGTCAAATAAAAATTACCTCTATATTAAATTCTTATCCTCAAAAATTAGTTTTATATAATTATGGCAATGATGTAAATATTTCTAATTGGACTATTGAATCTTCTTTAAAAAAAATAACTATTTCTGATGGAGTAAAATTATTTCGTCCTGATAATAAAATGATTTTTGAAGATATCGTTTTAGAAAATGGAGATTATCTTTATTTAATAGGTAAAAAAAGTCCTCTAAATTTTAATTTTTATTTAAATCGTTGTTTTGGTTATTTGACTAATGCTTACGATTTTAACTTTATTTTTCTTAAAGATTGTCCTCGTCCCAATCAAACAGAAATTTCTTATTTTTCTAACGAGTGTCAATTTTTTATTAATAACCTAAATGCTTGTCAAATACCCTCTTCAAATGATATTAATCGTTTTAATAACGACCCAGCCTGCCAACAATTTTTAAATGATTATTATGGTTATAATGCTTGCGTTAATCGCTATCAGTATTCTGATAATTTTTTTAAAAAAGAGTGGTATGTTTTTGCCAATGAACAATTTGCCGATTTTAATCACGATAAAATAATTTTAAAAGATGCAACCGGAGCTATCGTTGACGTTTATCAATATTAATTAATTTTATTTATTTGTCCTTGTAGCTCAATGGATAGAGCAATCCCGTCCTAAGGGAGAGATGCGGGTTCAACTCCTGCCAAGGACACTAAAAATAACAATACCCGCTAAAAGCGGGTATTGTTATTAAATTTTAGATAATAAAAACCCATCATTAGAGAGTATCTTCTCCTATAATAGTACCTATTATTCTGGTAATACTAAAGGCTAAAACAGCAACTACAATAGCAATAGCAGCATACATTAGCATATTAGTTGCTTTTTTGACTTTATCTTGACTTCCGGACGAAGTTAAATATTGAAAAGCCGCTATTAAAACAAAAATTATGGCTACTATTATAAAAATAGCATAAACCCATTTAATAACATTACGAATCACATCCAACCATTCATTTGCGTCGCGTGCCGCAGGAGTATTATATGTACCTACACCTGTAGATATAATCTCAGCATCAGCAGAATTAATTAAACCAACCATTGGTACTACGCTTAAAATTAAAATACTAATTATTACAGCGATATTGGAAATTTTTTTCATTGTTTTATTTTTTATCGACCTTTTTAAAATTTTTATTATTTATTCACCTAAAACATTGGTAATAATAGTGGAAACGCTAAAAGATAAAATAGCTACTACTACAGCAATGGCCGCATATAAAATTTGATTTCTAGCTTTTTTAATCTTATCAGTATTATCACTGGAAGTTAAAAAAGTAAATGCTGCCATTAACACGAAAATCACCACTATTGCCAAAAGAATTCGATACATCCACGAAGTAATATTGCCAATGATAGTTAAAATATCATCTATACTACTAATTTGAATTGATTCTGCTTCCGTGTTTTGATTTGTGTTTGATTGAGCAAAAACCGGTAAAGCCAAACCCATTATTATTATATTTATTATTAAACTAAATATTAAAACTTTATTTTTCATAAATTTATTTTGCTAATTGATTAATTAAACTTATTAAACTAGAAACACTAAAAACACTAATTATAGCTAAAGCCACACTTGTCCAGATAAAAACTTTCTTGGCTTTTTTAATATTATCCGGTGTACCAGTTCCCATTAAAAAACCTCCATATAAAAACATAATAATCGCTATCGGACCACCAATTAATAAAAGATATCGCTCTATAACTTGAAGTAAAGATGAAACATTATTAGCTTCTTCTATCGTTTTAATACTAAAGCTAAACAATCCTTCAATTATCATTATTACTGCCAGTCCAACCACCGCATAAGTTAAAGCATCTTGACCTTGTTTTATTTTTTTAGGATCACCACCGGCGCTCATTAAAAGAATAGCGCCCCACATTGTCATAATAGCTGTTAGAGGTACGGCTAAATCTAAAAACCAACTAATTATTTTTTGCCCAAAACCAGTAATAGTGGCTCCACCTAAAGGATCGTAAAGTTCTGCGTCTGTAGATGTAGATTCCGGAGCCGCTTTAACAACTCTAACAATCGGAAGCGATGAATAAATTATTAAAATCAATCCTATTAATAGTGTAAAAAAGAAAATGATTCTCGTCAAGTTATTTTTTTCAATTTTAAACACTTTTTTAATCATTTTTTTACATTTTAATTATTTTACCAGTTAGCTTAATGATAGCCTCATAACTTAAAGAATAACCCAAAATTAAAATAATGACAATATTTACAACTAGCATCATAAGTAATTAATACTCCAATCAATACCGATGTTAATATTTTTTTAGCTAATTCTAAATCTTTAGAATTGCCCTGCGAAATAATCATTTTTATCCCTCCAAATATTGTAAACCCTATTGCTGTATAAAAAGCTAAACTTCGTAATAATTTAAAGACGTTGGCTATAATTTGTAAAACATTTTGAAATTCACATTGTCTAAAATCTAAATAAGATTTTTTTATTTTAGACATTATTCCTTTTTCGTTAACAGCATTTATTTCGGTATTCACTGATTTTTGTTAAGCTTAAGCTGAGGCTGAAAATGATAAAAACAGCCCCAAAGAAATAAAGATTATCAAAGATAATAAAATAATTTTGATTTCTTTTTTAAACATTTAATTAGAAGTATTTATCATTTGGGCCGCTTGGCCTAAAGCATTCCTTATATTTGTTCTACCAGAAATTATTGATTCTAACATATTTCTTAAAATTTGATAATTTTTCTCTGGATTTAATTGAAACCAGGTTTTAGCCGTTAAAGCTTGCTCGCAAAATACTTTTAATTTTTCATCTGTTTTACAACTTTGGATTAAAACTCGATTAGCCGCTGGCCTAAAAGTATTGTTTAAATAATCAACCGCTCCTTCGTTGATTAAATAATATATAAAATTCCAAGCGGCTTGAGGATTTTTAGAAATTCCCGAAACACCATAAACCCAATAATCAGCATAATTTTGTTTATTTAAAGTTTGAGCTGGTTGAGGCAAAGGAGCAATACCATAATTTAAATAAGCATTAAGCGATTCTATTTTTTTAATAGCCGAATTATAATCAATTATCATTGCTACTTTATTTTGAGTAAAGGCTTCAATGGATTCAGGAAAACTTTCATTCCATGAATAATTACTACTCGCTGGATTAGCAAAACTTAAATAGAAATTAACAGCATTAGAGCCGTTACTTGTATTAAAAACCCCTCGCCCTTTTTCATCAACAATTAGTTGATTGTTGTGCATCATTAACAACAAAAGAATATCAATAGAATTGGGAATATTATTAATCGTACCTAAAGCAGCTCCTGATTGAATAATATTTCCCGTATTGTCTTTTTTGGTTAAAAGTTTTGTATCTTCTAAAAACTCTTCCCACGTTGTTGGTGGCAAAGGAATTGAAGCGCTATTAAACAAATCTTTATTATAATAAAGTGCCAAAGTATCAACCCACAAAGGCAATGCCCAAACTTTGTTTTGATAATATAAATCATTGCTAACAACATCAACGAAGGTTAATTTTAAATCTTTCAATAAAACATCTGAAGGGTATAACTTATTATAATGTTTAGGAATCCAATTGTGTTTTAACATTAAAATATCCGGACCATTTTGAGCTGCCAAAGATTCTATTAATTGATTTTCGTAATTTTCTTCATTAATTTGATGATAATTAATGGTAATATTATTATGTAAAGCTCTGTATTTTTCTATTATTGGAACGTAGGCGCTTTCATTATCAATTCCCCAAAATTCTAAAGTAATAGGTATCTGTTTTGTTGAAGATTTTTGATCGTTAATTTTCAATCCCGGTAAAATACCCAAAACCATCAACACAATAATTAAAACAATTGCGGCAATAACAATAAAAATAATTTTTTGAGATTTAGTAATTTGTTGAGCCATAATTTTTATTTTTGAAATATAGCGCACCAATGAGCGTCGTCTATTTCCAACGTTTTAATAAAATTAAAATTTGCTTTTTGGGCCATTGTTATTGCTTCTTCAAGCGACAAACGAGTATTTTTAGGAGGACCCAGTAAACTTTCCGGCTTCCAATCAATAACCGTCAGCTGACCTCCTTTTTTTAAAACATTATAAGCTTCTTCAAAAATACGATAATGTAATTTTTTTTCTACTTGAAATAAAAGATTAATAATAATGACTCTATCACAAATATTAAAATCCAAAGTACTTGTTTTTTCTAAATTAGCCCAACGCGTTTCAATGTTATTTAAACCTTTTATTTTAGCTAACGAACGAATTGATTCTAAATTTTCTGGAACAACATCAATAGCAAAAACTTTACCATTATCACCAACTACTTGTGCAACCTCTATTGTAAAATAACCACCCCCGCAACCAAAATCAGCCACCACCAAACCGGGAGAAATATTTAATTGAGCTACTACTGTTTTCGGATTAAACAACTCGGTCATATAAATTATTTTAACACAAAAATTTTTATAAAACCACAACGCCGGCCACCAAATCATCATCATCTAATCGAATAATTTTCACTCCTTGAGAAACTCTTGATTGACGAGAAATATTAGTTAAATCTGTTTTGATTAAAATGCCTTTTTTGGAAATAATTAAAACTTCCTTAGTGTTTTGACTTAAAACTTTTACGGCTACTAATTTTCCAGTTTTTTCTGTAATTTTTGCCACTTTAATACCTTGACCACCGCGACGCTGCAAACGATATTCTTTTAATAAAGTTCTTTTTCCAAAACCATTTTCCATTACAATCAAAAGCATTCCATTTTTTAATTCAGGAGAAATAACATCAAATCCGACAACAAAATTATCTTTTTGTTTTTTTAATTTCATACCCAAAACACCACTCGCCGTCCGTCCCATTGGTCTTAAATCTTTTTCGGAAAATCTTAATGCTTGTCCCATTGAAGACAAAACTATCAATTCATCATTTTTATGCACCACTTTAGCATCTTTTAATTCATCTCCTTCTTTTAATTTCATCGCAATAATTCCCGAGCGTCTAATATTACTAAAATCAGCTAAGGGCATTTTTTTAATCATCCCGTTTTTTGTAATCATTACTAAATAATTTTCGGATTTTTTCTCTTCAAAAGGATAAGAAACTATTGCCGCAATTGATTCGTTTTGAGGTAATTCAATAAAATTAAAAACACTTTTTCCTTTGGAAGTACGCGAAGCCATTGGAATTTCAAAAGCTCGTAATTGAAAAATTTTTCCGCTTTCACTAACAAATAATAAATTATCGTGGGTATTTACTTGCAATATATGTTTAATTTTATCTTCTTCTTTAACATCAAAACCTACCATTCCTCTACCGCCTCTTTTTTGAGCGCGAATTGTTTCTGGCTCAAAAGCTTTAATATAACCATCATACGTCATCATAATTACCACTTCGCGAGACGAAATTAAATCCTCTTCTTTAAATTCGCCAAGCGGAGCATTAACCACTCGCGTTAATCGATTATCAGCATATTTATTTTTTAATTCTAATGTTTCCTGTTTAATAATTTGTAAAACTTTTTTAGGATTGCGCAAAACTTCTTCTAAATCTTTGATTTCCTTTTCTTTTAACTTAGCTTCTTCTTCTAATTTTTGTCTTTCTAACCCAACCAGTGTTTGTAATTTCATTTCTAAAATTGCTTCTGATTGAATAACGGTTAATTTAAAATTTTTCATTAATTTCTGTTTTGCCTCCTCTCGATTTTTAGAACTTTTAATAGCTTTAATAATCGCATCAATATTAGCCAATGCTTTTAATAATCCTTGTAAAATATGCAAACGATTTTTAGCTTTAATCAAATCAAATTCCGAACGTTTATAAATAATTACTTGACGATGTTTAATAAACTCTTCTAATAGTCCTTTAAGAGAAAGGGTTAATGGTTGAACACCATCTACTAAGGCCAAAAAATTAACGTGAAAGTTTTTTTGTAAATCAGTATGTTTAAATAAATTATTTAAAATTTTTTGCGGATGAGCATCATTTTTTAATTGAATAGTAATTTGTAATCCCTCTTTATCTGATTCATCTCTCACGTCTTTAATTCCTTCTATTTTTTTATTTTGAACAAAATCGGCAATTTTGGCTAAAAGATCCGATTTATTTACTTGATAAGGAATTTCGGTAATAACAATATCAAATTGACCTGATTTTTTTTCTTGAATTTCTGTTGCCGCTCGAACGGTAATCGCTCCTCTTCCGTTGTTATAAATTTCTTCCAATGATTGTTTGTTATAAATGATACCACCAGTTGGAAAATCAGGACCTTGAATGAAATTTAATAAATCTTTAATTTCGGCATTGGGATGATCAACTAAATAAACCAAGGCATCACAAACTTCTCCTAAATTATGCGGAGGAATACTAGTAGCCATTCCCACCGCAATGCCTGAAGTACCATTAATTAATAAATTAGGCAATTTAGCCGGTAAAACCACTGGCTCTTTTTTAGTAGCATCATAATTATCTTGAAACGATACGGTTTCTTTGTCTAAATCCTGAAGCATTTCTTCGGATAAAACCGCTAAACGCGCCTCTGTATAACGCATCGCTGCGGGTGGATCACCATCAATTGAACCCCAATTTCCCTGACCATCAATTAGAGGATATCGCAGAGAAAAAGACTGAGCCATACGCGCTAAAGCATCATAAACTGAAGCATCGCCATGAGGATGATATTTGCCTAAAACCTCACCAACAATACTTGCTGATTTTCGAAATTTAGCATTGTGCCAAAATCCCGCATCAGCCATTGCATAAAGAATACGACGCTGAACAGGCTTTAATCCATCGCGAACATCCGGCAGGGCTCGAGAAACAATAACGCTCATTGCATAAGCTAAATAAGAAGTTCTTAATTCTTCAGTAATTTCTTGAGGAATAACTTTATTTAACTGTTCGCTATTTTCATTATTTTCGTTATTTTGGATTTCTTTATCTTTTTTATTTTGATTGATTTTTTTAGACATAATTTTTTACTTTATTAAAAAATTTGGCTGTTTTAAAAAAGAAGAAATTAATTCAATATAAGCTTTAAATTGGATAGTTATTTGATTAACAACATAAAAAATTGCCTGACTAATTTCTATTACGATTCCTACAATATCAGAAAACAAACTTAAAGCTATATCACCAACTTTTTTAAAAAATGGCAAAATATTATTTTGATAAATAATTGAAGCTCCTTTAGTAAAAACTTCCCAATGAGAAACCTCTTCGTTTTTTTTCTTATTATTTTCCTCTATCTTATCAGAGCTTATAGAAGGAGAAGGATTTTCTGTTATACTATTTTTTAAAATATAAAACCACCACGCCAAAAGTAAACACAAAACAACCACTAAAGAAATTCTCAAAATTAATAAACGTTTTTGGTATGGCTGAGAACGCAAATCATAAATAATCTTATTTGATTTATCTTTTAATTTTGCCGCCATTGTTATAAAGATGTTAAAGTTATAATTTTAGTTTCTTCTCCCCAGTTTTCTAAATCTTTTGATTTTACAGAAAATTTTTCTAAATTTTGCTCTACTAATTTTATTTCCGCTTTTTTTAAAAAAGTCTCCACTTCATTTCTTTTAATTTTTAGTTGAGGAATTTTATAATACATTGGAATGACTATTTTAGGCTCTATTTGTTTGATTGTTTCTACTGCTTTTTCTATTGATAACACATCATCTCCTCCGATTGGCAAAATCATTATATCAATATCTGCTAAAAAATTGCCAACTTCTGGAGTCATTTCTTTATCCTTTATTTTTCCCAAATAACCAATCTTTATATTTTCTATTCTAATTTTATAAAGGCTTTTTACTAATTCTTTTTCAATATTTAATACCATTCCATAAATGAAATTACCTTTTAATTCATATTCGCCAGCGTTTTTAATAATAAACCAATCTTTTTTTTCTTCATTAAATAAACTATCCGACAATTTAGAAAAAACACTTAAAAACACGTCTGCTTTGTGACGCGGAATGCTTAAACCAGATTCTTTTGATGGTAGCTCTGTTAAAATAGAAAAGTGGTTGCCTGTTTCAGTAATTTTAAAACAACCCTCTCCAAACCATTCAATGCTCATATAAAAATATTACCATTTTTTAACAAAAAATCAATCAACTTGATGATGATAAAGAAAATTTTTACCATCATCATTTTTGAAAATTTATTTGTTGATTATTACTGAAAGCCGAGTGATCCTTCACCATGTTTAGGATGAGGGTATAGCTGTCATTCTGAGTGAAACGAAGAATCCCATCCACAGTAATGATTGTTGATTATTACTGAAAGCCATGGGATCCTTCGGGCTTTGCCCTCAGGATGACAATTGATTCAGTTTAACTCAATAACTTCTGGTTGAATTTGTGAAGCGAGCGGGCATGGTTTCATTCTTTTTGATTCAAAAAGAATGAAGAGCGAGCGAACAATTCAGTGAGTGAGCACGCTGGGCGAACGAACGTAGCCAGAAGTTATTGAGTTAAACAAACGGAATTTGTATTGCATGAGATTCTTTTCTGCCTACCAACAGATAGACACCATCGAGATAACATCAGTAAGAGCGTCATTAAAATAAGACTAATAAATACTTATTTTAAAATTTTTATTTTATTGTACCCCCACGAGGAATTGAACCTCGATCTCGGCCTCCGCAGGGCCGCGTTTTATCCGTTAAACTATGAGGGCATTAAAACATTAAAAAATGTTAGCTAATAAATCTATTAATGTTGGCTTAATCTCTTTTTCAGTTAAAAAAACAGTTAGAAATTCTTCAACCTTATCTGTTTTATCATTTTTTAATGGTAGATAAATATGTTTATTTAAAATTCTATCAGTCTCAAAAATAATAAAATCCTTATTAGCTGTTTTTAAAATTCCAAAATATTTTACATCATCATAAGGATAAAAATTTTCATCAATATAAAAACCTTCATTTGTTAATCGATAAAGATTTTTTTGGGGTTTTAAAAAATAAAAAATAAAAAGAACTGTTGCTAAAACTAAAATAACAGAAAAAGTCCAGTTTTTTTGAACAACAGAAACAATAAAAAATATTGTTATTAAAATAAAAAAAATTATAGAAAATTTTGAATTAAAAGAACGTTTTTCTTCAATCGTCCACCAAATTGGCTGAATTTTTTTTTGATTTTTTAATTTTGGAGAAATTTTTATTTCTTCATTAATTTCATTTTTTATTTTTTCTTCTTTTTGTTTGTCTTCTAAATTTTTATTGTTGTTTATAACAAGAGAATCTTTTTTTATAGATTCTCTTAAATCAATAACATTAGTATTCCTTTTCTTATTATTTTTATTAGAAGCCACGTCTAATTTTTTCTCCATTTTTTTAATTTTTGTTTTATTTCTTTAAAGAAAGATTAATTCTTTTTTCATTAGGATTAACTTCACTTACAATAAACTCTAATTCTTGATTTAAAGTTATTTTACTTTGCATCTCTTCAATTCCTCCAAATTCGGAAGAATGAACAAAACCAAAAACATTATCTTCAATTTGAATTAATGCCCCAACTGGAATAAATTTATAAACTTTTCCTTTAATAGTTTGGCCGGGTTTATATTGACGCAATTTTTCAATAACTGGATCCTCTTGTAATTCTCTTAATGAAAGAATGAGCTCTCTATTTTTATTAATAGAAATTAACTTAAATTTATAAATTTGATCGGGCTTAATAATGTCTTCTAAATTTTCAATTGGCGTCCAAGAAATTTCTTCAATTGGTAAAAAGGCCTTAATTAATGGATGGTCTTTTAAACTAATAATTGCTCCGCCATTTATACTTTTATTAAAAGTTCCTTCAACAATATCACCTACTTTATATTTATTAATAATATCATTCATTTTATCTTCTTCTATCTTTTTTTCTGAAACAATAATCTTTCCTTGAGTAGAATTAAAATTAATAATTTTCACTTCTATATCTTGTTCTATTAATTGTTCTAAATTTTCTAAAATTTTTTCTTTATCCCCGCCTTCTACTTTGGGAAAATGATCTTCAGACATTTGCGATGTTGGCAAAAATCCTTGTAAGTCATTAATTTTTATCAATAAACCACCGCGATTAGCGCCAATTACTTTTCCTACAATTGATTGATTATTGTTCATCAATTCTTTAATCCACTGATATTGATTTTCTTGCACAATATCTTGAATGGTTAATTCAATCATTCCAAATTCATTTTCTAGGCTTAAAACTTTTACTTTAACAACATCACCGGAATTTAATTGTTCAATTAATTTAGCACAACGAGTAAATTCTGCTCCCCAAATCAAACCAGTTCCATATTGATTTAAATCTAAATAAAGACTGCGAGGATTTTTTTTAATTACTTTTGCTGATAAAACACTACCAACATTTAAACGTGGTACTTCCACTTGTTGCCACCAAGTATTATTTTTTTTAATTTGAGTTGTTTGTTCTTGTGATTCCATATTTTATAGCTTACTAAATTTCAAAAAAAAGTCCAGAGGCATTAGTAATCAAAATTTGTTTTTACTGTTTTATTAAATATTTCTTTTTCAACAGTCATTCTGAGTGTGGTCCATTTATTGGTAAGCATGGTAATCCCTTGCACTGCAATGAGCTTCCACTGTCATTCTGAACGAAGTCCCGCCTATCGGTGGGTAAAGAAAAATCCCATCCACGACAGTGATTGCTGATTATTGCTGAAATTCGTGGGATCCTTCAGGCTTCGCCTTCAGGATGACATCAATGATAGTGTCATTTTAAAAATAATTTAATCAATAATTTAGTTTATAATTTCTAAAATTTCTTTTTGATTTTCTACTTTTTCTTTCAACAAACGATGTAATTCTAAATGAGGATCATTGCTTAAAATTTCTTCGGCTTCCTTTTTTGCTAATTGAACAATTTCTAAATGTTTTAGCGCTTCCATTAAATTATCAGGCATTCCGGATTGTTTAGTCCCCAAAAATTCACCCGGTCCACGCATTTGCAAATCAATTTCTGATAATTCAAAAGCATTTTTTACTTTAATTAAAGATTCCAATCGTTTTTTACTGTTAATATTATTCGTTTCTGATAAAAGAAAACAATAAGATTGGTAAAAACCACGCCCCACTCTTCCCCTGAATTGATATAGTTGAGCTAAACCAAAACGTTCGGCCCCTTCAATTAAAATTATACTCGCATTAGGAATATCAATACCCACCTCAACAACCGAAGTGGAAATTAAAATATCTATTTTTTTATTTAAAAATTCTTTCATTATTTTTTCTTTATCGGCTGATTTTAATTTTCCATGCAAAATACCGATTCTTAATTCCGGAAATATTTCCTTTAGTTTTTCATATTCTTGATTAACGCTTTTTACTTCTAATTTAATTGAATCATTAATTAAAGGACAAATCACAAAAACCTGTCGACCTTTTTTAATTTCTGTTTTAATAAATTGATAAAGTTTTTCTCGTTGATGAGGTAAAATAATTTTTGTAATAATAGGTTGACGATTTTTTGGTAATTCTTTAATAGAAGAAATATCCAAATCTCCCCACAAAGACAAAGCCAAGGAACGAGGAATGGGAGTAGCTGTCATTGATAATAAATGAGGGATATAATCTTTTTTGGTTACCAATAAAGCTTTTCGCTGTTTTATACCAAAACGATGTTGTTCATCAATAATAATTAATCCTAAATTTTTAAATTTTACATTTTTTTGAATTAAAGCATGAGTACCAATAATAATATCAATTTTTTGATTGAAACAATCCTTTAAAAAATCACTCTTTTTAACTTTGCTAATCAATCCTAAAAAATTAATTTGAGCATCATTTGATGTTAAAAGACCAATATTAATATCAAAATTTTTAAATAATTGAGAAAAATTTTGAAAATGCTGTTTCGCTAAAATTTCTGTTGGGACCATAAAAGCCACCTGATAATTATTTACCACTGTCATTAAAGCCGCCATAACCGCTACAACTGTTTTTCCTGAACCAACATCGCCTTGAAGCAAACGATTCATCGGCTTTCCTTTTTGAAGGTCTTTTAAAATATCTACCAAAGCCTTTTTTTGATCATCGGTTAATTGAAAATTTAATTCTTGAGAAAATTTTTCTAAAACATCCATTTTGGTTTTAATTAAAAATCCTTTAGCTTGTTTCATTTTTTGACGTTGAATTAAAATTATTAATTCTAAAATAAAAACATCTTCAAAAAGAAATCTCTTTTTAGCAATTTTAGCTTCACTTAAACTATTAGGAAAATGAATGGCTTTTAAGGCTGATTTTAATTCCGGTAAATTATATTTTTTAATAATACTGTGTGGCAAAGGATCAACGGGAAAACGTGTTTCTTTTAAACATTTTTTTATAAAAAATCTAATTGTCCGTGAAGTTAATCCTTCAGTTTCAGAATAAACTGGGATAAGTCCTCCAGTTTCTCGATGTTCCTGATTTAAATTAGTAATTTTTTCGTAATGAGAAGGTAAAAAATAACATTTATTTTTGTCCTCTACTAATTTGCCTGCAATGCTAATAAAATCATTGGTTTTTAAATTTTTAGTTAAATAAGGCTGGTTAAACCAGATTACTTTTATTTGATCAGTTTCATCTTCAACAATTGCTTCGGTAATAAAAAATTTTTTCTTAAATGTTTTAAAAGTTTTTATTTGAATAATTTTTCCTTCAATAGTATTTATTTCATTAGGAATAATTTCGGCAATTTTTTTAATTTGAGAAAAATCTTCATACCGAAAAGGAAAATAAAAAAGGAGGTCTCTGACTGTTTCAATGCCAAGTTTTTTAAATTTTTTTTGATATTGTTGGCCAATTCCCGGAATTAATTGAATTGGCGTTTGAAAATCAAACATAAAAATATTATATAAAATAAAATCTTAAACCTCAAATTTTTTATTTTTTAAAATTTTTTATTAGATAGATTTTAACAGTACAGATTTTTGTCATCCTAAGGATCCACATATCAACGGGCAGATTTTATTCAGAATAACATCTATTTTTTTAGTGTCATCCTGAGAGCGAAGCCCGAAGGATCCCATGGCTTTTAGCAATAATCAACAATCACTGCATTGCGTGGGATTCTTCGTTTCACTCAGAATGACAGA
>Ga0209407_1000851_pt1 | contig 35035 bp, 33 predicted proteins | sample AD_JPNHG3_MetaG_FD_184410 | JGI IMG/M metagenome (GOLD analysis project Ga0209407, IMG submission 184410) | Active sludge microbial communities of municipal wastewater-treating anaerobic digesters from Japan - AD_JPNHG3_MetaG (SPAdes) (version 2) | ecosystem: Engineered > Bioreactor > Anaerobic...
TGGTAAGCGCCAGGTACGAAAGGGCGAGCACGATCATCACGTCGAACAAGAGCATACGGGATTGGCCGGAGATGCTTGCAGGAGACGAAGTCCTCACTACCGCTATCCTGGACAGGCTTTTACACCACTGCCACGTCGTTCACGTCGACGGAAGCAGTTATCGCCTCTGGGAGATGGAACAACGGACCAGGCCCGCACCGCGGAAGGAGGGATGATCTGAACGGTCGAACATTTCAGGTTCACGAATCACCCCAACGCGTTCAAGAGGGAATGTGTACGTCTGCGGGAAAGTGGATGTAAATTTACTGCGGGAATCTGGGTGTAAATTGACAATCGTGGTCGTGATCCGGAAAAAACCCCCCAGTCATCCGCAACTTGGTCTTCTCGTCAAATGGCCTAACTGGTCACACCCTCAATATTGGAGGCCCTTTCCTTTAAACCCCGGCCTGTTTTTCGTTTCCGTAAGTTGCGCAGGCTTGCGGTTTGACGAGTTTTTGATAGTGAAATAAGAGGGCCTCTACCGGGGCTTCCATTCTGCTGCAATTTTCTGGGCCTCCGCCAACTGTTCTGGGGTAAGGCTTTTGGCGATTGTTTTTCTCGCTCCTATCGCTAGTTCTCTTTTTATTCCTTTTAAGCTCGGTAAGGCGATAGTTAACCAAACGAACGCTGTCTTGTCATCCCTAGTTACACCTTGGCCCGTAGCGTAAGCCATGGCAAGTTTAACCTGAGCATCGGCTAGCCCTTGCTCCGTCGCCTTGAGGTACCACTGGACAGCTTCTTTGTTGTCTTGAGGAACACCAAGGCCCTCTTCATACATCAAACCGAGACGGAATTGAGCTTCAGCTAAGCCCTGCTCCGCAGCCTCACGGAACCAGCGGGTTGCTTCTATATAATCTTGAGGACCGCCTCTTTTCTCATAATACGTAGCCCCAAGATTGTATTGAGCGCTGGGATGTCCTTGCTCGGCCGCCTTGAGACACCAGCGGACGGCTTCCTTGGAGTCTTGAGGGACGCCTTCACCCTTTTCATACATTAAACCAAGATCGTTTTGAGCATCAGCATGTCCTTGCTCAGCCGCCTTGAGGAACCACCGTGCAGCTTCTGTGAAGTTTTGCCGAAAGCCTTGACCCTTGTAATACATGACGCCCAGATTATGTTGAGCACCAGCATGTCCCTGCTCAGCCGCCTTGAGGAACCACTGGGTAGCTTCTGTGAAGTCTTGAAGGACGCCTTCACCCTTGACATACATCAAACCAAAATTGTTTTGAGCTATTGCGTACCCTTGCTCCGCTGCCTTGAGGCACCATCGGGCGGCTTCTTTGAAGTCTTGAGGGGTGCCTTGGCCATCGTGAAAGATCAATCCGAGATTATTTTGAGCTTCAGCTAAGCCTTGCTCTGCCGCCATGCGGAACCACCGGGCGGCTTCTACATGATCTTGTGAAACACCTCGACCCTCTTGATACATGCCGCCGAGACTGTTTTGAGCATCGGCGTTTCCTTGCTCCGCCGCCTTACGAAAATATTGGGCGGCCTCTTTGTAGTCTTGCGGAACACCTTGACCCTTGTAATACATCGTACCAAGATTATGTTGAGCTTCAGCCAGGCTCTGCTCCGCAGCCTTGTGAAACCATCGGGCAGCTTCTTCATGGTCTTGGGGGACGTCTTCTCCCATGTAATACGTCACCCCAAGTTTAAATTGAGCCTCAGCCACACCCCGCTCCGCCGCCTTGCGGTACCAACGGGCGGCCTCCTGGTAGTCCTTGGGGACGCCCAGACCCTCGTAATACATATTAGCGAGAACGGATTCGACTTCAGCAACCCCCTGCTCCGCCGCCTTGCGGAACCAGCGAGCGGCCTCTTGATAGTCCTGGGGGACACCCAGGCCATCGTAATACATCAGACCGAGAATCAATTGGGCTTCAGCAACCCCCTGCTCCGCCGCCTCGCGGAAAAACCCGTTGGTCAATTCTTCCATGCGATCACCCCTCCTTCAGAAAAACTATCCAGCCTTGGCAGGCGTTGAATAACTCTCAAAGGTGCGAGGCCAACAAGATCAATAAATCGCTTCCCCGCATGGAGCTCGCGGCACGCTCATGGCTCGCGGCCGATTCGCTTCGCTCCCACGTGTGAAGCCCAGGCTCCCCGAGGGCCTCCCTGCGCCTGGCCAGCGTACCCCCGGGGTGGAAAAACAGGGACAAAAAAGCGGCCCCTCCGCAAGGAGAGGCCGCAAAAAAGCATGCTCGATCCCGGAAAACACGCCTCGGGATACTTCCTCCCCTTATCATCCAGACCCCTCACGGGGCCTGCTGGTTTTGGCACCTTGCGAAAAGATCCGCAGGTTGCCGGGCTTCATCGGGCCAGTCCCTCCGCCGCTCTCGATAAGAGTTCCAATTGTTAAGGTCCAACTTTTCCAATGCAAATTATATTCCTCTTTAAGGCTTAGCGCAAGGCGATACTTCGAAAAATGTGGCCGGACGGCGGCAAGGCGAAAACGGCCCGGACAGGTCGCCGGGCCGCTTGCGAATTTATTCTTCTTAGTTCCAGCCCCATAACTTCCTAGGCCGTTGCGTCACCCCGGGGCTTCAGGCAGCGCCCCCGGACTTCTTCTTGTTCATCTTGTACAGGCCGATCGTGAAGAGGGCCACGCCGTGGAAGAGGAAGAAGGCCCAGCTGATGGTCCCGTAGCCCCTGGCGATGAGGCCGATGAGGCCGAAGGAGGCGACGCCGAGACCGATGAGGGCCATCGCTCCGCCGACAAGGCCGCGGCCGGCGTTGGAGAGCTCCTTGCCCTTGCGGTCCACCATCCACGAATTGAGCCTCTCGTTGACGGAGTGGATGAACCCGGCGGCCGTCTCGATCATCGTCCCGAAAAGGACCACCAGGAAGATCGGCAGGAGCCAGGGGGCTATCTGGGCCAGGATGGTGTAAGTTGGCAGTTCCACCTCGAGGATGCCGGGGTAGAAGCCCATCAGGACCAGGTAGAGGAAGAAGCCCGGGAGGATCGTCAGGATCGACGCCATTGCCCCCGATATGAAGGCTTCCTTCCTGGTCTCGATGGAGCGGAGTGCGAAAAGGACGGCCGAAAGCGTGGCCAGGTTGTAGAAGGCGTACTTGAACCCCCCCAAGGCCCAGCCTTCCCGGATATCACCGGAAGCCACGTTCGCGCTTATCTGGCCCCCCACCTTGGAGAGCCCCACGAGGAGGAAGATCAGGAAGACCGCGTAGAGGACGAAGGACCACCACGACAGGGCGACCTCGATGACGTAGCTGCCGAAGAAGGTCAGCGTGGCGACGCCCGCCAGGAAGAGGCCGGCCCCCACCAGGGGCGGCAGCCCGAAGGCTTGCTTGAAGACGCTCCCCGAAGTGGCTCCGACGACGCCGAGGATGATGAGGAGGAGGATTATGTAGCAGACCTCGTAGAGCATCCAGCCGGGTCCTATGAGTTCCTTGAAAAAGCTCCGGTAGTCGTAAACCTTGAAGGTCCTGGCGAACTCAAAACTCACGGCGTAGACGATGGCCCACAGGACCGTGGTTACCAGCACCATGCCAAGAATGCCGCCGAGGCTGCCGAAATTCCCGAAGTACTCGACGAGTTCACGACCTGTGCCGTAACCCCCGGCGATGACGACGGACTGGGAAATAAGGCCGGGAAGGATGAACTTCTTGTAGAAGGAAGAACCCATCATTTTGCCGAAAAAACCCCGGTTCACAACGGGGTCGCTCATTTCGTTCGACACCTCCTGTGTCTGGTTGTCTGCCCGCCCCGTTACAGGGCGTCCCTTAAATGCCCGCCGGTGTTTTTCTCTCAAGATGTCCCTTGACATCACCCCCAAAAAAAGAAAGGGACCCCTTTTGAAGGGGTCCCTTTATCCCGGTTCGTTGCGGAAGAGTACGGCTCAACCGCGCCAGGAGGGGGACCCCAAGGCGAAGTAAAAGTAATAGCCGTAAAAATAGCAGCCCAAAAGGTCATTCTCTCTCAGCACGGGTCACCCTCCCTTCAAGGCGATCGATTATTAAAAAACGTAGTATCTATGGGAGTCTATACCAGCGGCCGGTACTTGTCAAACACGGGGCCAGGTCAAGGTTGCCTTTATTCTTCAAAGGCCCTCTTCCAGAGTCTTTCAAAAGTCTCCAGCTCTCCGGGGGCCGGGACCCTTAGCCGGACGCTCTCTGGGCCGAGGCCCGAAAAGCAGGTTCCCGGCTCGGTCCTGATGCCCTGTTCCATCAGGGCCTCGTAGAGGTCCAACGGGCCCTCTACCCAGGTGGCCAGGAGGATGGGCACTTCCGGGTCCGTCTCGGCCACGGTGATGCCCCCGGTCCTTTCCAGGACCTGGAGGACCCTGGCCTTGACCTCCCTCACGATCTCCCTGGAGCGGGCGACATAATCGGCGTCGAGAAGGGACGCCCTGGCCATCTCCATCGCCAGGGAGCCGACCGAGAAGGGTGGCGCCACCTTTCGCAGGTACTTCCTGGCCTCTTCGTCGCGGATCACGCAGTAGCCGGCGCGCAGCCCGGCCAGGCCGCGGCCCTTGGAGAAGGAACGGAGGACCACCACCGAGGGCGAGGCCAGGTTGAGGGCCGACTCCCCGGGCGGGAGGAAATCGCCGTAGGCCTCGTCGATGACCAGGAGCGATCCCCCTTTTTGGCACTCCTCGGCCAGCAGGGCCATCTCGGCCAGGGGAGGGACCTGCCCCGTGGGGTTGTGGGGGCGGTCTACATACACCAGGGATTCATCGCCGGTCATCTCACCCAGGAGGCGGGAAATATCCAGGTCGAACTCCGGGGGTGTGAGCGGCAGGTACCGGTAGGACGCCCCGGCGAACTGGAAGTGCATGGGCCCGTCGGGGAACTGGGGCGCGATGCCCAGGACCGTGGCTCCCGGTGCGCAAAAGGCCCCCGCCAGGCTTATGATCAGGCCGATGGAGCCCGTGCCGGTGACGATCTCATCGGGGAAAAAGGCGCCGTTCCAGGAGTCGGACAGGGCTTTCCGCAGGGGTAGGTCGTCGCCGGGGTAGCCGCCCGGGTCCGGAAGGCTCCCTAACTTGATGTACTCCTTCGCCCAGGGAGGGGAGCCCAGCGGGTTGGTCCCCAGGGCGCAGTCCACCAGGACGGGCCTCTCTTCCCTGGAAGAACCGTACTCGGCGAAGGTCTTGTCCCTCACGGGCGCCGGCATTTTCTCTTTCCACTTCATTCTTCTCACCTTCCATCGCGGGATACAGCAGCATGATAACAGGAAACCCACCCCGTTGCGGGTGCGGCGAAGATGAAGGTCGGGGCCGCCGGTGCGGGATGCCGTTGGGTGAAGCGTAAAGGGTGAGGGGAGTCCTTCCCGGTGAGGCGCCCGAACGCTCCATTCAAGGCCCTGCCCCCAGGTTTGCGGGTTCCAAGCGGCTGTTGTGCCGCCGGGGGCGTGATGGTACCATGTTACCCGGTAAAAGATGGGGGTTCGACCTCGGACCTCCCTAAAACCTGGATCCCGAAAGGAGGATACGAGAATGTCCGGCTACCACGAACCGGTCGAAGAACTGGCCGCAGAGGACAGGGACATCAGCAGGGCCTTGAACAGCCTCAAGGAGGAGATAGAGGCCATCGACTGGTACCACCAGCGGGCCGTCACCACCAAGGACAGCACCATCAGGGACATAGTCATTCACAACAGGGATGAGGAGATCGAGCACGCGGCGATGATGCTCGAGTGGCTCCGAAGGAAAATGCCGGTCTTCGACGACGCGTTGAGGACCTTCCTTTTCACCGAGGCTCCCATCACGGAAGTGGAGGAAGCGGCGGTCGCCGGGGAGCAGGCTCCCAAAAGGTCCTCCTCCGGCGGCAGCCTGGGTATAGGAAGCCTCAAGGGATAGGCGACGAAAGGGAAAGGAGGGAAAAAGGATGGACATCCTGAAGCGTTCCATATCCCCCGTAAGCGATGCCGCCTGGCAGGAGATAGACGAACAGGCGATCAAGGTCCTTAAGAGCAGGCTTTCCGGCAGGAAGTTCGTGGACGTGCTGGGTCCCTTCGGGTGGGACCACGCCGTGGTCTCCACGGGCAGGCTCGATGTCTCCGCGAGCGAGGACAGGGAAGAAGTGCGCTGGGGGGTCCACGTGGTACAGCCCATGGTGGAGACCCGCTCCTTCTTCGAGATGGACACCTGGGAGCTCGATAACGTGGCCCGGGGGGTCAAGGACCTCGAACTGGACTCCCTGATAAGGGCCGCCGAGAAGATCGCTTCCTTCGAGGAGAACGCCCTTTACAACGGTTTTGAACCCGGTTGCATCGTCGGGCTGGCCCAGGCGGGGCAGGACCACCAGATCCCCGTCACCATCGAAAACCCCAGGAGCATCATGGCCGGGGTCTCCGAGGGGCTCGTGTTCTTCCAGAAGAGTTCCATCGAGGGCCCCTACGCCCTCGTCGCCGGGCCGCAGCTCTGGAAGGCCGTCGATGTCGCCGGCGAGGGCTACCCCCTCAGGAAGAGGATCACCTCCCTTTTCGACGGCGGGATCATCCTCGCGCCGGAACTGGAGGGCGGCTTCCTGGTCTCCACCAGGGGAGGCGACTTCGAACTCACCCTGGGGCAGGATTTCTCCATAGGCTTCGAGTGCTCCACCGGCGACAAGGTCCAGCTCTTCATGGCCGAGTCCTTCTCCTTCAGGGTCATCGAGCCCAAGGCCGTGGTCCCGCTGGCCCTGTAATGGACCGCGCCGGTCCTAAAAAAGATTCGCCTCTAAGGCCGCAAAAAGGTGCCGGGGTCATCGCGCCCCCGGCACCTTTTTATTCCCCCTTCGAAGGCTGGGCCCGCCGCTTCCCGCCCCTCCTCATTCCAGGCCGAACCTGTCCCTGAAGGGGAACAGGCCGAAGACCCCGCCGGTGTGGATGAAGAGGATCCGTTCGTCGGCGCCAATGCCGCCCTTCTCGATCTCGTTTTTCAGCCCGAACAGGGCTTTCGCCGTGTAGGCCGGGTCCAAAAGGACCGCCTCGAGGGAAGCCGCCTCCTTGATGAAGTCGATAAGATCTAGGGAGGCCTTCCCGTATCCTTCGCCGATGTACCCGTCGATGACTTCGTACTTGCCGCGGGGGTCGGACAGACCGGGGATGTACCTTTCCCGGAGGTCGGAAAAGACTTCCTCGACCTTTTCCTCGACCCAGGCTGCGGGGAAGGCCACGCTCACGGCCGTCACCCTGCAGTCCAGCCCGTGGACAAGGCATCCGGCCACGATCCCCGCAAGGGTCCCGCCGGAGCCGCAGGAGAAGACGATCCGGTCCAGGGCCGGACCCGAGCGGCCGACCTGTTCGGCGATCTCTCCCATGGCGTCGACGTAACCCAGCGACCCCAGCGCGTCGGACGCACCCAGGGGTATCGTGTAAGGCCTCAGGCCCCGGGAGCGGTACTCCTCGGCGACCTCTTCCATGGACTCGTCCTGCTCCCTGAGGTCGGGGACGGGAGCGAAGGTCACCCTGGCGCCGAAGAGGAAGTCCAGGAACAGGTTGCCATCGGGGGGCGCGCCGGGGCTCCCGTTGAGGACCAGGTGGCATTCCAGGCCGAGTTTGGCCGCCACGGCCGCGGTGGCCCTCGCGTGGTTTGACTGGGGGCCCCCGCAGGTTATGAGCACGTCGGCGCCACGGGCCAGGGCGTCGGCGGCGCAGTATTCCAGCTTCCTCACCTTGTTCCCTGAAAGGGCCATGCCGGTCAGGTCGTCCCTTTTCAGCAGCACCCTCTCGCTCCCGAGCAGGGAGGAAAGCCTGCCGGCGGGTTGTATCGGCGTGGGAAGGACAGCCAGGTCGAGTTTTTGGGCAAATTTTTTCAATTCCTTCCAAGTCCTCCTTCCGGATCCGTCCAGGTATGAATAAAGGGTCTTACCTTTTTGACACGAGGTAAGGACACGTATAGTATATTAATCTGATAGTTTAATTCCTTCAAACTTTTCGAAGTATTCAGCCCGTGAAAAACCTCATCTACTGGAGGGGGTGATGTCCCATCAAGGCCGAAAAAGGTGACAGGGTCCAGGTCCACCGGGTGATCCTCGGGGTCGGCGAACGGGCCCCCCAGGTCCCGGCAGACACGGCGGCGGTGCCCCTGGAGATGACCGTCAGGGGGACCCTCGTGGAGGATCTCGCCGAGCCCGGGGAGGTGGTCACCGTGGAGACCCCCGCGGGCCGCAGGTTGAGGGGGAGGCTGGTCGGCCCGGAGCCGGCCTACGATATAGGGTTCGGCCCGCCGCCGCCGGAACTCCGGCCGGTAGGTCCGGAATTGAGGAAGATCCTCTCCGGGGAAGGGACCGAACGTGAACAAGACTAATGACTATACCTCCGTCATGGCCCGACGGGGCGAGATCATGAGGAGCTCCGTGGGCATCGACTACGGGTCCTTCGCCACCGGCAAGCTGGCCTTCGACTACGAAGGCATGATGGAAGAGACCGGCAACACCCTCGACGAAGTAAAAAGGATCCAGGAAGCATCCAACGTCGGGGATACTCCCCTCCTGGAGTTGAAGAACCTCACCGCCCTGGCCAGGAAGATCTCCGAACCCGGCAGGGGTGCCAGGATCTTCGTCAAGGACGAGGCCAACAACCCCGCCCGCTCCTTCAAGGACCGAAGGGCCTCCCTCTCGGTCCACCGCGCCCTGGAAAGGGGCTACCCCGGGGTCACGGCCGCCACCAGCGGTAACTACGGGGCCGCCGTGGCCAGCCAGGCCGCGAGGGAAAACCTCCCCTGTATTATCGTCCAGGAAGTATTCGACAGCCGGGGTTTCGAGCAGCCGGAAATAGCCGAGAAGGGGCGCGCCTGCGAGGCCTACGGTGCCGAGGTGCTCCAGCTGTCCGTCGGGCCCGAGCTTTTTTACGTCTTCCTGCTGGTCCTGGAGGAAACGGGCTTCTTCAACGCCTCCCTTTACACCCCCTTTTCCATCGCCGGCATCGAGACCCTCGGCATGGAGATCGTGGAACAGGCCGAGGAACTGGCGGGGCGGCCGCCCGACGCCATCGTCAGCACCCACGCCGGGGGCGGTCTCACCACCGGGACCGCCAGGGGCGTGCTGAAGGCGGGAAGCCCCGAAACCCTGATCATCGGCGCCAGCGTCAACCTCGAGGGGCTCCACATGGCCTCCGACAGGGATTTCAACCGCAAATCCTTCACCACGGGGCATACGGGGTTCGGCATCCCCTTCGCCGTCCAGCCCGACCGCTCCGATGTCCCCAGGAACGCCGCCAGGGTGCTCCGCTACCTGGACCGGTACGTGACCGTCACCCAGGGGTCGGTCTTCTACATGACCGAAGCCCTGGCCCAACTGGAGGGCCTCGAAAGGGGGCCCGCCGGGAACACCTCCCTGGCGGCGGCCTTCGCGCTGGCCCGTACCATGGGCGAGGACGAGGTGATCGTCGTCAACGAGACGGAGTACACCGGCGCGGGCAAGCACCCCTACGCGCAGATCGCCTTCGCGAGGAAGATGGGCGTCGAGGTCTTCCGGGGGGACCCCTCGATGGAAAGGCCCGGGGAGAACATAGTGATCCCTTTGGAACCCGGGCAGGTGACCGCCGCCGAGGTGGACCTGGACAGGCTGCGGGGTTCCTATATCAAGAATGCCTGCAAGAGCCTTGGGGAGGACAAGGAAATAACCGGGGTCGACCTCGATTTCCTTTGCGAGGACGCCAGGCTCGACAGGGAAAGAGCGCTGGAGCTCCTGGCGGCGGAGGGCGTGAGGTTTTCGGGCTTGGGTTAAGGGCTTTGCCCTTACTTTGAAAAAGAAAGGAAGGATGTCCCGATGGGATGGCGGCCCACTAGGATGGAAGTAAGCCTCGATAATCTCCGTTACAACTACAGGCTCATAAGGGAGCACGTCAAGGGCGCCAGGGTGATCGCGGTGGTGAAGGCCAACGCCTACAACCTGGGCGTTATCCAGGCGGCCTGGGCGCTTCGGGGAGCCGGCGCGGACTTTTTCGCCGTGGCGACCCCCGACGAGGCCATCGAGTTGAGGGATGGGGGGATAACGAGCCCCGTCCTCGTCCTGGGTACTTCCCCCTATTCCGTCGCGGGGGAATACGTCCGCCTGGGCATCCGGGCGGCCATTACCGACCCGATGATGGCCAGGGCGCTCTCGGCGGAAGCGGTGAGGCAGGACAAAAAAGCCCTGGTGCATATCAAGATCGACACCGGCCTGGGGCGCATCGGTTTCACCACCGACAAGTTCCTTGCGGCCGTCGAGGATATCGTCGCCCTTCCGGGCGTTGAGGCCGAAGGCGTCTTTACCCACTTCGCCCTCGCCGATTCGGGGGACCTCTCCTACACCTGGGTACAATACCGGCGCTTCCTGGACGACCTGGATAAACTCTCCGCCAGGGGGATAACGTTCCGGGTCCGCCACTGCTGCAACTCGGCGGCCACGCTGGAGGCCCCCGAGATGGCCCTCGATGCCGTCAGGCCCGGCCACATCATCGCGGGCATGTACCCTACGCCCGAAGTAAAGCGCTCCATCGCCGTCAAACCCTGCTTCGAGTTCAAGACCGCCCTTGGCCTGGTCCGCGAACTCCCCCCGGGGACGGGGGTCAGTTACGGGCTCGATTACGTGACGGCTGGGCATGAACTCATCGCCCAATTGCCCGTAGGTTACGCCGACGGCTACTACAGGGAATTATGGAACAAGGGGGCGGATGTGCTCGTGGGGGGCGTCCGTTGTCCCGTCGTGGGGCGCATCTGCATGGACCAGATGATGGTGAACGTGACGGCCGTGCCCGAGGCGTCCGTGGGTGACGAGGTGGTCCTCATAGGCAGGCAGGGCGGGGAGGAGATCACCCTGGAGGAGGTCGCCGAAAAGATGGGGACCCTGATCTGCGTCCCGCCGTCGCTGATAAGCAAAAGGGTACCCAGGGTCTACATCGACAGGAGTTCCCAGGAGCTGAGCCTATGAACAGGCCATGTGATATCATCTTATATAATTTCTTCTTTAAACTGCTACTGCTCACGAAGGGAGGGACCGGCCCGTGCTAGCGATAATGGAAACGAGGTTCTGGAGGGTCCTCGCCACCCTGCAGAAGATCATTATGATCGTCACGTCCATAAGCATCCTCGCCCTAGTCCTCATCCAGGTCCTCCTCAGGTACGTCTTTGTCAAGCCCTTGATGGGCGTCGAGGAGCTGGCCACCATGGTGGGCTTCTGGCTTTATTTCATGGGGGCCTCCTGGGGCACCGCCGACAGGTCCCACATCAAGGCGGACCTGATGCAGGCCGCCGTCAAGGACCCCAGGAAACTGATATGGGTCAAGGTGGCGATCTCCGCCGCCTGCGTGATCCTCTCGGCGATGATGATCTACTGGGGCTGGGGCTACACCGTGTGGGGCTACACCAAGAGGCAGCTCTCGCCCACGCTCATGATCCCCATGATCTACTCCCAGGTCAGCATCTTCGTGGGGGCCATCCTGATGTTCTTTTATTTCTGCGTTGAACTGGCCGATTATTCCCTCCAGGCCGTCGGGAGGCTCCCCCTCGATGCGCCCGGCGACGATACCTGCCAGCCCGTGGACGCCCCGGCCATTTGCCCCGCTGACCGGGGCGGCGACTGAAGAGGAGCGGGGGTGGTAAAAAATGGTGATAGCCATCAACCTTGCCATCCTGATCGGCCTGATCGTCGCGGGGCTCCCCGTCCCGTTCTGCTTCATGACCGCGGCCATATACATGGGCATCGTCTACGACTTCAGCTTCTCCTTCCTTCTCCCCGGCGGCTATTACGCCCTCAACTCGCTGACGCTCCTCTCGGTCCCTTTCTTCATCATGGCGGGATCCCTCATGTCCTCCTCGGGCATTGCCGAGCGCCTCACCGACTTCGCCCAGGCTTTCCTGGGGCGCATGAGGGGCGGCATGGGGGCGGCCACCATCGTGGCCTGCGCGATCTTCGGGGCCATATCGGGGACCTGCTCCTCGGCCGTAGCCTGCATCGGGGGGATAATGATCCCCCGCCTCGAGAAGCTCGGGTATCCCCGGTACTATTCGGTGGCCCTGGTGGGGTGCGCATCGGTGCTGGGCCAGCTGATACCGCCCAGCGTCCCGATGATCCTCTACGCGTGGGTCACCCAGCAGTCGGTGGCGGCCTGCTTCCTGGCGACGGTCATTCCCGGGATACTGACCACAATACTGATGTGCGTCGTCAACTGGTTCGAGGTGAAGAGGTTAAAGACCGTCCGGGTCGAACCCCAGGTGCCCTTCTTCCAGAAGGTCCAATTGATAGGCAGTGCCACGAAGCGTGGCATCTGGAGCCTGCTCATGCCCGTCATCATCCTGGGCGGCATCTACGGCGGGATAACGACCCCCACCGAATCGGCGGCCATCGCCGTCTTCTACGGGATACTGGTGGGTTTCCTGGTCCATAGGGAATTGACCCCCAAGGTGCTGGGACGCGCGCTGGTGGACTCCTCGACCACGACGGGGGTCTGCGTCCTGATGCTCTTCTTCGTGTCCATCCTGGCGAAGGTCTACACCATGCAGCGCATACCGCAGCAACTGGCCGACTTCATGATGACCATCTCCAACAACAAGATGGTCCTGCTCCTGCTGGTGAACGTCTTTCTGCTGATCATAGGGATGCTGATGGACGACTTCAGCGGCACCATGCTCTCGGCCCCGCTCCTCCTTCCGCTGATGGTCGCCATTGGGGTCCACCCCGTTCACTTTGCCGCCATCATGGGGACCAACCTCGGGCTGGGCAACGTCACACCGCCCTGCGCGCCGATCCTTTACCTAGCCGGCAGGATAGGCGGCGCTTCGATAGACGAGTACTTCAAGCCGGCGCTCAAGTTCATGGTATTCGCCCAGTTGCCGGTGATCCTGCTGACGACCTACATCCCGAGCCTTTCCATGTGGCTCCCGCGGCTGGTGATGGGGATCCAGTAAGTATGGGAAGCCTTTTTTCAAAAACATAACCCGAAGGGGGGTGGCAGGATTCAGCAGGGCAAGCGTCCGGCTTGAAGGAGCTGAAGAGTGAGAGGCAAGCAGAGCGAAAAGGCTTGGAAACCTTTTCCTGTATCCTTCTAGGAGGTGTTCAAGATGAGGAGAGTGTTAGCGTTAGCGCTCGTGGCGGCCCTGGTGCTTTCGATGGGAACCGCCGCGGCAGCGGCACCGAAGTGGACCTTCAAGATGGGTCACCCCCACCCGGCGGACACCGATTACGACAAGACGGGCCACTGGTTCGCCGACCAGGTCTTCGAGAGAACCAAGGGCCAGGTCAAGATCAATATTTTCCCAGCCAACCAGCTCGGTGACTGGACTGAGACCTTCGAGCTCATCTCCCGCGGCGTCGTCGAGATGGGCTTCCAGATCGCCAACGCCCAGTACGACCCGAGGCTGAACTTCGCCTACTACATGCCCTTCGTCGTCAACGATATCGAGGAGGCCAAGAAAGCCTACGCTTCCGGCGGTTGGGCCTTCGGGCTCATCAAGGGCCTCTGGCTCGACCACGGCATCCAGCCCCTCGCGGTGTACCCCATAGGGATGGCCGGCGTCTCCCTGAGGTCCATGCCCCCGTCCCCCGGTGACCCCAACGTTCCCAAGAACATGAAGGTCCGGGTCATGCCCCTGGCTGCCTGCTCCATGACCTACGGGGCGCTGGGGTACATCTCGACCCCGATCCCCTACGCCGAGGTCTACAGCGGCATCCAGACGGGCATCGTCGACGGGCAGATGGGAGGGCCTCCCTTCCAGGCCTGGTCCTTCCGGGACGTCAACAAGGTCTGGATCCAGTACAACGACTACTTCGAGCAGCACTGGATCGTCATAAACAAGGGGGCCTGGGACCAACTTCCTGCGGACATCCAGGCCATCATGCAGCAGGCCGCCAACGAGGCCTCCGCCATGCGCTGGGACCAGGTCGAGACCGAGGACGAGGATTACCGGGAGATCCTGAGGAAGGATTTCGGCTGGGAGATCGTCATGCTTACCAGCGAGGAACTCAAGGCCTGCGCCGACAAGGTCCGCAGGGAAGTATGGCCCAAGATGAAGGACCTCCTCGGCGAAGAACTTTACACCGAGGTCCGCCTCCATTCACTGGCGGAATAGGGTCCGCGTCACCCCTTTTTCGACCTGTCGGTTCCGTTTCAAAAGCCTAGGGGCGGGAGTCACCTCCGCCCCTCGATTCATGGCACCCCCCGGAGGGTGGAGGCCATGGCGCGGCGGCCGTGGAAATCATCGCGGGAAGCCGCTATCATTGTCGCTGTCGGTCTTTAGAAAACGAGACGGGAGGTAACGCCATGGAGTTCACCGATACGGGCAAGATGGAATCCAGGGAGGTCGTGAAGGGAGTCCACGGCAAGTTCGTCCACTCTCCTCACATGACCATGGCGTGGTGGGTGATCGAGCAGGGCGCCGCGCTGCCGGAACACTCCCACGAGCATGAGCAGGTGGTCAACGTCGTGGAAGGCACGCTGGAAGTGACCGCCGAGGGGAAGAAGTGGACCCTTGGGCCGGGGTCGGTGCTGGTGATACCTTCGGGGGTGCCGCACCTGGCCAGGGGGCTGACCGAGTGCCGCGTGATCGACGCCTTCTGGCCCGCCCGGGATGATTACAAGTGAGGCCCGAAGGCCGCCAAGATCGCACAAAAAGAGCGCCGGCCAAGGGCCGGCGCTCTTCTATTGTTCCGAACCTCCCGTCGCTAGGGCCTGACCACATCGCCGTAAACGCTTACGGTCTCGACCCCCGGCTTCAGCCCTAGGCGCTGGACATTGATGCCGTTGGGGAGGATCTTTATGGCGTTCACCGGTTTCCCCTTGCTCCTGAGGTTGATGAGCAGGTTCTCCCCGAGCCGGAAGGGCACCACCACGGAGTTCCTGCCGAAGAACACCCTCCTCGATTCCCCGCCGCCGCCGAAGACCTGGCCGTGGTACTCGGACAGTACTTCCCCCGACTCGCCGTAGATCGCCAGGTGCTGGATGTTCTCCCTGGCCAGGGCCAGGATCCCGTACTCGCCGTACCCGTCAAGGAAGCCCTTGATCATCTCCAGGACCTCGAGCTCGGTGCTCCTGTGGTCGACCGAGGGGGAATCGGCCAGTTTCGAGAGGTCGTAGCCCTGGGATAGGAATACCTCGGCGTACTCCCCGGCGGCGGCGCACAGGAAGTTGAGCTTCGCCTGCGATAGGGATTCCTCCATGGTGGCGCTGGACAGTTCGGCCCCGGAGAGGCCGTGGGCCTTGTACACCAGGTACTCGAGCCTCTCCCTTTCCTGGGGGTCCGCCTCCTCGCCGAGAGAGATCGATGACAGCCTTCTTGAAAAATACTCGCCCACCATGGCCGAGGCGGACGCCAGGTCCCCCTTCTGCAGGAGGTTCCTGCCTCGGACGGAGAGCTGCCTCGCGTCCTCACCCGGGAACAGGGCCGAAAAGGTCAGTATCATCGGGAGGATGAGGTCCCCCCTTCGATCGTCGGCGGAGGGGCCGATATGGAGGTCCCTCGTCATGGCCCGTTCCAGGGGTTCCACCGGGACCCCCCTGGAATCGAGGACGTTCATGCCTATTTTCAGCGTGTAATCTCCGTAGTCCCACAGGATGATCCCGGGGAAGGCGTTCGGGGGGATGGGTCCTCCCTGGGCGGGGCCACCCACGAGGAACCACCGGGAACAGGCGTCCTTCGCGAGGGACCATGTCTCCGGCTCGAGGGGGACCCCGCCGAGGGGGAGCTCGGCCCCCTTCACGTGTTCCAGCAGCGCCGCCAGGTTCAGCCTTGACGCGGAGGTTTCCGGGTCGATCGGTTTGAAATCCGCCTGGCTGATGTCCAGCATGGGTCGGAGGCGGAAGGACCGAAAAAACTCGGCCATGTCGAGGTCGGGGTGGAACGCGTCCTTGACGAAGACCTTGAGGGGGACGAAGAGGCCGGGCTGTTCCAGCTCCAGTTGCTCCCGCTGGGCCGAATGGATCTCGAGGTCCACCCCCACGGAAAAGATGACGGTCTCTTCCAGCTCCAATTCGGGCACCTGGATAAGGATGGATTCCGTCGCCGGTCCGGCTAGGTCCCTCGGCCCGAACCAGCGGTAATACAGGACGTGGTCCTTGTCCGCTTCGACCTCCATGGCGAAGGCGCTCTTGCCCCCCGAACCGGTCCGGTCGGGGGAGAGGGAGCCGTTGCCGCTCCTGACGGTGATCTTGACCCTGTATTTTTCGCCCCTGTCATCCCCTGGTCCCCTCCCGTCAAAGCGGAAACGGAGGGTGTTCAGGAACCCGGCGAGGGCGGGGAAGACGGGGTGATCCACGGCCGCCTCCAGCCCCCTGGGCCGGGTCACCTTGAAGGCGACGGAATTGACGGCCCCGCTCTCCCTATCCTCGGCGGCTACGCGCACCTCCCATTGGCTGGGGCCCAGCATCCTGAGCTCCGCCAGGGGCGGCGGCGTGTAGGTGACCGTCACCTCGCCCAGGGGGTCCGTCCTGACGAGGAGCCACTTCTCGTCCCCCCCCTCGGCGTTCCTGGAAGAGACGGTCCCCACCTCGGGCTTGCTTATGGCCACTTCCGCCTGGGGGACCCGCCGGTCGCCCTCCCGCACGGACAGCGTGAAGGAAATCCCTCCCGGGTGTTCCCCGTCCACGAAAATATCCTCCGCCTTCGCCGGTTCCAGGGTAACCGTCCTCGGGTGGCTGCCGTCCTCGGGCCCCTCCTCGGGCCGGGCGGGCGGTTCCTCCCGCGGGATCGGCTCCGGGGCCGCCGCCTTTTCCCCGGGGGCGCCGAAGCACTCCTCAGCGGCCTCGAGGAAAGCCCTGGTGACCGCCTCGATGATCCCTTCCTCGACGGCCTGGGGGAGGTGGGCGCCCTCGGCCGGCGCGAAGGACACTTCGTAGCCGAAGCCGGAGACACCGTCGAGGTACAGGGAGAGGATGAACTCCCTGGTCTCGCCGTATTGCTTCCGGGTCACCAGGTACCTCGGGGTGACCTCCTCCACCACGGCCCCCCGGTCGTACTCCGGCGAGTGGGTGGGGGACGTCCCCCACTGGAGCCTCAGGGCCGGGCCGGAGACCACCTTTTGTTCCTTGATGGTGATCTTCTCGCCAATATAGGGATACTCGATCCGGGTGGCCCTACCGATGTAATCGGTGTTCGGGCCCTCCTGGACGGGGTTCCCGTCGAAAAGGACGTGATCCTCCGACCAGGGTTCGGCGTTCCAGGAAAAGGTGAGCCTCGGGCAGGCCCTGTAGAAGGCGGTGCGGAATAACCCGTCGATCCTGTCCAACCCATCCTGGGCTTTTTGGGAGAGTTTTTTCCCCTGCTTCACCAGGGAAGCCTCGAAGGCCTCGTCGCCGACCCAGTTGGTGTCGGTCCTTTCCGATACCAGGAGCAGCATGGGGATATCGTTGCCGGCGGCATAGCCCTCCACGGCCTTCTCCACAAGGGAGTTGTATGTCTGGACGTCGCTCTTCTTCTGCTTGAGCACCTTGCCCTCGTATTGGTTGTAGGGGACGAATCCCTTGTCGGGAAGGTCGAGCATGTACTCCTCGACCCGGATGATGCTCCTGATATCCTGCCACGCCAGGGGGAAGAACTCGGCCAGGAAGCGGTCGAGCAAGCCCCTGGGGACGCCCTGCACCGTCAGGTGGTCGTCGTTGAACCACTCCTCGAAGCCCCAGCCGTCAAAGAGGCACCGGGCCCAGTACGATGCGGGGTCCGTCTCCTGGGCCTTCATCTTAGCAAGGGCCTCCTGGTCGAACTGTCCCTTGAATTTCGGGCTGGCAAGGGCCCTTCGGTTGAAGGCCACCTGGACCTCGTGGATATGGCGGAACTCCTCCGGCCATAGGGCCGGGTCGCCGCCGTAGGTTTTCAGGAACGCTTCCCGTACCTCTTCCAGGGAGGGCGGTTCCCCGCTGAAGGCTAACTGCTCCGGCACCGGGTCACCGGGGTGGGGCAGCGAGGGGTCCTCCCTCGAAGCGGCGGGCTCGCAGGATGCCACGATCGAAGCCGCGACGAGGACGGAAAGGAAGAGCGGGAGGAACCCTCTCACCGGGCGCAACAGCATCAACTCCCCTGGGCCTGTCCTTCCGGCGGGGGATAGGGGAACTCAAAAAGTGCCCCGCTGGAAAACAGGCGAGTTAGGTATAATGATATCAATAGCGACGGACTGCGGGAATTCGCCTAGCGACCATGCCCAACCCGGCAACAAATGACCTGGGAGGAGATGAAGAGAGTATGCTTTATTTTAGGTTTCTTGCTCTCCTGTTAGGGACGATGATGGTTTCCCTGGCGCCGGTGATCGCCTTGAGGGGCCAGCGGTGGATCGACCTCTTCAACGAGGTCCTCATCCCCGAAAAACAGCCCGTGTGGTTTTGGGCCGCCGGTGCTTTCGCCGCCTTCCTGACGCTCATTACCTGGTACGTGCAGATCACGTCACCGGTGACGCTCTCATGGATCATGACCTTGTTCATTACCCTTTCGCTTGTGAAGGCCTACTGCTTCCTCTTCAGGTACGACCAGGCCCGAAAGGTGATCCTTTCGCTGATGGAAAAGGGACGCCCCTTCATGACAGGGCTGGCCTCCATCATCTACCTCGCGGGGTTCTGCACCCTCTGCCTCGGGATATTCGCCTTCTGACGTCCCAAGGGGCCGGGGCTGAAAAAGCCGGCCCTCCCTGGGAGAGCCGGCTTTCCTCATCCGGGGCCTGGGGAGGAAGGGTTCACCTCAGGGGCGGTCCTGGCAGCATTTTGAATCCATGGTCTGTGACTCGACCCATCCCGCCTCCATGTTGTCGATGAGGTCCCTGAGCACCTGTATGTCGTACTCTACCAGGGAGCACAGGTCTGAAGTGCAGGCAAGGTTCGTAATGATGACTCTCTTCTCTTCCATGGACAGTCCTCCCGGCGGGAGGGGTCGTCGCTGGCATCCCCCGCCGGGTAAATGATATCACCCCGGGAGGGGGGGCATCAAGGTCACGGGTTTCGGGGTTAACGGGGCTCCCTTCAGGCGGTTTATAGAAAGTGTACATCATGTTATACTATCCTCTGAATAAAGGATCCTCCTTTTCCAGGAGGCGACGACGATGCGGCTCGAGATGATCCCCGATTATGACATCCTTTTCGAAGGTCTTTTCGAGAACTCCCCGGAGGGGGTAGTCATCCAGGGGCTTGACGGGGTTGTGCACAAGGCCAACAGGGCCTTCTGCGAGATGTTCGGTTACACCCCGGAGGAAGTGATCGGTCACGACCTCGACCGCCTGGTCGCCACCGACGAGAGTTTGAACCTCGAAGCCGCGGAGCGAACCCAAAGGGCCATCCTGGGGGAGGAGTTCGTGTTCGAGACGGTCCGGCAGAGGAAGGACGGCACCCGGTTCCACGTCATGGCCCTCGGGGTGCCCATCGTGGTGGAAGGCCGGCGGGTCGCGATCTACGCCATGTACCGGGATATCACCGACCGCAAGAAGGCCGAGGAAGCGCTCCAGAGGAGCGAGGAAAAGTACCGTGCTATCGTCCAGCAGCAGCAGGAGGTCATCGTGCGCTACTCCCCCGACTGGAAGGTGACCTTCGCCAACGAGGCCTACTGCAAGTACTACCAGACCACCCCCGATGAGATAGTCGGCACTTCCATGACGCCCCACATGCCGGAGGAATACCGGGAAGAGATCCTGGGGACATTGAAGAAACTGGACCCGGCGTCCCCCACCCAGGTCTCCGAAGAACTGACGATCCTCCCCTCGGGCGAGGCCCGCTGGCAGCAATGGGTCGACACGGCCCTCTTCGACAGCGAGGGTAACATTGTCGAGTACCAGTCGGTGGGGCGCGATATCTCCGATAGGAAGCGCATGGAGGAATCACTCAGGGTAAGCAGCGAAAGGCTCGAAAGGGTGCTCGACGAGACGGTGAGGGTCCTCGCCGGGACCATGAGGATACGGGATGTCTACACGGCGGACCACCAGGAGGGCGTCGCCCAGCTGGTCCACGCGATCGGCGAGGAGATGGGGCTTTCCGGGGACACACTGAAAGGACTGCGGATGGCAGCCCTCATCCATGACATAGGCAAGCTCCATATCCCCGGGGAGATCCTCAACAAGCCCACGACGTTGACGGCCCTGGAGTACCAGATAGTCAAACGCCACCCGGAGGTCGGTAGCGAGACGCTCAAGGGCATCTCCTTCCCCTGGCCCATCGCCCAGATAGTTTCCCAGCACCATGAGCGCCTGGACGGCTCCGGGTACCCGAGGGGCCTCAGGGGCAACCAGATACTCCCGGAGGTACGGATCCTCTCCGTCGCCGACGTGGTGGAGGCCATGGCTTCCCACCGGCCCTTCCGTCCGGCCTACCCCCTTGAAACGGCCCTCGACACGGTCCGCGCCGGCGCCGGGACCCTTTTCGATGAAAGGGTCGTCCAGGCCTGCCTCAAGGTCTTCGAAAGGGGTTTCAGGTTCAAAAAGTAGGCGAGGCCCCGCGGTGAAAGCCTACGAAGCCCGCACAGCCAGCTTCCCCTCCTTTTCGTCCACCACGATTTTCGAGCCCTCGCCCAGGGCCTGGGAGATCATCAGCCGGGCGACGGGGGTTTCGATCTCCCGGCTCATGTAGCGTTTGAGCGGCCTGGCGCCGTAGACCGGGTCGTAGCCCTCGCGGGCGACGTGGTTCCTGGCGGCCGGCGTTACCTCCAGGGTCATCCCCAGGTCGCGCAGCCGCTTCTGGAGGCCCGCGGCCAGGAGGTCTACGATCTGCTCGATCTCCCCCACGGTGAGGGGCTTGAAGAGGACGATGTCATCCACCCGGTTGAGGAATTCGGGCCTGAAGGAGGCCCTCACCTGCCGCAGGACGCTCTCCTGGACGGCCCCGGGGATCTCGCCCGAGGGGGTTATGCCCTCCATGAGGTCCGCGGCGCCGATGTTGCTGGTCATGATAATTATCGTGTTCGTGAAGTTCACCGTGCGGCCCCGGTTGTCGGTGAGCCTGCCGTCGTCGAGGATCTGCAGCAGGATGTTGAAGACATCGTGGTGGGCCTTCTCGATCTCGTCGAAGAGTATCACCGAGTAGGGTTTCCTCCTGACGGCCTCGGTGAGCTGTCCCCCCTCCTCGTACCCCACGTACCCCGGCGGCGCCCCGATGAGGCGCGAGACGGAGTGCTTCTCCATGTACTCCGACATGTCAATCCTGACCATGTTCTCCTCGGAGTCGAAAAGGGCCTCCGCCAGGGTCCTGGCCAGTTCGGTCTTCCCCACGCCGGTGGGCCCCAGGAATATGAAGGAGCCCACGGGCCTCTTCGGGTCCTTAATTCCGGAACGGGCCCGCAGGACGGCGTCGGCCACCAGGCGGACCGCCTCGTCCTGCCCGATGACCCGCTGGTGGAGGATGTCGTCGAGGCGCAGCAGTTTTTCCCTCTCTCCCTCGAGGAGCCTCGACACGGGTATGCCCGTCCACCGCGACACTATCCGGGAGATCTCCTCGGCGGTGACCTCCTCCCGGAGCAGTTTTTCGCCGCCCTGCTTGGAGACGAGCATCTCCTCCTCGGCGGCGAGCCTCCTCTCGAGGTCGGGCAGTTTGCCGTGCTTGAGTTCGGCGGCCCTGTTGAGGTCGTAGTCGCGCTCGGCCATCTCGATATCCCTTTTGACGCTCTCGATCTGTTCCCTCAGGCCCTGGAGTTTGCCGATGGCCTGTTTCTCCGCCTCGTAACGGGCCCTAAGGGCGTCGGTGTCGGCGCGGGCGTCTTGGAGCTCCTTTTTCAAGGATTCCAGCCTCCGCCTGCCGGCCTTGTCGGTTTCCCTTGAGAGGGCCGCCTCCTCGATCTCCATCTGCATCACCCTGCGGGCGGCGGCGTCGAGGTCGGCCGGGAGGGAGTCTATCTCGGTGCGTATGAGGGCCGAGGCCTCGTCGACGAGGTCGATGGCCTTGTCGGGGAGGAAACGGTCGGAGATGTACCGGTTGGACAGGACCGCCGCGGCCACCAGGGCGTTGTCCTGGATCCTGACGCCGTGGTGGACCTCGTAACGCTCCTTGAGCCCCCTCAGGATGGAAATGGTGTCCTCCACGGTGGGCTCTTCCACCAGGACGGGCTGGAAGCGGCGCTCCAGGGCGGCGTCCTTCTCGATGTGTTGGCGGTACTCGTCGACGGTGGTGGCGCCGATGCAGTGCAGTTCGCCCCTGGCGAGCATGGGCTTGAGCATGTTGCCGGCGTCGATGGCCCCCTCGGCCTTGCCGGCGCCGACGATGGTGTGCAGTTCATCTATGAAGAGCAGGATGCGGCCGTCGCTCTCCTTGATCTCGTTCAGCACGGCCTTGAGGCGCTCCTCGAATTCGCCCCTGTACTTGGCCCCCGCCAGGAGGGCCCCCATGTCGAGGGCGAAGACGGAACGGTCCTTCAGCCCCTCGGGGACGTCCCCCCGGACGATGCGCTGGGCGAGCCCCTCCACGATGGCCGTCTTGCCCACGCCCGGTTCGCCGATGAGGACGGGGTTGTTTTTCGTCTTGCGGCTCAAGATTCTGACCACCCTGCGGATCTCCTCGTCGCGGCCGATGACGGGGTCGAGCCTGCCCGACCTCGCCAGGGCCACCAGGTCGCTGCCGTACCTCTCCAGGGCTTCGTAGGTGCCCTCGGGGTCGGCGCTCTGGACCCTCTGGCTGCCCCTGACGTCCTGCAGGACGGCGAGGAAGGCCTGGGGTGTTATGCCGGCCCTGGCGAGGGCCCTCCCCGCGGCGGAGGCGTCGCCCTCCTCGAGGAGCCTCATGAACAGGTGCTCCACCGAAACGTACTCGTCCTTCAGCCGTGAGGCGTCCTCCTGGGCCAAGACGAGAAGCTTCGAAAGCCTCAGGGAGAGGTGGATCTTGCCCGGCTCGACGCCCGGCCCCGAGACCCTGCTCCTGCGGGAGAGCTCCCGCTCTGTCTCTTGGGCGATCTCCTCCGGGTGGGCGCCCATCCTGGTCAGCAGCCGGGGGATAAGCCCGCCCTCCTGGCGCAGGAGCGAAAGCAGCAGGTGTTCCCCGTCGACCTCGGTGTGCCCCATGGTCACGGCGATGTTCTGGGCGCTCGAGAGCGCCTCCTGGGACTTGAGGGTCAATTTGTTCAAATCCATGGGCAACCTCCTCCAGAGGGGTCAGGTCTACACTTTTGACTATTCCCGGCGCTTCTTGATCTCCGGCTTGAAAGGCGACTCATTTCTCAACGCCTCGAAGAGCTCCCGTTCCCTGTCGGTGAGCTTCCTGGGCACGGCGATCCTCACGGTGACCAGTATGTTCCCGGGGCAGTCCCCCCTGCCGGGCAGGCCCTTGCCCCTGATCCTCAGCACCTGGCCGCTCTGGGTCCCCGCCGGGATTTTCATCGTCACCGAACCGCCCAGGACGGGGACCTGGACGCTTCCGCCGAGGGCCGCGTCCCAGGGGGCGATGTCCACGGTGGTGCGGAGGTCCTGGCCCTCGACCTCGAAACAGGGGTCCTTCCGGATGTGGACCTCCAGGTAGAGGTCGCCGGCGGGACCGCCCCCGCTCCCAGCTTCGCCCTGGCCGGCCAGGCGTATCCTCGAGCCCTGGGTCACCCCCTTGGGAATGGTCACCTCGAGGGACTTGCGGCTCCTTCGGGCCCTCCCGTCGGGACCCCGGCTCAGGACCTCGAACTCGACCCGTTTCTTCCCCCCGGCGGCCAGCTCATCGAGGGTCAGCTCGATCTTGGACTCCAGGTCGCGCCCCCGTCGGCGGAGGGAACGGCCTCGGAAGGGCTGCCCCTCCATGGTCGTGAACCCCCCCAGGTTGCCGAAAAGGGCCTCGAAGAAGTCGCTGAAAGCCCCGCCGCCCCCGCCGCCGAACTGGAAGGACCCCTCCCAGCCCGGGGGAGGGGAGAAGTCCTGTCCGTTCTTCCAGTTGGCCCCGAGGGTGTCGTACTTTTTCCTCTTTTCGGCGTCGCGGAGCACCTCGTAGGCCTCGTTGATCTCCTTGAAGCGGTTCTCCGCGTCGGCGTCCTTGTTGACGTCAGGGTGGTACTTCCTCGCCAGTTTCCTGTAGGCCTTCTGTATGTCCTTCTGCGACGCGTCCCTCGGCACCCCGAGGATCTCGTAGTAATCCCTGAACTTCATCGAAACCCCTCCACCCTGACCGGGGCGCTCTTTACCTCGCGGCCATGCCTACGGCACGCCCCCTTTTTCAACGGCATCAGCCTTCGTTGAATTCGGCGTCTATTACATCCTCTTCCTTGCCGGGCCCGCCCTCGGGGGCCGGTCCCCCGGTCTCCTCATGAGGGGAGGGGCCTTCATGCTGGGCCAGCGCCGCCGCCGCCTGCTTCAGGTCCTGCGTCAGCGACTGCAGCCTGGGGGTCTCCTCCTCCTTGGAGATGGCCTCCTTGGCCTCCCGGACGAGTTCCTCGCCCCGGGCCTTCTCGTGGGCCGGGGCACGGTCGCCGAGTTCGCCTATCATCCTCTCCACCTGGTAGGAGGCGGCCTCGAGTTCATTCCTTGCGTCGACCCAGGCACGCCTCTTCTTGTCCTCCTCGGCGTGGAGCCGGGCGTCGTCGACCATCCGGTTTATCTCGCTCTCGTCCAGGTTCGTCGAGTTGCTTATGGCGATCTTCTGTTCCTTGCCGGTCTCCTTGTCCCGGGCGGACACGTTGAGGATGCCGTTGGCGTCTATGTCGAAGGTCACCTCGATCTGGGGTATCCCCCTGGGGGCCGGCCGGATCCCCTCCAATTTGAAGTTGCCCAGTTTCCTGTTGTCCCTGGCCATCTCGCGCTCGCCCTGGAGCACGACCACGTCCACCGCCGGCTGGTTGTCCTCGGCCGTGGAGAACACCTCCGACCGGCGGGCCGGTATGGTGGTGTTCCTCTCGATGATCTTCGTCATGACGCCCCCGAGGGTCTCGATGCCGAGGGAGAGGGGCGTGACATCCAGCAGGAGCACGTCCTTGACCTCGCCCTTTATGATCCCGGCCTGGACGGCGGCCCCCACGGCCACCACCTCGTCGGGGTTGACGGTCATGTTCAGGTTCTTGCCCCCGGTGAAACGCTTCACCAGTTCCTGCACGGCGGGGATCCTCGTGGAACCGCCCACCATGATGACCTCGTCAATATCCCCCGCCTCGAGCTTGGCGTCCTTCAGGGCTTGCTTCATGGGTTCCAGGGTCCTCTCGACGAGGTTCCTCGTGAGTTCGTCGAACTTGGCCCTGGTGAGGTTGGACGACAGGTGCTTCGGGCCGTTGGCGTCGGCGGTTATGAAGGGCAGGCTGATCTCGGTGCTCGTGCGGCTTGACAGTTCGCACTTGGCCTTTTCGGCCGCCTCGTAGAGCCGCTGCAGGGCCTGCCTGTCGTTCCTGAGGTCGATGCCCTCCTGGTTCTTGAACTCGTCGGCGAGCCAGTCGACGACGCGCTTGTCGAAATCGTCCCCGCCGAGGTGGGTGTCGCCCGAGGTGGAGCGCACCTCGCAGAGGCCTTCTCCCACATCCAGGATGGAGACGTCGAAGGTCCCCCCGCCCAGGTCGAAGACCATGACGGTCTCGTTGTTCTTCTTATCCATGCCGTAGGCCAGGGCCGCCGCCGTCGGCTCGTTGACGACCCGCAGCACGTTCAGCCCCGCTATCTTGCCGGCGTTCTTGGTGGCCTGGCGCTGGGCGTCGTTGAAGTAGGCCGGAACGGTTATGACCGCGTCGGTGACCTTTTCGCCGAGCCAGGAAGAAGCGTCCTGGGCCAGCTTCCTGAGGACCTGGGCGCTGATCTCCTCCGGGGCGTACTGCTTGCCGTCCACCTCGACGCGGACGGAGTTGTTGTTCCCCTTGACGACGGTATAGGGGACGATCTTCATCTCCTCGCCGACCTCGTCGTAGTTCCTTCCCGTGAAACGCTTGATGGAGGAGACGGTCCCCTTGGGGTTCAGGACGGCCTGTCTCCGGGCGAGGATGCCCACCAGGCGCTCCCCGTCCTTCGTGAAACCCACCACCGACGGCGTGGTCCTGCTCCCCTCCGCGTTGGGTATGACCGTGGGATGGCCCCCCTCGAGGACGGCCACCACTGAATTTGTTGTGCCGAGATCTATCCCGACGGTACGAGACATGAACATTCCCCCTTGAGGCTTTCTCGCGATAGGACCCGCAAAAGCCTGACTAATATTGACCTTAACAATTATATAGGTCAATATTCATCAGGCAATATTTGAAGGGATAGCCTATTACGGTTAAAGGAGAATATACCTTGTTTCTTATGATTTGTCACGTTTTTCTTCCTTTTTCAGGGTATACCTAGGGAAAATAAAAAACGCGGGGCCCTTGGGCCCCGCGGAAGGGAGGAGTTGGTACCGTTATTTCTTCAACGACTCGATGTAACTTTCAAAACGCCAAAGGGAGATCTCGTTCCTTATCTCCTGCGCCCTGGAAAAAAGTGACCTGGCCTTTTCCAGGTCCGGCTTCTCCTGGGTGAGGGCGAGCCTCATCTCGAGATGGGTCCGCTGGAGTTCGGCCATCTTGTCGAGGATCTCCTTGGGGTAGTCGACCCTCCGGGCGTCCCTGTCCCTGAAGTAGCCGCCCCTCTGGTGCATCCTGGGGCCGCAGAAAGCGCCGCCGCCCATCCCCGCGCCGAACCGGCCGTAAGAAGCGCCATCCATTCCAGGTCCGAACCGGCCGTAGGGCCCCCCGTAGGCATAAGCCGCGGTACCAATGGTTAACAAGGCCGCGAGGGCCAGGAGAACAGCTCTTTTTTTCATCCCATCCACCTCCGGGTATTTTTCTTTGAACCCCTGTTGAGGTCATTATATTCAGCGCCCCCGGCGGCGGTGATGGGTAAAATGGCCTATCCTCCCCTGGGCGGTTTTACCGGGTCCACCGCGAGACCAGTTCCACGACGGCGTCGGCGGGCAGTTCCTCCCTGTTCCCGTCGGGCTTCCATGCCTCGACGACGCCCTCCGAGGCCTCCCTCCCGACGACGACGGTCACGGGAAGTCCTAAAAGTTCGGCGTCGGAGAATTTCACGCCCGCCCTTTCGTCCCGGTCATCCAGCAGGACGCTGAAGTCCCTCTCCTCCAGCCTTTCGGCCAGGATGTTGCCCAGGCCGACGGCGTCATCGTTTCTCATGGACGTCACCAGGACGTGCACGTCCAGGGGCGCGAACCGGGGCGGGATCCTTTCACCCCCCGCCAGGGAGAGCGCCAGCGGGGTGACGCAGAAGGTTCCCTCCCAGCGGTGAGCCTTAGACAGGACGCCCCCTTCGTCCTGGAAGGTCAGCGGCGACGGCCCCGGGTCCGTCACGGCCACGGCTATGCTCCTCAGGTATGCCGCCGCTATGGGCGAGCCGCAAAGGGGGCAGGGAAAGCCCTCCTGCAGGCTGACCAGGTCCGCCGCGGCGGAAGCCCTGTAGTCCCTCCCCCAGCAGGCGTTGAGCAGGTGGAACCCGGGCCTGTTGGCTCCCGCGACCAGGCTGGGGCTGCCCTCGATATGGCGGTCGGCGAGGACGCGGATGCCCGCGGGGAGGCCGACGGGTCCCAGGTAGCCGGCCAGGTCGCCCACGGCTTCCCTGATCTCGAGGGGGTCGGCGAAGCGGACCACGACGCCGCCAAGGGCATGGGACAGCTTCCGGTCATTTACCTGGTGATCGCCCCTGGTGAGGACGGCCAGGATCTCCTTGTCGGCGCCCTGTTCCGCCGCGTAGAAGAGGGTCTTCAGGGTCCGGTCGGGCGTTATCCCCAGTTGCCTGCACAGCTCGGCGATGGTGTCGGCCCCGGGGGTCTCGACCTCTTCCAGGGGCGCCTCCTCGCCGGTAAGCCGAACCGTCGGGTTCGCCGGGGCGGCATCGTCGCCGCACCAGTCGCAGGAGGAGCAGGCAAACCCCTCCTTGGAGTGCCACGACCCCTTGTCGACGGCAAGGGCGACGTAGCGCCTCGCCTCCTCGATGGTCCGCCCGTCGAGGGGGGAGAGGCCCGCCTCGCCGGAGATCTTCCGGGCGATGTCGAGAAACCCGTCGCGCTGGAGCGCCGCCTCCTCCGAACCGGCCGCGAAACCGCAGGCATCGATCCTCCTGGGGTTCCCGGACGCGAAGGACAGGGGCAGCTGCCGGTAGCTCTTGACGTACCTGGCGGCGACCGAAAGGGAGTCACCCGCTATTTCGTTGAAGTCGACCGTCTGGATGCCGGCCTCCCGGGCAAGGTTCCGGAAGGCGTCCGAAACCCTTTCCCAGAGCATCGATCCCAGGGGTAGCAGGTCCAATTCCCCCGTCTCGGCGTCGGCCACCACGTAGCCCGCCCTCACGAGGCGCGCCACCGCCGGGTCGGAAAGGCCTTTCGGGGCTTCCCTGGCGGTCGGGATGAAGGTCCTGGAAAAAAGCATGGGGCAGTACCTCCTCGCTGGTCGGCGTTTTATCGTGTCCCACCTGGCCTATTAGTATAGTCCATGCCGCGGGGGGTTTTTCATCCTTTCCCCCCCTTGGGTTATAATCGGATTCACTTGGACTGGACAGGCTCCCGGAGAACGCCCCCCGGAAGCGGGGGGCATGGTCCTAAACGAAAAGGAGATGATCGTCTTGGCTGCACACAGCCCTGAGCCCGAGATCCTGAAGGGAGCCCACCCGGAGGAGAGCTTCCGCACGGGCTTCCTGCACGAGGTCCTCGAGGTGCTCTCTGAACTGCAGCAGGGCGGCATGATCGAGGAGTTCTTCCTGCTGCCCGGCTTCGGCTTTGACCTGGGCGTTTTCCTCGGCCGGGAGGGGAGGACCCGGTCGGTCTTCTTCAACCTCAAGATGTACATGGGAGCGAAACCGAGGGTCGTCGAGATAGGCGACCAGAGCGGCTCGGGGTCGGAGGTGGAACTCCTGCAGCTCAACACCGCCAGGAGTACCCTCGCGGCGGAGTCCTTCCGGTGGGTCCTGGTGGATATCACCAAGACCAGGGGGAACCGCAGGTACAGCCTCTTCACCACCGACCAGGCAAGGGAGGGCCTTATGGGGGGCCTGAACAAGAAAAAGCAGAACAGCATAAAGCTGGCTTCGGTGATGACCTTCCCGATGACCTGGGACGAGCTTTCGGGCAAACTCGCCGACTTCCTGGCCCATTAACCCCATGGACCCCCTGGCGCTGCTGGGGCGTCTCCTCGGGAGGAGGAGGCCGCCCCTCACCCCCAAGGACATGGCCGAGAGGGCCCCGCGCCTGGGGGAATACTTCGAAAGGCTGAAGGGAAAGAGGATCCTGGTCTTCAACCCCCCCTTCTGGGGCTTCCACGATATCTTCGTGGACAGGGAGGGGGGCGTTTTGTTGGTGGCCCTTAAAGCCGAGGGCGACTCCTTCGCCTTCATCGGCGACGAGCGCGGGGCGTCGCTGATGCTGAAGTACGGGCCCGGGCCGGTGCTGAACGCCGAGGAAGACCTCGCGCCGGGGCTCCTCGAATGGGTCCTTTACGATGACTTCATCGTCTACCGGGGACCTTTCTTTCCCGTGAGCCGCGACCCCTACCACCTGGGCAGGGTCGCGGCCCTGGCGGACTTCGACGGCGAGGCAGCGAGGGAGGCCGTCCCGGCGGAGATCACCCGGCTGAGGGAATGGTACGGGAAGCGGAAGCGGTGAGGTTCGGCAGCGGGGAATGTTCGGCGATCCTGGAATGACCGGGGAGGTATGACCCTTGGGGAAAAGGGCGGAGTCGATGGGCCGTTTCGCCATCCGGGAGGGGACGCCCGGGGATGTGCCGGTGATCCTGCGGTTCATCAGGGAGCTGGCGGAATACGAGGGGATAGGGCACAGGGTGACCGCCACCGAGGAAGGGCTCCTGGAGGCGCTCTTCGGCGAAGCGCCGGCGGCGGAGACCCTGCTGGCATCGGTGGGAGGGGAGCGCGTGGGTTTCGCCGTCTTCTACCAGACCTTCTCCACGGTCCTGGGCAAGAGGGGGCTCCACCTGGACGACCTCTACATAAGCCCGAAGTGGCGCGGGAAGGGCCTGGGAACGGCGCTTCTACGGCGCCTGGCAGCCATCGCCGTCCAGAGGGGGTGCGGGAGGTTCGAGTGGTGGTGCATGAAGGACAACGCCCCGGCCCTTGAGTACTACGACAGGATCGGGGCGCTAAGGCACGACGAGGTGTTCATATTGAGGCTGCAGGGGGAGGCGATCGCGGCTTTCGCCGGGGGAGAAGCGCCCCAGGGGTCCCCCCCGTGATCAGGAACCCCTGACGACCCTCCTCGCTCCTCTCTGGAGGAGCCACTTTTCGGCCCGCTCGGCGTTATCGCCCTGGATGACCACCGACCCATCCTCGACCCTGGCCCCGCAGCCTAGGGCCCTGCGGATCTCCCTGGCGAGGGGCTCCAGCGCCCCCGGCGAAAACCCTCCCCCGGGGGTGGAGAGGGTCGTCACCGTCTTACCGCCCCTCCCCTTTTTCTGGACCCTGAGGACGATCTTGCCCACGCCGGCCAGGTCCGGGACCCCGCCCTCCGGGGTGGGGGCCGCCTCCGGCCCGGGCGGTGGGGTCTTCCGCGGGCCCTCGTCGGGGCCGGAAAACTCCAGTTTCCGCAGGAGGCCGCCCAGGACGCTCTCAGGGACCTCCTCGCTTGAGCCGTCGACGGGGACCCTCTTGGGCTTTTTTCCGGCCATGGGTGACCCCTCCCGCCCCGGGCTCCCGCTCACCGGGAGATATAGTTCGTGGCGTAGACGACCTTCCTGCTGCCGGCGAAGCCCACGTCGAGGTCGATGCCCTCACCTCGAAATTGAAGGGAACGGTCCACCCATAGCAGGAACCCCTCACCCTCGACGGCCCTGAAGCCCGCCGTGTCCCCCGGGGCGCCGCCACGGACCGTGGCGGCAACCACCCTGGCTCAGCCGCTGGAAAGTGTCTCCGGCGCCAGGGTCAGGACGCTCCCCAGGTTGGCCATCTCGGCCTGGGCTTCCGGGGTGACCCTCAATTCAGAACCGGCGGCCGCGGCAAGGCCAGCCGCGAAGACCGCCACCGCCAGGAACGCCGCCATGACCAGGTATCCTTTCTTCATCCCATCGACACTCCTCTCTTGGGAGAGCGCCCTCAGGCGGATCCCCTGTACTGCCTGATATGCTCGTAGGCCTCCTGGACTTCCTGGAACCTCTTGGCGGCAAGGTCCACGAACTCCTTGTCCAGGTCGAGGCCGATGAACTTGTCGGGGTGGTACTTGGCTACCAGCTTCCGGTAGGCTTTCCTGATCTTCTCGTCGCTGTCGCCCGGCGAGCAGCCCAGGACCTCGTAGGGGTCCCGGGGGGGCCTTCCCCCGCCCGGGGGGGGCGGGTAGGAGCGGCGCCCCCCGGCGGCGCGGCGCTCCTCCTGGGCCGCCCATCGCCGGAACAGGTCCGAGAAGGCTCGAAAGGCCAGCAGGACAAAAACGAGGGGAAGTACCAGCCTGACGAGGCGGACGATGAAGAGCATCAGGCGCCTCCCCGGGCGACGGAAGGCTCCCCGTCGTCCAGGGTGAACTCCTCCAGCAGTTTGCGGGTCCGCTCGATATCTTCCCGCGTCTCGCGCAGCCATCGCTCCCGCAAGTCCTGGTCCATGTCCTCGGCCTTGGGGTCGGACTCCAGGAAGGCCAGTTTTTTCTCCTGGATGGCAAGCCAGTCGCGGAGCTTTCTCTCCCGCTCGAGCCTCTCGCGGTTGAGACGAACCTCGCTGTCTTCATCGACGAACGCCCTGGACACGGAGTCCACCTCCCTGGGGGATGTGGCCGTGCCGGCGGCACGGCCAGTTAATTATACCGGCTCCGACAGCAGTTCGGCGACCTCGCGGCTGAAGGCCGCCGGGTCGTCCAGCCCTCCCCCCTCGGAGAGGGTCGCGAGGCCGAAGAGGACCCTGGCGAACCTGGCTACCCTCGGGTCGGAGGGGTCGGCGTCATGGATGCCCTTCAGTTTCATCACCAGGGGGTGGGAGGGGTTTATCTCCAGGTTCCTCTTCACCCTGGGGACCTCCTGCCCCGCCGCCCTGAGGAAGGCCTCCATCTGGGGCGTGAGGTCGAAGGCCTCACCCACGAGGCACGACGGCGAAGCCTTCAGGCGTTCGGAGACCCTGACTTCCTTCACTTCCCCCGAGAGGGCCTTGCCCAGGTCCTCCAGGAGGGCCTCCAGGCCTTCACCGGAGGCGACATCTTCACCCGCCTCCGCCGACGAGGGGACTTCGACGGCCCCCCTCGAGAGGGAGGTGAACTTCTTGCCCTTGTAGTCTTCCACCGCCGGGGACCATATTTCGTCCACGGGGTCGCTGAGCACGATAACTTCGTATCCCTTTTCGGTGAAGGCTTCCAGGTGCGGGGCGTTTTTGCCCACCGTCAGGCTCGGAGCCGTGATGTAGTAGATCTCCTCCTGGCCTTCGGGCATCCTGGCCAGGTACTCGTCGAGGGTCACGGGGCCCTCGGGCCCTGTCGTGTCGAAGAGGGAGACCTCGAGGATCCTGGCGCGGTTCTTCCCGTCGGAGAAGATCCCCTCCTTGAGGACCTTTCCGAAGTTCTCCCAGAAGGCCAGGTAGGCGTCCCTGTCCTCCTTCAACATCGCCGAGAGGGAATCGAGGACCTTCCTGGCGATGCTCCTCTTTATGGTCTCCACCTGCCGGTTCTGCTGGAGCATCTCCCTGGATATGTTGAGGGGCAGGTCCTCGGAGTCCACGAGGCCCCGGAGGAACCGAAGGTACTCAGGCACGAGTTCGCGGCAGTCGTCCATGATGAAGACCCGGCGGATGTAGAGCTGGACGCCCTTGAAGAGGTCCCTCGTGAAGAGTTCCAGCGGCGCCCTGGGCGGGATGTACAGCAGCGCCCTGAACTCCATCCCTCCTTCGGCCTTGAAAAGGACCCTCCTGAGCGGTTTGTTCCAGTCGTGGGTGATGTGCCTGTAGAACTCGTCGTACTCCTCCCCGGTGACCTCCTCTTCGGGCCTCGTCCAGAGGGCCTTCATGGAGTTGAGGGTCTCGAGGGAACCGTCGGCGGACTTCATCCGGATCGGCCAGGCCACGAAGTCGCTGTAACGGCGGATTATCTCGCCGATCACCGGGGGGTCGGAGTAATCCCTGGCGGTCTCGTCCTCCTCGTCCTTTTTCAGGCGGAGCGTCACGGAAGTCCCCTGGGCGTCGCGGGAGGTTTCCTCGAGGGTGTAGTTCCCGTCGCCGGCGGAATCCCACTTCCAGGCCGCGGACTCGCCGGCCCGCCGCGTTACCAGGGAGACCCTGTCGGCCACCATGAAGGAGGAGTAGAAGCCGATGCCGAACTGGCCGATCAGTTCCTCCGGGAACGAGCCCGCGCCCTTGCCCTGCAGTAGTTCCAGGTATTCCCTCGTGCCCGACCGGGCGATGGTCCCGATGAAGTCCACCAGTTCCGACCGGGTCATGCCGATGCCGTTGTCGGAGACGGTCAGCGTCCGCGCCCCGGGGTCGGCCTCGATCAGGATGTGGAGGTCCTCCGCGAGGTGGGCGAGGTTCTCATCGGTCAGGGCCTCGAAGCGCAGCTTGTCGAGCGCGTCCGAGGCGTTGGATACGAGTTCCCTGAGGAAGATGTCGCGGTTGGAGTAGACGGAGTGGATCATCAGGTCCAGGAGTTGCTTGGCCTCCGCCTGGAACTGGAAGGTCTCTTTCCCTGGCATCAACGCATCCCCCCTGGGCTTTTTCCGGCTCTATCGCCGGCGTCTTTTCTATGGGTCCATCGAAAAAAGGGCGGCGGGGTCAGCCGCCGCCCCAGTAACCTTATCTTTCAAAAAAGGAGCACTCAACCCGTGAAAGGGCGGGCCTTATTCCTGCTTCAGTTCCAGGACGCGGCCCTGTACGGCTTTGCTCTTGGGGAGCCGCAGTGAGATGACCCCGTTTTTGAAACTGGCCTGGGACCTCTCGGGGTCCACCTCGGTGGGAAGGGTCACGCAGAGGTTCATGGTCCTCTCGCCCCTTCTCATGTACCATGTCTTGCCGGTCTCTTCCTCGGCCTTCTCTTCGACCTTGGAACTCACGTTCACCCTGTCGGAGTACGTCTTGATCTCTATCTGGGACGGGTCGAAACCGGGTGCGTCGATATTGACGACGACTTCATCGTTCTCCTCGTAAAGATCGACGGGAACGTACCTGCGCGTCATGGGCCTGATGGCGTCGGAGAAACCCCTGAAGAGATCGTCCATCTCGTCGAATATGCTCATTCCCCTGCCGAACGGAACCAGTTGTCTCATCAAAAACCCCCTCCTTTTGCTTACCTGGGGAGAGGATACCAAAATTCGTCAGTAATGGTCAAATTTATTAGTCAGCATAGGTTAGTAATTTTCCCTTTGAAAGGGAAATATCCCTTTTTTCTGACCAGTTTCGTCCGATACCACGGTTTTTCAAGGATTCTCCTCGCCGTCGTCAGGCACCTGGCAGTCCTCCTTGAGGGCCTCCTCGACGGCCGCCAGGGAGTGCAGGCGCGTCGTGTCGAAAAGGGTGACGGCCGTGTCAGGTTGCTTCACCAGCAGGGGGATCTCGGTGCAGCCCAGGATGACCCCCCCGGCGCCCCGGCGGGCCAGGTCATCGATGATCCCCAGGAAGCGGGCCCTCGAAGCCTCCTTCAGTTCGCCCAGGGTGAGCTCCTCGTCGATGACCCTGCTCACGAAGGCCCTGTCCTCCTTTTCCGGGATCAGGACCTCCAGGCCGTGCTTTTGGGCCAGCCGCCCCTTGTAGAAGTCGTGTTCCATGGTGAAGATTGTCCCCAGGAGGCCCACCTTGCAAACGCCCTTTTCCTTGACGGCCTCGGCCGTCACGTCGGCCAGGTGGATCAGGGGGACCGATACCGTCTCCGAGACGACCTCGGCCACCTTGTGGATAGTGTTGGAGCAGATCAGCAGGAAGTCGGCGCCGAGGCTTTCAAGTCCAAGGCCGGCTTCGGCCGCCTTGGCCCCGACCTCCTCCCAGCGACCCGCCAGCATGAGGGTGTCGATGTCCTGGAAGTCGAAGCTGTGCATCAGGATCCTGGCGGAGTGAACGCCGCCGAGCCTCCGGGCGACCTCCTCGTTGATGATGCGGTAGTACTCGATGGTGGATTCCCAGGTCAGCCCGCCTATCAGTCCAATGGTTTTCATGATCTGACCTCCCTGTGCGTAAATCGTGAATCGTAAGATACCGTCTTCCGTCAACCTTGAAAATAATGAACCCTCATAAGCCGATCTGTTTCAACAGGCCATGGCGAACCTGTTCTTCGCCCAAAGGGGGTCAAAGGCGGTTCTGTTCTTCAGGA
>Ga0209407_1000852_pt1 | contig 35005 bp, 27 predicted proteins | sample AD_JPNHG3_MetaG_FD_184410 | JGI IMG/M metagenome (GOLD analysis project Ga0209407, IMG submission 184410) | Active sludge microbial communities of municipal wastewater-treating anaerobic digesters from Japan - AD_JPNHG3_MetaG (SPAdes) (version 2) | ecosystem: Engineered > Bioreactor > Anaerobic...
TTTGGCTCCCCGAGTAGGGCTCGAACCTACGACCTAGCGGTTAACAGCCGCTCGCTCTACCGATTGAGCTATCGGGGAAAATACCCAGGCCTTGGGACAGCGCCCAAGGCCTGGGACTGATTATCGTCATTCAGCATAAGGATTTCAACAAGTTTGTCAAGATTTCTGTAGGGCGGCCGATAGGAAAGCCAGGGCCGCGCTGGACAAGCGTCCGGCCGCCGGGTAACTTACCCGATTTATGTATCTTTCGTCGGGAGGTCCGTGGCCTTGCGGACGGGTGCCGGGTCGTTCCTGCACCGCCGTTCGGTGACGACGTAGAATCCAGGGAACATGGGATCGCAATGGCGCATCTTGATTTTTTATGGGAACCGTCTGGAATCATTCGTTTCATAGGTTATCTATCGCATGGCCAGAGACATACTTAGCGTGGGGGAGTTCACCATCATCCGGCGCATCGGCAACGGCGCCCGCAGCACGATCTACCTGGCAACCGATGAGGAAGATGGCAGCCTGGTCGCCCTGAAACGCGTTATCATCGAGCGCCCCGAAGACCACCGGGTGATCGAGCAGACCGAAATGGAGTACAAGGTCGCAAAGGAGATCGACCACCCCTACATCCGTAAGTGTTACAAGCTGCAGAAGATACGGAGTATGTTCAGGGTCCGAGAACTGATCCTGAGCATGGAGCATTTCGACGGAAAGACCCTGGAGGAGACCACGACGTTGAGCCTGGGCGACGTGCTGCTGGTGTTCCGCATGGTGGCGATGGGCCTGAACGCGATGCACCAGCGGGGTTTCGTCCACTGCGACATCAAGCCGAACAACATCCTGATCAACAAGACCGGTTCAATAAAGATCATCGACCTGGGCCAGAGTTGCCGGATCGGCACGATCAAGTCGCGCATCCAGGGCACGCCGGACTACATCGCACCCGAGCAGGTCAAGCGCAAATCGTTGACCCCCAAGACCGACATCTTCAACCTCGGCGCTACGATGTACTGGGCCCTGACCGGTAAGAATATCCCCACCCTGATCCCCAAGAAGCAGAAGACCGTGGGCCTGTACGAGCCGCAGAAATGCCTGGCGCCACACGAACTGAAGTCGCAACTGCCGGTGCCGCTGTCCATGCTCGTCATGGACTGCATCAAGAACGACCCCGCCGAACGCCCGTCCAACATGGTGGACATCATCTCCGGCCTTGATGCGATGATCCACAGCATTTTCGGCGACAAGATCAAAGTGAACCGAAATGCCTCAAACAACCATCGATCTGCTCAATAAGGGGGTCATGGCCAACCGGACCGACCGGTTCCGACGGGGCAATGTCGTCCATCTGCCGGACAGGGGCTCGGTGGTGATCGGCGGGGACATCCACGGACACCGACGCAACTTCGAGCGTCTGGTCACCTACGCCGACCTGGCCGACCACCCCGAGCGGCACATCGTGCTCCAGGAGATCATCCATGGGGGTCCCGAAGACGACACGGGAGGTTGCCTGTCGTACCAGTTGCTCTTCGACGTCATCCGCTACAAGCTCAGCGACCCGGACCGTGTCCACCTGGTCATGGGCAACCACGACACCGCGTGCATCAGCGGCAGCGATGTCATGAAGAACGGCAAAGAGATGAACCGGGCGATGAGTTCGGCCCTGGACCGTGAGTTTCCGCACGCCAGCCGGGAGGTGAAGCTGGCGATCCGCCAGTTCCTGTTCTCACAGCCTCTGGCGGTGCGTTGTGCGAACCGGGTGTGGATCTCGCATTCTCTTCCAGCCGACCGGTTTGTCGAGCTCTTCGACACGGGGGTCTTCGGCCGCGAGTTGCGACCGGAAGACTGCGAGAAGCCCGGCCCGGCGTACCTGCTGACCTGGGGCCGGCGGCACAGCCAGGCGGCGCTCGACCGACTGGCCGAGCGGTTCGATGCCGACCTCTTTGTCCTGGGCCACCAGGCGCAGACGCACGGCTGGTGCCAAGCGGGCAAGAACCTCATCATCCTCGCCTGCGATCACAACCACGGGTGCCTGGTCGAGGTCGATCTGACCCGGCCCTGGACCGCCGGGGAGCTGGCCGACCACATCGTGCCCCTGGCCTCGATCCACTGAGGACGACGGGCCCCACAGAAAAGTCTGGCGTCCGGCGGGCCATTGACCTATCGTAACCGCGAAGCAGTCGTTCCCGGCGGCAGGGGATCGCTGCATCGTTTACTTTTTCGGAAAGCATCCGATTCGAGATGAATTGGTACTACTTCATAGCCTGGCTGGTGGTCGGCGTGCAGGTGCTCTTCATATATTACGCCGTGCGGAACTACCGGTATGCGCTTCTCAAGTACGACCGAAAGGCAGGCGCCGTGTACAAGCCGCCGGTCGCCCTGATCGTCCCCTGCAAGGGGCTCGATCCGCACTTCGACGCCAACATCCGCTCGCTGCTGTGCCAGGACTATGAGAATTATCGGGCCTATCTGGTCGTTCAGGAGCCGTCCGATCCGGCCTACGCCGGGCTCTGCAAGATACGAGACGAACTGAAAACCCACGCCCACGGACCACCCGTGGAGATTCTTGTGGCGGGGCCCTCCGCGGCATGCAGCCAGAAGATACACAATCTCCTCTACGTGATCGACCGCCTCGACGACGACGTCGAGGTCCTGGCCTTCGCGGACTCCGACGTCTGCGTGCGCAGCGACTGGCTGGCGCGTCTGGTCCAGCCGCTGCGAAGGCCCAAGCGAGGCGTCACCACTGGCTACCGGTGGTTCGTCCCCACGCGGAACAACCTGGCGACGCTGGGCCTGTCGGCGATCAACGCCAGCGTCGCCCAGATGCTGGGCAACAGCCGCTTCAATCAGGCGTGGGGCGGCTCGATGGCGGTGCGTTTCGCGGACTTTCGCCGCCTCGGCCTGCCGGAGATCTGGAAACACACACTCAGCGACGATCTGTCCCTGAGCAGAGCGATCAAAAAGGCCGGAATGGTCGTCACGTTCGTGCCGGCCTGCCTTGTGGCTTCGTACGCGTCGATGAACTGGTCGCGCCTGTCGGAGTTCTGTCGACGGCAGTTTCTCATCACGCGGGTGTACGCGCCGCTGACATGGATTCTGGGCCTGCTCAGCAGCGTGGGGTCCGTCCTGAGCCTGTGGGGTACGGCGGCCGTAGCCCTGTACGCGGCCCGCATCGGCGCGCCGCACACGACGTTCTTCGTCGCCGTTGCGGTGCTCTGTTTTGCCGCCCAACTCATCCGGGTCATGCTGCGTCAGTCGATGGCATCCCGCCTGCTGAAGGACCACGCGCACCGGCTCCGGCCGGTCATCGTCGCCGACGGGCTGGGCTTCTGGTTCTGGTCGCTGCTGCTGCTGATCTTCATCCTGTCCTCCGCCTTCGGACGCACCATCCGCTGGCGGGGCATCCGCTACCGCCTCCTGAGCCCCACCGAGACCGAAGTCCTCGGTTCGTAGCAGGGGCGAATAATCATTTGCCCCTACGGGCACAAGGTGAACGGTTACTTCCCGATGCAGGTAAGCTTGCCGGCGGTACGGACGAAGAGGCGGCCGTCGGCGATGGCGATGGACGCCTGCACGGGTCCGTCCTGCATGTCGAAGCGATGGAGGATCTTGAATTCCTCGTCGCCGGCAGACAGCACGATCGCTTCGCTGTCCTCGTTGATGCAGTAGAGCTTGCCGTCGGCGGCGGTCAACGAGGCGCGCCACGGCCCGCCTCCGCCGATCTTGCCCTGCCACCGGGTACGTCCGGTCTTCGGATCCAGACACGTCAGGACCTTGCCGCGTTCCCCATCGAGGACGTAGAGGCTGCCACGATAGAACAGCGGCGTGGGGACATCCGGCGTCGCACGGCCGAACGTCCAGGCGATGTGATCCGGCGAAAGCAGGCCGCGGCCGCCGGCCTTGATCGCGAACAAATCGTTGCCCCCGCGCGGCTGGACGCCGAAGATCATCCCCGCGCCGGTGACGACCGAGGGAATCAGGCGCCAGCGCGTGTCCCGCCGGCCCGTTGCATAGCAGTAGCGCCACAGCTCGGCGCCGGTAGCGGGATCGTGGCCGGTGACATAGTCGGCGCCGGTCAGGACGATCTCGGTCCGCTCGCTGCCCTGAAACGGGATGGGTGTCGCGTACGAATCGAGCGATTCGTCCTGGGCGTCGCTGGCCCGCACGTGCCTCCAGAGCGTCTTTCCCGTCGCCGGATCGACCGCCAGCAGATACGACTCGAACGGCTCGCCCGCGCGCGGCTCCCGCCAGGCCCTCTCCCGCCGCAGGACCGGGATGTACAGCTTGCCATCGAACGCCATCGGACTGGAGCCGTAGCCGAACTGGCTGGTGATATTGCCATAGTCGGCCTCGATGTTCCGCGACCACACGACGTTCCCGTAGAAGTCCAGGCCCGCCAGGTCGCCCGAGCCGTAGAGGAAGAACACGTGCTTGCCATCCGTCGTCGGCGACGGCGTCGCGAGGTTGTTGCGTGGAACGTTGCGGCCCGATTTGCCAATCGCGGTGGACCACAGTTGCCGGCCCGTCCGGGCGTCGAAGCACAAGGCCAGCAAGTCGTCGCCGCCTTTAACGGGCGAGCTGACGAAGACCTTGCCCTCCCAGACAGCCGGGGTCGAGGCCGCCGGGCCCGGCAGCGGCGCCGTCCAGACGACGTTCTCCGTGTCGGTCCAGGAATCGGGCAGACCCTGCTCGTCGGCCGAGCCGTTGAAGTGCGGCCCACGCCAGTTGGGCCATGGCCCCGCCGGTGCGACCTGCAAACTCAGAAAGACCGTGACGGCTGTCGCGATAACCCATCTTCCGAACGTCATACCTGCTTCTCCATCAAGCGCCGCGGGAATCGTGCCCGCGTTTCAAGAGCAATCCGCCCTCCGCCCAGAGCCGGAGCGTGCCATACGGGCCGGCGGGAAGGTCAATTCTCCTGCCGAGCCCCCACAGGCCGCACATGCCTGACGACATGGACGAGCCCCAGCCCCATTCTATTGCCCGACCATAGCAGAAAATCGCCACCCTTTCGAGCGAAAACACCTGAGCCGACGACCCGGTCCGTTGAAACCGCCCGCGCCGCCCAGGTATCATACCCTGCGAATCAGGCGCAGGCGGGGATCTTCTTTTGCCTCTGCCGGGTTCGGCGGACAAAGCGGCAACCAAGCGTCAAGAACGCGATCAGAGGAAAGATACATATCTGGATACAGTATGTTATCTTCAGGAGATGATGTCATGAGAAGTCACGGTCTTGGGCTGGGCTGTCTGGCGGCGGCGTTGCTGCTGACCTCGGGCTGCTACACGCGGTTCAGTCCGCAGTGGACGCGCCACGAGATTGAGCGGCAGACCGGCGCCGCGCCGCACGATGCGTTCGAGTTTCAGCTCGACGGGGCGACGATGGACCTCGCGAAGCTGGCTGCCTCCCGCGCTGGCGGCGAAGGCGGCTACCTTGCGGGGCTGACACGAATCGATCTGGCGGTCTTCGAACTGCCGTCCGGCGGGCCATTCGACCTCGGCCGCATACCGCAGAAGGGCTGGGACAAAGTCCTCCAGGCCCGGGAAGGCTCGTTCAACCTGCTGGTCCTGGTGCGCACGGGCGGCCGCTCGCTGCGCGACCTGGCGGTCTTCGCGCAGGGCGAGAACCAACTGCTCTACGGACGCCAAAAGGGCCGCCTCGCACCTGATCTGCCGGCTACGCTCCAGAGCGTGCTGCGGACGGCGGGCCTGGCGGGCCTCAAAGAGCACCTGCTCTCCGCCACCCACGACAGCCAACCGCCTCCGTCCCCCTGATCGCCACCAGCTCATTCCCAGCGGAGGGCGTGGAGTCCTTCTTCGGTGCGGATGAACTTCACGGTGCCGTCGTTGAGCAGGACGCAGCCGCCATTGGGATCGTGGTTGTCGAACGTGAACAGCTCCGCACCACAGGCTCAACGGTATCACACGACCACCCATTGTCAAGCGGCCTGTGCTTCTACCCAAGCAGGAAAGAACCTCCACGAGATACGGGCGAAGCCCACCCGAGCGACCGGCGACGGGATACGGTGATTTGACAGCGGATTTGCGCTGCGGGAAGAACGCGATTTCGTACCAAACACGCAACGGGCAAACGACAAAATGAGAGGGACATTGAGAAATTTTTTACTACTGACGCAGCAAGGACTTATGGCTGGCGGGAGGCCGAAAAGAGGCGATTTTTTCGTCCCAAACATGCAACACCATCCTTTTGTAGAGGGCGGACGTTCCGCTCTCCCGAGCCGGGGCGTATGGGAAGGGCAGCGCGGAGGCTGGAGACGAAGGCGTGTCGTCGAAGGCCAGATGCTGTCGCTGCTGCGTTTACGCCGGCGCGCTGCGCGACGGAACGCGGACGCTGGCGATCTGCGCGAACACCCCGGAGGCCCCGGGGCAGATCGTGCGGATCGACCTGTCCGGCTGCTGCCGCAACTTCCGCGCCAAGGGCCAGCGCAAGGCGCGGGCGGTGCCGCCGGAGCCGCCCAGCGACGAAATCCGCTACATCCCCCTGACCCAGGGCAGGTACGCGATCGTCGATGCCGCCGACTACGAATGGCTCAGCCGGTACAAATGGTATGCCTCGCAGATGCGCTGCGGGCTCTGCTACGCCGCGACCAACATCGACGGCAAGACTGTCTTCATGCACCGGCTCATCCTGAACGCGCCCAAGGGCAAGGTCGTGGATCACATCGACGGCAACGGATTGGACGACCGGCGCGCCAACCTTCGCCTGTGCACGTCGCGCGAGAACGCGCGAAACCGCCGGAGCAGGAAAGGAACGACGTCGCAGTTTCTCGGCGTCTTCCGGCGGACAAGTGTACCCGACAAATGGTTCGCCAGGGTCGCGTGCGGCGACAACAGAGTGTACCTCGGTCCCTTCGACGACGAAGTCGAGGCAGCCCGCGCGCGGGACCGCGTCGCGATCAAGCTGCACGGCGAATTCGCTTCGCTGAACTTCCCGGAGGAACGGGATGCGCCGGCTACTGACGGAACCGCCGCACCGTCGGCTTAGACCCCGTCGTGTGCATCAGTCCACGCCGTCGTCGGGGTCCTCCTGCGGCTCCTCGACCTTGTTGAGCGGGCAGGTCCACAGGTAGACCGTGTGACTGATATAGGTGCCGTCGCCGGTGACCTGCACCACCTGGTCGGGCTTGACGCCGCGCATGTCGAAATCGTGCGAGACGATACGCGAGCCCGGCTTGAGTTTCTCCAACTGGGGAATCAGCTTGACGTTCAGGCTGGGCAGCAGGTACAGCGTCACGACGTCGGCGCCGCTCAGATCGAGCGTGAAGATGTCCTTCTGCTCGATGGTAACGAGGTGGCCGACGCCTTCCTTGCGGACGTTTTCGAGCGATTCGGCGACGCGCTGCGGGTCGATGTCGTAGCCGAAGGCCTTGCAGCCGAAGCGCTTGGCGGCGGTGACGACGATGCGCCCGTCACCGCAGCCGAGATCGTAGACAACGTCGCTCTGCTTGACCTGGGCCAGCTCCAGCATCTTATCGACGACGACCATCGGCGTGGGCACGTAGACGACGTCGGGCTTGCGATTGGGCACGGCGGGCGGACGCGTGTCAACCTTCGTCAGCGAGATGCCGTCCAGCGCCGGCTCGATCTTGGTCAGGTCCAGCCCGAACGCCTCCAGGATCGTCGGCGCCACATCCTGGCGGCGTCCGTCGCGGTAGACTGCCCGGTTGTCGGTCGCCAGAAACAGCGGCGGCGCGACCTCAGCCTGGCCCCGCCGGTAGTTCAGGCCGGTGGTGACGTAGAACTGGGTCTTGTCGGCCAGCCCGAGGGCCTGGAGCTTGTCGGCGATCTGCCCGGTCCAGCGGTCGAAGGAAACCAGAGGTTCGCCGTTCTGCTGCGGGTTCGTGCCGGAGGCGGCGGCATCGCGGGCCAGGTGCACGAAGAGGAAGAAAGGCCGGTCTTTGTACTTGTCAAGCAGCTCGACGGCCCGGCCGCCGATCGTCTCGTCGCGTGGCAGGCCATCGGCCCAGACGTCCGGGAGCGCCGGACGCATCGCCGCCGGAGCGCGCTGCCCGGCGATCAGCCCGATGGTGACAAACTTGTCGGCGCCGAAATGACTCTCCAGGCGGTCGAAGACGGTGGCGCCCTTCGGAACCGGCGGCTGCTCGGCGCCCGCGGCCTGCCTGGGCAGATAGCCGGCCAGCAGTTGCGTCCAGGCCGTCTCACCGTTGCCGCCGCCCTCGACATCGATCTTGACATAGACGCCGCGAGCGATGAGCTTCTGCAGGTTGGGCAGCTCCTTCTGCGCCAGAGCCCGATCGACGCGCTCGCGGGCGGCTCCGTCCCAGTCGATGAGAACGACGTTCCGCGGCGGCGCGCCCGCGACAACCATCGGCGACAACGCCGTCAGAACACTCGCAAGAAGCGACCAACGAATCATCGTGCTTCGCATAGCCAACTCCTCTCAAAAGGCCCCGCCTTGCAGGGACACCATCCCCAAGCTTGCGCTTGAGGCGGCCACCCGGCGAATCCGTGCACCGTACACTTTCACGCTACCCAGCGCAGGTCTGCACCGTCAATAGGGAAAACGCCGTGGGGTGGCACTACGAACGGCCCTGGAAGCGGCAGGCCCGCTCGTAGTAGTGCCGCACCGCCGAATCGTGGAAGGCGGCCAGGCCGCGTGCGTTGCGCAGGCGCACGCCGTCGAGGGTCCGCGCCCGGGAGAGAGCCACGTACACGTGACCGGGAACGAAATTGACGTGCGAACCGTCGATATTGACGACGTCGAGCGTCATGCCCTGGGCCTTGTGAACCGTCAGAGCATACGCGGGGACGATGGGATATTGCGCAACCGTGAACTTGACTTCTTCCTTGTCCTTGCGGGAATTCCACACCAGTTCCTGGAACTCCAGGGGGTTGAGCCGACGGGTACCGAGCCCGTTGCGGTCGAACTCGACGTCGATCCAGTACGGCATCTCGGTGCCCGGCTCGTACTCGGTGCAGATATCGACCACGGTGCCCAGGTCGCCATTGACCAGGTCCTCGTGATTCTGGATGCACAGGACCCGCATCTGCTTTTTGATCTGGAGGGTGGCCTTGGCCCGCGTGTGGCTCTGGAGCCACTGGACCGCCTCTTCGCGGTCGCCTTTCCTGACTTGGCAGACGCTGTAGCTGGACGGCGCATCGATCTGGTCGATCCGTCTCTGGTTGTGGGCGTCCGCCTGGCGATTGGTGCCGAAGAGGACGGGGTAGTCGGGGTCGAATTCGCGCTGCGTGCGTTCCAGGACGGCGGCATCGACGCGGCCGTGGCGAAGGTCTTTGAGGAATTCGATGAAGTGCGGCTCGGCCTGCCGCAACACCGTCTGCAGGTCGATCAGTTCGAAATCCGCGAACGAGGTGCTGTAAAACGCGAAGTCGGGCAGCCCTTCTTCATTCCTCGGCACGGGCGGAAGCTGGAAGAAATCGCCCACCACCAGGATGCCGGTTTCCGGCTCGACGCGTTCGAGGAACCGGTCGAACGTGACGCGATCGACCATGCTGATCTCGTCGACGACGACCACGTGCGCACGCTGGAGCTTGCGCCGTCCCCACTCTCTCCTGCGACGGGAGTCGGGCATCTCGACGCGGGGCAGCGAGGCGACGGCGTGGAGGGTGGACGGACCCTGGCAGTAGCGCGAATTATGGATGCCCGTCTCGTCGCGCAACTGACAGGCGGCGATGCCCGTGGAGGCCGCCAGGACGACATGCTTGCTGCGCTGGACGAGCTGGTTGGCGATCCGCCGGACCAGCGTGGTCTTGCCGGTGCCCGCGCCGCCGGAGAGGAAAATCCGCCGGCCGGAAAGAAGCCCCTCGACCACGTCCGACAGCAGAACAGGATTCCGCGCATCGTGATACGGATACGGCTGCGGCAGAACGCGCGGCTTCGCGTCGTCTCGGTCGGATTTCTTCGCGGACCTGCCCAAAACGCATGCTCCTCGCAAGGGCGTGCCGGCTACCGGCCGACCGGCCCTCGAACGTAGTCCTGGTACAGGCTCAGAATGTCACGGTCGGATGTCTTGGTCGTGACGACGAATCGCGCGCGAGCGGTAGCGTTGCGACCGGCCTTGACGTCTCGACCGAAGAGCGACGGATAGAGCGAGTAGTGCGTCTCGCCCTCGTACGGCGTCGAAATCGCGAAGCAATCGGTGGCAGGGCTCAGGATGGCGACAGCCAGGCTCATGTCCGCGCTGCGGCGGAAGCAGAGAGGTGCGGCCAGGGGGGGTCGGATCGCCCAGTTGAGCGGATAGGGCTCCTTCGTCCAGCGACCGTCGTGAACGATCGCCAGGACCTTGTCGTCTCGTGGGAACAACTGCCAGTCGCCATCGGATTTCGTCGCCAGTACAAAGCCCGGCTGGCCTTCCCCTTCGGGACCCGCCGCAACATATACGTACGGCGACGCGAGAGTCTTGTCGAAATACGACGCGAGGAAGACTTCGAAGTCATCCAGGTCTTCGTGGGCCTTGACGGTGATCTCCAGATCGAGCATCGCCGGTCCGCTCCAACGATAGACTGCGATCAGCTCGAAGGGCCGGCCGGGCTCGGCAGGGCGCGAAACCTCCACCGCCCCGTCGGGCAGCAGCTTCGACGTGCTCGGCCAGTCCCAGGCCATCGCGCCGTAGCGTTTGTCCGTGGTAAAGATGCGATAGAAGCTGAGGATGCCGGCGCCGGCGTCGAGCCGCATCCCCGAGGGCACGTGCACGACGGAGGCCAGGCCCTGGGCTTTGCCGCCGGGCTGGAGCACGCCGCGAAGGATGCCCGTATCGAACAGGTATTCACCGTTCTCGCCCGGGCGGAAGGCGAGCTCGGCCTTCTCCTCGGCGGCGGACGAGAGTGAACCGAGCAAGAACATTGCGGCGAGAATGCGTACGGATCGGATCGACATGGCGTGATCTCCTTATATCAGTCGAGGCGGAATCGGCCCTGATCCATGAGGGTCCGGCCGTCGACGTAGATGCTCGGCGCGATGATCACGCCGTCCACGTGCGCAGCGCTGTCCCACGTGGCGCCCGTCTTGGCGGGGTACGGACTGCCGAACGCGATGTGGATGCCCGGGAACTTCTCGTCCTGGAGCAGGTTGTAGATCAGCCGGGTCAGGCCGGTGTTGGTGCCGATGGCGAACTCGCCCACGCGGTTGCTGTTGGCATCGGTCTCGAAGACATAGGCGGCCAGCTCCCGGCGGAGTTGCTCGTTGTCGCAGCGCAGGCTCTCACGAATCGCGCAACCGTCGCGAACGTCCACGGTGACGGGCGTCTCGGCCAGCGACGCATAGCGCTCGGTGAAGTAGTCGCCCAGGCAGCCGTCGATCACCACGCGGCCGTCGACCGTCGCCGGCGCGGTGAACACCTCGCCGTCGGGGAGGTTTGTCCAGTGCCGGGGCCGGATGTCCCCATCGCTGATGATCCATTTCAGATTGCGGCTGAACCGGGCGGTGAAATCGCATCCTTTGGCGGTCACGACGCGAATCGCCCTGGCGGTGTGGACGATGTCGTAAACCTGCTTGCTGATCCTCTGGATCTGGAGGTAGTCGCTGCACATGCCGTCGGTCATGATCTGGGGCGTGATGCCGATCATGTGCGCGTGACGCAGCTTCGGGTTCGCATCGACCGCTTTGAGCATGGGCTTTCGGAAGGTCTGGAGCTCGCCCTCGGCGCCCTGGGCGGCGTAGATACTCACATCCGCGTTCCGCAGGGCCTCGGCGATGAGGGAGGGAAAGGCGACGGGCCGGGCCCCGAAGTCTTCCATCAGAAAAAACTGCACCTCGCCGACGATCTTGGCGGCGGCGACGCGCAGCGCCTCGCCGATCGAGAGCGTCGGGCGATCCGTGATGACGACCACGCGCTCGCCCGGCCGGATCCGCAGGCAGTTGTCGATCACCTGCCGGACGCCCTGTTCGATGGTTCCCATGGTGCAATTCTCCTCGGACTCCACATTTCCGATTGCAGACTCGAAAAAAAATCAAATATCAAGAAGCAAAATTCAGAATAGCGGAGTCGCCGCAACGCGGCGATGACTTCCTCAGTTCTGCATTTTGCTGTTTGATCTTTGCATTTCCACAAGATGCTTCTACCGTCCGGTCAGGCGGCGGATCAATGTCACCTCCCGTACATCGTAGGGGGTGCCATCGGGCCGAAGAATATCGTGGAACCAGACGAGTGGCTCCGCGGTGTACGTCTTCGTCCACGAATCCCACGGATAGATCGTCTGCGTCTTGCCGGCGACAAAGCCCCAGTTGTAGGCGCCGATCCGCTGCTGCTGGAGGTACGGCAGGATGTCGGCGAACGTACTGCCGGCAGGACGCGCCATGTACTCGGTGCAGAGGATGGGCCGGCCATATCGCCGCAGCGACTCGACGCGAGTCTTCATCTCGTCCAGATTCCCGTAGCAGTGGAACGTGATGACGTCCGACTGCTCGAGCATGAAGCGGTTCACCTCGCTGAGCTTCTCGTCGTTCGACCAGTCGCCCGCCCAGACCGCGGCGGTGATCGGCTGCGTCGGTCGGGCCGCCCGGGCCCAGGCGAACGCTTTCTTGAGCAGCATCAGGGATAGTTCGGCCTTGTTCTCGGGCTCGAACTTCACATAGGCGGGATCGTTGCGGTTGTCGGGCTCGTTGAAAACATCCCACGCGTGAACGCGCCGGTCCTTTCGGAAGTGACCGACGACACCCTTGATGTAGCCTTTCAGCTCGTCGTGTCGCTTCGGGTCGCGGAGGACCTCCACGCCGGGACTCTGGACCCAGCCGGAGTTGTGGATGTGCGGGATCGGCTCCGGCTGCGGCCCGACCTGCGGATACGGGTCCCAGCAGCCGTCGAGAAGCACGAACACCACGCCGATGTCGTGACGGTCGGCGATGTTGAGGAACTCCTCCATCCGCTGGAGCAGCCCTCGGGCGTGCTGCTTCCAAAGCAGATGGTGCAGATAGACTCGAACGCTGTTGAAGCCGAGCTTCTGTGCCCAGGCTAGCTCCCGGTCGATGGTCTGCGGGTCCCAGGTGTCGCGTTGCCACATTTCGAGCTGATTGACCGCGGTGCTAGGGGTGAAATTGCAGCCCACCAGCCAGGGCATCGCGGCGTACCAGGCGTTGGCCTGCTCGACCGACCATTGCTGTGACGGCCCGGACGACAGCGAGGCACAGCCGACGGCCAGCAGTGCGAGCGTCAGGAGAATCGATCCGATTCGACCCTTCATGGTCCTCCTTTCCCGGAAACGAACGGCGCATCGGTCTACGCGGGTCGATACGAAAACCGCGAGAAGTGCGCCTCACCCTGTCCCGAGGCGAACAGTGCCACGCGGAGCGCATCAAACCCGCCGAAAACGTTGTGATGATAGCCCGAGGTGTCCCACGATCTCTCGAACTTGGTCCACCGCCCGCCCGTCGTACGGAAGTACATCGCGACGTCGTGACGGTCGTTGACTAGGCGAAGCGAGCAGCGTCCTCTGTGCCCCGCCGACAGGTCCATCGTACCGACCGGCCGGCCCAACGCATAGGCGTGGACGCCCTTGGCGACAAGTGAGACACCGGCATAGCACTGCGGGCTGTAGAACAGCAGCAGGCCCGCTTCGACACCTTCGTCGATCGCAACCTCGACCTCGGCCACGTAAGCGTGATCGCCCACCTTGCACGTTACGATGCGCCCTTGCCCCGGGGTGGCGCCTTTGGCCTCCACATGCAGCATCCGGTCGGCCAGCCGATAGTGTCCCGCCGGGGTCTCGCCCCAGAACTGCCAGTGGACACCCAGTTCGCGCGACGAGAATTCGTCCGAGCGTTCGATGCGAACGGGCCGCGACGGGCCGTTCGGTCGCGGGATCGGCCGGGCCCGGTCGATCCCCGGGCGGACGCGGAACCACCCGTCCGGCGTCCATTCCAGAGGCTCCATCATCGTGTGGCGGCCGAGGGTGTAGTAGCCGTTCTCATAGGCGTGGTAGATCAGCCACCAGGAGCCGTCCGGCGCCTCGACGGCGGTCGCGTGCCCGCACGACCACCATTTCTCATCGCGGCCAGCGGTGTGGACGATCGGATTGTGGGGCGAGTACTCCCAAGGCCCGATCGGCGTCCGCGAGCGGGCGTGCACGGTCATGTGCCCCGTCGGCGGTCCGGCGGTGCCACCCTGGGCAACGAGCAGGTGGTAGTATCCATCGCGATAGAAGAGCTTCGGAGACTCCAGACAGACGCACTCGATATGCCAGTCTTCGGGGATCGGCCAGGGCTCGAACACCTGGCGAAGCGGTCCGGCGGTGGACAATCCGTCGGGCGTCAGCTCGACCGCGTACCCGCCGGAGACGTGCAGGTAGCGCTGCCCTTGCGGTGTGGCGATGTGACCGGGGTCGATGTGTGGCAGATCGAGCTTGTGCGGACGGCTCCACGGGCCCTCGATCCGGTCGGCGACAATCACGTGGTTGCCTCCGGCCGTCTCATAATAAATGTAGAAGCGGCCTTCGTAGTACGTCAGATCCGGCGCCGAGATCGATCCGCCATACTCGTGCAGCGCCGAGCGCACCGGTTCCCAGTCCACGAGGTTGCGCGAGCGCCAAATCAGGAACGCCGGACACCAGTTGCCGCCGCAGTGGGTCATGTAATACTCGTCGCCCACGCGCACCACGGTCGGGTCGGGGTAATCGCCGGGCAAGATCGAATTCGTATACGTGGCAGGGTGATCCTCGCCTGCGCAAATCGGACACCGCCCGTGCGGCGTCAGCCCCAGACCCGCCGTGACGCCCACGGCACCGAGAAACTGGCGCCGGCTGAGAGGACTATCCATAGAACCTGCTCCGAGATCGACCCGATGTCACTTGGCGTCTTTGGGAATCGAGCAGGCGACGCGGAAGCCGATGAAATCGATCTGCGGCAGCCACCATTTGCTCTTGGGGATCTGCGGGTCGTTCATCCGCCACCAGTCCTCTTCGAAGGCCCGGGCGGCACAACGCAGATCCGCCGCCGGGCTGTCATAACACCCGCCGCGCGCGACGTGCACCTTGCCTTCCGCCGGACCGGTCGGGTTCTTCGTCGCGGCGCCGGCATAGCCGTTGGGCTGATAAAAGTCGTGGACCCACTCTCGGACGTTGCCCTGCATGTCGTACAGGCCCCAGGCGTTGGGCTTCTTCGTCGCTGTGGCGCCGGGACCGAAATCGGAGTTGTCCTCATACCAGGCATAGTCGCCGAGTTTCTCGGCGTCGCCGGCGGAACCATACGCGGAGGTCGTCCCGGCTCGGGCGGCGTATTCCCATTCCGCTTCGGTGGGCAGACGGTACGGCTTGCCCGTCTTCTGCGCCAGCCACTGACAAAAGGTCATCGCGTTATGCCAGGTCATGCCGATCGCCGGATGCTTGACGCTGTAGCCCATCGTCATGTCACCATAGACGGGGGTCGGGCCGGTGATGGTGTTGACGCCGCCGGCGGCCGGCTCGGCGTTCTTCTGGGCTTCCTGGACCTCGACGAACTCCTTCTTGGCGGTGCCCGTTTCCTGGTAGTAAACCATGAACAGCTCGATCGTGGTCTCCGTCGAGCAGAGGTAGAACGGATCGAGTTCAACCTTGCGCTGCGGTCCCTCGTCTTCGTTGCGATCGGCTTCCGTGGTGGGGCTGCCCATCGTGAAGCTGCCGCCCGGGATCAGGACCATGTCGATGGACAGCTCGGCGCCGGTCTTGCTCTTGATGGTCTCGGTGTACTTCTTGGGGAGCTTGTCCTCGGCGCCGATGGCGCTGCCGGCCAGCACCGCGACGATACCGATGGCCAGGACACCGATGCGATTCCGCCTGCTGCTGTGTTTCACCTTCGTCTCCTTAAGTTATATCATCTGCGTGAAGCCCGGCCGGGGAACGGGGTACCGACCATCGGGACCGGGCCGGCTGGGCGGGTCCATGTCGTCGCGACAATCCTCGGGTCTCGGCGGATAATAGAAGTCCGACTGGTTGATCTGCTCCCATGTCACCTCCTTGCCCGTATAGCAGGAGATCTGTCCCATGACCGTAACCATTGTGCTGGGGACCATGTAGTCGCCGTTGTTGATGGGGTTGCCCGAACGGATGGCGGCAAAAAGCAGGTCGTGCTCGCGCTGGTACGGATTGCAGCGGGCCGTCGAGCGCCAGTTCGTCTCGCCCCAGATGCGATAGCCGGTGATGTCGGCCTTGCCCTTGGTGCCGAGCACGACGCTGGAGGAGTCGTTGTGGCAGCCGTCGGTGGTCCGGCAGAAGGCGTAGATGCGCACGCCGCTGGCAAACTCGTAGACCACCGAATGGTGATCGAAGACATCGCCGTAGATCGGGTCGGTCATCGAGGACCGACCGCCCAGGCCGTGACACCTGACAGGATTCTCTTCGCGCAGGACCCAGCGGGAGCGGTCCAGGTTGTGCACGAGCGACTGGGGCACATCGTCGCCGGAGAGCCAGCGGAAGTGATATTGCGTGCTGCACTGCCACTGGAGCTCGGTCAGGCCGGGTTGGCGGTCGATGATGCCGTACGGACCACGGAGGAAGTTCTCCTCGATCGCGATCACCTCGCCGATGGCGCCGTCGTGAATCCGCTGGACCGTCTCGGCGTATCGCGTGTCGTAGCGGCTGTGCAGGCCCGAAACGAAGCACAGCCCCTTCTGCCTAGCCAGGTCGGCGGCGGCGCCCATGAGCTTGACGCCGGCCGGATCGATCCCGTGCGGCTTCTCCACAAACACGTGCTTGCCCGCCTTCACCGCGGTCATTGCGTGCAGCGGATGGAACTTGGCGGCATTGGCGATAAGCACGACGTCGCACGAGTCGATCACATGCTGGTAGCCCTCGAAGCCGACGAAACAGTGGTCGTCGTCGACCATGACCTGATCGCCCTTCTGCTCCTTCAGGATGCGGCGCTTGTCCTTGACCCGGTCCATGAAGATGTCGCACATCGCGACAAGGCGCGCCCCGGGGTCGGCGGTCAATGCCTCGGCGGCGGCGCCCGTGCAACGTCCGCCGCAACCGACCATCCCCACGCGGAGGATGTCGCTGCCGCCTGCAAAGACTCGGGCGCCCAACCCCAACGTGCCGACGACCGCCGCCGACGTCACGGCGGTCGAGGCCTTCAGGAAGTCGCGCCGCGTCGTGCCCTGGCTCCTGTCAGATTCCATAGCGTCTCCTTCGTCCAATGTGCCCGCCGTTCGTAGTGTGCCCGCAAGGGCATCGGATTTCGAGAATAACGCCTTCTCTCGATGCAAATCGGTACCGCTACAAACCTGCGGCTATGATACCCGCGCCCGGATGCGGATTCAAGCGGCCGGTTCGCAACCGGCAACGCAACGGCCTATGCGAACTCCTGATACTCGCGGTCCTTCAAGACACCCGGTTGCGGCAGCGGATAGCGGCCCTCGGCATCCGACTTCAGCGGCGCGGGCGAATCCATCGTCAACGTGTCGACGTCCGGGGCGAACTCGTGCGGGCAGTGGAGCATCTGGTCGTATGTAATGACCTGGCCGGTATGGGCGGCCATGCGGCCCATCGACGTGACCACGCTGGCGATCGCGCCGCGCTCGGTCTCATTGTAGGGCTTGTCGTTTCGAATGGCGTCGATCAGGTCGTTCCACTCAAGCTGATACGGACTGGGCTCGGGCTGCGGGAAGCTCCAGATGAGGTTCTCGCGGGCCATTTTCTGGTCGCTGTACGTGCGGACCCGGCCGGGGGTGTGGCTGGACGTCGAGACGACCGCCGAGCCCTTCGTGCCGTGGACGAAGCTGCTGAACGCGTTCTCGCAGCCGTCCATGTTCCGACCGTCGTAGAAGAACCGCGTCCCGTCTTCGAAAACATACTCGACCGAGTAGTTGTCGAAGTTTTGATCGACGGACTCGCCGCGGAAGTGCCGCGCGCCGATGGCGCGGGCCTGAATCGGCCAGGCACCCTTCATCCACGAGCACTCGTCGATCTGGTGGATGTAGAAGTCGCTGTAAACGCCGCCGCTGCCCCAGAGGAAGCTGTGGAAGCTGCGGACCTGGTAGAGCAGCTCGCTGATGTTGCCCCGCCTGGGGCGGACGGTGGCGGCGCGGCCGCCCATGCGGTAGGCCCGCATCATGTGGATCTCGCCGATCTCGCCCGACTCGATGCGTTTCTTCAGCTCCTGGCGGCCGCGGCAATGGCGGATCATCAGGCCCACGCCGACCTTGATGTTCCTGGCGTCGGCCTTCTTAGCCAGCTCGAGCATTCGCCTGGTGGTCGGGCCGTCCACGGTGACGGGTTTTTCCATGAAGACATTGATGCCCTTCTCGATGGCGTAGGTCAGATGCACCCAGCGGAAGGCCGGAGGCGTCGCGAGGATGACGACGTCGCCCGGACGCAGGCAGTCCATTGCCTTCCTGTAGGCGTCGAAGCCGACGAACTTGCGGTCGTCCGGCACGTCCATCTGGGCGGCGCGCTCGTTCTGGAGGCCTTTGAAGCTGCGGTCCACGCGGTCGGCGAACACATCCGCCAGCGCGACGAGTTTCGTCCGGCCGTTCGGGACCGACAGGGCATTCTCGGCGGCGCCGGTGCCGCGACCGCCGCAACCCACCAGGGCCACCTGGATCGTGTCGCTGCCGGCAGCGTACAGGCTCGAACCGAGCCCGCCGACCAGCGTGGTGGCCGCAGCGATCCGACCGGTGTTCTTCAGGAATTGGCGGCGTGACGTCTGTTGGTTCGTGGTCTGCTTCATGGTAGGTCTTCTCCTACTTGCCTGGTGCGTACTAACAATGCTTCCGTCGTTGCATGGAAACGCCGGTCCGATGCGCCGAACCACCCCCGAGGACTCCTCCGTCATCGCGGTGACACGGCCCGTAGGGGCGAATGAGCATTCGCCCCTACAGGCTGGCACCCACTGGATTGCTATGCGTATTCGCGATCGGTGACGATGCCCGGCTTGGGAACCGGATAGCGGCCCTGGGCATCGGACGGCAGCGGAGCAGGCGAATCCCACGTCAGCTTGTCCAGGCCCGGCGCCATCTCGTGCGGGCAGTTGAGCATCTGGTCGTAGGTGATCTCCACGCCCGTGTGGGCGGCCATGCGGCCCATCGACGTGACCATGCTGCCGATCGCGCCGCGTTCGGCCTCGTTGTACGGCTTGTCGTTGCGAATCGCGTCGATCAGGTCATTCCACTCGTTCTGATAGGGATTCTGCTCTTCGCGGGGAACCCTGGATCGCCACACCCGATTGGCCTCGTCGAACGCTTGGCCCTTGTAGATGGTCGAGGGCAGGCCGCAGTCGCCGCTGTTCGAGGCAATGGCCGAGCCCTTGGTCCCGTGCAGATAGCTGGCATAAATCGGAGCGCACCCTTCGATCGTGCGCCCGTCGAAGAAGAACTTGCCGCCGTCGGCGAAGGTGTACTCGACGGAATACGTGTCGAAGTTCTGATCGACGTACCGGATGCCTTCGGGGCTCTCCTTGTAGTGCCGACCACCCAGCGCCTGCGCCTTCACCGGCCAGGATCCCTTCATCCAGCACAGATGGTCGATCACGTGGATGTAGAAGTCGCTGTAGTTGCCGCCGCTGGCCCAGATGAAGCTGTGGAAGCGCCGGATCTGATACAGCAGATCGCTGATGTCGTCCGGCTTGGGCAGCGACGCGAAGAAGCCCACCGGCCCGTGCATGCGATAGCCGCGCATCAGAACAATGTCGCCGATCTCGCCATCGTGGACGCGATTGGCCAGCTCCTGCAGCGCCCGACTGTGACGCGACATCAGTCCCACGCCGACCTTGAGGTTCTTGGCGTCGGCCTTCTTCGACAGTTCGATCATCCGCTTGGTGGTCGGACCGTCCACGGTCACCGGCTTTTCCATGAACACGTGAAGGCCTTTCTCGATGGCGTAGGTGAAGTGCACCCAGCGGAAGGCCGGAGGCGTTGCGAAGATGGCGACGTCGCCCGGACGCAGGCAGTCCATCGCCTTCTTGTAGGCGTCGAAGCCGACGAACTTGCGGTCGTCCGGCACGTCCACCTTGCCGCCAACGTTCTCGTCGTTCTTGAGGCTGTTGTAGCTGCTGGTCAGGCGGTCCTCGAAGACGTCGGCCATGGCCACGAGCTTGATCGGGCCCCTGCCTTTGACGTTCATGGCGTCGACGGCGGCGCCCGTGCCGCGGCCGCCGCAGCCGACCAGTGCCAGGCGAATGGTGTTGTCACTCGCGGCGTACAGGCTCGAACTGATCCCCGTCGCCAGGGCCGATGCCGCCGCGACCCGGCCTGTATTCTTCAGAAATTCCCGACGTGTGGTGCTGTGGCTTGTGGCTTCGCTCATGGCAGGTCTTCTCCTACTTCTTTCGTGTTTGCTTGCCGCCTTCCGGTGGTACGTCGCAGGTCGTGCGTCCCTTCGACACGCTCAGGGCAGGCTTTCGCACGACACGGGTTCAGGCGAATCCCACTATGGATCCGGGTCCGCCCTACCAGGCCGGCAGCTCCGTTGCCGCCCCCCATTATCCCCTCTGCCGCCCGCAGCACAAGCCTTTTTGTCGGGCCCCCGCAAATGGCTGACACTATGCCGTGCACCGAAGGACTAACCAAAACAGAGCAGTCTCTACGGTTTCGCCCCATGCCGGCGGAGCAGCTCGACTACCTCCGTGTGCCGACCTTTGATCGCATATTGCAGGGGCGTCCACCCCGAAGAAGTCGTCAGATTCGCATCGGCTCCGTTGGCCAGAAGAACCTCCGCAATATCGGTATAACCTCCCCGAGCGGCATACAGCAACGGTGTCCACCCGGACGATGTTCGGCAATTCACATCCGCGCCTCTGCTGAGCAGAAGGACAACCATGTCTTTCCGCGCATACTCGTTCGGAGACTGCACCGCTTCGTGGAGAGGCGTCCGGCCGTTGGCATCCCTCGCGTCGATGTCTCCACCGGCCGCAAGAAGTGCCTCCACCGCCAAGACGTTGCCTCCCACGGCGGCGATGTGAAGCGGCGTGCGACCGGCCGCGTCCGTGGCGTCAACAGATGCGCCTGCGTCGATGAGCAGTTCGGTCAGCTGCGCGCCCCAGCGTCCCGCCGCATAGTGCAGGGATGAAAGGCCTACATTCGACGTTGCGTTCACATCCGCCTTGGCAGCTACAAGAAGGCGGACTGTATCCAGACGGTTCTCGCAAACCGCAACATGTAGAGGGGTGCACCCGTTGCGATCTCTTGCGTCAATCGCCGCACCCGCCGCAATGAGAATGCCCGCCACCTGCTCGTGGCCCCAGTAGGCCGCCTTGTGCAAGGGTGTCGATCGGTGACGAGACACCGCGGCATTCACATCTGCGCCACTGGAAATAAGGAATCTCGTCAGACCCACATGTCCTGTATCACATGCGATGTGAAGTGGCGTCTCCCCGTCGTCGGTTGCGCAGTTAATATCCGCACCGTTTTCGATGAGCAACGCGGCCAATTCCCGGTGGCCCTCCGAGGCAGCGATATACAGGGGCGTCCACCCACGATAGTCCCTTGCGTTGACTCCCGCTCCGTGCTCGATCAGCAGCGCCGCAACCTCGGAAGAGCCTCCCGAGGCCGCATCGTGCAGGGGCGTAGTACGATGCTCGTCCCTGGCGTTGACATCCGCGCCCTTGTTGACGAGTGCCACAGCCAACTTCTGATGCCCTTGGGAGGCGGCAGCATGCAGGGGTGTCCGACCGGAGTGCCCTCTTGCATCCACCTCCGCCCCGTACTCAATCAGCATCGCAGCGATCTCGAAGTGGCCTTCCCTCAGCGCGTAGTGCAGCGGCGTATCGCCATCTTCGTCCTTGGCATTGGCATCAACACCTTCTGCAAGGAGTGACCTCGCCACATCTACGGCTCCCATCCTGGCCGCCTGATGCAACGGCGTCCTCGTGCTTGCCGCCGCATTCGGAGCCGGTCTTGCCGGCCGTGGCCTCTTGCGGCACCCGCCGAAGAGGAGCATCGATGTCAGAAGAATAATCGCGAACCGTCTGGGCCTCATGGCTTGCTTCCTGCTTTTGCACACTGTGACACGGGCGATGCCGACCGCCGGATAGAGCGTATCCGCTCCCGGCTCCGCAGACAAGAGGCCGGGTGCGATATCGAGGTCACGCGATTTCTCATGAAAACCCGAGAAATCGTCGATGCGCCCGATTTGGAAGCGAGGCTGCCACCCGGGCGGAGGGTTGGCACATGGGGAGAATGGGCGTAGAATGGCACAGTCCCGTGTGCCATCGGCAAGCCCAGCTTGCCGATGGCAATGCTGAGGCGGGACATTGCAGGACAGGGGGACCTATGAGGAATGCCAGAGGGTTGTTGACGGCGCTGTTGCGAGTGACGGGCGTGGTCATGCTCGGCGGGCTGGTGTTCGTCTTCTGCCCGTTCGCGTGGATGCAGAGGATTCACGCCGGAATCGGCCTGGGCGAGCTGGAGTACACGGCCCTGATGAGCTACCTGACGCGCACGCTCTCGGCGATGTACGCCGTCGTCGGCGCGATCCTGTTGTTCATCTCGCTGGACATTCGCAGATACCTGCCGCTGATCCGCCTGCTCGGGATCATCGCGCTCGCCGGCGGCGTCGGCGTCACCGTGCTCGACGCCATGCTGCACCTGCCGGCCTTCTGGACGCTCCTCGAAGGCCCGCTCACCATCGGCCTCGGCGTCGCTGTGTTGATGCTGTCCCGAAACGTGCGGGTGTAGGTGCGTGAAAACATGCTGGAATGCGTGGCAGCCTCAAAGCCGGAGGCTTTGGGGATGGTAGATGGGTCTGTCGTACCGATTCCAGATGGTTGCCTATGCCGAGAACCATCCCCAAGCTCTTCGAGCTTGAGGCTGCCACACACGGCCCTTTGCCCCTGATATGGGCACTGCCCTACGATCCGCGTGGAGAGGTTCGCAGTTCGTAGGGTGTGCACGGCACACCTTCCCGCTATTGTCATTTCGACCGGAGCGAAGCGCAGCGGAGAAATCTACCCGCGAACCAGAAGCACGCCCCCGTCGCTGGCCAGATTCCTTCGGTAGGCTCAGGACAGGCTCTTCGACTGCGCTGCGCTCCGCTCAGGATGACAAAGAAGGGATGTTACGGTTCGGGTTTGAGGGTGGCGCAGCCGAAGAGGCCGCCGGCGATGCTCCCGGTGTGAGCGGTGAAACGAACCACCACGGATTCTTTGCCTTTCGTCAACTCAACGGGAATCATGTAATCCACATCGAAGAATTCGCCGGGTTTGTTCCGGGCGAGCGTCTGGGTGCCGATCTTCGTCCCGTCGACGAGTATGTCGAAGACGCGGTCATTGTCGCTGCCCCACCAGGTGCAATGCAATGTCACCGGCTGGTTGGGCAGGACTTTCATGCGGTACTCGAACCAGCCGCCCTCGGCGTCGCGCCAGCGCCGCTGGGCGTGCGTGCCGGTCTGCGTGTTCTGGCCTTTCATCTGGTGCGCTTTTTCGGAATCGGAGACGCCGATCTCGACCGCGTCGATCTTCCGCGCATCCAGCGCAGCCTGTCGTGCCGCCTCGCGGGCTTTGGCCTCCTCGCGGGCCTTTCGCTCGGCCTGAATCCGCTGCCAGCCGGCTTCGTCGGTCAGTCGCCAGTAGATCGCGTAATGCCGGCCGAACAGCTTGTGATAAGGCACCAGCGTCACGTTGTCCGGCCGGCCCACACCGCTCGTGCGGAACGTCAGGGGCTTGCCTTCCACCGGGCGAATCCAGGCTTGCGGGTCGCGCTGCGTCGTGACCATGACGGGCGCCTCGACGATCCGATCGGCGGGGAATTCGAACCAGTTGTTCGTCGTGTAGGTCAGCTCCTGCGGAACATCGACCTCGCCCAACTGCCCGGCCAGGACCAAGGGGCCGTACATCACCGCCGCCAGATTGGGATCGTCGGGCATCGGGCACAGCCACAGCTTCATCGGCATTGTCATTTCTACGTCGGTTTTGTCCCGCCACGTGCGTCGGATCGACACAAACGAGCCGGCCTGCGCGGTCACCGCCTGCTCCCGGCCGTCGATCTTCAGCGCCGCGCCCTGCGTCGCCCAACCGGGCACGCGCAGACGCAGCTCGAACTCGACCGGTCGCGAGGCCTCGATCGTCAGTTTCGTCGCGGACACCTCGGGGAACTTCGTCTGCTGGCGCACGACGATACCTTTGTCTTTCCATTTCAATTCGCTGGCGATGAACAGGTTCACCCAGAGCGTCTGGTCGTTGTGGAAGTAAATTGTGTCGGCGTACTTGGCGTGGTTCTCCATGCCGGTGCCGGTGCAGCACCAGAACGAGTCACGCGGGGTATTGAAGTACTTCCAGTGCCCCGACGCCAGCGGGACGAAGTACATCATCATCCCGGTGGCCGGGTCCTGCGTCGCCAGGATCGAGTTGATCAGGTTCCGCTCGTAGTAGTCCATGTACGCCGCGTCCGGCTGCCAGGCAAACAGGTGGCGTGTCAGCTTGAGCAGGTTGTACGTGCAGCAGGTCTCCTGCGTGTGCGCACCGAGCTGGTCGGCCAGATGATACGGGTCGCTGCGCCAGTGCTCGTCGATGGAGGTTCCGCCGGTGCAGTAGGTGCGTCCGTGGACGACGCAGCGCCAGAAGAACTCGGCGATGTGCCGGTCCGTCGGGTCGCCCGTCAATTCGTACTGACGTGCCGTGCCGATCATGTTGGGAATGAACGAGTTGACGTGCAGCCCCTTCAACTCGTCGCGATGCAGAATCAGCGGGTTGTTGTACGCGTCGGCGTTGAACCGCTCGGCCAGCTCCAGAGCGGCCTTGTCGCCCGTGACGCCGTAGAGGTTGGCGAGCGTTTCGTTCATGCCGCCCTGCTCGGTGTGGTTGAGCATCTCCTGCATGGCCGCACGGTCGAGCTTGTCGAGGCGGCCCCTGGTCCAGCGCGCCATGCCCTGGGCGATCTGAAGCGCCTGGGCGTTGTCGCAGTAGATGTACATGTCGATCAGGCCGGCGTAGATCTTGTGCAGGGTGTACCAGGGCGCCCAGACCTGCTTGAGCGCAATCACACGGTCGATCTGCTCCTCGGGGTACGCGCTGAGGTAGCCCGAACCAAGGGCCTTCTGGCACGTAGCCAGTTCGGCGACGATCGCGTCGGCCTTGGCCTTGAGTTTTTCGTCGCCCGTGCTGGCGACCATCAGCGCGCAGGCGGAAAGGTAATGGCCCATCGTGTGTCCGCGCAGCTCCGTCTTCTCCCAGCCGCCCATCGGCTCGCCGGGCGTCGGCAGTCCGGCGGTCTGGCGGAAGTACCACAGCAGGCGGTCCGACTCCAGCTCGTGCAGGTACCGCCGGTCGCGCTCCATCGCCTCGCGAAACGGACCATCGAGCAGCTTCACGTCGCGCAGGTCGAAGGGCCGGGCCTGCAACGGAACCACCTCCCGCCCGCTGGGCCAGACCGCCGCATCGACTATGGCGATGTCAAACGACGCAAAAAGAACGAGGATCGCGATGAGAACGCCGTGTCGTCTGGACATGTTCGGTTCCTCCCTGGCAGCACGAGTCGTATACTATCGGCGCAGCGCGCCACAAACACTCTGCGTATACCAGGACGCGCCGATGGCGTAAAGCCAAATCGCGCAGATGTCATTCCGACCGAAGCCTTGGCGCAGTGGAGGAATCCGGTCTCCGACCGGCAGCGCGTCTCCTCTATGGCCAGACCCATCGACTGCGCTTCGCTCGGGGTGACAGAAAGGCGGAGCGGTGAGGAGTTATTCGCGTTCGGTCGTCCAGGGCTTGGGCGCCGGCGGCGCTGTTCCGGCCTGTGGGGTCGCCATCGTGATGGGTGGGATCACACTGATCCGCTCGGAGCTGCGGATCGCGCGGGCCAGCGTCTCCCTGGTCGTTCGGACCGGCTCGGTCGTCAGCTCGGGAACGCTATAGGTCCGCAGGTATGAATCGTAGAAGGTCGGGTCCTTCTGAGGCAGCAGGACGGGCTTGTACGCGCGGCCTTCGGCGTCGACGTAGGCCAGATAGGTGCGGGTGAACGGCGCGCTGTCGCGCTTGCTGCTGAAGGCGAGCCAGCGGCTGTTGCTCGACCAACTGTGCCACGACTCGCTCTGGTCGCTGTTGGCCTCCGCAAGCGGGCGGTATTCGTACCGGCCCGTTTGCGCTGCGGCTTCGAGGTCGATGATGTACAGGTCGCTGCCGGGCCGGTAGACGGGAAAGCAGCCGTACTCGCACATGCAGAACACCAGCCAGCGTCCATCGGGACTGACGCGCGGCAGCAGGATCGAGAGGCCCGTATCGGCGGCTGACAGGACCGTTTCAAGCGGACCCCACTCGTCGCGTTCGACGTCGTAGCGAATCCGCATCAGATCGTACTTGATCCGGTCGTAGTCCTGCGGGACGACGTTGCGCTGCGTCCACGTCAGCGGCGCGCTGCAAAAGTACAGATAGCGTCCATCGGGCGACCAGGTCGGATAGGTCTCCAGCCGGTCCTTCTTCGCGATGTCGGGAGAGGTCTTCGTGACGCCGGCGTCGACGACGTAATAGGCCAGGTGCGAATCGAGGTCGATCACGTCGCGGACCTCAGGCCCGCTGGAGTGAAAGAACTGGCTGACCGCGTTGACGGAGTAAGCCGCCACCTTGCCGCTGGGGTGCCACGAGGTGTACGTGAACTTCGTGCCGATCTTGCGAACATCGCCGTCGTCGACCAGCAGCGCCGAGCTGCCGTACTCGCTGCTGCGAATGCCGAGGAGCATCTTGTCCGTGCGGTTGTTGCAGAAGGTATGGCAGTTGACGCAGCCGTTGGAGAAATACCGATTGTCGAGCACCAGCAACTCATCGAAGCGACGCAGGTCGCGCTGGTAAATACCGATGCGGCCCCACGCGCCGGCGCCGGGGTGCAGCTTGCGATAGACCAGCACCTCGTCGATCGGCTCGGCGGCGATCCGATTCGCGATCGTCTCGAACCGCGTCCACGTGCCGTCGTCCGCCTGCACGCAGACATCGACGTGGATGCTCTTGCCGGCGTTGGCCGCCAGAAGCCTGTGCCACGGCCGCTCGGGAATCAGGACTCTGCCCGAGCGGTTGGCGATTTCGATGGGCTCTCCACGCTCGGCGCTGATCCGCACGTAGAAGCGCCGACCGTCCTCCTGCACGACGAAGTTCAACGGCGCGATGTTCGGCGGCGCGACCACGCCGCTGTAGTGCGGATGGATTCGCGCCGGGCGCTCCGCGCGCCGGGCCGCGTGGAGGGCCGCCCGCCCCTGCATCACGGACAGCGATGAGACAGACCGACACACAACGCCAGCGACCACCAGGACCACGACGACAATCGCGATGTACAGCGCACCTCTTCTCATCTCTTCACTCCCGACAGTCCGTAGAGGTTGAAGAAGAAGTAGCTGTCGCCATAGCCGGCGGCCAATTCGCGCAGCGCCGCCTGTTTGTCCTTGCCGTAGCGGTTGAACGTCTGGCTGAACTGCTCGATCCGCTGCTTCGTTTGTGGATCGATCTCGCGTCCGTACAGGAACACCGGCTGCCTCGTCGTGTATGCGTAGACCAGGATCGCCTCTTCGTAGTGTCGCGGGAACTGCGCATAGCCGAGGGCATCGAGGCGGCCCAGCAGGCCGACGAGCTTCTCCAGTTGGCGCGTCAGCATGTACGTGGACATCAGGTACTCGAAGGCCATGCGGTTGCCGCCGTTCTCCTTCAGCAGCGTCTGAAGCTGCCACTCGGTCGGAGCGAAGATCGTCGGAGAATCCTCCCTCATGCAAATGCTCCGCCACCGCGCGATGCGCTCCTCCTTCGCCAGCGTCGGGTCCGCCTCCAGATGGGCCAGAGACTCCCTGGCCCAGCGGGCGTGAAACAGGGTCTTGCTCAGCGCCCCGAGCCAGATACGGGCGGCGTCGACGTTGCCCTTGATCAGGTTCGCCAGCGCCAGCCGTTCAAGGATCAGCGGGTGCGGACCGTAGATCTCCAGACACTCCGTATAGTTCTTCTGCGCCAAGTTGATCAGGCCCAAATCCATCTGCGTGTCGAACTTGGTCCAGAAGGTCATGTCCTGGTCCTGGCCGCTGACGAGCAGGGCCTCGGGGCGCTGGGGCCAGGCAAACATCTCCCAGCCCAGCCGGCCGCTGTGGTACAACGCGCGATCGACCGCGTTGATGTTCGCCACGCTCCGTGAGGCACGTCGGGCGACGGCGAGCAGCTCGGGCCACATCCGGCGGCACGCGTAATAGTGAATCTGAAAGGTCGCCTTTCGCATGCTGTCGTACGACAGCATCACGACCGCAGCAGTCGCGGCCAGCAGCATCAGCGACGCCAGCGTCCACCGCAGGACGGGGGTGCGTCCATGCCAGAGGCGAGCCGCATTCCGCAGAGCGGCCGGCCCGCGCCGTTTCGTCCCTTTGGTTTCGGCCGGATGCCGGCGGCGCGCCACGAGGCGCCACAACCCTGCGGCGGCCAGCACAACAGGCAATACCGCCACCAGCGCCCAAGTGGCCACCATGGGAATATCCCGTGGGGCCACGAACCCCGTCCTGGTCCAGGACGGCAGACCCACGGCGAAGGCCATCTCCGCGCTGACGGCGAAGATCAACACGCCGAGGACGTAAGGGACCGCGACAGCGCAAGCCAGACAGACTGCACTCGGTCGCCGCCGTCCGCGCGACAGCTCCCAGGCGGCGCACAGGGCCGCAAAGAGCAGGTACGCTCCCCCCGCGACGCAGTAAACCGCGACCGAAAGCACACCGAACGCCAGGAGGCGGCCGCGCTCGCCCAGACGCGCTGCAACGGCGAGGTACAAGCACGTCGCGAGCAGGGAAACCGATAGCGCCGTCATGGCGGCGAAGTGATACGCGTAATGCGAGCAGACGACGAGCAGGCCGACCGGAAAGGCGAAGCGGACCCCTCGAAGGCCCGCAGCGCCCGCCGCACCGAGAAGGAAACCCGCGCACGCCGCCAGCAGCCACGCCTGCAATGTCACGACCAGCGCGCCGGTCCAGGGCCAATAGAACCACTGCGCCAGGAACGCACCGAGATACTCGGCCGGCCCGCCCGGATAGGACAGGAACGGACGGAAGAATGCCTCGCCTCGAAAGAACTCGGGAAAGTCCGACACCATGCCGGCGGCGTAGTAGATCAGACGCACGTCCACGACACACCACAGGTACAGGTAGAACAGGCCGAAGAAAACCAGATTCGGGACCCACTTTCCGTACCGCATCCCCACGTCCCGCCGGACCGGCTTGTCTATGGATTGGTGTGGTCGACTCGGCATACGGATCGCCCGCAAAGGCTCATTCGGAACCCTGCTCGGCCGGCGAAGCCCCATTGGGCGCCTGGGCCCCCTGCCTCTTCTTGAGCTTGTGATGAACGCCGCGTTGCATGAACTCGAACGTGTCCTCCAGGCGGTTGACACCCACGAGGATCACCACCGTCAGGATCGCCATCTTGACGCCCAGCCAGGGGTGGCCCAATCCCACGATCACGCCGATGGCCGCCAGGATCCAGATGGCCGAAGCAGACGTCACACCCACCACGCTCCCGTTCTTGGCCAGCATCACACCGGCGCCGAGGAATCCGATTCCGGTTATCACCTGCCCGACGATGCGCGATGGATCGGTCGCTTCATTGAACACGTTGCGCGACATGGCGATGAAGATGTACGTTCCGATGCAGATCAGCGAGCTCGTTCGCACCCCGACCGGCTTGCCCTGCAACTGTCGTTCCAGTCCGATAATAAACGCCGAGAGAAAACAGCAAAGCAGCGATTCCCAACTCAACGGGCTGATCGTGAGCAAATCCATGCGACCTCCAGTCCATACCACGCAATCGGCGTGCCGTGCACACCCTATCGAGCTATATCGGCTATGGGAGGTCGGCGATATTGTTTTTTGGCTCCCCCACGAGGTAGATGCGGTTCTTGCCGCTGCGCTTGGCCTCGAGCAGGGCGGCATCGGCCCGCTCGAAAAGCTCCTGGACGGTGGTCCCGTCGCGCGGGAACCGGGCCAGCGCCCCGCTGATCGTCAACACACCGGGTCCTTCCGGACCCAGCAGATTCAGCTCCGCGTGGCCGAATTCGCTCTGGAACCGCCGGGCGATGAAGACCGGTTCGCTGGGGTGCTCGGCCTCGGCATGCCGCCGCTCGCTGGCCGCCTCCGGTGCAACGCAATGCGGGTCGTCCCAGAACACCACCGCGAACTCGTCGCCTCCGATGCGCCCGACCACGTCGTGCGGCCGGCAGCAGCGACGCATCAGGATGGCCGCCTGCTTGAGAATCTCGTCGCCGGTCGCATGGCCATAGTCGTCGTTGTAGTGCTTGAAGTTGTCGATGTCGAACACCAGCAGCGTGACACGGCCGGCGCTGCGGCGGGCCCGCTCGATGATCTGCCGGGCGAACTCGCGAATGTACCGCCGGTTCTTCAACCCTGTCAGATCGTCGGTGGTGGCCAACCGTTCCAGGTACCGCATCCGCTTCTCGATCAGCGGCATGAGAGCTTCGCCTTGCGACCACGCCGCCGTTGGGATCGATCTTGTCGTCAGCCCGGACCCGAAACTCGCCAGCGTGATCGGGCAGACACGATACGCATCGGCGACCTTCTCCTCGCTCGGCCCGCTCTGCACCAGGTGGCGCGCCACCGGCTCGTCGTACATCTGGGCCAGCAGGACGATCGGCGCAGTCGTCGCTTTGCGGAGGGCCCGCAGCACCGGACGCAACTGGCCCTGCAGACCGTTCATCACCACACCGACGGCGTCGTAAGCGCCTCCGGCCGCCGCATCGATCGCCTCCAAGAGGTTCATCCTGACGTCGCACGGATAGCGCTCCACGCGTTCGGCGTCGAGAAACGCCTTGCGAATGTCACCGACCAGCAGGACCTTGTCCCGTCCCGCCGTCCGTGTCGGAGAATCCCCCGTGCTATTCATCGATTTCCTGCCCCAATAACGCGTTCAGCTCGGCCTCGCTGGCGCGACACTCCTCGTCGAAGCAGATCGTCTCACCGGACGAGGGGCATCCACCTGGGGCGGACAGCCACGCGTCGAAAACACCCTTGATTTCACCCGTCGTGCCGACGAGGAATGCACCCGTACGCAGGACCGCCGGGACGACGTTCGGCTCCACCGACGCCGCGCCCTCCAGCAGTGCGCAACACCGCGCACCATGGCGGGCCGCGATGGCGAAGAAACGACGATCCTCCTTCGCCAGCTCCTCCAGCCGGCCGACCACCAGAATGCAGCGGTCCTGCGGCAGGGCCACCTCCGCCACCGCCGCATAGACATCGTCGCACCGCCGGACGTCCAGCTCGTACTCGCCCGCCAGGCGTGCGGTCGCGGTCGCCAGCGCATCGTGCGCAGCAGCCACCACGACGACCAACCGATGACGTCCAGGACCACCTTCCACCATCGACACAACTCCCCTGCCTGCCCTGCCCGGATGGTTGGGATGCGCCTCCGCCTGAGGCGGACCGCAGGCGGATAGCGACGCCTTGACGCGTTGCCCCGTTTGTAGTGGCGTCGTAAGACGCTGTTGATCTGGTATGCCCCTTCAGCAAGCTCAGGGCAGGTTCTTACGGGCACACTACGAACGGCGGGCCACCCTACCTCCCCCATCTTAGCAAGACCCGCATGAAAGTCAAATCGAACGTTTGCCCTAACACACAAATCGCCCCACTCATCCCCGTCGCGGCCGTACCGACGCCATTTCCTGGCGGGGTCCTTGACAATGTCGTGCCCGCGCGGTAGGTTGGTTCCGGCGTGATCGGAGGACTTATGCGGACAGAGGATGCGACAATCCGGCTGACAAACCCGACGGCGCGAGGCGATGCCGAGTGGTTCGCCCAGTCGGTCGAGTACTGCATAGCCTGCCCCGTTCGATCCCGATGCAGATCGGGACTCAGGGCAGGCTCTGAGCTTGCCGAAGGGGACAACGACGCCGCACAGAGCGGGACCATCGGCTCGGGGCAGGAGACCTGGATGCAGACGACGGTCGTCGGGCCCGGCAACGTCAGCTTCCGGTACAAGATGTCCTCGGTCAGTGGGGATAGCCTGGCCTTCTACATCGATACGAACTTGGCCGCCAGTTGGTCGCAGGGCAGCACCTGGCCCTGGACGGGCAATTTCGCGGTGCCGTCGGGCACGCACACACTCAAGTGGAAGTACTACAAGTACTCCGGCTCGACCGCCGGCTCCTGCTGGATCGACGCCATCCAGTGGTCGGGCGGCGTGCCGGGATCGGGCGGCGGTGCCGACTGGGAGCAGATCACCTATACCTACGACCCCTCCGGCCGGCGGATCGCCAAGGACGTCGATGGTGTGGTGACCAAGTACGTCTATGATGGCGACCAGTGCATCGCCGAGTACGATGCCAACGATGTCCTGCTGCGTAAGTACATCCACGGCCCATCCATCGACGAGCCCCGTTCGGCTTCGCTCAGGGCAGGCTCATTCTGCATGGTTGAGGCGGCGGGCGGCTACGCCGGCACGTACTACTACCACTTCGATGCCCTCGGCTCGGTGGTGGCGCTCAGCGATGCCGATGGCGACACCGTCCAGGTCTACGAGTACGACGTCTATGGCCAGGTCGCCGCCTCCGACCCGAACCATCCCAACCGCTTCATGTTCACCGGCCGTGAGTTCGACGCCGAGACCGGCCTCTACTACTACCGCGCCCGCTACTACAACGCATCCATCGGCCGTTTCCTCCAGACCGACCCGGTCGGTTACACGAGTGGCATAAACACCTATACGTATTGCGGCAGTAACCCGGTAACGTTCACGGATCCTTCTGGGTGCCACGCCCTCAGCTCAAACTATGGATGGGCCCTCTTCTGCAACGGAAACATTGAGGGCGAGGGTAGATGGATCTGGGTGCAAGCCGATATTGCAGGTTTGGCTCAATGGACCGGCTACCCGGTTGGAGCCATACAGACGACGTCATGCGTTATTGACGGTCAACCTGTTCTCGTATACTATGTCCCAGCAGGCACCCAGCTTCTGGGTCCAGGCCAGTCGAACCCCGTCGGTAGGTTCAATGGCACGATGTCGGTCGTAGACGAGAATGGAACGGCGGTGGGCCTGCCCGACGGCTTGGCCATGGTAGGGCCTTTGCCCGGTGGCCAAGGCGAGCCGCCTGAATACACTGGGCCGACACCGCCAGCTTATGGCGGAACCCCAGGCTATGAGGACGGGTGGCCACGGCCAGGTTGGGACGAACTAGATGTGCCGTGGAACCATATCATGGATCGTCATGGTCCCAATGGTAGCGGTGCCCGCTTTCCATGGTCGCCGTCGCAAATACGCGAGGCCGTGCGGCAAGTGTACACGAGTTCCAGGAGCGAATGGATGGACGATAACCATGTGGTCAAGGGAACGTACAGAGGGGTAGGTGTAGTAATAATCGTGAATCCCGTGGAGAAGAGGATCGTTACGGCGTTTCCTGTTTATTAAGAACTGCCTAGGACGAACATGAACGAAATATCCACTGATGTGCGCGTTATTATTGACCCCGAGACGATGAACGTGACCTCCGGTGGCGATGTCACGGGGCTTTTGTATCTTCGCTTTCGCGATACCTTCTTTCCACGCGAAGGTTGGCTTGATTTTCCGGAGCTGGTCTTGCACGCGTGGTTGAGTTCGCTGCTGGTGATCCTATTCCAGGTGGACAACGTTGCCATGTTTCGTTTCCTTGAGGGCCCACCTGTCCTTTGGGGCAGAGTTCTGGGGGGGGGGAGGATTGCCTTGCAGGGTCTGCACAGCGAGAAAGGAAGAAGAACGAACTGCTTCGTCGTGCGAATCGGTGATTTTACGCGAGCGCTTCTCATTGCCACCGACGAGGTCGTGAAACTGGCGCGACTCCACCATTGGGAGTCGGATGCGACGGGGAGGCTGGCCGACGTCGCCAAGCTAGTCCAGAAACGGAACGATCTTGCCGTCTGGGATAGCGATCCGAGTCCCGCTGTTCCAGACGACTTGACATACGGCGCCGATTCTGGGCTGCCCGTGGTACCGACTCAGGCGGAAATACGTGTCGACATGGAGCACATCATGAGTTGCCACGGGATCGCGGGTTCCCGCGCGACCCCGGGCAAGAGCCTTTTCCCTGCGCACATGGACGAACGACAGATCGAAGATGCCATCAGGCGGGCCTATGATGTGGGCGATTTGAGTTGGCCGGACGCGGTCCACCTCCGCGTTACAGGGACTGGTGGTGGTCTGGACCTGGAAATGTGGGTCAATCCTGCGACCAAGACGATCGAGACGGCACATCCCTTTCACTTGGACGATGACAATGAAGAAGATACCAACAGATGTTGACATTGTCGTGGACACGGGTACCTTGAGGATGAATGCTGGCGGCAGTGTTACAGGAATTGTGTACTTTCGCTTTGGAGATACAGCTGTTCCTGGAGAGAAATGGTGTGATTTCGTTGTCTGCCTGTTGACATGGTGGTTGAAGTCACTGGCCGTGATGTGGCTGCGAATAGATGTATGGCGCCACCAATTCCGTTTCATGGACGATGACTTCGTAGTGGACGGATTCTGCGACAGCACTGGCAAACTGGAGTTGGCAGGAAGAGCATACACAAAATGGCCGTTGAGCGTAGACGAGTGCTTTGTTGTGGAACCCAGGGAATTGACGTGGTCCCTTCTTTCGGCCTCCGAGAAGGTCCTTGATGTGGTGCAAGCTCAAGGCTGGACGTCGCCTGAAATCAGTGAATTCGCGAGAACCTTGAGAAGAGCTAGAGAGTTGGTGTCGCGAGGGAGTGCGGTGGAATAGATTCGGGGGCAGACGAAGGGTTGGCCCTTTGGATAGGGTTGTCGGGGACGGACCCATTACAAGATAGATAGAGGACGAACACGGCGGACAGGTAGGTGATGAAAGGTGGTCCTGTGGCGGGCGGCTCGTTGCTGGATGGGGTGCTTCAGGACCGGATCAGCGGGGAGGTGGGCTGGCAGCAGAAGTCGTACCCGCTGGGCGGGGACGGGACGCACGCCTTGGTCTGGGTGTACAGCAAGGACAGCAATGACACGGACGGCTCCGACCGGGGCTGGGTGGACTACCTCCAGTGGACGCCCAGCGGTGGCGGCGGCTCGTCGACCACCGACTGGGACCCCGCCCCCGAGATATGCCGTTGACGCCGACGGGAGATTCCTGTACGCTATAGCCGGATGTGCGAAGGGATGCTATGCGTGGAGAGGTTCCCACAA
>Ga0209407_1000855_pt1 | contig 34875 bp, 26 predicted proteins | sample AD_JPNHG3_MetaG_FD_184410 | JGI IMG/M metagenome (GOLD analysis project Ga0209407, IMG submission 184410) | Active sludge microbial communities of municipal wastewater-treating anaerobic digesters from Japan - AD_JPNHG3_MetaG (SPAdes) (version 2) | ecosystem: Engineered > Bioreactor > Anaerobic...
GCCGCTATGCGCGGCTTGACACGCTCGGGCACGCTGCGGCGCGCGTTCGACAACGAGGTGTCGCGCGTCGAGAGACGCCCGGCGTCGGAACGAAGCGAGGCCGGAGCGTACGCCAGGCGGCTGTCGGCGGTGCCGCGCGGGCGCAGGGCGTTGGAGGTGCCGCCGTGGCTCAGTGCGGCGGTGCCGCGTGTGGCGGCTTGAATCTGCGAACGCTCGTCAGGACGCGTGAGACGTGTGGCCGCCGTGCGCTCGGCCGTGGAGGGCAGGCGGCTGATGGCGTCGCGATCGAGGCGCGTCGCAGCCGTGCGCGCGGTGGTCGGCCGTTCGGTGGCCGCCGTTCGGGGCGAAGGTTCGCGGCTCGTGACGGGCGGTGTCGCGCGGCTTGAACCGGACGCGGGCGTGCGCGCCGCACTGATTTCGGGACGTGTCCGGCCGGGCGCGGCCGGCTCGGAGCGCGTGATGGACGGGGCCGTGCGGCTGACGGTGGGCGCGCGCGGGGTGGCGGCCGACGGCGCGGCCGGCTCGGAGCGCGTGATGGACGGGGCCGTGCGGCTGCCTGTGTCGGGCGCGCGTGTGACGGCGGTGCGCGTCTGGGGCGATGGGGCCGCGCTAGGCGTGCTGGCAGGGCGCGGCTGCATGACCACCGGACGCGGCGCAGCCTGGCGCGTCACCGCAGGTGCGGAAGGCGCGCGCGTGACGGAAGGTTGCGGCGGGCTGACGCGCGATGGCGCCGACTGAACGCGCGGTGCAACCGGCGCCGCCGAGGAGCGGCTGGCGGGGGCCGGCTGTCCGAAAGAAGACCGCGTAGAGGCGGGTTGCGATGTGCCGCGCGCGGTAAGACCACTTTCACGGGTGCTCGACTGACTGGCCGACGAACTGCGGCCGCTGAACGGACTGCTGCGCTCGCGGGCGGCAGAGCCCAATACCGCAAAAACGGCGGCGGCTGCCAAGGTGGCACGTTTCAGATTGTTCATGGAGTCCCCCTTCCTACCACATGGGTGAACGATTCATCACCGTGTCCGCGAGTGTAGACACTCGGAACCGGAACGTCAAGCGATCCATCCTCGGTCCCGACGGTTTCGCTGTCAGCCGGATAAACGGCACGGTGCCCGCCCCTATTGCCGACGTAAACAATTTTTTAAAACATCTGTTTAACCGTATTGCCGAAGCCGCGCCACGTGGTGGGACATAATGGCCCGTTTGTGGCTCAGTGCGACAGGTGAAGTGTGACAAGACGCTTGTGAGTGTGTCTCAGTCAGGCCGTCAAGGGCTGATTAAAAAACACATAACATATTGTTTTTAAACGCATTATGTCTTTATGTCCCGAAAGTGTTCGGGAAGGATGGCATGTCACCTGCTTAGTAAACGGGCGTCCGTCGAATACGTGACAGCGAGAACCTTGGCGGACGGAATGGAGCTGAAAACATGGCAAAAGTTTTAGGTATCGATTTGGGAACGACCAACTCCTGCATGTCCGTCATGGAGGGCGGCGAGCCTGTGGTGATCCCGAATGCGGAGGGCTTGCGCACGACGCCGTCGATCGTGGCCTTCACCAAGAGCGGCGAGCGCCTGGTGGGCCAGGCGGCCAAACGGCAGGCGGTGACCAATCCCAAGAACACGGTCTATTCGATCAAGCGGTTCATGGGTCGCCGGTACGACGAGATGACGAACGAAATCTCGATGGTGCCGTACGACGTTGTGCGCGCCGCCAACGGCGACGCCCATGTGAAGATCGTCGACAAGACCTATTCGCCGCCGGAAATCTCGGCGATGATCCTGCAGAAGCTGAAGGCCGACGCCGAAGCCTATCTGGGAACCCCGATCACGCAGGCCGTCATCACGGTGCCGGCGTACTTCAACGACAGTCAGCGTCAGGCCACCAAGGACGCGGGGCGCATCGCGGGGCTTGAGGTGCTGCGCATCATCAACGAGCCGACGGCCGCCTCGCTGGCGTATGGCCTGGACAAGAAAAAGGACGAGAAGATCGCGGTCTACGATTTCGGCGGCGGCACCTTCGATATCTCGGTGCTCGACATCGGCGACGGCGTGTTCGAGGTGAAGGCCACCAACGGCGACACCCATCTCGGCGGCGACGACCTCGACCAGGCGGTGATGAACTGGCTGATCGAAGAGTTCCGCAGGGAGAACGGGATTGACCTCTCCAAGGACATGATGGCCCTGCAGCGCCTGAAAGAGGCGGCTGAAAAGGCCAAGTGCGAACTCTCCTCGGCGGCCAGTTCCGACATCAACCTGCCCTTCATCACGGCAGACGCCAACGGCCCCAAGCATTTGACGGTCACGCTGACCCGCGCCAAGCTGGAACAGCTCACCGACAGTCTGATCGAGCGCACGGCGCAACCCTGCCGCAAGTGCATGAGCGATGGCGGCCTTTCGACCGTGGACGAAGTGGTGCTGGTCGGCGGCCAGACGCGCATGCCACGGCTTCAGGAGAAAGCCAAGGAGCTGTTCGGCAAAGAGCCGCACAAGGGCGTGAATCCCGACGAGGTGGTGGCGGTCGGCGCCGCGATCCAAGGCGGCATCCTCAAGGGCGAGGTCAAAGATGTGCTGCTGCTGGACGTCACCCCGCTGACGCTCGGCATCGAGACGCTCGGCGGCGTTATGACCCCGCTGATCGAGCGCAACACCACGATCCCCACCAAGAAGAGCGAGATCTTCAGCACGGCGGCGGACAACCAGCCGTCGGTCGAGATCCACGTGCTCCAGGGCGAGCGCAAGATGGCCGGCGACAACAAGACCATCGGCAAGTTCCATCTGGACGGCATCCCGCCCGCGCCGCGCGGACGCCCGCAGATCGAGGTGTCCTTTGATCTGGACGCCAACGGCATCCTCAATGTCAGCGCCAAGGATCTCGGCACCGGTAAAGAGCAGAAGATCACGATCACGGCCTCCAGCGGCCTCTCGAAGGAAGAGATCGAGCGCATGCGCAAGGACGCCGAACTGCACGCGACCGAAGACGCCAAGCGGCGTGAAGAGGTCGAGACGCGTAACCAGGCGGAAAACCTCTGCTATCAGGTCGAAAAATTGCTCAAGGAGAACGCCGACAAGATTCCGGCTGACAAGAAGGCGCCGGTCGAGAAAGCGGCCGCGGACCTGAAAGAGGCGCTGAAGGGCGGCTCGGCCGACGAGATCAAGGCCAAGCAGGAAGCGCTCAATCAGGCAATGTCCGCCGTCACCGAAGGCATGTACGCCCAGCAGGGCGCGCAGCCAGACGCGGGGGGCTTCGGCGGCGCGGCTGGCGGTGCCACGACTGAGGACTCCTCGGCCTCGTCCGCAAAAACGGCCGGCGACGATGGCGTGATCGATGCCGATTACACCATGATGGACGACAACAAGAAACGTTGATTTCAACACAACCTTGTAAGGGGCGGGTTTGACTGCCCCCCCAAACTTAACCCAAAAAAGGAGAGAAAACATGACGAAGATTCGTCCGCTCGGCGACCGTGTGTTGGTCGAGCCTCTTGACGTGAAGGAAGTCAACAAAGGCGGCATCATCATTCCCGATTCCGCCAAAGAGAAGCCGATGGAAGGCAAGGTGATCGCGGTTGGCAAGAAACGCGATGACGATGGCAAAGAGATTCCGTTCGATGTGGCTGTCGGCGACAAGGTGCTCCTGCCTAAGTACGGCGGCACGGAAGTCAAGATCGACGACAAGACCTACCAGCTCGTCCGTGAAGAGGATCTGCTGGGCGTGATTGAGTAAGCAAACCTTCATCTACCTTTAAGGAGAATCAGAGTATGGCTGCGAAACAAATGATGTACAACATGGAAGCCCGCCAGAAGATCCTGAGCGGCATTTCCAAGCTCAGCAAGGCGGTCTCCTCGACCCTCGGCCCTTGCGGGCGTAACGTGATCCTCGACAAGAAGTTCGGCTCGCCCGCCATCACCAAGGACGGTGTGTCGGTCGCGAAAGAGATCGAACTGCCTTGTCCGTTTGAAAACATGGGCGCTCAGATGGTGCGCGAAGTCGCCAGCAAGACCAGCGACGTGGCCGGTGACGGCACCACGACCGCGACGCTGCTGGCCGAGGCGATCTACCGCGAAGGCCTGAAGAACGTCACCGCCGGCGCGAACCCGATGGCCATCAAGCGCGGCATCGACAAGGCGACCAAGGCGGTCGTTGAGGCGATCGCGAAGCAGGCCAAGAAGGTCAAGGATCCCTCCGAGATTGCCCAGGTCGCATCCATCTCCGCCAACGGCGAGACGGAGATCGGCGAGATCATCTCCGAGGCGATGGACAAGGTCGGCAAAGACGGCACCATCACCGTGGAAGAGGCCAAGACCCTCGAGACCACGCTGGATGTCGTGGAAGGCATGCAGTTCGACAAGGGCTACCTCTCGCCGTATTTCGTGACGAACGCGGAAGAGATGGAGTGCGTCCTGGAGAACCCCTACATCCTGATCTTCGAGAAGAAGATCTCGAGCCTGAACGACATGCTGCCGCTGCTGCAGAACGTCGCCAAGTCGGGCAAGCCGCTGATGATCATCGCCGAGGACGTCGAGGGCGAAGCCCTGGCCACGCTCGTCGTGAACAAGCTGCGCGGCACGCTGCAGGTCTGCGCCGTCAAGGCGCCGGGCTTCGGTGACCGCCGCAAGGCAATGCTCGAGGATATCGCGATCCTGACCGGCGGTCAGATGATCAGCGAGGATCTCGGCATCAAGCTCGAGAACGTCGAAATCAGCCAGCTCGGCCGCGCCAAGAAGGTCACGGTCGACAAGGACAACACCACGATCGTCGAGGGTGGCGGCAAGACCAGCGACATCCAGGGCCGCGTGGCGCTGATCAAGAAGCAGATCGAGGAGACCTCCTCGGACTACGACCGCGAGAAGCTGCAGGAACGCCTGGCGAAGCTGGCCGGCGGCGTGGCGATCATCAAGGTCGGCGCCCCGACCGAAGCCGCGATGAAGGAGAAGAAGGACCGCGTGGACGACGCGTTGCACGCGACCCGCGCCGCGGTGGAAGAGGGTATCGTCGCCGGTGGCGGCGTGGCGCTCATCCGCTGCCAGAAGGCACTGGATGCGGTGGAAGTCTGCGGCGACGAGAAGGTCGGCGTGAACATCATCCGCAAGAGCCTCGAGGCCCCGCTGCGCCAGCTCGTCGAGAACGCCGGCCTGGAAGCCGCGCTGATCGTCGAGAACGTCAAGAACGGCAAGGGCGCTTACGGTTACAACGTGGCGACCGGCGCTTACACCGACCTGGTGAAGGATGGCGTGCTGGATCCGGCCAAGGTCACGCGCAGCGCGCTGCAGAACGCGGCGTCGATCGCGGGCCTGCTGCTGATCACCGAGTGCATGGTCACGGAGATTCCTGAGAAGAAGGAAGCTCCGGCTCCGAACCCGGGTATGGGCGGCATGGACATGTAAGACATGTCGAGCCGCTACCGGTTCGCCGTTAGCGGCTCAGCCTTCTATTTCACTCACCGCGCCCCGTGCGGCTCACGCCGCACGGGGCGCGGCTTTTTTGTATTCTCACACAAAAGAGAAGTTGCGGATTTCAGGTAGGGCGGTCTCGCCGAGACCGCTGCTGACGGACCGGCAGCCCGTCCCTATCTTTTCGGATGCGCAGTGTTCTGCGCTTACCGCGATAAATTTCAAAAAAAGTTTGAGAGATCGGGTGGGTTTATGCCTCAATATAAACAGGAATGAAATCAGTCCGCGAAAACGGTTATCTTCGGCAGTTGGTCGACATACAGTATGAGCTGTATGCCTATGTGACCGCTTTGACCGGCGGCACGGCAGACGCCGAGGACGTCCTGCAGAACACCAATGCGCGGATTATGGAACTGGTGACGGAGGTGACGCCGCTGGAGATCAGCCATTTCCGCGCGTGGGCGAAGAAAGTCGCCTTTTTCCAGGTCTTGACCTGGCGCAAGCGGAACCAGCGTGAGCGGGTCTGTTTTGACAGTGAACTCGTCGAGACACTGGCGGAACAGTTGGCAGACCGGCCCTATGCCTCGGAGGAGCGCATGGAGGCGCTCCGGCACTGCCTCAATAAATTGCCGCCGACGTTACGCGCCATGACGGAAGAGCGTTACCGCACGGGCGGGTGCGTGAAGCGGATCGCGGAGAAGCTGCGCACCACGCCCCACGCGATTACCATGAACCTGTATCGCGCGCGTCTGATGCTGAAGCAATGTGTCGAGAAAACCCTGGCGTCGGGAGGTCCCTATGGTTGAGGCCGGTGACCGTTTCGATGAATTGCTGGCTTTCTTCATGGAAGGCGCCTTGACGGACGGGGAACGCCGGGAGTTGATGGCGCGGATGGCGCGCGAGCCCGACTGCGTTCGGCGTTATCTGGATGTGATGGAAGTCCATGCCATGCTCCGGTGTCAGGCGGGGTTCGTGTCCGGAACGGCCTGTACAACGCAAACACCGTCACCGAAGGGGGAACATCCCTGCGGGCAACATTTCATGTGTGCGCCACGAGACGCGGGTCTTACGGGGCCACGCCGGAACCGGTGGCGGATAGCGGCTGCGGCGGCGGCTGTGCTGCTGGTTGGAGCGGGCGTCTGGTACGGTGTCCCGTTTCTCCCGTCCCGCGTCTCCCGCCCTGCCTGCCGCGGTGCCGCGAAGGCGGGGCCCCCGTCTCCAGTCACCGTCGTGGCAGGCGCGCGTGGTTTGGAGCTGCCTTCGTCCTTGCCGGGCGCGGTACGGCTGGCGTCGGCGACAGCCACGGTTCGGCTGGCGTCGGGCGTGGAGCTGAGCCTGCTGGGGCCGCTCGAGCTGGAGGTGCGCGACGCGATGCAGGTGCGGCTTAAGTCCGGCCGCCTGCTGGCCGACGTGCCGCCGCACGCCGTGGGCTTCACCGTCCTGACGGATGAGCTGGAGCTGTGGGACCTCGGCACGGTCTTCGGCGTGACGGTCTCCAACGGCGTGTCGGACGTCTTCGTGTTCCAGGGCAGCGTGCAGGTGAACGAGATCACGGGCGAGGCGGTGGACCTGTGCGAGGCCGGCCAGGGCGTGCGGGCGGCCGCCGGACGGCGGCCCTGCAAGTTCGCGGCGGACTTTCCCGAGGCCGCCGCGCACTACCGCGCGGTCGCGGGGCGCCAGAAGGCGCTGCGCGACCCGGCCGCGGCGCTGGCGGCGGCCGGCCGCGTCGCCGCGCTCTGGGGCGAGCGCTGGCTGCCGCAGGTGGTGCCGCCGCCCGTGCCGGGCCTGGTGGGAAGAGGTGATAAGGACGCGGAGGCGGGCCGTTACATCACTGGAGGGCAGCCTTCCCCGAGCGTCGAGGGTCGAGCGTCGAGTGTCACAAAACTATCACAAAACCCGGCGGCCGCGGGGCCGCCGCAACAGGAGGGAAGCGCAATGAGAGGCATGACGAACACCGTGGCGGCCTTGGCGGCCGCCGTGACGATGGGCGCGGGCGCGGCGCGGGCCGTGCCGCAGGTGGGCAACGTGCGGATGGAGCAGCGGGAGGGGACACGCGTGGTGGACGTGTGGTACGACCTCGCGGGAGAGGCCGCGATCGTCACGCTTGGCATCGAGACCAACGGCGCGGCGATCCCGGACTCGGCGGTGACGCGCCTCTCCGGCGACGTCTCGGTGGTGATCCAGCCCGGAGCGGACCGGCACATCGTCTGGAACGCGGGCGCGGACTGGCCGGAGAACGTGACCGAGACAGCCAAGGCGCGGGTGACCGCGTGGTCGGTGGACGCTCCGCCGCTCTACTGCGCGGTGGACGTGACCGGCGGACCGTCCACGAACAGCTATCCCGTCTACTATTACGCCAGCGCGGAGGCGGTGCCGGGGGGTGTGACCAACGACCTGTATAAGACGGTTCACATCCTGATGCGCCAGATCCCGCCGACGGGCGGAGAAGGGTTCATGATGGGCTCGCCGTCCAACGAGACCGGCCGCGACGGCACGCGGGAGGACTGGCACAAGGTAACGCTGACCAAGGCGTTCTACGCGGGAGTCTACGAGGTGACGCAGAGCCAGTGGCAGCAGGTGATGGGCGACGTGCGGCCATGGCCGGCCAGATGGAACAACAACGACTACAAGCTGACCCGCCCGGTGGAGCAGGTGTCGTACTACGACATCCGGGAGAACATCAACAACACGGACGACGCGGCCGTGGACTGGCCCGCGAACGACGCGGTGACGGCAGGCTCCTTCATGGGGCGGCTGCGGACCAAGACAGGGCTGGCGGGTTTCGACCTGCCGACCGACGCGCAGTGGGAATACGCCTGCCGCGCGGGCACGTCCGGGGCGCTGAACGACGGCACGGTGAACATCACCAACACGTCCTCCGACGCGCGGCTCGACCTGCTGGGGCGCTACCAGTACGACGGCGGCAAGGTGTGGAACGGCACGGCGTGGGTCGATCCCGCGACGGACTGCACCACGGCGAACGCCACGGCGGAGGTGGGGGCGTACCTGCCGAACGCGTGGGGCCTGTATGACATGCACGGGAACGTGTGGGAATGGTGTCTGGACTGGGACGCCGGGAATCTCGGGACGGCTCCGGTTGAAGATCCTACGGGGGCGGTTTCGGGTTCGGCTCGCGTGTGTCGGGGCGGTGGCTGGTGCATCCCCGCGTCGGGCTGCCGTTCGGCGTATCGCAACAGCTACGGCCCGTCGATCCGGTACAGCAACCTCGGCTTCCGCCTTTTCAGGACCTTGCCTTGATCCTGTCCCGCAGGGTGCATACTTTCCCCGGAAGGGGAGAAACCGGGGCGCGGCGACGTGCGGAGAGCGGCGGTAGCCGCCGCACGACGGGCCGCGAACCCGGGCTTGCGGGGGTCGCGCAGGGGGCGGCCAGCCCCCTGCGGATGGAGGGCGGCTTTTTCCCGGCGCGCGTCGCGTGACGGAAATGCGCACTTGACTGATTTGGGCGGAGAGGCTTAGTGCCTTGCGGCTCGACAAGCACAATAAAAAACAAGTTGTTTCTCACACGAAGCCACGAAGGGCACGAAGGTGGATGCCGTTTTAAAAGAAGCCTTTGTGGCCTTTGTGCCTTTGTGTGAGATTGAATTGGGTTGCGGGCTTCGCCCGCGTTAGCATGTCCCCAGGTTGGCGGGAAGTTGCCGCCGACTGCGGAGGAAAACGGAATGGACGTGCGGGTGATCACGAGGAACGAAAGGACGGGAACGATGAAGGCTGTAATGGGAATCATGTTCGCGCTGGCGGCGGCGCTGCTGGCGGCGGTCGCGGGCGCGGAGGTGGCCGCGGTGTCGGAAGAGACGCCGCTGGACACGCGCTCGCTCAGCCGGATGACGGATGCCGAGCCGCAGGATCTTGACACGCGCAGCCACACGACCGACTGGTCGGCGCCGCGGAAGCTGAATACCAGGAAGATCGTCGGCACGGCGATCTTCATCCGGTGAAAAACACGGGACGGTTTTAGCTTCCGGGTTCCGGGTTTCTGGTTCCGGGTTCCGGGTTTCTGGTTCCGGGTTCCGGGTTTCTGGTTCCGGGTTCCGGGTTTCTGGTTCCGGGTTCCGGGTTTCTGGTTCCGGGTTTCTGGTTCCGGGTTCCGGGGGATCACGCAGGGGGATGCGCTGCGGGTATATGGGCCGGTAGTGAGCATGTTCAACGCTCAACTTCTGCTGCGCGACTGCTCGGTCAGGCCGGTGGCGAACGAGATGGAGCTGCCCCCGTCTTCCCAGCAGCCGGAGCTGCTCGATTTCATGGTGCAAAACGGTATTCAGCCGGTCGGGCCTTTTCTCTTCCAAGAACGGGGTTGACTGTTTTTTCTCCCCGGCACATAATGAGACCCGCAATGCCGCGTTCTGGCGGACACTTCTGTCGCGGCACGCCAATAAGGAAACGGGGAACATGATGCGCGGTGTGATGTGTGTGACGATGCTGGCGCTGGCCTGTGCCGGGTGGGCCGCAGAGGGCGTGAAGCGTCCAGCGGCGGTGCGGATCCCGGCGGGTGTCAATGCGGGGAAAGATCCGGATTTCGGCGATTATTCGCTGACCGTGGAAGAGCCTTTCCACATGGATGCGACCGAGATGACGTGGGCTTTCTGGCGCGAGGTGCGCGAGTGGGCGGTCACCAACGGATACACCGACCTGGCCGGCGTGGGTGCCGGCCAGGCGGACGATCATCCGGTGCAGGGGGTCAACTGGTTCGATTGCGTCAAGTGGTGTAATGCCCGTAGCGAGAAGGAGGGGCTCACGCCTTGCTATTTGGTGGGGGGCCTGGTGTGCCGCACGTCGGGTGGTGCGCCCGACTGCTCGTTCTCGGCTTCCGGCTACCGCCTGCCCACCCACATTGAATGGGAGTATGCGGCGCGCGGCGGGCTGGTCGGCAAGCGCTATCCGTGGGGCGACACCATCAGCCATCGGCAGGCCAACTATTTCAGTCACGCCGGCGACACCAACGACGTGAGCACGACGCGCGGGCATCATCCGGATTACGCTAAGGCGTCGATGCCCTACACCAGCCCGGTGGCGTCTTTTGAGCCCAACGGCTTCGGACTTTATGACATGGCTGGCAACGTCTGGGAGTGGTGCTGGGCGCCGAAGGGGGCCAGCCGCACCTTCCGCGGCGGGAGCTGGGACGCGGACGGTGGGGGTGTGCGGTGCGGTTACCGCAGCGAGAATAGCGGCAACGGCGAGCAGAGCGTGTTCGGTGGTTTCCGGTGTGTGCGTCGCGCAGGACAGTGACGTGAACGGGGGTGCGATGCATATCGAGGTGATTCCGGTTGGCCCCTACGCGGCCAACAGTGTGTTGCTCTGGCAGGTGCCGGATCAGGCGTGGGTGGTGGATCCCGGCGCGGATGGCGGCAAACTGCTGGAGACCTTGCGTCGTAAGGGCCTTACTCCGGCCGCTGTCGTGTTGACGCACGCCCATTTCGATCATATCTCGGCGGTGAATGACGTGGTGGCCGCTTATCCGGTGCCGGTCTATCTGCATGAGGCTGATGCCGCCATGGCCTTTTCACCGCTGAACGCGATGCCGCCGTATCCCGCGACACGCCGGCCGGCCACGCTCGACACCGGTAAGCGCGACGGCGATGTGCTGTCGATCGGCGGTCTGTCGGCCCGTCTGATCCACTCGCCCGGGCATACGCCGGGCGGCTGGTGCCTGTACTTCGAGGATGACGGCCTGCTGATCGCCGGCGACACGGTCTTTGCGGGATCGATCGGGCGCACCGATTTCCCGGGCGGCAGTCCGGACGAGATGGAAGCCTCGCTGCGGCGCCTGACCGCGTTGCCCGATGAGACGCGTGTGGTCTGCGGGCATGGCCCGATGACCACGATGGGGACTGAAAAACGGAGCAATCCCTACTTCCCGTAATCGGCTAGCGAGGACGCTCGTCCTGCACGCTGGCCGTCACACTCCGCTGGATGCTGCAGAGTGGGGGGGCGCGCGTCCTCGCGGGCTGCACGATCAAGGGATGCGCAAGAAAGGCGACGAAACGATGCAAACGCTCGCGGTTTCAGGGGGGAGGAGTCAGGGGTGACTGTCGCAGACCAGATCGTCACGCTGCTGCGCGAGACCGCAGGCGGCGAAGTGTCGAGCCGTCTGCTTTGTGAGCGGTTGGGTATCACGCGTGCCGCGGTCTGGAAACAGATTGAAGCGCTGCGCGCGGCCGGATACGTGATCGAGGCCTGCACGCGGCGCGGCTACCGGCTGGTCGCTGCGCCGGACCGTCCGAGTGCCGCCGAAGTGTTGCCGTTGCTGTCCACGCGGTGGCTCGGGCGTGACCTGCGTTACCTTGCGGAAACCGGCTCGACGAACCGCGATGTCGCGGCGCTGGCGCAGGCTGGCGCGGAGCAGGGGGTGGCGGTGGTGGCTGACCGGCAGAACGCGGGACGCGGCCGCATGACGCGCGTCTGGTTCTCGCCGCCCGACGTGAACCTTTACTTTTCCCTGTTGCTGCGCCCGCCCGTTGAGCCGGGGCGTGCGGCCTCGCTGCCGCTGGTCGTGGGGCTGGCGGTGGCCGAGGCTATCGAGCGTTTGGCGCCGGCATGCGTGCCCAAGATCAAGTGGCCGAACGACATTCTGGGCGACGGTCGCAAACTCTGCGGCGTGCTCTGCGAGATGCAGGCCGAGGCTGATTGTGTGCGCCACATCATTCCCGGCGTCGGCGTAAACGTCAATCTCACGCAAGCCATGCTGCCGGCCGAGTTGCGCGGCCGTGCCACATCATTGCGGATGATTGCGGGGCAGACTTTTTCGCGTGCGGCGGTGCTGGCCGCGATCCTGAATGCGCTGGAGCCGCTTTACGACCAGTGGTGCGCCGAAGGACTTGAGCCGTTGCTGCCGCGTCTGGCGCAGCGTGATGCGTTGTACGGGCGGGAGATTCGATTGGAGCAGGGGGGACGGATGCTGGCAGGACGCGCGGACGGCATCCAGCCGGATGGCGCGCTGCGCCTGGTGACGGCGCAGGGTGCGATGCCGGTCTACTCCGGTGAGGCGCATATCGGCACCTGAAAGGGAGGGACATGGAGTATCGGTCGACACAAGAGAAGGCGGGCGCGTTGCGCCGGGTGCGGCGTTTTGTGAACGGGCTCGGCCGCTCGCGGCAGTGCTGTGTCTGCGGACACAGTTTCTTCCGTTTCTCGCGGTTCCGGGGCGGCTGGAAAAGCTTTTCGCCCTACCTGCACAATGTCAAATGGACCGGCAGCGACTTCGATAACTTCTGGTGTCCCTTCTGCCGCAGTCACGACCGCGAGCGCCATCTGATGCTGTATTTCGACCAGTTGGGCATGTGGGACAGACTGGCGGGCGCGGCGATTCTGCATCTGGCTCCGGAAAAACATCTCGCCGCACGCATCGAGGCGTGCCGGCCATCGCGCTATGTCAAGGGCGACCTCGTGCCGAGCCGTGAGGGGGTGGAGCGCGTCGACGTGACGCAGATCCCGTTTGATGACGCCTCGTTCGATTGGGTGATCTGTAACCACGTGTTGGAGCATGTGCCGGATGACGCCCGCGCGCTCAGCGAAATCTGGCGCGTGCTCCGGCCGGGCGGTCGCGCGATCCTGCAAACCCCGTTTGCCTCGGGCTTGGACAAGAGCTTGGAGGATCCGGAAATCACGACGGACGAGAAACGCATTGAGTTTTACGGCCAGGAGGACCATGTGCGGCTCTACGGCACCGATCTGTTTGACCGTATCCGCCGGTCTGGTTTCCAGCTCTCGCTCCTCTCACATGCCGAGTGTCTGCCGGCGGTCGACGCACGGCGTTACGGTGTGAACCGCAACGAGCCGCTTTTTTTGTGCGTGAAGCCCGCCTCCGGGGTGTGATAAGCTGATTCCAAATCGGAGTGTTCCACATGAGTTTGAAGAAATGGGTCTGCTTGCTGCTGGCGGGCATCGGAATCTGGGGCTTTCCTCTTGAGGGTTGGGCCAAGGAAAAGCACAAAGAGCCCAAAGTCTCCGAGTTGCTGCAGCCGGCTAATGAGCTGATGTCACAGGCATCCGCCGCCTATGTTGACGGCAGAGCCAAGGAGGCCATCGAGGGATACCGCAAGGCGCTTGCCGAGTTGGCGCGTCTTGAACGTGAGCATCCCGCGCGTGTCACCAGCTCTGAATTTGCACCGGTGCGTTTCCGTAAGGCGCTGTGCGAGACCGAGATCGACCGCATCATGCTCGAAGAGATGAACGCTACGGCCCGGACCGTGGCTGTGACCGACACGTCGGCGCTGGAGGCCAAACGCGCGGCCCGCAAGAAAGAGGCCGAGACCAACAATTTGCCGGAGGCGGCGGTCAAACTGGCCCCGAAAAAGGGTGAGACGCCCGAGCCTCCGCCCGATGCAACGGCGGCAGGTGATGGGAAAAGTGCGCCGGCAGGAAAACCGATTAACATCCGCGACGAGTTGGAGTGGGCCAAGGACATGCTTTCGGTCGACCGCTTCGACGAGGTGGAGGCGTCGGTGATCAAGGTGCTGAAGCAGGATCCCGAAAATGTCGATGCCCGGTTGCTGATGGCGCTGTCGAATGTGCAGCAGGGCAAACACAGGGATGCTTCGGTGGTCCTCGATGATCTGCTGCAAGACGTGCCGCGCGATGAGGCAGTCTTATTGTTGGCGGCGGGTTGCTATGCGGCGTCCGGCAATTACTCCAAGGCCATGACCACGTTGGACAAGGCGCTGACGGTCAACCCGAAGCGTCCGGACGGCTACCTCAACATGGCGTGGCTGTTGTTGGAAATGGCCCCCGGCAAGTTGGACGAACCGGAGATGTATTATCGCCAGGCCGTGAAACTCGGTGCCGCACGTGACCGCGACCTCGAGCGCCGGCTGGGTATTCGCCAGGAGTAGCCGTCCTCTTTTGCCGCCGTCCGCCGCCCGCGCCGCCGCAAGGGGAGCGGATCTCCGATGCCGGTGACACCCTGACCCGCAGCACCCCGCCACTCATCACCCCGCGTATTCGCGCCAGGCGGCGCGGAACCACAGGAGCGTCTGCCACGGCGCGGTGTAGGGCGTGTTGCAGCTCGCCGAGAACATGAACCGGTGCGCGTAGGGGCGCATGCGGCCGAACAGCTCCCGGACGTAGGCGAACACCGCCTCGCGCGTGCGCAGCCGCTCGAACTCCTGCGCACTGATGCCGCCCGTGAGGATCATCCGCTCGCCGCTGAGGCGCATCGCCTCATCCAGTTCCACATCGCCCAGCGTGGGGAACGCCACGCCCTCGAGACCGTCCACCCCGAGCGACGCGATCAGCGCGAGGTTGTCGCGCTGGTGTCCGCAGGCGTGGATGAAGAAGATGGCGCCGTGCTCGTGGCAGATGCGGCTGGCCCTTTCATAGAAGGAGGCCGAGTACTGCTCGACGTAGTACGGCGGGTGGAAGGCGGTGTCGAGGTTGTCCATCGCCATCATCACGCGCACTCCCGCCCCGGCCATTTGCCGCACGAGGTCGAGCTGCGCCGCCTCGTGCAGTGCCAACAGTTCCTTCACCCGTTCGGGATAATCCATCAGGCAGTAGGTCGCGTCCTGCGGCCCCAACAGCACGTAGAGCATCTTCAGCGGCCCGATCAGCTCTCCCGCCACCACGACGCCGTCGGGCCCGACCCGCTCCTGGAGTGCCGCGAACCGTTCCGGAACGAAGCGCCAGCGACGCGTCCGCAGCAGCGCCTCCAGCTCGTCGAGCTGGTTCGCGTAGTCGTCAACCGCGTATTTCTCCTGCACCAGTGTTGACTCAGCGAAGAGGTACCTGAGCCGTTCGGTCAGCCTGCCGTAAGTACGCTCAATCACGAGGTCACGGCCCTCCGTCCACTCGCGCGCGCCGCCGTTCCACGTCTCCTCGCACAAGCCGCCCCACCAGCCGCGCCGCTCGTCGCAGTAGATGTTCCGGCTGAAGACGTCGAGGCCGAGCCCCTCGATCAAAGCCAACTGGTCGCGGCAGTGCGCGGCCTCCGGCGGCAGCAGGCCGTGGTTGCGGTGGTGCGCGAACCACTGCCAGTAGTTCGGCGCGTAGACGATCCGTTCCGGCCGCCGCCGCTGCAACACGTCAAGAACGCTCATGCCTGTACCTCCATGCGCTCCAGCCGGGGCACGAGGACGTGCATGACTGCGAGTGCCACCAGATAAGACAGCGAGGCGATCGCGAAAGGCACGAAATAATGGTTGCCGGTGTAGTCCAGCACGCGCGCCACCAACTGCGCGAACACCATACCTCCCAACGCCCCCGCCATGCCGCCGATGCCGACCACCGAACTGACGCCCTGCTTCGGCACCGTGTCACTGACCAGCGTGAAGAGGTTTGCCGCGAAACCGCAGTGCGCCGCCGCCGCCAGCCCCACCAGCACCATGGCGAGCCACGGTTCAGGTACGCACGGCGTGGCCATCACGGGCATCACGCACAGCGCACAGACCAACAGCGCCGTTTTGCGGGCCGCGTTGACCGTCCACCCCAGCTTGAGCAGCCGCGACGACAACCAGCCGCCGCCGATCCCGCCGAAACTCGCCGCCAGGAACATGATCATCAGCGGCAGGCTGCTCTGTGTCAGCCCGAGTCCGTAGCGTTTGTTCAGGAAGTCGGGCACCCAGAAGATGTAGAACCACCAGATCGGCGATGAGGCTGCCATGCCGACCACGAACGCCCAGGTCTGCCGGTAGCGCAGCAGAATCCGCCACGGGATCTTGCCCGCGGGATCGGGCGGGTCTTTGCGGATGTGCGCCAGCTCCGCGGCGGACACCCGCGGGTGGGTTTCGGGAGACCGGTAGAGCCACAGCCATGCCGCCACCCACGGGAATCCGAGCGCGCCTGTCACGATGAACGCGGCCTGCCAGCCCCACTGCGTCGCCAGCCACGGCACGATCAGGGGGCAGACCACCGCGCCGACGTTGCTGCCCGCGTTGAACACGCCGGTCGCGAACGCGCGCTCCTCTTTGGGGAACCACTCTGCCACGGCCTTGATGGCCGCGGGGAACATGCCGCCCTGCGCCAGCCCCAGACCCGCGCGGGCGACGGTGAAGCCGAAGACCGTCCGCACCGCCGCATGCGCCATCGCCGCCAGGCTCCAGGTTGAGACGGAACCCAGAAAGCCCAGCCGTACACCGATGTGGTCGATGAGGCGTCCCGCGGACACATACCCCAGCGCGTAGGTCAGTTGGAAGGCCGTCACGATCCAGCCGTATTCGATCTGTGTCCAGCCGAGTTCCCTCTCCAGCGACGGTTTCAGGATGCCCAGCACCGCACGATCGACATAGTTGATCGTTGTCGCAAAAAACAGCATCGCGCAGATCGTCCAGCGGAAACCGCCGGAACCCGAAGTGTCCGGTTCGCTCACGTGTAAATGGTCTCCCGTTCAGTAAACCCAGATCAGGGTGCCCCGCCGGATCCGGAGGTTCACGCGGTGCGCGGCTTCGTCCAGCAGGAACGACACCGATCCATCGGTGCCCTCCAGCGTCCACAACGCCGCCTCCGGCGTCTCTCCCTGGCCGTTGTCCCACGCCTTGCCCTGCAGCAGGGGGATGGTGCAGGTTTCCGTCACCTGTGCCAGATTCGTCACCGACCAGATCATGCCGACGGGCAGGCGAACCAGACCGGTCACGTCGATCAGCGGCCGGCCATCCGCATAGTCGGCCGCGATCACCGCCCCCGTCCGGAAAACGAGTTCCCCGTCAATCTTTAGAACCCCGTCGCCCTGGCTCACCGCCTCGATGCGGCCGCCCGCCTCCACCGTCACCGGACCGCGTACGCCGCCCGCGCCGAAAAGCCGCCCGCCGCGTTGCACGACCAGCCCGCCCGCGTCGCGGACGTCCAGTTCGGCACTTCCCCGGATCTCCACGCTCGGTGCGCCGCGCAACGCTCCGCCCGGCACCGGATTCACCCACTTGTCTTGCAGATATGTGGTGAGCGTTTGGATTTGTCCCGGCGTCAGCGCGAAATCGAACAGCAGCATCTCGGCGATGTCGCCGTTGAACGGCTGTGATTTGCCTGACGCCCGCAAGCTCAACGCGAACCGGTCCGCGTTGAACGCGCCCTCGGACGCCGCAGGCGCGCCCCATTCGCGTCCGTTCATGATCATGCGGTGGGCCGCGCCATCGAAGCGTGAGACGAGGCAGACCGTGGTCTCGGCGGAAAGGCCGGAATATCCCGATTTGCGTTTTTCCTCGCGATATCCGAAATAGTTGGTACCATCCCACGCGTACACGAATACACCGCCGTTGACCGAGTTGTGGTCGTCCTCGCCATCCTTCCAGACCGTCAGAACGCGTGCGTCCGTCACCTGTGCCTCGCGCCGCCGCAACACGACGACCGCCGTGGCCGTCTCGCCCGTCAGGCTGAACGTGTCCGCCAGCAACGCCTGTTTGACCGTCGCGTCTTTGTCGAAGTGAAGCGCCGCCCGTCCGTTCATGGCGTCCGCTGCGACCGTCGGCCCCGCAAGCCCTGGCGGCGGCACCATGGACGCCTGTCCGCGCGCCACCCGGTTCGACCACGCCAGCACATGCCCCGCAGCATCGGTTGCCAGCGTTTCCGCCGCCGACGCGTCGAGCCAGACCCGAGCGCGGCCGCACAATCCGTCGGGGGTGTCCTCCGCTGACGACCGCCATTTCTCGCGGAGATATGTCCGGATGCGCGCGGTCTCCGACGCGGAGAGCGCACGGTTGTAGACCAGCGCCTCCGCAATGTCTCCGGTGAAGTGACAGGTCATGCCGTTAACCGGGCGGGCGCCTACGGAGAGTCGGTCCACGTTGAACCTGCGATGCGCCTGGACGCCGGCCGAGGCCGCGCCGTCTACCGCCATGACATGCCTGTATCCGTCGAACGACGACACCAGGCACACCGGTGTGCCGGCCGGAACATCGTGACATGCCGACAGCCGGTCATTGTTACGGGTGGCCACCCAGAAATAGTTGGTGGTGGATGAAGGACTCCAGGCCAGAGCGGCACTGTCCGTCCTGTTATGATCCGTCGAGCCGCTTTTGTACACGGACAGCAAGCCCGCGTTCGCGTCCATAGCCGCGCCCCGGCGCAGCATGACGAAAGCGGTCAGTTGGACGTCGGTGTTGCTGTAGCTGCTCTCCAAGAAAAGCGCGGTCTTCTGCGTGTTGTCAAACCGCATGACGGGACGCCCATTCATCGCGTCCTGAACCCAGAGCGGCCCCGCGCAATCGTTCGTAGCGGGAACCGTCAGCGCCGCGCCCGTGCGCGGATCCGTCCACGCCGTCACGCGCCCGTCCGCGTTCGTCGTTACGGAAGCGGCGTCGCTTGCGTCGACGCGCAGGTCGGCCTCCGCCAACAGCGCATCGAGGTCGTCCGCCCGCCGCCACTTCGCGGCCAGATACGCCTCGACCTTCGCCGCCTCTGCGTCTGAAAGCGCGCGGTTGAAAACCAGCATTTCCTGAACATCGCCGTTGAAGGTCACCGTGTTGCCGTCGGCGCTGCGCGTCCCGAGGCGCAGCATGTTCGCGTCGAATGTCTGCTCGCAGGCGACAGGCGGCGCACCCGGAATGCCGTTCACTGTGATCGCATGGGTGGCGCCGTCGAACCGCGACATCAAGACCGAAGAACGCCCGGGCACAAGATAGGCATAACCCAGCGTCACGCCCTCACGGCGCGCGCCCCACTGTTGTCCGTTTCCGGTTCCGTTCAAGAAAAAAACGACCGTGCCTGCCGTACTGTTCCAGTCCAATCCGCCATTCTTGATGAAAGAGGCCACGCCCGTTTTGTCGTACTGGCTGTCACTCGGAATTAGGCTCGCGAAAACGGTCAGCGCCTTCCCTCGATGATAATATCCGCTGCCCAGTTGAAGTCCGTTCGTCAAATCTTTGTCAAAACGGACGGCGGGCAGTCCATTTTCCTCGGCCAATTGCGGCAGTTCCGAACTGAAAGGGGTCAACGCGCATTCGGAAACCCGGTTCGACCACGCCAGCACGCCCCCCTCGGCGTTGGTGACGAGCGTTTCAGGGCTGGCGGCGTCGAACCAGAGCGACGCCCCGTTAAGCAGCGCGCCGGGTGTGTCTGACGCCAGCCACTTTTCACGCAAGTAGTGGGCCACATGCTGCTCCTCGGCAGGCGTGAGCGTACGGTTGTAGACCAAGACCTCCGCGACATCCCCGTTGAAGGGATAGGCGTAACTGCTTACCGGCCGGTTGCCCAGCAACAGCCGGTTCGCCGCGAAGGGTTGGGCATATAGGGGGTTGGTGCCCACGCTGCCGACCAGTTCGCCGTCCTGAACCACCGTGTGCGACTTCCCATTGAACCGCGACATCAGGCAAAAGGGCGTCTCCTGCGGCACGAATATATTTCCCGTCTGCCACCCGTTCCGCGTGCCCTTCAGGCTGTTGAACGGGGCGCTACCGCCCATTTGGAAGAAAACCGCGCCGTTCGGTGTGTCGTAATCCCTTTCCCCGTCTTTATAGAGCGACAACACGCCCGCGTTGGCCGTCTGGAGCGTGCGGCGCTGCATCACCGCGAAGGCCGTGGCCGTGTGGGTCGTGTTCTCATAGCCGGACAGCATGATCAGCCCTTTGTTGTTGACGCGCTGGAACCGGGCCGCGGGCTTGCCCCTGACCGCATCGGCGACCCAGAGCGGCCCGCCCCCGCCGAGTGGGGTCGTCGCCGACTTTCCGACCCGGTTTGACCAGACCGTGATCTCACCTGCGCTGTCGGTGGCCAGCGTTGCGGCGGCGGAGGCGTCCAGCCACACCGCAAGCCCGTCCATCACCGGTGCCTCATAGGCACTCACACTCTTGAGCGTGCCCGCCTCGACCCGGTAGCTTCCCGTAAAAATGCTTTGTCCCTTCAGCCAGACGCGTCCTTCGCCCGCCTTGGTCAGGGTGGCCGCGCCCCGCAGCCCGCCGGAATGGACGAGTTCGCAACCCTCCGACACGCTCCACGTCTGCGGTGCCGCCACCGCGCACGGCAGCGCCAGCGCGACATCCGCGCCCGAAACACAGACACCGGCCGCGCCGACCGCCAGTGCGGCGCCGCCCTCCGCATCGCCATGCACCGCCTGCGTCAGGTTGGTGAAGCGAAGCCCCGCCACGGACACGCTGTTCGTCAACAGGAACGCCCACCGCGTGACCGGCTGTTGCGCGGGATCGAACACGGCCACGTCTTCATCGGTCGGCACACTTCCGACGCTCCAGTTCGACGGCGTGTGCCAGTTGCGGCTCGTCGCGCCACTCCAGAACACTTCGGTGCCGAAAAGCGGCAGGGCCACACCAAGCATGCCCGCCCGCATCCACAGACCAACCGTCGCCCGCGTCATGCGTTTCATCGTGCCCTCCTATTTCTGATCTCCTTCCAAAATTAAACCGGAAATCACCGCCCTGCCTTTGACGGGCGACAACGTCACCGAAACCTCGCCGGGCCGATGCAGTGTCACCGGGAAGACACGCTCCAGCAGCCGGTTCGCGCCGCCCGCCTCTTTGAACACATCGACCTCCGCCACCTGCATGCCGCCACTGGCGGCGCGGCGCAAGTTACGCACGGGCGTCCACCGTTCGCTGTCCGCCGAAGTCTCGATCGAGAAATCGGCCTGCCGTTGGTCCCCCCTGTACCAGAGCAGGCCGATGCGGTCGGTCACGGCCTGCGGGTCGAGGCGGAGACGCAGCCAGTGGTCGCGGCCGTCGGCGGCCCAGCGCGTCTCGAGATCGCCGTCGACAGCTTTTTCGGCCTCAAACCCCTTCACCGCCGCACTCGCGGTCGCGCGCGGGCCGCCGCCGGTCTGGGCCAGCGTCGCAAGCCGCACCTCGTGCAGGCTGTTCCATGCGTTCTCCGACGTGCCGCGGCAGCGCAGGCGCAGGTAGGCTGCCTTGACCGGCTCGAACGTCCACTCCTCTTCGCCCCCGGCCGTTCCGACCCTCACCTCGAAGACATGCTGGCCTGCCGCCGTCGCGTCGGGGTCGAGCAGCAGGAGGCGCAACCGGTAATCTCCGGGAGGCAGGGACACCGGATGGACGATGGGGCGCACCGCCAGCGTGAGCGGCTTGGCTATCAACAGCCCCTGCCGCCCGATTTCCTCCCTGGCCGTCGGCGCCTCGAAAGTCTCCGCGCCGGTCTCTTTTGTGCCGAGCCTCTGCCATACGCGGTGCGCGTCATCAAAGAAGTAGGTGAAGCGCCCCGGAGCCTGGGCCAGTGGATCGTGCGACGTCGGCCCGAAGGCGTAGCGCACCGGCTCCATGCCGAGTATCTGGCGCAACCGCGTGAAATAGACCAGCCAGCGCGTGTTCAGCGAAACGACGAGTCCCTGCTCGCCGCGCGTGATGCCGCCGATCGAACTGAACGCGGCGTACTGCCGGATGACGGACTCGGGATCGCACTGCGCCATCAATGTCCGCGCCCGCTCCGTCGCGTTGTCGGCGATCGCCGCCTGCGCCTGCTGGAAGAGGTCGTGCGTCTCGAAGAACGCGGCGACGAAACGCTCCCAGCCGCGGCAGAAGTCGGCGTGCTGGCCTTTCGCGCCGTCCAGCAGCTTGAGCCGTTCGCGGCAGCCCGCCGCCACGGCGGCGCAGTTGGTGAGCGGGCGGTCGATCAGGCGGTCGCCCGTCTCACGGGCGAAACGCGGCGCCTCGGTGATCCACTGGTAAAGATAGCCGCCCAGCGCGGGCTCGTTCAGTTCCTGCTTCGCGAACACCTCGCAGGTGGTGCGGAGCGGCTCGTCCCGCGTCGCCGCAAAGACCTGCCGCGCGTGGCTGAAGAAATACAGGTCGAGCGGGCGCGTGGTCCAGTGGATGACGCCGAAGCCGGCGGCGCGCGCGTCGGCCAGCTTGGAGGCGAAGTCCTCGAACGGCGTGTAGGGCCGGCCGAGATAGTGGGCGTCGTCGTGGTGCGCCCAGATGACCGGGATCACGGGGCGGTGCGCGCCGACCGCCGCCAGCGCGGCCCGCCCCTCGGCGCTGCCGAGTTGCGGCTTCCCGTGGATCACGTCGTAGTCAAGCCCGAGCAGCGGCACGCCCGCCGGCAAGAAGCGGTCGGCCGCGGGTAAAAACTCGAAGCCCCATGTGCCCGCCGCGATCTGCGTGTGCGATGCCCCGAGTTCGTTCCGCGCCTTCTCGAACGCGCGCACGATCTTGCCGATCGCGAAGAGGCCCGCCGAGCGCCACGCCTTCTCGTATCCCGGCGTGCGGGCGATCTCGTCGGCATACTCTTTCTTCCACGCTTCCGGGAACTCCGTCGCCTTGAGTGCCATCCACGGCGTGTTACCTCGACGGAACCACACGACCAACCTGGTGATCTGCGGGTAAGCTTTGAGCAGACCCTCCACCTGGGCGCGGTAGTAGGCGTAGCCCTCCGGCGTGTCGGGCATCGGCAGCCAGAGACCCTGGCCTGCCTTGAAGCGCGCGGTTTCCGGCAGCAGTTCCACCAGTTCCGGCGGGTTCGCGCTCGGCGTGTCGACGTCCACCGCGAAGTAAACCCCCATGCCGCGGCCCGCCGCGTCGGCGAAGACCCGGCCCATCAGTGCCTGCGCCGCCTCGACCCGCCGTTCGTCCGGCACCCTCCCCGCCGCACACCCGAACACCGGCCCGTCGAAGACCTCACCGCCGACCAGACGGCGCACGTCGTTCACATGCATGGTCGACCAGTCGCGCCCCCTGGCCGTGGTGGAGAGATAACCGACCGGTTTGGGCCGCCCCTGAAACGTGAAGCCCGCCATCGGGTTGTTGCCGTAGGCGTGGACCATGATCGCGTTGTAGCCGTATTTCTGCGACTGCGCGGTCCAGCGCTGCCAGTCCTCGAAGTCCCAGGTCGAACAGCCGCTCAGAAAGTTGTGCCAGTTGAACACGAGCCGCTCCGGCACCAGCGGCCGGCCAGCAGGGGCCTCCGCCCGCGCACTGCCGATGAACACCGCAACCCCCGCCGCCATCCACAACACCGTCTGTCTCATGATGCTTGACCTCCCTTTATCCATCATTATCGTGGCACAAAAAACCTCTGGCGTAAATCAGCCTTTTTGCGCAATAATAGGCTTATTTGCGACACATGAAAAGCGACGGAGGAGACACCCGCTTGCCATGACGAAACGGAAACCGAAAGCGCGTGCGGATCGGCGCGTTGCGCTGGCTTTCCCCAACACGATGGTGATCGCGGGGAGCCTGCTGCACGGCATTCTGGACTACGCGCACAGCCGGGGCGGCTGGAGGTTCACCCAGATGCCCGAACAGATATCCCCCTCCGCAGCATGGCTTCAGAACTGGAGCGGTGACGGCGCTTTCGCGGTCTTGATCACGGCGGAAGAAATCCGTCTGGCGCGCAGGTTGCCCTTTCCGGTCGTCAACCTGGTGGGTTACCTCTACGATGAGACGCTGCCGGCCGTCACGCTCGACCAGCGTGCGACAGGAAGGCTCCAGGCCAGGCACTTGCTGGAGCGGCATTTCCGGCGGCTGGCGTATTACGGGACGCGCGACCTGTGGTACAGCCGTGAGCGCCGAGCCGGGTTCTGCGAGGCGGCATCCGCCGCAGGCGTGACCCCGGTCTGCCGGATGGTGCCGTCGGGCATCCGTTCCCGCTACACTTTGACCGACCAGCAGGCTGAACTTGTCCAGTGGCTCCGTCCGATGCGTCCGCCCTTTGGCGTGGCTGCCAGCACTGACCGGCGGGCCTGCATGGTGATGGAGGCCTGCGCCGTCCTGGGGCTGCGCATTCCCGAGGACGTCGCGGTCATCGGTGTGGACAACGATCCGACCGTCGCGCCGTTCTCGGACCCTCCGCTCTCCAGCGTCGCCCGGAACGACAGCGAGCTCGGCCGCCGCGCGGCCGAGCTGCTGGACATCCTGATGGATGGCCGAGAACCGGCGGGCCGCCGTGTGCTGATCCCGCCGGGGAACGTGGTGGCGCGCCGATCCACCGAGACGCTGGCGGTCGAGGAGCCCGTGCTCACCGGTCTCGTCGGGGAAATCCGGGAACATCTCGCGGAGCCGTTCGGCGTCGAGTTCATCGTGGGCCGGACGCGGATGTCGCGGCGGCAGGTCGAGCGGCTGTTCCGCCGCGGGCTTGGCTGCCCGCCGTACGCGCTGATCAACCGGCTGCGCGTGGAACGGGCCTGCCGTCTGCTGGAAACGGAGCGAGGTCTCCCGCTGACCCGCGTGGCCGAAGCCTGCGGGTTCACAAGCCTACGCCATTTCCGCATCGTTTTCCAGCGGACGACGGGACATTCTCCCGCCGTTCACCGCAAGGCAGCGGCGGAGATTTGGGGTCGCTCATCCCAGAGCGGGAGTCAAGAGTCAAATGATCACCGCTCCCACTTATCTTAGTGGGTACTTTCTTTTTCACGGTCTTTGCTCCTTCATAACGGTGGGGTCAGTCGTGCGCTCTCGTCCTCGAATCCATCGGCGCTTCGTCCTGTAGTTACGGTCAGGTTTAAAAACCGTCCCGTCCAGTCGCCCATCTGGATCTACGCCGGCCGGCTTGCGCCGCCCATCTGAATCATTTCACCTTGCCTCCTGCAATCTTCGCGACGTCGAACTCCGTGCCGTCGCGCAGCATGAAGTGGCACGCCTTGGCCATCTTGCCCGCCAGAGCCTTCACGGCGATCACGCGCTTGCCGCCGCTCCTCGCCGTCTTCCGTTGGAACCAGGCGTTGATCTCGGGAGAGTAGCGCACGGCCATGTTCGCGGCTTCGACGAAAGCCCACGCCAGGTAACGGTTGCCGACAGAAAATGAGACTCGGCGGTTATGGGCAACTGGCGGCGCCCGACTTTTCAGCGCAACAAAATATGAGATATGACTGCGATGGGGCTACGGCTCGCACGCCTCGCCGGCGGCCAGTGGTTACGCCCATGGGCTGACTGTTGCGGCCTGATCCGGACGAAAACGTTTGGCAATCGCCCCTGCCTAAAGTACATTATGCATATTTTATGTTGGGGAGTTGCACCCGGCATCCCCGTTGCCGTCTCTGGAAGTTCAAGAAGAACGAGGTGGACGCCTGGGTGAAGGCCGGCGGCGCGGCCGAGCCTTTAACCGCCGGGAAAAGCCGCAAGGGATGATCAACGAGGATCAATTTGATTATGGCGAAATCTGATAGTAGCAGAAATGGCGGCAACCTTGGCTTCGAGACCGAACTCTTCAAGGCCGCCGACAAGCTGCGCGGCAACATGGAGCCCTCCGACTACAAGCACGTGGTGCTGGGGCTCATTTTCCTGAAATACATCTCCGACGCCTTCGAGACCAGGCACAAGGCGCTGCTGGCCGAAGACCCGGCCGCCGCCGAAGACCGCGACGAATACCTCGGCTACAACGTGTTCTGGGTGCCGAAGGAGGCGCGTTGGTCGCACCTGCGGGCCAACGCGAAGCTGCCGACCATCGGCACCCTGATCGACGACGCCATGCGCACCATCGAGAAGGAGAACGAATCCCTCAAGGGCGTGCTGCCCAAGGACTACGCCCGGCCCGCGCTCAACAAGGTGATGCTGGGCGAACTCATCGACCTGATCTCCGGCATCGCTCTGGGCGAGGAGGGCAACCGCTCCAAGGACGTCCTGGGCCGCGTCTACGAATACTTCCTCGGCCAGTTCGCCGGTGCCGAGGGCAAGCGCGGCGGCGAGTTCTACACTCCGCGCTCGGTGGTGCGCGTGCTGGTGGAAATGCTGGAGCCCTATGTCGGCCGCGTCTACGACCCCTGCTGCGGCTCGGGCGGGATGTTCGTGCAGTCGGACAAATTCGTGCAGGAGCACGGCGGCCGCATCGGCGACATCGCCATCTACGGGCAGGAGTCCAACTACACCACCTGGCGGCTGTGCAAGATGAACCTGGCGGTTCGCGGCATCGACGCCGACATCCGCTGGAACAACGACGGCAGCTTCCACAAGGACGAGCTGCGCGACCTCAGGGCCGACTTCATCCTCGCCAACCCGCCGTTCAACATCTCCGATTGGGGCGGCGAGCGCCTGCGCGACGACGTGCGCTGGAAGTTCGGTGCGCCGCCGGTGGGCAACGCCAACTACGCCTGGCTGCAGCACATCGACTACCACCTCGCCCCCAACGGCACCGCGGGCGTGGTGCTGGCCAACGGCTCGATGAGTTCCAACCAGAGCGGCGAGGGCGAGATCCGCAAGGCCATGCTGGAAGCGGACGTGGTGGATTGCATGGTGGCGCTGCCGGGGCAACTCTTCTATTCCACCCAGATTCCCGCCTGCCTGTGGTTCCTGGCCCGCAACAAGAACCCCGGCAAGGGCCTGCGCAACCGGCGCGGGCAGGTGCTGTTCATCGACGCGCGCAAGATGGGCGTGATGGTGGATCGCACCCGGCGCGAACTCACCGACGAGGAAATCAAGAAAATCGCCGACACCTACCATGCCTGGCGCGGGGAAAAGGATGCGGGCGAATACGACGACGTGCCGGGCTTCTGCAAGTCCGCCACGCTGGACGAGATCCGCAAGCACGACTACGTGCTGACACCGGGGCGCTACGTGGGCGCGGCGGAGCAGGAAGACGACGGTGAGCCGTTCGCAGAAAAGATGGCGCGGCTGGCGGCGCTGTGGCGTGAGCAGCGCGCGGAAGCGGCGCGGCTGGATGCGGCGATCGAGGCGAACCTGAGGGAGCTTGGGTATGGCGCGTGACGTTCTCCAGCAAACAAGTACCCAGTACAAGCAATGGCTTGGCGCACTGAAAGCACGCTTTCGCAGCGTACAACTCAAGGCCGCCGTGGCGGTCAATACCGAGCTGTTGCGTTTTTACTGGGACTTGGGGGCCGACATCACCGCCCGCCAAGCGGAATACGTCTGGGGCAGCGGCTTTCTGGAAACCCTGAGTCGCGACTTGATGCAGGAATTTCCGCAGGTGAAGGGCTTTTCGCTGCGCAACCTGAAGTACATCCGCCAATGGTTTGCTTTCTGGAGCCAAGCTGAAATTGGGCAACAGCTTGTTGCCCAATTGACGACCATTCCCTGGGGACACAACCTCGCCATCATCAGCAAATGCCAGAGCCGTCCCGAGGCGCTGTACTACGTACGGCAAACGCTGGCCAACGGCTGGAGCCGTGCCGTGCTCATCCACCAGATGGAAAGTGGCCTGTGGCAGCGCGAGGGCTGCGCCATCAGCAACTTCGCCCAGACCTTGCCCGTGCCGCAGTCCGAACTGGCCGCACAGGTGCTCAAAGACCCTTACGTATTCGACTTCCTCTCGTTGACGCCCGAACACACCGAGCGCGAGCTGGAACATGCCTTGCTGGAACATATCACCCAGTTTCTGCTGGAGTTGGGCGCAGGCTTTGCCTACATGGGCCGTCAGGTGCCTTTACAAGTGGGCGAGCGTGAATTCTTCCTGGACTTGCTCTTCTATCACGCGCGCCTGCACTGCTATGTGGTGGTGGAACTGAAAACGGTGGACTTCGAACCCGAATTTGTCGGCAAACTCAACTTTTACCTCAAGGCCGTTGATGCTCAGATGAAAGGCGAGCGCGACGCGCCAACCATTGGTCTCTTGCTGTGCAAAAGCAAAGACCGCCTGGTGGCCGAATACGCCCTGTCAGATATACACAAGCCCCTCGGCCTGGCCAGCTATCAACTCACACATGATCTGCCCCAGGCACTGCGCGATCAACTGCCCAGCATCGAGGCACTGGAACAGGAATTAAAGGAGATGGGGAATGCGAAATGAGTGGAATGCATATCGACTTGGGGATGTTTGCTCCAACATCGGAAGCGGCGCGGCTGGATGCGGCGATCGAGGCCAACTTGAGGGAGCTTGAGTATGGCGAGTGAGTGGGGGAAGACAACAATCGGAGCTGCATTTTCGGTTAACCAGCCTCGCCCCCTTAAGCGCGGCAGTGTTGCGCCGTTTATCCCGATGGATGCCTTACCGCAACATGCCAGAGCTGTGGGGCGCATTGAAATGCGCGAATACACCGGCTCGGGGATGCGATTTTGCAACGGAGACACGCTGATTGCCCGTATTACACCGTGCCTCGAAAACGGCAAGACCGCATATGTATCTGGCTTGCGCGATGGTGAAGTCGGACATGGCTCCACGGAATATATCGTGCTTAGCGGCAGACCCGGAGAAAGTGATTCGTTGTTTGGGTATTACTTGGCCCGCTCTCCGGAGTTTCGGCGCTATGCTATCGGGCATATGGAAGGCACTTCTGGTAGACAACGTGTGCCTTCGTCAGCAATCGAAAGATTCCCAATCACACTCCCCCCCCTTTCTGTCCAACGCGCCATCGCCCACATCCTCGGCACGCTGGACGACAAGATCGAACTCAACCGCAGGCAGAACGAAACGCTGGAAGCCATGGCCCGCGCCCTGTTCAAGGCGTGGTTCGTGGACTTCGAGCCCGTGCGCGCCAAGATGGAAGGCCGCTGGCAGCGCAGCCAATCCCTCCCCGGCCTGCCCGCCCACCTCTACGACCTCTTCCCCGACCGCCTCGTCGAATCGGAGCTGGGGGAGATTCCGGAGGGGTGGGAAATGCGTTCTCTGGATTCGATTGCAAACTATCTGAATGGGCTTGCCCTACAGAAATTCCCACCTGAAAGCGACGAGGAGTTTTTGCCCGTCATCAAGATCGCACAACTACGCGCAGGAAACACAGATGGCGCAGATCGCGCGAGTGCACGAATCAAGCCGGAGTATGTTGTCACCGATGGGGATGTGCTGTTTTCGTGGTCAGGCTCGCTGGAGGTCGAAGTATGGAATGGCGGCCCAGGAGCATTGAATCAGCACCTGTTCAAGGTGACATCCGATACGGTTCCGAAATGGTTTTACTTCTTCGCAACCCGACATTACCTGCCGGCATTTCGCGCTATCGCTGCCGGCAAAGCGACAACGATGGGACATATCCAGCGAAAGCATCTCACTGACGCCCGGGTTGCCGTCGCACCACTGAAGAGCATGCAAGAGTTTGACGCGGTCATTGCTCCGCTTTTCGAACAGTTCGTACGCAATTCTCAGCAGTCCCGCACCCTCGCCCAGCTCCGCGACACCCTGCTACCCAAGCTCATCTCCGGTGGGCTGCGGGTAATAAATTCCGACGCGCTTTTGGAGACCGTTCTATGACTCACACATCCTCCCCGCCACGCATCGAAACCCTGCGCGTAAAGAACTACCGCGCGCTGCAGAATGTTGCTTTGGAACGCATCACGCCGCTGACAGTGTTGCTGGGGCCGAATGGCAGTGGCAAATCCACGGTTTTCGACGTCTTCGCCTTTCTGTCTGAATGTTTTTCGGACGGTCTGCGCAAGGCCTGGGACCGGCGGGGGCGATTTCGCGAATTGAGGAGCCGGGACCAGGACGGCCCCATCGTCATCGAACTGCAGTATCGGGAGCGGCCTGATACCCCCCTTATTACCTATCACCTAGAAATTGAAGAGCAGGCCAAGGGTCCTGTCGTCGCGCGCGAATTTCTTCGCTGGAAGCGCGGTCAACAGGCGGCGCCGTTCCATTTTCTGGATTACCAGTACGGCCGGGGCAAAGTCATTACCGGCGAAGCGCCGGAAGCGAGCGACACGCGTGTCGAGAAGGCGCTCTCCGGTCCGGACGTGCTGGCGGTGAGTACTCTGGGGACCTTGGCCGAAAACCCGCGTGTGATTGCACTGCGTGACTTCATCACCGGTTGGCACCTGTCCTACCTCTCCGCTGACGCCGCGCGGGGCAACCCGGAAGCGGGGGCTGAGGAACGGCTGTCTCCCACGGGCGACAACCTGCCCAATGTCGTTCAATACCTGCGTGAGCAGCACTCCGAGCGCCTGGAGCAGATCTTCGAGACGTTGCGGCGACGCATCCCCCGTATCGAAAGGGTCGAGGCTCAGGTATTGGACGACAGCCGCTTGCTGCTCTTGGTCAAAGATGCGCCTTTTTCCAGGCCGGTGCTGTCACGTTTTGCCTCCGACGGCACGCTGAAGCTGCTGGCCTATCTGACCGTGCTCTACGACCCTGATCCGCCTCAACTCGTGGGTATTGAGGAGCCTGAGAACTACCTTCATCCGCGCCTGCTACCAGAGCTGGCCGAAGAGTGCCAGCAAGCCGCGGATCGCACGCAGTTGATCGTTACCACTCATTCGCCGTTTTTCATCAGCCCCCTGCGGCCGGATGAGGTGCGTGTGCTGTACCGCGCCGCCGATGGATATACCCGTGTGCGCCGAGTGATCGACATGCCCGGCATACAGGATTTCATCCGACAGGGAGCGACGCTGGGCGAGCTTTGGATGGAAGGGCATTTCGATGCCGGTGACCCACTTGCCATGGGGGGAGAGGTGTGACGCAGATTGAATTCTTGGTCGAAGAGCCTTCGGCAGAAGAGGCGCTGCGACATGTACTGCCGAAGCTGGTGCGCGAGCGCGCGCGATGGAAACTGGTCAATCTGGGGAGCAAATATAAGCTGCTCAAGGTACTGCCTGATCGGCTTGCCGCATACCGCGATCGCATCGCGCGGGGCGAACAGTTGCGCGTGGTCGTGCTGATCGACCGGGATGAAGACGCATGTGCGGAGCTCAAGCATCGGCTCGAAGGCATGGCACAGACAGCAGGACTGACGACCAAGACCAGCCCCGACGCTTCGGGGCAGTTCCATGTCCTCAACCGCATTGCTGTCGAGGAATTGGAGTCTTGGTTCATCGGCGACCCCGTGGCCCTGCGTTTGGCGTTCAGCAGCCTGCCAACGGTCGATGCCCGCAAAGGTATCTTTCGCAATCCCGACAACGGCGGCTCTTGGGAAGCATTGCATCGCTTTCTCAAGAAGCACGGCATCTACAAGAGCAGCTATCCGAAAATCGACGCCGCGCGGCGTATAGCTCCCAAGCTCAATCTTCAGGCCAACCGATCGCGCAGCTTTCAGGTCTTCATTCAAGGCGTGGAGGCTCTGCTGGTATGACCCGTAGCTTCGGTCGCGCCTTGTTCCTTGAGACGCGGCATCTCTTTCTTCGAGAAACGCTGGAGCTGATGGAAACCGCGGATGAGAACCATCGCGTGGGGCTCGTCGAGACGATTGCTCCTTTTTTCGGTGCAGGACAAGGAGAACCATAATGGCATTTCTGTCAGAGGGCGAAATCGAAAACGCGCTGTTGGGTCAGCTGCACGGGCTGGGATATGGCATCGAACGCGAAGAAGTCATCGGCCCCGACGGCTACCGCCCGGAGCGGGAGAGCCACGACGAGGTGCTGCTGTGCAAGCGGCTTGAGGACGCCGTCGAACGCCTGAATCCCGGGGTTCCGCCGGAGGCACGGCAGGATGCTATCCGCAAGGTTACGCAGTCCGAACTGCCCACATTGCTCGAGGAAAACCGCCGCCTGCACCGGCTGCTGACGGAGGGCGTGGACGTCGAGTACTACGCCGAGGATGGCACACTAACCGCCGGCAAGGTGGCGTTAATTGACTTTGAGAATCCTGAGAACAACGACTGGCTGGCGGTGAGCCAGTTCGTGGTGATTAACGGCCAGAACAACCGCCGGCCCGATGTGGTGGTGTTCGTCAATGGCCTGCCGCTGGCGGTGATCGAGCTCAAGGCGCCGGGAAGCGAGAATGCCACGCTGGTTGGTGCCTTCAATCAGTTGCAGACGTACAAGAAACAGATCCCCCAGCTGTTCCACACCAACGCACTATTGGTCACTTCGGATGGTATCTCTGCCCGGGTGGGGTCGCTGTCGGCCGACCTGGAGCGCTTCATGCCGTGGCGCACCACGGATGGCAGGGAGATCGCGCCCAAGGGGGCGCCGGAGCTGCCGACCCTGATCGAGGGCGTGTTTGAGCAGCGCCGGTTACTTGATCTGCTGCGGGACTTCACGGTCTTTGGCGAAACCGGATCGGGGCTGGTCAAGATCATTGCCGGCTACCATCAGTTCCACGCAGTGAAGAAGGCCGTGGACTCCACGGTGCGCGCGGCCATGCTGGTTCAGGGGGTGGCTGAAGACCCTGCGGAATACGGGCTGCCCAGCGTGAAATCCCAACGGCCGGGCGACAAGCGCGCGGGGGTGATCTGGCACACTCAAGGCTCTGGGAAAAGCCTGCTCATGGCCTTCTACGCGGGGCTGCTGGTCAAGCACCCGGCGATGGAGAACCCGACCCTTGTGGTCTTGACCGACCGCAACGACCTGGACGACCAACTCTTCGCCACCTTCTCTATGTGCCGCGACCTGATCCGGCAGACTCCGGTGCAGGCGGAAAGCCGCGAACACTTGCAGTCTCTGCTCAACCGGGCATCGGGCGGCGTGATTTTCACGACCCTGCAGAAGTTCGGCGAAGTCACTGAGCCGCTGACCACGCGCCGCAACGTGGTGGTCATTGCCGACGAGGCGCACCGCAGCCAGTACGGTTTCAGGGCCAGGGTGGACGCGAAGACCGGCGAAATCTCCTACGGCTTTGCCAAGTACATGCGCGATGCCTTGCCGAACGCATCCTTCATCGGCTTTACCGGCACGCCCATCGAAACGGACGACGTCAACACCCCGGCGGTGTTCGGCAACTACATCGACATCTACGACATCAGCCGCGCTGTCGAAGATGGCGCGACAGTGCCGATCTACTACGAATCGCGCCTGGCGCGCATCGAGCTGGACGAGGCCGAAAAGCCGAAGATCGACGCCGAGATCGAGGACATCCTCGAAGACGAGGAGGAGCCCGCCCGCGAGCGGGCCAAGCAGAAGTGGGCCACCGTGGAGGCGCTGGTGGGCGCGGAGAAGCGCCTGCGGCAGGTGGCCGCCGACATCGTGCAGCACTTCGAGAACCGCGTGGCCGCGCTGGACGGCAAGGCGATGGTGGTGTGCATGAGCCGGCGCATCTGCGTGGCCCTCTACGACGAGATCATCAAGCTGCGGCCACACTGGCACAGCTCGGACGACAACGCCGGCGTCATCAAGATCGTGATGACCGGAGCGGCGAGCGACTCGCCCGAGTGGCAGCGGCACATCGGCAACCAGACCCGGCGCGACCTGCTGGCCAAGCGCGCCCGCGATCCCAAAGACCCGCTCAAGCTGGTGATCGTGCGCGACATGTGGCTGACCGGCTTTGACGCGCCCTGCATGCACACCCTGTACGTGGACAAGCCGATGCGGGGGCACGGCTTGATGCAGGCCATCGCGCGCGTCAACCGCGTGTTCCGCGACAAGCCCGCCGGACTGATCGTGGACTACATCGGCATCGCGCAGAACCTGAAGTCGGCGCTGGCGCAGTACTCGCCGAAGGACCGTGAAAACACCGGCATCGACGAAGCCGAAGCGATCGCCGTCATGCTCGAAAAGTACGAGATCGTGCGCGCCATGTTCCACGGCTTCGATTATCAGTCCGGCCTGAACGGTACCCCCGGCGAACGGTTGGCCATGATGGCCGGCGCCATTGAATGGATTCTCGACAAGCAACAGCAATGGTCGGCCGCCGAGATAACGCCGGAAGCCAAGAAACAGGCCCGACGTCGCTTTGCAGACGCCGTGCTGGCCTTGTCCAAGGCCTTTGCTTTGGCAGCCGGCTCCGATGAAGCCTGCAGGATCCGTGAAGAAGTGGGCTTCTTCCAGGCCATCCGTGCCGCGCTGGTCAAGAGCGGCACCGGCGCGGGCGTGACCCGGCAGGAGCGCGAGCTGGCCATCCAGCAGATCGTCAGCCGCGCGGTGGTCTCCACCGAAATCGTGAACATCCTGCAGGCGGCCGGGCTCAGGAGCCCGGACATCTCCATCCTCTCGGACGAGTTCCTGGCCGAAGTGCAGCAGATGGAGAAGAAGAACCTGGCGCTGGAAGCCTTGCGCAAGCTGATCAACGACGGCATCCGCTCGCGCAGCAAGGCCAACGTGGTGCAGACCCAGGCCTTTTCGGAGCGATTGGAAGCCGCGGTGGCGCGCTACCACGCCAATGCCATCACCACCGCCGAGGTGCTGCAGGAACTCATCGAGCTGGCCAAGGACATCCGCGCGGCGCGCCAGCGTGGCGAAGAATCCGGTTTGTCGGACGAAGAGATCGCCTTCTACGACGCCCTGGCCGAGAATGAAAGCGCGGTGCAGGTGATGGGCGACGACAAGCTCAAGGTCATCGCCCACGAGCTGCTGATGAGCCTGCGCGAGAACGTGACGGTGGACTGGGCGCACCGCGAATCCGCGCGCGCCCGCATGAGGGTGCTGGTCAAGCGCATCCTGCGCAAGTACGGCTACCCGCCCGATCTCCAGGACGCGGCCGTGCAGACGGTGCTCAGGCAGGCCGAGGCGTTGTCGTCTGAATGGTGAGGAAGGGGAAAGGAAAATTGCGGAAAGATTCCGGTCCAGGAGATTTGGGGTCGCTCATCCTAGAGCCGGAGGGCGTGTGCGGAAGAGCCACAGATATGCATATCACCCCTTATGGACGCGCCCCGGCACACCGGCGGTTTTCCGGCTCCGCCTTTGCGGATTCGAGGAGTGGGGCCCCGGGCCCAGGCCCGCGGACCAGAACCAGATGAGCGACTGGACGGCACGGTTTCTGCCGGCCGGAAACCAGCAGACGAAACAACGGCGGATTCGGAACATGCGTTTGTCCCAGCCCCGACTGTTAACGGAGTAAAGACATGAAAACAAAGGACACCGCCTCAAGAAGGCGGGCGGGGAAGTGTTTGCCTGTTGACTC
>Ga0209407_1000862_pt1 | contig 34609 bp, 30 predicted proteins | sample AD_JPNHG3_MetaG_FD_184410 | JGI IMG/M metagenome (GOLD analysis project Ga0209407, IMG submission 184410) | Active sludge microbial communities of municipal wastewater-treating anaerobic digesters from Japan - AD_JPNHG3_MetaG (SPAdes) (version 2) | ecosystem: Engineered > Bioreactor > Anaerobic...
AGCGTCTCTATGGACACGATCTCGAAAATCATACCCATACCCATCGCCGGGCCTGAAGACGCCTTTATGCGTGCCAGACTCGAAGACTGATAGTAAATGTAAATCTTTTAATCGAATGCCTTAATACTGCAATAAAAAAGTACCAGTGTCGATCTTCTCATAACCTGCATATAAAGGGATTTACAGCAGAGACAGCACGAAAGATGGCCTGCAGAAAGAGACTAAACATCTAGATCTACCAATACCCCGGAATAGATAATTATTACGGATATAGTACCTTCGAATGCTAAGATATTACCAAAGCATTCAGTCATACCTCTGTTTTACACTTCATTTCATATTTCGAGAGAGCTGTTCAAGAGAGTTAAGGGGGGCCGTCATTGTGCTAGAGAATGACGTCGTTTCATACTGGATTAAAAACAGCAGAGACTTCGGAATAGCTATTAAACACAGAACTCTGAGGATAGCGCTTGACCGGAGAGAAGTATCAACTGAAAAACTGAGGGAGATAACCAGATTCCTATGGGAGAAGCAAGGACAGGATGTCGACGAACTCGTTACCCTGTTCTATCTGCCGGGTATGCAGACAGACTCGACGGTCTATGCCATAGGCTCCTGTATGAAAGACGGAAAGGCGACCATCCGTTACGAGAGGTAAGGGATATGTGGAAGATACCTGAAAGTGAGTAGAGGGGGAATGATGAGAAGAGTATTCTTAATGCTGTTGATCCTGCTCAGTGTAGGTGTTGTAAATGCCTTTCCTCTGGTGTATGACAACTACAGGCTCATAGATGTACTACCGAAGGGGAAGATCGTAGGGGACAGAGCCTATGAAGATAACGTTATAAGGGTCGAGTTTGATGACTTTACAGGTAAATATCCCGAACTCACCTTGAGAAACACATCCAACACACCACTGACAATACTGTGGGATCTCTGCGCTTTTGTGGATTCTACTGGCCGTTCCCAGGGGGTTTTGAGATCTAATATACTCTTTATAGACAGATACAAACCGATCCCGCCTACACTGGTTATTCCCAGGGCATTTATCTCGGAAATAATCGTTCCTCTAGACTCTATTGACTACGATGAAGGATTGATTGTGAACAACTCTATCCCTAAGGAAGCGGAACAAACACTTACCGTTGTGCTGACAGTAGAGCAAGGTGGAAAACAGACGACATATATATTCACGTTCGAATCGGTTATGGCGAGCGGAGGAGTGCTGGTCGAGGGTGGAACTTTCACAATGGGTGACACCTGGGGCGGAGGAGACGGTGATGAAAAACCGACTCACAAAGTGACGTTCACATATGACTTCTACATAGGCAAGTATGAAACTACATTCGACGAGTATGACGCTTTCTGTGAGGCTACGGGCAGAAGTAAACCCAACGATCAGGGTTGGGGAAGGGGACAAAGACCTGTAATAAACGTCAGCTGGTGGGACGCAATAGCATACTGCAACTGGTTGAGTAAGAAAGAAGGCATTCCGAAAGCGTATGACGACGAGGGTAATCTACTGGACAAAGACGGAAGAGTAACGACCGACCCGTCGAAGGTAGTCGGATACAGACTGCCGACAGAGGCCGAATGGGAGTATGCCGCGAGGGGTGGTAACAAGAGCAAGGGGTACAAGTATTCAGGTAGCGATAACGTCGGTGACGTAGCCTGGTACTGGCAAAACTCGGGGGACAAGACGCAGGAAGTGGGGAAGAAGGCACCTAACGAGCGCGGACTATACGATATGTCTGGAAACGTATGGGAGTGGTGCAGCGACTGGTATGGAAGTTACTCCAGTTTGTCACAGACGAATCCGTACAATAGTACAGTTAGTTACTATGGTTCCAACCGGGTGGATCGTGGCGGTGGCTGGTTCAGCGATGCGGCGTACGTACGGGTAGCGTATCGCGGCTACGACTCGCCCACTCGCACGGACGTCGACCTCGGGTTTCGTATTTGCAGGACGGTGCCTTATGAAGGGGAAAACAGAGTACCACTCGCTCCGTATAACCCCAGGGACGAGTCAAGTATCTGGGGAACATCAGTGACTTTAAGATGGGACAGTTATGACCCGGATGATGATACCATGACTTACGATGTTTATTTCGATACCAACGCTACCCCGACGACAAAAGTGTCCTCTAACCAGATGGAGAATGTGTCGGATAGAAGTGATCTTTCATACGGAACGACTTATTACTGGAAGGTAGTGGCTAAAGATAGCAACGGTGCAACAGCAGAGGGTCCCGTGTGGAGTTTTATTATACAGGAACCGCCAAAACCGCCAATGGTAGTGGTCGAAAAAGGCGGCCTCACTATGGGAGACACCTGGGGTGACGGAGAGAGTGATGAAAAACCGACCCACAAGGTGACGTTCACATATGACTTCTACATAGGCAAGTATGAAGTAACATTCGACGAGTACGACGCTTTCTGTGAGGCTACCGGAAGGAGCAAGCCTGATGACGAAGGCTGGGGAAGAGGAGATAGACCAGTTATAAACGTGAGTTGGTGGGATGCAATAGCATACTGCAACTGGCTGAGTGAAAAGGAGAAGCTGCCCAAAGCGTATGACAATAACGGAAATCTGCTAGACAAAGACGGAAGAGTAACGTCTGATCCATCGAAGGTTGTCGGATACAGGTTACCGACAGAAGCAGAGTGGGAATACGCGGCCAGGGGTGGGAGCAAGAGTAAGGGGTATAAGTATTCCGGGAGTGATAACGTAGATGATGTAGCCTGGTACGGGCAGAGTGGGACACAGAAAGTGGGAAGGAAAGTACCTAACGAGCTCGGACTATACGATATGTCTGGAAACGTGCGGGAGTGGTGCAGTGATTGGTATGAATATTACTCCAGTTCTGCGCAGACAAATCCGTACAACAGTACAGTTGGTGACTCCCGGGTGCATCGTGGCGGTGGCTGGATCACCTTTTTTGTGTCGCTCGCGCGTGTGGCTAATCGCGGCTACGACTCGCCCACTTTCACGGATGACGACCTGGGGTTTCATATTTGCAGGACGGTGCCATATGAAGGAGAAAACAGGCCACCACTAGCCCCGTATAACCCCAGTCCCTCAGACGAGTCAATAATTTTTGGGACAACATCGGTTACTCTAGGTTGGGATAGTTTTGACCCGGATGATGATACTATGACTTACGATGTTTATTTCGATACCAACGTCAATCCGACGACAAAAGTGTCATCTAACCAGGTTGAGAATACACTTAATAGAAGCAACCTATCATATGACACAACTTACTATTGGAAGATAACGGCTAAAGACAGTAATGGAGCAACAACTGAGGGGCCAATTTGGAGTTTTAGTACACACATAGACTTAACATTATACAGGCCCTCCACTGTAGTTCCACCAGTGATACTAGTCGAGAAGGACAGCTTCACTATGGGGGACACGTGGGGTGACGGAGACGACTATGCAAAACCAACGCACAAAGTGACGTTCACCTACAACTTCTATATAGGCAAATACGAGACTACATTCTACGAATACGATGCTTTCTGTGAGACTATTGGCATTAGCAAACCGGACGACGAAGGCTGGGGAAGAGGAGATAGACCAGTTATAAACGTGAGTTGGTGGGATGCCATAGCTTACTGTAACTGGTTGAGTGAGGAAGAAGGCATTCCGAAAGCGTATGACGACGAGGGTAATCTACTGGACAAAGACGGAAGGATAACGACAGATCCGTCGAAAGTAGTAGGCTACAGACTGCCGACGGAAGCAGAATGGGAATATGCGGCCAGGGGTGGAAACAAGAGTAAAGGATACAAGTATTCCGGGAGCGATAACGTAGATGATGTAGCCTGGTACTGGAAGAATTCAGGAGACAAATACCTTACAGGCGATTGGGACGCGGGCACAATTGTGGAGAACAATTGCAAAACCCAGGGAATTGGCAAGAAAGCCCCTAACGAGCTCGGGTTATACGATATGTCCGGAAACGTATTGGAATGGTGCAGTGACTGGTATGAAAACTACTCCAGTTCTGCACAGACTAATCCGTACAACGGTACAGTTGATTCCAGCCGGGTGATTCGTGGCGGTAGCTGTTACGACAATGCGACGGGCGTGCGGGTAGCGTATCGCGACGTCAGCTCGCCCACTCTCACGAGCTTCTACATCGGGTTTCGTATTTGCAGGACGGTGCCCTGATTTACACTTTAGCATTTTTACGTTTTTACCCTTTACTGCGTCTTCGAGTACCGGGCACGGAGTAGCCCGCAAGCGAGAGAAGGAGCAGAAGGCACCGGAGTTTATATGGCCTTCAGGATAATTACGGTCCGACATCGTAGGAGTAGCCAGCTGTTATAAATTCAGCTCCACATAGATATCGTTCAGCTGCTCCTGGGTGATACCAATATACCGCAGGGTTATCGCCGGCGAGGAATGATTCAGCATCTTCTGAATGTACTCCAGAGCCACGCCTTTCTTGTACAGGTGATAGCCGAAGGTCTTGCGGAGTGTGTGCGTGCCGATACCCTCATCCAGTCCGACCATATCGGCGTACCTGTTCAACATCTGCCAGGCCGCGATACGGGTTATGGGTTTCAGTGTACCGTCGGCTGTTTTGCGGGACGAGAAGACTGGATCATCAGAGTGCACACTGTCGAGGGAATCGTAGTAGAGCTTCAACGCTTCCGCGACCGACTTGTTTATCACGAAAGTCTTCACCTTTTTCGTCTTTATCTCCACTACGTCCAGCTGGTCCCCTGCCTTCAGGAGTCTACCGTTTATGAAACTGCTCCACTTCAGGGCGAGTATGTCCGAGATCCTCAGTCCGGTGTTAATACCCAGAGTGAAGAGAAGCAGATCCCGGTAGTTAGATTCACCCTTCATAATAGACTTCATCGCATCGATCTTCTTAGTCTCTCGTATAGGCTGGACTTCCTTCATAACTACACCTCGTAAAATGCCCTGTAACGCGTTTTCTTGTGCGGTACCCTCATCTACCTATACCCGGCGACAAAACTCTCAATATGGCGCGTTTAATACAGTGGAAGGCCCAGCTGTATCGGCTTCTCATTCTTTCCCCTCAGGTACGGTGGCTTGACCACTGCATACCGGTGTCTCTGTCGCAACCGTAGCTGTCTGAGTAAGTATCTTCGTGCCCTGGCCTCCGTCGGGAAGACTTTAGTCACAAACGTCGCACGCTCGGATATACGACCGAAGATTATCGTTACAGGATAACCGACAAACGTGGTCTGGTGTTCGTCGCTAATGAAATAGAACCGTCTCATATTACTCTCGGGTACGACTTTCTCCAGGTAAACCGATGGCAATTGGGGACCTCCGTGTTGAATTCGATATATTTAACTTGAGTCCATTATACTCAATTATTAGTTAAATACAAAATCGGGCACTGTAAAAGCTGCCCGGAGTGATCCGGCTGAAAGCCTTCAAGGGTCAGGGAAAGGGAGGAATCAGCGAACTTAACACAATGCTCTTGTGTTAAATTGCTCTGTGGGGAAACGGAGATCACGGTTTGGCCAGGTATGGTACGTTATGGAAGTTAGAAGTGCTGAGAACACTATATTTTCGCTATCAGATCATAACTGGAAAAGGATTTGACAGAAGCAATTTCCGCTAGCTTATCAGCGAATAACCGTCTTCGAAAACCTGTAAGCAGGCTTCTACTACAGCGGGATCGTACAGTCTTCCTGAATTCTTCTTTATCTCATCAAGAGCAAACTCTATTCCCAGAGCTTTCCTGTAGGGTTTGTGGGAAGTTATGGCCTCAACCACGTCGGCAACCGCTATTATTCTCGATTCGAGCCTTATTCCATCGGCCTTCATTCCTTCCGGATAGCCAGACCCGTCGAGTCTTTCGTGATGTTGCAGTACAATATCGGCAATAGGCCAGGGTAGAGCTATGTCCTTAAGTATATCGTAGCCGTTTCTCGAATGCCCCTTTATAAGGTTGAACTCTATATCAATCAGCTGTGGTTTTTAGGCACCATTATAAAAACAGGGACACAGCACAGTACACCAATAATAGAGCCATAATTGTATTTGTTGCTTTAGCATACTTAGAAAACAATAGTTTGAATAAAGAACCGAAGGCAGACCAGCAAACTGTAAAGGCAAAACCAATAAAAGCTAACAGCATTGCAAATCCGAACAAGACCAAAGGCACATTGTGATAATATGGTAGGATATATACTTCCATGGAAACAATGCAGTAAATGTAGATTTTAGGATTGATAAATTGCAATGCGAAGCCGGAAAGAAAACCATTTACGGAATTAGTTTCTATAATTTCTGTTTTGCTAGTGAACGTTTTCCATGCCAAATATAGCATATAAGCAGCGCCAATCAGCAGCATTCCAAATTTAATTTTCGGAATGATTGAGGACAGAAGACTAACGAATAAAGTGCATAGAAGCATCACAATTGAAAAGCCACCCCAGATTCCAAGATTAAACGGTATGGATTTTTTGAACCCTAGCCGCCCAGCATTGGACATGGACATAATGTTGTTAGGCCCAGGAGTCACCGCCGTTATGATTGCATAAGTGAGAAAATTTAACCAACTGAACATGATAGTTGCCTCCTGTTTGATATTATGATATATTGGACTAAAGATACAATATAATGATTTCTGTTATATTGTACTATAAGTACTGTATATCGTCAATATTATGAGGAGAGAATTATTTTGAACACTAATATTGCTGTTTCTCAAAATATTAAACAGATTCGAGAACAGAAAAAATTAACACTGGATGCAGCGGCAATCGTAACCGGAGTGTCGCGAAGTATGCTGGCACTGATAGAAAAAGGGGATGCTAATCCAACCATTTCAGTCCTGTGGAAAATTGCTAATGGATATAAAGTTTCCTTCACATCCTTATTTGAGCAATCACTAGAGCCAGCAACAATCATTCGTACTGAGGCAGTTCAACCGATTGTTGAAGATGATGGTAATTATACAAACTATCCTGCATTTATTTTTGATGAGCAACACTCGTTTGAAACCTATCGGATTTTGATCGCTCCAGGTGGTAGCCTTCAGGCGGAGCCACATCTCACTGGAACTGAAGAATTTATTACTGTGTTTGCAGGAAGTGTCAAGATTAAAGCCGCTGATGAAGAGTTTTGTCTGAATACAGGGGATTCTATCAGGTTTATGGCGGATGTACCGCATTCATACAGAAATATTGGAGAGAAAGAGTGCCAGCTCAGTATGTTATTGTACTACATGAAATGAGTATAATCGGCACATTACAAATCTTGATTTGACGAAAAAAGAGCAAGGCACCCAACTGTATTTTAGTTGAGTGCCTTGATTACTTTTCAATCTTATAGGGTGTCTCACAAATCAAATAGCATGGATAATATCAATAGCCATAATGATTTCCTTTTTCTCCATCCCTTGTGGTAACATCTTTTTGGGTTTCCTTTGTGCTTTTTGGTTGATTCAATGGTATCACCATTGAATCTTTTGGAGACCCTTTTTTTCGAGACACCCTATATCTTCAGTTAAAAAGACGAGAAATAAGACCTTGTGTTAAATTACCTGACGAGTGCTGTTGCGTCGAAGGAAAGGAATCTGCCTGCCTTAAGTTGCGAGCTGCTGGATGCTTCGGAGTCGGCTCTTGCCAGGGCCTCTGGCTAAGGGAAGAAGAGGATATAGCGTGGAAAAACCTGTAAAGTATCTATATGCCTTCTTCTCAGTCCTTCACACCGGACACCTTCTCCGCAATACCCCCAAATCGTGCGCAGGATGCCCCAGGTTGCATTTTTATATTCGATATAGATATTCCGGGGGGTTTAATTCAGCAGCGGGCATTTAAATGCGAGTGCTGGAAATCGTCGATAGCTATGAGTTACCGGATTGAGTTCACGAGAGCGAGTAAACGACAACTCGACAAGCTAGATGCCGCAATCAAGAACAGGATAGACAGAAGCTTTCGGCAACTCGTCAGAGATAAACAGCTAATAGTGAACCGTCGTACCCAGCTTATAATCCCTCGCCTGCACGCATCACTATGAATGCGCTATAGTGTCATTAGGAGCAAATAAATTGTCAGAGGAGGCTTATATTGCAAATAACAGACGCGGGCGACGGCTACATCTACATTGAATTTCCAGCTTCAGCGCTGGTGGGAAGGCAGAGATCTGGGGAGTTCATAACCTACAGCGACAGGAATGGCCTGAAGAAGCTCAGAAGGCTGCTGCACGCTGATGAGGTCGAAAGCTTCGTCAAGAGGCGGTGTCCGTCACTTTTGGAGGCCGTTACCAGAGATAAGATATTCCGAAAGGTCAAAAGCAGTTTGGAAAAGAAGCGCAGCTCATAGTCAAACCGGCAGCACCTCGCTGCCGGGTTTTCATTTCCCTAGATAATGCACAATATTCTTCTACTTTTTAACCACAAAACTCTTCCGGACTTCCTGTGTTGGAGCAAGAGCGTTGCTCACAAAAGGATGCACGAAATCCACCAGCACTATATCTTGAGGCCTGCGCATAGATTTCAGGCAGTACTCTATAAGCGAAATCCAGTAATTGCAGATCGGGAGGACTATCATAGATGCAAGGTCCTGTAAGGTCGCATTCTCGGGTAAAAAGGTTTCTGCTGCTATTGAAATGCACTCCTCGGGCAATGGTATACCCAGGAGAAGTACGATATTGACATCTCTAAATGCTGTATAGTCAAAAGCTATTCCCCGCCTTCCTGGCGGGTATCGCCAGTATTCTTTGGCATAGCCTTTTAGTGCCGGCCTGTCTTTGACCAGCACAATTCCGACCTTTACAGGTAAGTTTATCCCGTTTTCAACGGCTACCCGTGATGCCGTTTCGTCTATAAATCGCCTTAGTTCTCTATCGCTGTGTTTGTTCAAACTATAAGCGAAGCCATTGTCATCTCTCGTAACTCTTAAAATTCTTCCCATTTTTCTCCCCTCTCAGGCCTTCCCGGCCCAGCTGTCTGCAACCGTAGCCTCGGCTATCAGAGGGATATCTATGAACCCCTCCCCCGCGCTTTCCATAACCCCCACAAGTATAGTCTTCACCTCTTCTGCCCGCTGTTCAGGGACCTCCAGTATGATCTCGTCGTGAATAATGGCCACAAGCTTCGCGCCGGTGCTTTCCAGCGCTTTTGGAAGTCTGCCCAGTGCGATCTTCATAATATCCGCCGCTGTTCCCTGTACCGGCAGATTCAGTCTTCCGTTAAGACTGGAGGCACTATCCCACAACCTTCTTCGCCCTTTCAGGGTTCGTGCTTCGTAGTGGTTCCCGTTGTTTGTCATCTTATGCCAGTCTCGTAGACCAGTGTAGTGAGCGAAGAACTTCTCCTTAAAATCCTCAGCCTCCTTAACACTCATCTTCACACCATAGCTATTCTCGGCATAATCGGAAAGGCCCCGGGCCCCCATAGCGAATAGCAGGCCGAAGTTGACTGCTTTAGCGAGCTGGCGCTCCTTCTTATCGATGTCGGAGGGGTCTTTCCCGGTAAGAATGGCCGCCGTCTGTCTATGCAGATCCTCGCCCGTTCTGTAGGCGTTCAGCATTACAGGATCCCGGCTTATTACCGCCGCCACCCTCAATTCGATCTGCGAATAATCCGCGATAACGAACTTGTTTCCCGGCGCCGGTACGAAGCAACCCCGAAATCCAGGCTCATTGGGAATCTGTTGAAGGTTTAGATCGGAACAGGAAAACCTACCGGTTGCTGCACCTAGCTGCCAATAGGAAGGATGGATCCGGCCCGTTAACGGGTGGATGAAGCCCGGCAGTTTTTCCGTGAATGTTGACACTGCTTTAGACGCTTTCCGGTAGCGCAGAATAACAGCAACTTCTGGGTGTTTCTTTTCCATAGATTTGAGCGTGGAAGCGTCCGTCTTATCAGTTTTTATTCCTCTCTTTTCTAGAGCCTCTAGCAACTGCTTGGGACTGTTGAGGTTTATTTCGTCACCGAACAATTTTCTGCACTCTGCTTTAGCCTCTTCGAGCTCCCCGTGCAGTTGGGCTGTAAGTTTCCCAAGTTTCTGTCTGTCAAGCAGGATACCATTCAGTTCTAGCGCTACCACCGCGGGTAAAGCCTCGAACTCTATCTGCGCAACCTCGGAAAGGCGCGCTTTCTTTATCGCTTCAGATACGGGACTATAAAGCTCCAGCAATACCGTGACGTCTCTGGCCGCATACTCAAGCTGTTCTTTCGAGAGCCCCCCGGACCAGTCACTCTTCTGCTCCTCTTTCGAAAGAGGCCTCTTCAAGTATTTTTTGGACAGGTCTGCAAGTTTTACGGGGCTGTTCGCTAAACCGCAGACGATCAGCTGCTCGGCCAGCATCGTGTCGAATACTGGGCCTTCAACGTCTATACCGGTAGTTTTGAGGAACGAAAGGTCGAACTTAGCGTGGTGAAATACTTTAGTAGCACCCGTATCTCCCAACAGCTCATTAAGTGCGGCGGATACAGACCGTCTGTCCAGCGAGAACATATCCAACAACAGTGGTGGTTCACCGGGCGTCCCGATCTGTATGAGCCTTATCCTATCTGTCAGCGGGTCTAGGCCGGTGGTTTCGGTATCGATCGCCAGTAGTTCTTTCCCCTTAAGTTTTTCGATTTCTCTGCAGGCACCTTCGGTCGTAGAAGGTATTCTGAAAGGTTCTGCTACCACCGGTGCAACCTCGGGCATTTCCTTTACAACCCCCTTCTCGGGTAGCTTAACAGACCGGGTTTCGGCCTCAGCAGCACCCCCAAGATTCAGTTGCCCCAATAAACTTTCCACCGTGAATTTCTCTTTCATAGTTATTCCTCCTCATCGGCAAAAGATAGTTCCAGATTCACGGGTACGAATGTATGTGTCGCTTTCTCGTAGACAAATAGCACATCCCCGCTCATACCGCTCCTGTTTTTCAGAACCGATAACCGCGCATAGCAGGCCTTTTTGCTTTCGTCCAGAGGGTAAGAACTCCTCACGTTTGAAAGCGCTATCTGCCTGTCAAGATTGTCATAGGACCTCTGCAGGAGCTCCAGCTGGTCGATTTTCTCCACACTTTCACCCTTCTTACCTGTCGAGACCTTCTCGACCTTCCCGGTCTGCAAAAGTATCACAACATCGGCCGCGTGTGCGATCTTAAAGCTCTCCCGTAGAGCCGACATAGTCAATGTACCGGATTTAAGGGCATCAGTGTAAGCGGCTTTTGTGATGTCAGATATCGCAACGACCGCCACGTTATCGTCCCGGGCGAGCTGTTTCAGCTGGACGGCGACCTTATTCATCCGGAAAGTCTCGTTGACACCGCTGTCCAGTTTTTCGTCTCCGCTGGGGACTAATTGCATATAATCGACCACGACCAGGACCGGTGAGTCTTCGGGTAGACCTTTACCGAACCGTAAGTTCCGTATGAGACCGCTTATAACCGCAGCAGTCGTGTCAGGTCCGGCCTCTATTATAGAAAGATTCTCTCCCACGGCATTTCCGTAAGTAGCGGCTGCTTCGAGCAGCTGGTCTAGTGTAAGTTTACCCTTGCCGGCGTCGGACCTGTTCCAGGCACGTTTTTCGATGAGTGTAGAGTCAATCTCTCCCGCTCTTGAGAGCCCATCTCGTATGAGCTCCTCTTTGGACATTTCGTACGAGATGAACAGCACCGGGAAGTTATGTTCGGCGGCATAATCACCGAGATTAGCGCAGAACGTCGTCTTCCCAGCCCCCGGAGGTGCTCCCAGAACGTACAGCTTTCCGCCGTGGAGGCCGCCGGTGAGTATGTTGTTCAACCAGGGAGAGGGTGTTGGTATTGAGCTCGCGGGCATTGTGAGAATCGATTTAAGATACGGTGTGAGCAGCGTCTCCACAAGCTCGGCCTCCCTTGCGGCCTTTCTGAGAAGGAAATCGCCGGCGTGTCTCAAGTCGACCAATGTGTCCTCCAGCGGTTCGGTGAGGTTCAACACAACTGTTCTGGCACCGGCCAGTGTCTTCAACAGCTGTCGCCGTAGAGCGACCTCGCGAATCCTGGTCTGGTGTGACTTAAACGTTTCCTCCGAGCAGGACGGCTGCTCCATAAGTGAGTCGATGTATGCACTGTACTTTTCTATTTGTGAGTTTCTATCCTTATCCGGCAGTAGCTTCTCGAGCTGATTCAGCACGGCTCCCCTGGTCAATTGCTGCTGCCCGTCGGTACAGGCTTTTACGGCTTTCCATAATGTAGTGTGGTCCATAACTACTCCTCCCTCCACTGAAACCCAGATACGGGAATTGTCGTATCGAGCAATTCGGCGGCTTTTTCAGGGTTATGGAAAAGGAAAGAGAAGAACTCCTCCTCGGCCACGAAATCCAGCCGGGAAGGCACCCAACCAGCGTCTTTAGTGCCAGACCACGGCCAGAAAGGGCAGCCCCTCCCCAGGCAGCCATCGTCGGCAACCAACTCCTTACTAGCCCGGACAAAACCACAACCCCAGTGGTATTTGGAGTCGTTTCGCCTGACACTCCGGAGAACCCCCGTGAAGTTCGAAACTTTCTCCCTTACCGTCTTTTTCGAAGTCGGATGGTCTGGCGAAGTCTTCCCGGCGACGATTCGGGCGATCTCTGTACCCTGCTCGTCGGAAAGTGAACTGTCCACGGTGTAGTTGGCGAGAATCATATTGGCCTTGTTGTACTCCAGGTCTGAAGGCACACCCTTCTCCAGTAGATAAGCTATACAGTGTGGGTGCTCACCAGGCGCCAGGAGAGAGAAATCGACTTCGTGGGCGGTGTCAGTTTCGGGTTCGCTATCCTCCGAAGGTTGCATCTCCAACGCCAGCCGGTACAGGTCCTGGGGAGAGTTCTGTTCGATTTCGTCAATAATAGCACCCTGATCTTCGGGTACAACGGGATAACCTTCTTCGTCCCATTCAACCTCGTCTGCCAGGAACCCGCAGAGCCTGCCCGTTTTTTTATGGATTCCTCCGGGAAGTTTTACCGGCTGACCGCCGCTGCCCTTCCCGTCGACCTCAACTTCTCCGAGTAGCGGGTAAATCTCTTTAGGCGGATAGCCTGCCTTAAGGCAGACAGACACTATGGCCAGGTACATAGTATCTGAAGGTATAGGCTGTTTGGAAAAGAACCAGATGTGGAAGCCCTTGTTTCCGCTGAACTCTATATACCCCTTCAGCTCCTCTTCGGCGGCGGTGTCCCTTATCCTGACGGCCAGTTCGTAGTTTTCCCCTAGCTCGTCCTTAGTACCGTCGATATCCACACATCCCGCTTTTGTCAGGGAGGTCGTGACCTGGGAGAGCCTTACAGCTATAGTTTTGTGACCCTCCAGGTGTGCTTTCAATACCGTATCAGTCAGTCCCAGGGCGCCAGTGGAGGTGTAACCCTGGCCGTCATCGTTCTGGACGGCGTAAAGCTGCCCTGCGTCGTGAAGAAATAGTTTTTTGTAACCCTGTAACCTTTTTTCCATCGTGTGGTTCCTCCTCTATTCTCATTGTCTCTAGCTTACAATGAGCGTTTCAGGGTGTAACCCTGAGACGCAGAATTATATTCATTATATTTATTAGGTGTAACCCTGCTCCCGGCAAGGGCTCTAAAAGCCTTACACGGGAATAGCGTTTGTATCGAGGTGGCAGTTTTTTGTATCGAGGTGGCAGTTTTTTACCTCGAGGTGGCAATTCAAGTTTTGTCGTTATCGGTCTCCAATAAAGGGTGTCCGACGATTTCTCAAAAACACGAGGGTTACAAACCTTTTTGAAAGGTGCCGGGGTTTCGCAGTTTCGAAGGCAGGGCACTCGGTTTTGCATCGAGGTGGCACTCAGAAGTATAGTTGTAATTCCCTTAAATAGGGGGTTCTAAAGTATTATTTCTGTATGACAACGTTACAAGTAATATTTAGTTACATCATAAGATTAGCTTTTTATCACCCTTATAAACCACCACCTTTACATCCTTCGGTATTCCCATAATTTCCTTTAGTTTCTTAATTCCCTCCCCGGGAAGCTCCCTGAAACCGTTCTCGAAACTCTTATAGGTGTTGTAGTTTACTCCAATCTTCGCCACAAACTGCTCCTGGGTGAATCCCATCCGTTTCCTCCGTTCCTTTATCTCTGCGCGAGTTATCTCTTCACCCTGTTCCTTTTTCCTGTCAATAGGCCACCGGCAGAGAGTAATGCTCTGGTCGATGATGTGCGAGAAGATTTCTCCGGTGAGTTTCACTTTCGGTGGCTCTTCGTCCACGTCGCCCAAAAAGCGCTCCTCCAGTGTATAGGTCTCTTCACTGTCGAAGTAAACCAGTTTCTGCTCTTTCAGTATATCTAGGGCGTTGTAGAAGCGCTCCAGGAGAGTTCGCCTGGTTCTCATATCCCTGGTGGCCTTATTGAAAGCTTTAGCGCCGAACATTTCGACAAACAGTGTCTTGATTTTGCAGTCGATGGTACCATATCTCTTTGGGTTATTTGCCCTTTCCTGATACAGAAAGTGGAGTAGCAATCTGACGATATGGGGCCTCCGTGCCAGGTGGTCTTTAATTGTTTGAAAAGCCCTGTTGTCGATAGTTGTGTATTCGATGAATGGGGAGCCATTCAGGAACTTCTCCGCCCATTTCCCCGGAGTCACCATGATTACAGTATCTTCATAAGAAGCCCCTTCAGTTACCTCGACCCTCCAAACAACATCCGGGGGGATGCTGAACTCTACCCCTTTCTTATCCCAATTCAGGGTGTAATTCAACCTCCCTAGATGTGTGGCTAGTCCCAGTACATAGTCAACGCGCTCGCTGCTGTTCCTGAAGTCTTTCTTGTTGTTGAGTAGTCCGAGGAAGTCTACGATATCCCGGGCTCTTACTGAGAAAGTCCTACCCTCACTGGAATCGGCACTCATAACGAGGATGCAAAAAAGAAGGTGCATCGTAAGCGTAGCCGGTTTGATTTCGTTTATCCAGCTGGCCGTGACTTCTTTGTCCGGTACGGGCCCCTTTCCAGGATCATTAGAAGCCCACAGGTTTATTGAAATTCCTGCGTTATTATTGTAGGTTAACGTTCCGCCTTTACGTTTGCTCATCCCTCCTTTTAGGAGCACATCGGTCGCTAGCCTCATCAAAATACAGGATGCAATATTATGTGGGATATTTTCTCCGTAAGGCAAGGTGGACAAGACCTTTTCATCTGTGTCCTTTTGCCCTTCGTCGCGATATTGACTTTGTTCAGGGGGTTTAGCCATTCCTTATACCCCGGGCTCTGTATTTATTATAGTGAAGTACAAGGAATGATGGTTAGTCCCTGTTGCGCTCTGTTGGGCCTCTTCAGGGACTTTCCGGACCTCAAACTCACTGTCAACCAGCTCGTTTTGTGGTATAATTAATTTGACAAAACTATTATCTATGGCCGTCTTCGCCCAGACGGCTGTTTCTTTTTTCATAAATTCCCTCCTGTTTCCTCACGAAAGACCTTCCTCAGGTCTGTTTCTTATCGTATTCGTCTAACAAGGCATAAGGTTCCCGCTGCTGACGGGCCTTCCCTTCTAGTTTTAGCATGGGCGGCTGTTCCTCCAAGGCCGCTTTTTATCATGGCCATGATCAGATTCCTCCGTCTTGTTTTTTGAGTAGCACGAGATCGTGGTTGAATTCAAAACCACTGTTTCTTAGTTAGTTAGTACGTTGTGTTAGTTGTGGGAAATGTGTGCTATCATGAAGAGGCTATATGTGTTACCGTTTGGACCACTCTTGTGTGTCATCACAAGAGTGGTTTTCTTCAAGAAAGCACGGAACTTTTATCGCTTCTCACCTCCTTTTCTCCAAAAATGGGACGACACCCGTTCGGTAATACCACCCCTCTAATCATATTCGTCTAACAATGAGGTTTTCAACTCCTCCAGCCTGGTGAATACTGCCTCCAGCAGCTCCCTGTCGTACATTCGTACCTTTTGTGGAGAGACAACTGCCGGACGGATACCCAGGTATCTCATCAGTTCCCTCCCCAGTGCCGGTTCGAACCCCTTTTCGCGTGCAAATTCAGTGACCCCTAAAAACAACTGCAACCCCTCCTTTTATCGCGGTTTTGGTCCCTCAATACAAGTATATACCCGGTATGGGCACCCGTGCAGGCGAGGGTAGTTTTTCATAGCTCCGGTGTGGGGAACTGCATGTATACTGCGGTATGGGTACCACACACTTCTTCCAGAACTCCCCCCCACATTCGTCCATCTGGATGAAATCCCTCCTTTACCTGTCTGATACAATAGACATTTCTCGAAATGGAGGTGACCGGCTTCTCATGCACCCTACCTAAAACGGATCCCACTGCCAGAACCAGACTGAATAGATATATATATACTAGGTTATCTGGTTGTGGCAGTGTGGTCCGATTTATCCAGACCACTCTACAAGCCGAACACCATCAGTTGTCAGATCTGGTTAACCTACGCTTCATAACAGGGTGTGTATGGCTTGCATAGCTAGGTACAGTTAAAGCCCCAACCTCTTCCTTCCACTACCCGTTCCCACGGGTTTTCTCACTACTCTGGTGGAATTTCTACCGGAGGGTGCCTGCCTGGGAGCTGAATCCTCACCATCGCCGGAACCGTCCCCGGAGTTTCCGTCCTTCTTGTCAGACAGGACGAAGTTGACCTCGTCTGCCCTGATATAGGTGTAGCTGGTGTAGGTGTCGTCCTCGTTCTTGACGGTGTCGATGTGGAGGCTGCCGGCTACCTCTATCGGCTTTCCCTTTTGGAAGTATTGTGCTACGAAGTCGGCCCGGTCGGCACCGTACATCTTGACCTGAATGAAATCGGCCGACTGCTGCCCCTCTTTCGCCCACCTACGGTCGACGGCGACGCGGAACTCCGCCACCTTGTTGTCCTCGCCGATCTCCCTGACCACCGGGTCGTTGGCGAGTCTTCCTGTAATTACGACTTGATTCACAAAAATCCCTCCTCAAAAAATGAAGCGGGCTATTTCTGCCCGCTCCGGTTCAGTTCAATTATAACGAAAAGCGCCCCGTCTCTGCAGGGAACCCCTCCAGGAACGCCTTAAGGTCTCTCACGTATCGCTGCAGAACGGACAGCTGTTTCTGGGCACGAACAGTGCCCCTGCTGGCACCAATTCCCACAGAAACCGCGCCAGGGGACACCCTGTTTTAACAGGATGAGAAATGGCGCTCTACCCTCCTTTTTTCTAAATACATGTTGTGGTGGTAGTTACCTACCTGTTCTCGACGTATGCCGGTCGAGTCCACCTCGCTAATGTTATCGGGTGGTTTAACGTGAACGACACTGGTTTAGACCCTCAACCTGTTTAACCGTCCACCGCACGGTCCGGAGCTGGTGGCATCACCCCGGAGTGCCTATATATTCACCCGTAACGTAGTGCCCAAAACACTTAAGCTGGTCAACCCGAGCTACAAGCTCCCTGATTTATCAGGGGGTCGTTGACCTCCTATAATGTGTCGCCCTCTCATTTCTGGTGGCCTAGATTTGAGACGGCAACCGTTTTGTAATCTACTGCCTCCTGCAGTTTTGTGCACGCCTACGCTACTCCAGTACAAGGTATTCAACATCGTTCCGATCAGCTATCTCTTGAACAAGTTTCAAGAACAGCGACAACCGGTTTTTATGTTTGCCAGGGTGTCCACGCCTTCCGGGTCCAGGGTTTTCTGTATTTCCCTATCGAGAGACGCTATGGTTTTGTCTATCGCGTCCAACCATGTAGGGATGTGGGTAACCAGCCTGTTGTTTAACCATACCATTCCGGCGACCGCGCTCCGGTGATTTTGAACTACGCTCAGGGCGACCCGTTGTTCGGCCGTCAGTTCTATATATGGAATTACAAAAAAACCTCCAGCTATCTACTTTCCCCGGTATCATGTATAGTTCACCTCCTGCAACGTGTCGCCGTCCCAATTCTGCTGGCCCAAATTTGGGACAGCAAACATTTCGTTACATTCAACAGTCAGCCGTCCCAGATACAGTCCAGCGAAATATCGAAGGTTACAAAACGATTGCCGTCTCAAATCTAGGCCAGCAGAAATGGGACGGCACCCATTTCGTAATACCACCCCCCTTGAGAAACCTGGACACGAAAAAACCTCCTCCGTATTGGTATAAAAACAATGGACCTCGTGAAACCGGGGCCCTAATCGTATGGGAAGGCGGTGTTGGCCTGTATGTGATTTACCTTAAGTCGTCCCTGAACGCGCTCTGGTAGCGGTGTGTAAGGAACCTGTCTGAAAGTGTGATTATAACTATGAAAGGAGGCTGGAAAATACCAAAAAAGCTACGAGAAACAATGGGAAAATTCACCGGGAGGAAGGAGTTGATCGAAAGTGACCCCAAAAGACGCGAAACTCCAGGCTGAAAAGATCGCCGGGTCGAAAGGTTCCACACTGTCCCTGCTGGCGAGCGTCATGAAGTATCTGGCAGATCCGCGCGTCAGAAAGGAAGTTGTAGGGCTTCTGGAACGCCTCGGTCTGATGGTGGCGATGATTAAGGACTACTTCAACGGCCGCTACAGACGCCTGCCCTTCAACACCCTCGTCGCGCTTATCGCTGCCCTTATCTACTTCGTCTCCCCGGTAGACGCCATCCCCGACGTTATCCCTGGCATCGGCTTTCTGGACGATGCGGGCGTAATAGCGATAGTCTTCATGAACTTCAATAAAGACATCACCGCCTATGAGAACTGGCTTGAAGGGAATGGTGCTCAATAGTAGCGGCCGTCCCGCTAGGGAGAGGGGGGAAGCTCTCCCTTCTCTTTTGGGGGCGTTGAACTCCGGATAGGGTTAGGGGCTTAACATTTCCGGAGAAGGCGCTACCCAAAAGACCCCCTTTCAATCACCTGACCTACCTTTCCGGGGTTTCTATGTAGGCTTCCCCGGATGCTTTTTTTAGAACATTGTTCGCTATGCTTATTGTCGCATCGCTTTGCATTCCTTCGAAACGGGTTAACTTCATTTGCGGAGTATCCTGATCGGATTATCCGATGAGGGACCCCGGTTATCGGGGGTTTCTTTTTGCCCCAGACTATTAGTAAGTTATGCTAACTAAATCGACGGCGATTACACGGTAAAAAGCCGGGGCATACACACAGGCTATGGGGGGGCGGGAAGAATGCCCCCGAAGTCTAGCAGTGAAGAGGCACCTCGCAAAATCGATTTATAGGCCCCCTTCCTCCAGATACAGAAAGAGGTACCCTCGAGAGTAAAAAATGCAACACACCCCAAAATATGCGCGATTTCGGGGTATTCCGCTCGTATCTCACTGTCGGGTTTGAAGTGGCCCCTAATTGTTCCAGAAAAACCGCTCCGGTGTGCGGCGTTTATGCGACCCTGTGTCCCAAAAATGGTCCACCAATTTCGGGACGGCGACTGGTTTCCCTCCGATCACCGGCTGACATATACACCCCCTCGGCGAGTTATCACCCGGGGTAAAAAAGAGAGACCGTGTAGGCCCCTCTTTTTCTTTAACCCTAGAACTCGCGTATTGGCATCACCAGGTACTTCTCCGCTACTCCTTCCTCTGGAACCAGCTGTAGTGGCGAGTTAGCCTCAACGAAACCTAGAACTACCGTCTCACCATCAATAGCCACCAGTGCATCCTTCAGGAATTTCGGGTTGTATGCAGCTTTCATCTCGCCTTCACCGGCCACAGATACCTTGTGCGTGAAGTTACCTTCACCAATTTTTCCGGTGATGCTTATAACTCCATCCTCTCTTATGAGCCTGACTTTATCCGCACCCAGTGAGCGATTGACGACCTCCAGAAGTTCTTCTCTGTTGACTTCGAGTTCAGCATTGAAACTACCTGGCAGGATTCTTCTGTAATCCGGGAAGTCGAAGTCCGGCCTTGAGAAGACCAGCTCGAAGTATTCACCCTGGACCTTCACCGCGTTCTTATCTGCCCGGATACTCACTTCTGAATCTGGCACTAGCTTGAGAATCCCCTGGAGAAGTTGAGCGAACTGTAGAGGGATAATCACCGATTCCCCTTTACTGACCACGGCCGCGGTATCCGCATAAGCCAGTCTGAACCCGTCGGACGCTACCATATGAAGGCCTGAATCCTGGACTTCCGCAAGAACACCGTAGAGGTTCCGCTTATTCTCGGAAGTCGCCGAGAAGGGCAACACTTTTCTCAAGGTCTTCTGCAGGTCCTCCGAATAGACTGAAGCCGTCTCCTGTTTCACATTGGGCAGCGCGAGTTTACCCGGGTTGAAGGGCAGCGTGATCTCGCCGCTGTCGGTGTTAATTATGACTGCGCCATTAGTGACGATCTCGATGATTCCCTTGACCCCGCCGAGGATGTCTTTCAGACCCTGGAGGTCGATCTCGCAATCGTCCTGTCCTATAGAATCCGATGGCAGAGTTATCCGCAGTCCGGTCCCACCGTGCACGCTAGTTATGCTGATACTCCCCTGCCTTACGGACAATACCGCCTCTGAAGTGTTCATCTTCAGCTTCGCGAACAGCGCTACGGCTTTCTTCAACTGTGCGCCCTGAATCCGGGCGATGCTGTTTGCGATATTTGTGGTCATACTACACCTCCTGCTATTCTGTAACTCTCCAGCGAATATATCGGCAGGGAATCACTCTCTATTGCGTTGTCCAGTTCGTCCAGGATCATATCCAGGAAGTTTGTGGCGCTATCGGCCCTGTCCATTCTGAAGACACACCCCTCGAGGGCCTTCCTCTGGAGCCCGTGTTTCTCGACACTCTTACCTACGTAGCTGATATCCACACAGATGATTGTGGACTCACACACGAAGCACTGGTGGGAGAGATCGTCCACGTGCCAGGTGTAGAAGGCGTCCGGATTGTCTGCAATCACCCGGAGAAGCCTGATCTCCGATTGGCTCACTATGAGCGACTGGACGAGGTTTTCGTCCAGGAAGAACGACAGCCCGAGATTTGGCTCCTGCCTCTCTTCCGCTAGTTCGGGATGGTACCTCTGAGCCACAATCACTAGCTCGTGTCCCTTCCCTTCGCGGGTTTCAACTACCGCTTTCTGCATATTCCTCACTCCTCTCGTATGTTTTCAGTAAACTGTTGCTGATTTTGTCGATAACCTTACTTGCCTTTCGCAAATCCTCCGTGTTGTTTATGTATCCTGCGATGTAGCCTGCCGAAGGTGCGGTAGCGTCGAGACCGAATTTCGATGCGGCTATGAAGGCAGAACACTCGACAATTACCTCCTCCAGTTCCCGGGGCAGTTCTAACTTGTTTTTCCATATCAGGTAGTGCCCGGTCTCGTGCAATAGAGTCAGCGCCCTATCGGCCTCTGACTGGCTGCTGGATATAGTTATGGCGAACTCTTTACTGTCGAAGTAGCCACTCAACCCCTTGCGGAGAGGCCTCTCAATAACCGGAACCGGGGAGAATTCCAGGAGACTCTGGTAACCCGGGAAATCTTTATTCATATGGGAGACCAGGAAGTCAGGCGGCGCGTCCGTCTGAGAGACATCGAACACGTGGCCGGTGGCGAACCCTACGAGTTCGTCATCCTTAGTACCGTCAGGTTTATCGACCTTGCGGAATCTGGGAACAATTATGGCCAGTCCCTTCTCGCCTTTGAGTACGGAGATTCCCAGGGCGTTCCATTTCTTGAAGGGCAGGACGTATGTCACGTTCTCACGCTGACTCTGTATAAGGATGCAGTTCAGGTGCGAATAGTTGTGCTGCAGAGCCTTGAACTTCAGCGCGCGTGTGAAGGCCTCGCAGTTGACTATGGAGTCGAGTTTTGTGTCCAATTCTTTCTTCGTCAGTTTCATCTTTTTCACCTCCAATTAGTGAGGGCCCCCGAAGGGACCCTCATATTAGTAACTCTTCCGCCAGACGAAGCAATTCATCCTCTGGCGACACGTTCTCGCGACGTTTTTTCAGCTCTTCAATCGTGGCCTGAATAGAATCGATGGAGTTCAGGTCGCAACTCTTCTTCACTTCTACCGTCAGGGTAGATATGTCCATCCCCAGGAGTTCGGCCGTATCTTCGATCTCTGCTTTTAACCTGTACCGGGCAATTAGCAGATCCGTGTGGGAGATTAGCGTCTGCAGGTCTTTATCGGTGGCGGTGTCCGGGTTGACATTTTTCATATTGCAAACCTTCTTCAGAACACTGTCAGCATCGCTCCCGGAAACTTCGGCCAGTTCAGCGACCTTTACCAGTAGTTCCTCCTTCAGTTCCGGTGATGCTATTACTGGCCGGTCACCTGATACAACTTCCACCTCGTTTTCACTGACCTCTTCTGGTAGGTAGATACCGGATATGTCGAATGCGCGGCGTAGCGTGGAGGCCTCTGCCACTTTCTGGATCATCACCCTTCTCTTCGTGGGCCACAAACCCTGCCCGGTTGAGTATTCGGACTCCCATACCTCGCAGACGAAAGGTTCGGTCATATCCCTACGGTAGACAGTGCAGACAGCCACGAACTGCGAGGGACGCTTGAGGACCTCTACCTTCTTTTCCTTGCGGTTATAGTAGCGGATTTCGAAGCCTATCGGTTCTTCCCGGAGTTGCGTCTGCATACCGTTGAAGGCCCCGGAGCGGTGGGCGATGTGGAGGAAGCCATCACGGCCGGTGAAGATGTGCGCGTCGTCGCCGTATTTTATAAACCAGATCTGCCGGGTGAAGGGGTCGAGATCGTACCTGGAGGCCAGGTGCAGGAAGAGTTTCAGTTCATCGTCACTTGCACCCTTAGCGACGGTGCGTTTTATGAGTTCTACCTGTTCCTTCGACCACGGAGATTCACTTGTCGTTACCGGCAGCATCGGTCGTCACCTCCACAAACGTTATAGTCTGCTTTTCCTCGACGGTGAGGTACTCCTGAAGCTCCGACAGTGCGGGAAGATCGGGCTGGAGCATCCGGAGTCGGGAGATAACGCTGATTTTCGGTTTGTACGTCGTGGAGAAGACCTGAGTGGCGATGTCCGGGTACTTGCTCACGATGATCCGTGCGTCCGACTGGCCGATCCTGGCTTCCGTGGTCCAGGCGAGTTTGGCAGTGAAGTCAGTGAGTTCTACCTGCAGAGACTGTCCTCTGTCAGGTCTGTTGATAGTGCTGAACACCCGGGCTTCGAGTTTCTTCTTCTTCTCCCTGAGCCGGTTCTCGAGGTCGCGGATCTGCTTCAGTTGCAGCAGAAGCGCGGTAGTGTTTACGGTCTGAACATTCATACACATTCCTCCTTGTTGGCGCAGAATTAGAAAGAGAGCCGGTTTGGGGCTCTCTTCACTAGCTTTTTTATACCAATCAGGAGGTTGAAATTTAGTTCAGAAGCTGGTTACAGTGTTTTATGGGGCCCTGTCGTGGGCCACTTTGCGCCGGGCAGACAAGGGCAGGGGGATATCGGAATCTGAAATCACTTCAATAAAGGGAGTGGTACAAAGAGATGACCAACACCAATTTCCTTGTTGTTCAAAAGAAACCGCACCACTTCAACTTCCTTGACATAAAATTCTACTGAGTATAGAAGTTTCATTGCGTCGCGCCAAGTTCGAGAGCATAATGTATTGCTTCAAAAATTGATGTGATAAGCATTACTTATCTGATCGATCTTTTCGCCATTTCCTTCAAGAATTCGGGGTTTTTGCTGACTTCTTCTTCTATCTTCAGGCGGCTTTTCAACATGCTGCTTACTAGGTCGGATATTTCGCCCGATTCATCTGTACCGATGGTTTTACGCAACCTATCACATAGTTCTTTAGGGAGAGTTAGCACTTCCTCGTTCGTGGCAAATATATATAATCGCAGTCCAAGGGTATCAGAAAGCTTGTTCATCATCTCGTACGATATATTCTGTTTCCCAGCCTCAATTCTTGCAATCACCGGTTGTGATGTTCCGATTGCCCCTGCTAGGTCCTTTTGTGAGAGCCCTTTCTCAACTCTTGCCGCTTTTATAGCCCTTATAAAAATTCGAAGTGGCCTCTTCGAATTATAGACCTTCGCAAACTTCTCATCTTTCAACCATTCTTTCTTCAGTTCGTCAAAAGATCTCATTACCTTCACTCCCTTCAACGCACCCCCGCTATGTAATCCCCCAAACGGTTACAGGCTTTTTTTATATCATCACTTTGTCGGTTGGATCTTCCCTGCTTGAATTCAGCGAGCAATAATATTACGAGCCTATTTTCGCTATCTGGGTGAAAGTAAATGCGGATTATTTCCTTCTGCCTGGTCTTAATTTTCATTTCGTACATTGTCCCGTATCTACAATCGAGTGGCTTATACAGTTTCCCTTGCTTTCCTATCTGCTCGGGCATGATACCGACCGATTCAATATCCTCGAGATCCGCAGCGACTTCTTCTTTTGTGGCATCATCAAGCTCATCTAGGAATTTAGTTACGTCGCCCTTATAGAAATATGCCTTGTACCCTTTGTATAGAGACCGTATTCTCATGTCAGTTCTCTCCCTGGAACGCTATCATTTTGATTATATATCATATATGCTATATTAGTAATATTATTTTCCCTGCAAAAAACCTATTCTCGTCGGTGAGTGAATAACCCGTTTTGAGCCCTCAAAACATGAAAAATCAAGAAACTCTCTGGAGATTAGTTATAACTCCTCGCTGGCTTTTCTGCTTGCTATTCCCCACTTTTTAAGCATTTCTTCTACGGAAGTTGCAATCCCTCCAAAATACTTCTTAAATGTATCCCTGACAGTGTTTATAGAACGGTTGGTAATTTTGTCGCCCTTTATGACCTCCGGCAAGTACTTGGAAATCTCCCTCAGTTCGGGGAGTCCCATAGCATCGATGTAGAATGGATCTGTCATCACTTTCGTGAAAAGAGCGGTCTCGGTGTCCATAGCTACTATTTGGTCTAAACTGAGTGTGTCGTACCACTTCTCTTCCAGAGCTCGAATCAGGTAGCTCCATTTGTTCTTGGCATTTTTCGTTGAGACGTAAAATATTGCACGCTGAAGTTGAACCTGAAAAAGTTCCGCTGCACTCGATACTGTTTGACCTTCGCTAACAAAACCTGCCATTTCAAGGAGCTTGTTTATGATATTTTTGTTTGTCCGCGTGGGCTCGAAGTTTTTCATTAAGGCATAGCCGATCACGTTTGAAAATGCTTGGTACTGTGAGAAGAAAAGTCTATTCTCGCTCTCTTGATTTTCGCTTTCTTTATTATCCTTATTGTTTTGTATGTTTGTATGTTTTAGATCTTTAGAACCTACATAACATACTAAACAATAGGGATCATATGTAATTTCTTCAGATGATAAATTTCCAAAAATTTCTTCACAAGTTGAGACAATTCCAGTTTCTTCGATGAATCGCGCATAAGTGCCTATTAAAGAGACTTCACTACCGCTTCTGTTGTTTTTTGATGGTACATAAAAAATCCATTTCTTTTCATCGAGGTCGTGCAAGACCTGAAATACTGTTCTATAGGTGGTTCCACAAGCATTAGTCAATTCATTATTTTTTACGAATAAAACAGGCTTCATCTTTCTTATACTTTCTGTAAGCATTTGCACGAGGACAATGCGAGCTTGTGCACTGAGACCACTCTGTCTAAGAACAAAAGGTACAATTTGAGTAAAAGTGTAGGCACGGATTTGATCCAATTTCACAAAGTTTGAAGGGTCTTCATGTGCAAATTTTTCATATGAACTTTTTTCAGGTGATGAAGAAATTTCATATGAAGATTTTTCAGATGACCCCCCCTCATCTGAACTTTTTTCATATGAACTTTTTTCAGGTGATGAAGAAATTTCATATGATCTTTCTTCATATGAACTTTTTTCATATGAACTTTTTTCAGGTGATGAAGAAATTTCATATGAAGATTTTTCAGATGACCCCCCCTCATCTGAACTTTTTTCATATGAACTTTTTTCAGGTGATGAAGAAATTTCATATGAAGATTTTTCAGGTGATAGTTGCTCTTTTTGATTACTTTCGGGCAAATTTTTATCCGATTCTGCTGGTAGGGGAGTCTCTTCTTTGGGGGCTTCTTCTTTTTCTACGTTGATATCTTCAGATTCTACCAATGCTGCTTGTCTTTCCAGATCCTCACTCAGCTTTAAAAGTCGACTGATCCCGCTCGTACTGGTTTTTTTCTCCATTTCTGTCACCTGAATTGTATTAGGGAAAGTATCTCATCTACCAAGGCTTCATAATCGACCAAACCTTGAGGATGCTTCTTCTCTTCATCTGCGTAAATGCGTAATGGAAAACCCTGAGCAATAGCTCGTTGCACATCTGTATTTCGATTTATAAATGATGAAAGCACACTATCTTCCCCAAAAGCTTTAGCCACATCTTCCCTTACATCCCTAGACATTCTAGTTCTGGAGTCGTACATTGTGATTAAAATCCGTACCAGGAATGACCTTTTTGTTGCTGGTTCAATATCGTCTGTGATTATCTTTTTGAGGCGTACAAAACCTTCAACCCCTAAAAAGGAAGAATCTATCGGAACGATTATTACTTCGCTTGCAATGATTCCATTCAAAACAAAAGTACCGACGTTAGGAGGTGTGTCTATTATCACGAAGTCATAGCGTGCTTTAATTGGTCTGAGTGCCAAATCCAGCAAAAAATATGGGGTAATGGCTCTCCGAAGCTCGTCCTCGATATCGAACATTCCAATATTCGAAGGAATTAGGTCAAAGTTGAGGGTAAGATTTACTATCGCGTCTTCGACCCGGACTTTTCTTGTCAAAACCTCAGCTACAGTATTGAAAAACTCCAGAGGATTTTTTCCAAGGGACATTGAACAATGGCCCTGTGGATCCATATCCACTAGAAGAACTTTTTTCCCTCTGCTGGCTAAAATGTCCGCGACATTGACACAGCAGGTAGTTTTCCCCACACCGCCTTTGGAATTGCCAAACATAATGGAAGTACCCATTAAAAATCAACCTCGCTCTTGTAGTAATCTTTTCAGGTTGCGCTGTAGCCACTCCACCTGGCGCTTGTCGTAGATTCTCCAGTCTCGAATATCCCGGGCTGGTAAAAATGGAAGTTTTCCTGCCACTTCCCATCTGAAAAGTGTTCTCTTGTTGATACCTAAAATGTCCGCCACTTGCTGTGCGCGAAAGAATCCATCCTCTTTCATCTCTTCCCCCAGTACATACTGTACATACTAAACGTACTAAACATACTTCTGCCTTATACTATCACAACTGAAAGATGAAAAGCAATAAATAGGGAGGAACGAAAACGTGAGGTACCTTCGTGCCTGGGAGAATTCGGGGCCCTTTTGCACATTAACCGCTCCACGAAACCTGTGAGCGTCAGTTTCTTAGCTTGGTCGAACGACAACATCGTTGTTATAATCCAGTTACCCAACACGGAGGTACCAGTGTATGCAGTCTAACTCAAGAACACATCTGGATAGAGCGTTCGATCATCTGGACAATGTCATCTACATAATGGGCGAAGTCATAAAGGGAAGAAATGCCGTAGAGATCAGGAAACATCTGGTGGAAGACGATCCCTTCGACAACAGCTCCGAGAAGTACCGGAAAGAAGTAACCAGCTGGCTAATCGGCGACTACGTCAAGGGCTTCACTCCCGCAGCCCTGGAAGTCTTCGCGCGCATAATGACTTCGGACAGGATAGAGACCCGGACGAAGAGGGAGTTACTCTTCTGGAAGAACTGCGAGAGGGACTCGCTCGTCAGATTGCTCACACTCGAGCAGATATACCCTGCCTACCACAACGGCGCCGCTTTCCTTCTGCGCGAGGATATGGTCGATTTCATCGTCAAAAAGGCGGGGTTCACAGAGTATATGTCCGACAAGAGGATAGCCAATTACCTCTCCATAACCTCCAGACTCGGTATGGCGGAAGCGAGCGGTAAAAACATAACCCTTCACTTCTTCCGCCCGGGTAAGGAGAGCGTTACCGCGGTTCTGTACTTCCTCTTCAGCTCTGGCCTTTCCCCCTCCGCCATCCTGCGTGCTGACGACTTCAAGTACCTGCTGCTGGAGGAGAGGGACCTTCTCTCCTACCTTGCCGACCTGGCCGCTTCAGGAGTCATAGAGTTCGCTATGGCCGGGAACATTGTAAGACTGGAACCGAAGATAGATTTCGAGGTGTTGCCGGATGCCATCGCGGGATGACCTGGTACTTCCGGACAAGCTGAACCTTCTCTCGGACATACTGGCCAGGCCCGGTTCTCTGGCGAGCGAGACGGAAGGTTCCAGAGTGATTGTCCTCATAGTAGCCCCCAGGGAAGAGAGTGCGGCCCTGCGTGAGTTGAAGATACGCTACGAGGGCAGGCTGGGACTGCTGGACGCGGCGGGCAAGCTGGTGGAGACGGCGAGTGGCTACGGTATGGAGAACCTGGAGGACGACTTCTCCTTTTTCGGAAGGGCCTGCATAAAAGACTTCTCCCCGCTCTTCCTTAGCGGACTCGTAGAGGGAATAGTACAGGCTTGTGGGAAGCACGAACTCACAACCGTCCACAGACTCGGGATAATAAACGGCTTCTTCGGACTCAACCCGCTGATCGAGGGTGTTGCGGGGAGGCTGGTAAACCCGGCGGTGTTTCTCTATCCGGGCAAGAAGAAGGACCACATACTGACATTTCTGGACGGAAGGCACACCACGTCGGTTTACAGGGCAATAGTGATCTGAAATAGAAGTAGGGGGTCGGGGGTAATGAAGATAAAAGAGCTTCTGAGAATGAATATCGAGGAGGAAATCCCCCTCGTGATTAAGGCCGGTGAGCAGGATCTCGCCGTCGAAGAGAAAGAAATCTCCCAGTACATAGTCACTCTCCAGATAGAGACCCATCTGGAGAAGTTTCTGGAGAACTACAAACTGGCTTCCACCGACAGGGTAGGTGTCTGGATCTCGGGCTTCTTCGGTTCGGGAAAGTCGTATTTCGCCAAAATACTGGGCTACCTGCTCTCTAATCACGCTCTACCCAGGGGTATAACGGCACGTGAACTCTTCAACGAAAGGGTCGCCAGCTGCGCAAACCCCGGGTTCCTGAAGGGGAGAGTAGAATCTCTCAACAGCATACCCGCCACGGTGATAATGTTCGAGATAATAGCCGAAGGCGCGATGAAGGAAGAGACGGTCCAGCAGGTGATGCTCAAGAAGTTCCTCCAGATGTCAGGTTACTCTTCTGTCCCGAGCATTGCGATTATGGAGTATGAACTGGACACTTTCGGCCACCTGGACGAGATAAAGGAGTGCATACAGGCCTGGGACGCAGACTACGACAGGATAATTACCAACGCCGGCGAGTTTCGCCGCCTCGTGTCGCGCGCTATGGCAGAACGGTTCGGGTACAGCCTGGAAGAGGCTAAAGACTTCCTTAAATCGGCTATGGACAAATACGAAAAGCTCACGCCCGTCGAGTTTGCCCAGCACTGTGTGGCCTATACGGAGAAGACAGAGAAACGCCTGGTCTTCGTCATAGACGAGATAGGCCAGTACGTGACGTCTATAAAGGACAACGATGACAGGATACTCGCCTTACAGGCGGTGGCCGAAGCTTTCTCGTCCAATGGCAAGGGGTCGGTAAGGCTAATAGTGACCTCACAGGAGAAGCTAGACCAGTTAATAGACAACAGCAGCTTCGACAAGCGCAAACTCGGAAAGCTGACCGACCGCTTCAAGGTAAGGCTAGACCTCACCTCCGAGAACGTGGACGAGGTGGCTCGCGAGAGACTGCTGAAGAAAAAGATAGATGCAGAGCCCCTGTTCGACAAAACGATGCGAGAAAACCAGGGCAACATAACGATCATCAGCGACACCGAGGGGGGTTACAGAAAGACAGAGACGAAGGACCAGTTTATGACCTACTACCCCTTCCATCCCTACCAGTTCCAGCTCATCCCGGATTTCGTGCAGAACGCCAGGGGTACCTTTTATCAGCAGGCCACGGCCCGTAAGTTCATCTTTCTCGTAGATACGGTACTGAAGAATCTGAAGGACGAGGAGTTCGGGAGGGTGGTCAACGCCACCGATCTCTTCGACGCACTCGGTACCGGCTTCTTCGGCTCGGAAGTGATGGCTCTGGTCAAAAGCGCCGACGACTACAGGGGTGCGAACGTTAAAGCCTCGGACATACTCAAGGCCCTCCAGATACTGAAGAACCTGACCAGGATCAGGGCGAGCGAGACGGTCATAACCCGTATGTTGTGCAAGAACATCTCCGGGAAACAGTACGAACTGACCAGAGAGGTGAGAGAGGCGCTGGACTACCTGGAGAAGACGCGCTACATAACACGCCACAACGGAGAGGTAAACCTGGTGACGGACCTGGAGAGAGAGTTCATAAAAGAGATGGAGGGCACTGTAATAGACATACCCAAAAGGAACGAAGAGATAGTCCGCCAGCTCCAGAACATCTTCAACTACAGGGAGGTCCAGTACGCGGACGGCCCATCGGTGCCCTTAGAGTGGCTCTTCGAGAACAACCCGATCGGCGGGAAGAAGAGGGGCCTGAAGGTGAGCGTCTCTCCCTTCACGGGTGTGAATGTGGAAGGTCTCGAGTTCGAGTCTCTGAACCGCAACGATACGGTCTACCTAATACCCGGGGAGAACGACAAAATAGACACGCTGGCCCGCGAGATAAAGAGGCTCGAGGTCTCTCTAGACTCGTTCCGCACTTACAAGACAGGTGGTGACACCAGGGAGATACTGGCGAGATACTCGGAGACGATGGAAAGCAAAAAGAGCGAGCTGGCAGGAGAGCTGCGCCGGAGCCTGGAGAAGGGGAAACTCGTCTATGCGGGCGAGACGCTGTCCGGAGGCAACGCCCTGAACAACTTGAAGGCCCTCACAAAGGACAGGGTGATCCCGGCTTTCTACACGGACATTACCGCCACGACTGCGACGTCGAAGGATACGGAAAACGTGTTGACCAGACCACAGAACACGCTGAAGACAGTACGGGTGGACGACGACCACCGTGTATTCGACGAGAGCGGCGAGTTGATAGAGACGCACAAGATAATCTCGCCCATTATACAGTTCCTGGGTGAGGACAGGACGGGCTCGGACCTTCTGGATAAGTTCACGTCCCCTCCCTACGGCTGGACTCAGGAGACAGTTATCTACTCGGTGGCCTGCCTTATGCGGGGCGGGAAGATAACGATAAACCATCTCGACTCCCACGGCAGGACTGAAGTGCACAAGGCCCTGAAGAATGTGGGCGAGTTCAAGAACGCCCGGATACGCAAGAGCGTCGTCCTCTCCGGCGATGACAGGAACCGGCTGCTGGAGGTTATAAACCCGCTGCTGGAGAACGGGAAGCTGTCTCTCCAGTCACCCAGGAGTGAGTTCATAGCACGCGCACTCGAGGGGCTAAAACATCTGGACAGGAAGCTCAAGGATCTCAAGGGCAAGATGGAAGAGCTCGGGGCGAAGGTGAAGTGGGACCTCGACACGGCCAGGACGATGACGAACACACTGAACGGTGGTGGTGACGACTGCCTGGACAGGCTGCTCGGGGAGAGGGCGACGTTGCGGGAGTTGAAGGAGACGGCCGACAGGACCGAGGGCTTCCTGCGTGTGAACTACGAGCAGATAAAGAAACAGAAGGACTTTCTGAAGGACATAGAGGGTGAGATCGCCAAGGGCGCCTTCGACAGTGAGCAGGCGCAGGAGCTCTCATCTCTGGTGGCGGAGTACAGGGAGACGCTGCCTGGCATAGCCTCCTTCGGTACCGATCTGGACAACATCTTCGAGAGGTTGCGCAACGCCTACAGGGGCTACTTCAACCCGGTCCACAGTGAGAGGGACGTGTGGCTGGAGAAGATAAACAAGTATCTCGACTCTATACAGGACGTGAGAAACGGATTAAGCGAGAGGGCGGCCGACCAGAGCTGGTTCAGAAGAATCAACTCTTCCTGTGGGCAGCTGGAGATACGCCTAGACACGAAATGCGAGCACTGCCACATAGGCTTCAGGGAGGCGAGGCTGGAGATAGACAGCCTGAAGGGCGTACTCGAGGGGCTGAAGGCCTCCTATGACAGGTTTATGGAGGCTAAAAAGCCTGACGGCCTTACACCGGAGACTAGAAAGCTGACGCTCAAGAGAAAACTCACCTATCGCGAACTGAAGCGAGAACTGGAAAAACTCTCTGTTTCGGAAGACACCGAGCTGGAGATAGAGCTGGAGGACTGAGTATGGCCGACCTGGAGAGGACTATAATACAGATCCGCGAGACGCTGGAGCGATCGTACCCGCTCCTTCTGAAGCAGTGCGGGATTACAGAGAGCGGCGATATGGGGAGGGCCTTCCCTGGCTCTGAAGGGCTGCGTGAGCAGATACTGCCCATAGTGCAGGCCGACGAGAAACAGCTGGGCGTGAAGGAAGCGAGAAAAAAGTTCGTGCAGGAGGCCTCGTTCACAACCCTTAACAGGCTGGTCGGGCTGAAAGTGATGGAGGCCAGGGGCCTTCTTGAGAGGACGTATGTTACCAAGAGTATAGACACCGGTGGAAAGAGCGAGGCCCATTACCTGTACATAAGCCGGAACCCGCAGGTCCAGAGTGAGCCGGGCCAGGGAATAAACACCGTTTTGGAGGAAATCTTCCAGACACTCTCGCAGGAACTGCCCCAGCTCTACAACGGCAGCCGTTACGGCTTTCTGCCCCGCCCGAACGACACCGTTACGGTGATCGATCTCATTAACTCCATAGACCCGGAGGAATGGCTGAAGGACGACATAATCGGCTGGGTTTACCAGTATTACAACGTCGCCGAAAGGCAACTCCTGAAAGACAGCAAGGCCAAGATAGACCAGTCCAACGTCCACTACCAGTCGCAGCAGTACACACCTAGCTGGGTCGTAAAACACATCGTGGACAACACGCTGGGTAGGTACTACCTGGAGATGTACCCCGATTCCCCGCTGTACGACGAGATAGAGATACCGATTCCCAGAGAGAGACTGAAGAGGGAAAGGGACCCCAAAAAGCTTGAGGAGTTGAAGGTGATCGATCCGGCCTGCGGGAGCGGCAACTTCCTCCTCTATTCCTTCGAGCTTCTACACAAGATGTATCTGGACAGGAGATACGATCCCGGGGAAATCCCGTCGCTTATCCTGAAGAACAACCTCTACGGGATCGACCTTGACGACAGGGCCGCACAATTGACGATACTTTCTCTTTACCTGAAGGCGAGGACACTCGACAGGCGAAAGAGGAGATACACGATGAACGTCGTATCGGCCGACTTCCACCTTTCCGATTCCCTTGAACTGACCGCGGTGAGAAACAAATACAGAAGCGACACAACTGTACAGGACTTCATAGACCTGATCTGGGAGCAACTGAAAGGCGCGAGCGCCATAGGCTCGCTTCTGGACATAACCGGGGAACTGGAGAAACTGAAGGAGAAACGCAAGAAAGCGGACGTTCTGTTCTACAGGGAAGAGGACTGGAGAGAGACGGAGATAAGGGTACTGGAGGATATAAAAGGGGCGGTATCCTCCAACAGGGAGTACGGCGAATACATAGAGCAAGGGATGAACTTCGCCGGGCTTCTGATACAGAAGTACGATGTTGTCATTGCCAACCCTCCTTATCTGTACTCGTCGGATATGACCGACGAGTACAAGAAGTTCCTGAAAGACAGGTTCAAGGGCTTCGACAAGAACCTGTATGCGGCATTCATTAAGAGGTGTGCCGACTTCGCCGTCGAGGGAGGCTACGTGGGAATGATAACTCCCCAGACGTATATGTTCATATCCAGTTATGCTGAAACTAGAAAGTGGATACTGAACAAGAATCAACTGGTAAATTTTGGGCACTTTGGCCTTGGGGGCGTCTTCAGTGAAGCGCTTGTGGATACTGCCGTTATAGTGCTGAGAAAGGCGCCGCCTGACAGTGACGAGTGTTTATTCTTCAATCTGGTGAAGTTCGAAAGGGGAACCGCGAAGACAAAGAGAGAGGCGTTAAGAGAGGCCGTTGAAGCTATACGGATTGGGAAAGAGTGCACGTATGCTCATCTTCTTAACCAGACCGAGTTCAAGAAGATCCCGGGCTATCCCTTCGTTTACTGGATAAGCGACAGGATAAGGGAGCTGTTCGGGAAGTATAAGCCGCTGGAGAAGTTTGCTAAAGTTGCTCACGGTATGTTTACAGGCGATAACGACCGTTTCCTCCGTTTCTGGTGGGAAGTCAGAAAGGAAGATATCTCCGTCGATTACAAAATTGACAGGAAGAAATGGGTGCCCTACGCGAAGGGCGGGCCTTATAACAAGTGGTACGGGAATTTGTGGTACACAGTCAACTGGAAGAATGATGGGGAAGAAATAAAAAACGATGTTTTGCAGAAGTATCCTTATCTGAATGGAAACTATCAGTGGGCTATTGGCGGTGAATCCTACTACTTCAAAGAGGGGTTGACTTTTCCACAGACTACATCTTCATCTCTGAGCATCAGGTATAACCCAAAAAACATCATATTTGATGTGGTATCTTCTTCTATCTTCACTGAGAATATTAGTCCAAAAAACTATCTGGGTATCATCAACAGTAAACTGATAAATTTGCTCGCGAATGTTGAAAACCCCACGGTGCATTATCAGGTTAGTGATTTAAAGAATCTTCCAATCCCTGATCCATCTACCCTGGGTAGTAAAGCCATAAGCCCGGACGAAATTCAGTCTCTTCTGGGTAGTCTCTCTTCTCGTTCTCGGCTTTTAGCTCCACCATCCACAAGTCACCAATCACTGACCACCGCTCCTATCACTCTCTCCTCTC
>Ga0209407_1000866_pt1 | contig 34577 bp, 27 predicted proteins | sample AD_JPNHG3_MetaG_FD_184410 | JGI IMG/M metagenome (GOLD analysis project Ga0209407, IMG submission 184410) | Active sludge microbial communities of municipal wastewater-treating anaerobic digesters from Japan - AD_JPNHG3_MetaG (SPAdes) (version 2) | ecosystem: Engineered > Bioreactor > Anaerobic...
CTATTCCACGGCCTTTGCAAGCTGGAGGATTTCGATGGGAAGTTCGATCTGGAGCTCTTTGAGCCGGCTGGTGTCTACCATGATGGTCAGGTCTTCCTGCCTGAGGATGGGCAAGTCTCCGGGATTCGATCCCTTCAGGAGGATCTGTGAGGCCTGAGTGCCGGCGAGTGATCCGACGTGCGGGAACTCTGCGCCCACGTACAGAATGGCTCCCGGCACCTTCATATGGACGAGGCTGAAGGCCGGCACCTTGTATTTGAGTGACATATCCGCAAGCTCATGACAGGGTTCGTAATTCCGCATGCCGTAGTAGGAATCCAGGAGCACAGCAAAGGCCTCGGCGCCTTTGGAGATAAGTTCTTCGCCTGCAGGGGTGAACTTCTCGTTCTTGCTGACCTCCTTGGTGATGAAGGTGAATCCTTCCGACGGCCCTGCAGCCTTGGCCTGTTGCGCCTGGGCCAGTGCGTTGTCGTCATCGGTGTGGACGATTCCCACGGTCTTGATGTTCGGGAATGCAAGCCTGGCGATCTTGAGGGCCGCCCCCATGTCCATGTACAAAGTGGAGCCGGTGAACCCTGGGCCTGCAGTGGTCAGCGACGCGCAGCCCGCAGCCTCGGGGATGGCGATTGCGGTGAACACCAGAGGGATGCCCGCGCCGATGATCTTGTCCTTTGCATACTTGGTGGCGGGCGTTCCGATGGTCAGTACGAGGTCGGGCCGGGCGTCAACGATCTTGGATGCAGTGTTCTTGATCTCCAGGAGCACACCGACCTTTTTCCACAAGCCACCTTTTTCCACGTCGAAATCGATGATTCGGCGGTTGACCGTGAGGTTCTTGCCCTCCACGATCCCATTCTCGGCAAGGCTCTTCAAGAATCCCTCGTACGCCATGCCAAAGGGTTCGATATTGGTGACCTGCAGCACCTCGATTTTATAGGTCCTTTCCTGGGCGAAACAGGCCACCGCCACAAAAATTACGATGAGAACCGATAGTGTTCCTGTAATAAATTTATTCATGCATCCCTCCCCCTGTACTTGATATTATGTAATGTATCTTTCGGTAATTATCAGGAGAAAGTAAAGGGAAAACGTCAATAATTGAGCTTTGGAACACAGTCATATGCCTGATGATCCCATAGACCTGGAAGGATCGCGAAAAGGCGCCGTACATCCCCTGTTTGTCCGAAACAATCACCAGCGAGGCGGCAGGGTTCTTCTCACGAGAAATGAGCAGAAGGCAGGCCCAGTAACGGTATGATTCACACCATGCCCATGATAGAGTCGGGTAGGCAGAGTCTTGAGCGTTCAGGAGCCCGCTTTGGTAAAATGCCCCCCCTTTGGAATAAGGCATATAAAGATTCATGAGTGAAATGTCGAAGGGATGATGAAATGAAATTCATCAACATGACCATGCACGGCTGGAAAGGATGTTTTGATTACCAGCGCTGCTCGTGTGCGTCTGTGGACTGCTGCATGAACAACAGGAGAGTGGTGATATGAAGAGCATTCCCATCCGCTATTGCTTCACCTTTCAGGACAAGACCCAGGAGATCATCAATTTGAGGCTCAATCCGAAAACACTTGAGCTGCTCAATGATCCGCCCGGATATCTGCCTTCCTGGACCGTGCTCGGATTTCACCAGTGCCCCAACTGTCCTCTCTCATATGAAACCAACCCTCATTGCCCGCTGGCAGTTCACCTGGTAAATACGGTCAACCGGTTTCAGGGCAAGATGTCGTTTCATGAGATCCACCTGAGTGTGGTCACCCCGGAGCGGATCTTTTCACAGCTCACCACCCTGCAGAGCGCCATCAGCTCACTCATGGGACTCATCAGTGCGACCTGCGGATGCCCGATTTCCGCACCTCTGAGACCCATGGCGCGTTTCCACCTGCCTCTTGCCACCGGGGAGGAAACCATTTATCGAGCCACATCCATGTACCTGCTCGCCCAGTACTTTCTGAAAAAGAACGGGCAGTGCGCGGACCTCGAGCTTGCCGGGCTCACCAAGATTTACCAGGACATCCACCTGATGAACATCTCGTTCACCGAACGACTGAAGGATGCCACGCAGACCGAATCCACCCTCGATGCCCTGATCATGCTGGATACCTTTGCCAAGGTTCTGCCAATCCAGATCGAAGACTCTCTGGACTGCCTGAGCTATCTCTTCGAGCAGCATCCCCCTGCCCGGCAGCGTTCCTGACTGGTCCACCCGATCCGCGCCCAATAAAAAAAGGTCTTGACAGGACCGGATTTATCGGTAAAAAAATGGTCCATTGGCCGGACCACCGGACCAAATGGAGGAGGCATATGTCAGCATTGATTCTCACCCGCCCGCTCATGCGAAATCGGCTTTCTGCAGAGATCGAGAACATCCTGCTGAAGAGCATCATCAAGGGCCAGCTTGTTGTGGGAGAAAAGCTCCCTACCGAGCGGGAGCTCGCCAGGGACCTTGAGGTCAACCGGTCTACGGTCAGAGAGGCGCTCGGCAGGCTCGAATCCCTCGATCTGGTGGAAATCCGCCACGGTGACGGCGTTTATGTGAAAAACTATCAGGAGAGCGGGAGCCTCGAGCTCATCAGGGCCATGATCCGTCTGGACGAACGCCAGCGGGACGACATCATCGAAGCCCTGCTCGAATTCAGGTCCATCATCGGCCCCGAGATGGCCTTTCGCGCCGCCAAGAACAGGACGGATGATCATATCCAAGCCCTTGAGGAGGTCATCTGGAAGAACAGAGAGCTCTCTACCCTGGAAAAGGATATCCGGGTGCACCACATCATCGGCCTGGCAAGCGCCAATATTCTGTATCTCACCCTGCTGAACTTCTTCAACAAGTTTGTGATCGAATACGGGCACCTCTATTTCAATGATGAGGAAAACGTGAAGCGCTCTGAGCGCTTTCACGAGGAAATCTACCAGGCGATCAAAAAAGGAAACGCCGGTCTGGCCAGAAAGATCATGCGGGATGTTCTCACCTATGCCCAGAAGGCGGTTGTCGATACCCTGCAAACAGGCAGGGATAGCAGGAGGTAGGAACGATGCAGAGATTTATCGAAGATCACAGAGACCAGATCTATGATGTGGTGATTATCGGGGGAGGCATCACCGGGGCCTCGGTCGCCTATGATGCCGCCAGCCGGGGGCTGAAGGTGGCCCTGCTCGAAAAGAGCGATTTTTCCGGGGCAACGTCGGCGGCCACCTCGAAGCTCATCCACGGAGGGCTGCGATATCTGGCGAACATGGAGTTTTCTCTGGTGAGGGAATCGCTGAAGGAGCGCAAGATTCTCGAAGACATCGCACCCAACTTCGTCTACCCGTTCCCCATGCTCATGACCCACTACAAGTCATCGATCAAGAACAGCAAATGGTTCGTCAAGGCAGGGCTCACGCTCTACGACATCCTGTCCTACGACCGGGGCAGCACCTGGGACGAGAGCAAGAAGATCCCCCTTCACAAGACCGTTTCCACCAGGAAGGCCCTTGAAATGCAGCCCTGCCTCAAGGAGCAGGGACTCTCGGGCGCTTCCATATTCTATGACTGTATGAGCATATTCCCCGAGCGTCTCACGCTCGCCTTCATCAAGTCGGCTGCAGCCTTCGGGGCCGACGCGGCGAACTATGTCAAGGTCGACGGTTTCATCACCGATCGATCCGGCAGGGTGGTCGGGGTTACGGCAACAGACCTATTGACCGGCACCCGCCACGAGGTGCGCGGGAACATCACCATCAACTGCGGAGGCCCCTGGGCCGACATCATCCTGGGCCTGGCGAAGAAGGGCGGGGTGAACGAGACACTGAGGCGCTCAGAGGGCATTCACATCATCACGGGCAAAAAGATCAACGAGGGGAGCGTGGTGGCATCCATGACCCCCAAGGGCAGGCATTTTTTCCTGATCCCCTGGCGGGGTCACACGCTGATCGGGACCACGGACAAGGAATATGTCGGCAGCCCCGACGACTACCGGGTGACAAAAGAGAGCATCATGGGGCTCATCGACGAGGTGAATTCCACATTCGGTGAAGGCTTTGTCCGCTTCGACGAGGTGCTCTACACCTACGGCGGCCTCAGGCCGCTGGTGGAAGAGCAGACCGAGGGCACCTATGAGTCGTCTCGGAAGTATGAGATCTATGACAATGCCTCGGACGGGCTCCAGGGCCTGATCACCGTAGAAGGCGGCAAGTATACCACCAGCCGCAATCTTGCCCAGAAGGTCATGGACCTCGTGAGGGAAAAGACGGAGATGCCCATGGGGCAGACCATCACCGACCGGCGCTACCTCTTCGGGTGCGAGATCCGTGACATCAATACATTCCTTGACTCCATCAAAAGGAAACATTCCGGCTTTAAGGAGAGCACCTTGGACTACCTGGGCAGACACTACGGCACCGAGTATCACAAGGTCCTGAAAATCGCGGAAGAGGACCGCGAGTATGCCGAGGTGGTGAGCACGGACGGCGAGATCCTCGCCGAGGTGCTGTTCGCCGTACGGAATGAGATGGCAAGGCGGTTGAGCGATATCGTTCTGAGGAGAACCGGAATCGCGACCCTGGGCAACCCCGGAGAGGAGATCATAAGAAAGGTCGCCGTCATTGCGGCCAGCGAGCTCGGCTGGAGTGACGAGAAGACCGAGGATGAATACCGGCACGTCATGGATCTGCTCAAGGTGCCTGGCAAATAAGGCACTGAAGTTTTCGCCCGGATTAATGATACAGGTGTTCAAAGGGCGAATGCTTTGGCCGGGGCTTCAGGTGAAGAAGCTTCCAACGGGAATGCAGTCCTCCCTTCAAGAGCCCTTGAAAAAGCGGGCATTAGAGGGAGGATGCAATCATATGCAAGGAGATCGTCATGCTTGGAAAAAAGAAATTCAGGCCCGACTGGACAGAGTGTGCACCTGAAAGCGGCAGCATCAGGTCGATCGTCAAATACGGCAGCCCCCATGCGTTCAAGCACCCGAGCGACGGATGGGTCGCCATGATGATGGACGAGTTCGGCATGACCCGCGAGGACTTTTCCCGTAAGCAGGACGAGGGAGCGGGGAGGGCGGTTCTGGGCCGGCCGGTTGGCTTGGACGAGCGGCACGTCGAACACCTGAAGAGCATCGTGAGGCCGGAGAACGTCTGCACCGACGACTACAGCCGGATCAAATACGCCTGCGGCAAGACTACCGAAGAGCTCATGGAGCTGCGCAAGGGGATCGTCCCGCAGGTTGCCGACGTGGTGGTGCATCCGCGCGACAAGCATGAAGTGGGCAGGATCGTGGCCTATTGCAACGAGCACACTATCCCTGTTTCCGTTTTCGCGGCAGGCTCGTCGGTGAACTTCGGGGTGCGCCCGGCTCAGGGCGGGGTGAGTCTGGTGATGAGCACCCACATGAACAAGCTCCTTGAGATCAACGAGACCAACCAGACTGCACGGGTGCAGCCGGGCATGTTCGGCCCCGCCTATGAAGAGGCCCTGAACAAGGCACCCGAGCGTTTCGGCGCGTCCAGGCGCTACACCTGCGGGCATTTCCCCCAGTCGTTCGAGTATTCCACAGTCGGGGGCTGGGTGGTGACCCTGGGCTCGGGCCAGGCCTCCACCTATTATGGCGATGCCTGCGACATCGTGCTCAGCCAGGAGTATGTGACGCCTGTTGGCACCTTCCGCACCCGGGAGTTCCCCGCCGCCGCCACCGGACCCAAGGTGAACGACATCATGAAAGGCTCTGAGGGGGCCTTCGGTATTCTCGTGGAGGTGACCATGAAGATCTTCCGCTACATGCCGGAAAACCGGCGGTATTTCAGCTTCATGTTCCCCTCCTGGGATGCCGCCGTGGACGCAAGCCGCGAGATCATGCAGGGCGAGTTCGGCAGGCCCGCGGTCTACCGGATATCCGACCCGGAGGAGACCGACCGGGGACTCAAACTCTACGGCATCCCCTCCCTGGTGGATGCCTTTCTCATACGGAGGGGCTACCGGCCCATGGAGCGCTGCCTGTGTCTGGGCACCGTGGAGGGCGAGGGCGGCTACACTCGCCATGTTTGGAAGAAGATCCGGAAAATCTGCCGCGGGTACGGAGCCCTGTACCTCACCGGCTATGCCTCCCGGAAGTGGGAGAAGACACGCTTCACCGAACCCTACATGCGCGAGGACCTGCAGGACTTCGGCATCCAGATCGACACCCTGGAGACGAGCGTGACCTGGGACAACCTCCATGCAGTCCACCAGGGGGTCAGGGCCTATATCAAGGCAAGGCCCAAGACCATGTGCATGGCCCATGCCTCGCACTTCTATCCCCAGGGCACGAACCTCTACTTCATCTTTATCATGAAAACCTCCGACGTGGAGGAGTTTCGATCCTTCCAGCGGGGCGTGATCGAGGCGATCATGAAGAGCGGCGGATCGCTGAGCCATCACCACGGCATCGGCAGGATGATGGCGCCCTATCTGGAAGAATATCTCGGCAAGGAGCAGATGGAGGTGCTGAAGTCACTGAAGCGCCACTTCGACCCCCGGAACATCATGAACCCGGGCGGCCAGCTCGGGCTCGACCTTCCCGGAGACGAGCGGAAATCCGTGGGCTCGTGATCTCCGGCTTAAGGTCGTTCATTCGCCCCTTCGACCTTTGGCCCTGAGTGCCTCCCGTCCGGCGGACAACCGGACACCGTCCCGTATCACTCCCGTCCGCCGGTCGTTAAAGCGCTGCGCTTCCGGAGGCGATTCCCGGGCCTTCTCAGACCGGGGTGTGCTTAAGCGCCCCGTAGATCATGTAGATCCCGAGGCAGATGATGAACACCCCGAATGCCACGCGCAGCCACGGCCCGGGCAGCCGGTTTGCGAAGTACGCGCTGATCCAGGCCCCTGTAAAGAGGCCCAGCGCCACGATGATCGCTGTTTTCAGGTCCACATTGCCGTGCCGGGAGTATTCGATCACCGCGGCAAGGCCCACCGGCGGCAGGAGAATCGCCAGGCTGGTCCCGATGGCGCTGGGCACGGAGAAGCCCATGATGAGCACCAGGGCTGGCACCACGATCACCCCTCCTCCTATGCCGAACAGGCCCGAGGTGATGCCGGCCGTGAGGCCGATGAGAAGAAGCAGTATGATATGTATGTCAGCAGCCATGAAAGGCCTCCTCGTTTCTCTGTGTTATCCAACAGGTAGTGTTAACCGGACACGAGCGGATTCTCAACAGAAACGCCTGCACACGAAGCCTTTCTCACCGCAGGCGGCGATGAAGGCCTTTCACGAACCCTTTTCGCATCTGGATATACAGCGGAACCAGGATCATGATACCGGTCAGGGGGAGGATAAAGAAGACGATGATATGCGTGAGGAAGGGCAGGGACTTGTGATGCGCGGTGGCCATCACGAGATAGAGCGTATAGAGGAAGTAGTAGCCCATGAAAAGCAGTCCTTCCATGCGGGTTATTTGGAAGCCGGTGATGAATACCGGCAGGCAGACGGCCGCTGTCGCGATCATGATCGGCAGGTCGAACCACATCGCCGGGAGGGGCACCCGGACCCCGTGAGTGCCCGCGAGTGCGCTGAGACCGAGTACGGCGAGGATGTTGAATATGTTGCTCCCCACAATATTCCCCACAGCGATGTCCCGCTCTCCCTTGATACTCGCCATCACCGAGGTCGCAGCCTCGGGCAGGGAGGTCCCGGCTGCCACCACGGTCAGCCCGATCACCAACTCGCTGATTCCGAGCCTTTCCGCCATCACGATCGCGGTTTTCACCAGCCAGTGGGAGCCGAGCACCAGCATGACCAGGCCTATAACCACGAGCATCACGCTCCATCCCGCGTCACGCCATCCGTTTTCCGGCCTGTTTTTCTGCATTCCGGCTGCACCGTTGTCGGCCTTGGACCCCTGGCGGATGGTGAACAGGGTGTATACAAGGATACCTAAGAAGAGCACGAAACCGTCGATGTGGCCGATACGCCCGTCCAGCGCTATGAAGAACAGGAGGAGTGAGACCCCCATCATGATGGGCACATCGACGCGGATCAGCTGTCTCGATACGCTTAAAGGTTTGACCAGAGCGGACAGCCCGAGGATGAACAGGACATTGAAGATATTGCTGCCCACCACATTCCCCAGGGCGATATCGGCCCCTGCCGATGTGAGAAGCGCCGACCGGACGCTCACCGCCAGCTCGGGTGAGCTGGTGCCGAAGGCGACAATGGTAAGCCCGATGATGAGCGGGGAGACGCCTGCCAGTACCGCGAGCCGCGACGCACCGCGCACCAGCAGCTCAGCACCTCCGATCAGGAGCGCCAGGCCAAGGATAAACAACAAGCCGGTCACCATTCGAGTTTCCTCTCTTCCCTCTCACGCCAAGAACCGCAACCGTTATGGGGCGATGCGATACTATCCCTTCATGGATTACCGCCATTCCCGGCATGGCTCGCAGTAAAGTCAGGGAACCGTCCAGAGCCGTTTCTTTCAGGAGATGGTCCACTTGAGCTGGAACTCTACCTCTTCCCCGCCGTCTTCCCGCTCGTGCTCGATTGCGAGGAGAGCATCGGGCGGTACGGATATACGCTCTCCCGCGATCTGGATCCTGAACCTCTTCCCCTGCTCGATGCAGTCCGCCAGGCGGCGGAGCTTGTCCGCAAACTGACGGCGGGGATATTCTTTCTCCCTGTCACGTTCAGGCCTCTTCTTTCTTGCGGGCATGAAGGCACCTCCATGATGTCTTTTCAATAATGTACGTCTCAGCGGTGCAGAGATCAACCAGCGGCATAGGGAATGCGTGAGCAAGGAGGGAAATGAGGGTATCGCCTTTCCCTTGATGTTCGCTGCACTGGTTGCATGACCCTTTTATAAAGATCTCTCCCGCAGGAGAGAACAGCTCACGGCCATGGAGAGGGCATTACGGCGAGAGAAGGACCCTTTTTCCAGTACTTTCCTTTACATGGGGGCGGGCCGAATTTTCTCTGTTGATTCCTCAACATTCATTCATTACTATAACTGAAAATCCACAAAATCGTGTGGTCATGAGATCGGCAACGGCGATCCGGCAGCACGAAAGGAGAAAATGAATGCTCGAAGTAACCGAGAAGGCAACACAGATGGTCGAAGAGTTCTTCAAGACCAGGCAGGAGATAGAGCCGCTGAGGGTCGTGGTCGCCGGCGTTGGTTGAGGGGGACCCACATTGGGATTGGCTCTGGATGAGCCAAACGAATCTGACGAGGTCATCGAGACCGGAGGATTCACCTTTATCGTCGAGAAGAGCCTGCTGGAGCAGGCCAAACCCATCCGGATAGATTATATCACGGGCTCCATGGGCGAGGGGTTCATCATCACCTCGGCCCTTTCCAAAAAGAGCGACTGCGGCGGCTGCACAAGCTGCTAGGATGCTTCAGAGCGCTATAGGACAAAGGGGTGCTTTCCTTACGCCCCTTTGTCCTATAGCGTCCCGCCTTTTTTTAACGCAGGAGATCAGGGAACAGACGAGCCGCCGGGGCGGCGAAACCCTTCTGATGATGCTCGCCCGGTGCAGAGGGCCGTGCCCTTAACTCCCTATCCGCTCGATCTGCGCGCACTTCTTCTCGATGCCAATGCCTTATACGGCCAGGATGGTTCGCCGGCCCTGTGCTGGTTTTCCCCGCCCTTGCATTGCTGGAACCCGCCTCTTTCCTAATGGGGTCGATCTGGTGCAAAGCCGGTCCTCACGGCTTCCGGCATGTCTCGATCATCTTGCGGAGCTTTTCCGCACTGAAGGGCTTGCGCAGGAATGCAGTGACGCCCGCTTTTCTCGCCAGGCCTTCCTGCGAGTGGCCGGACTCGGTGGTCACCATGACCACGGGAATCCCCGCAAGCGCAGGTTGAGAGCGCATCTGTCTGGTGAGCTCGATACCGTCCATCACCGGCATGTTCATGTCGGTGATCACGAGATGGTATTCATCACCTGCCAGGAGGAGGTCCAGGGCCTCTTTTCCGTTGCAGGCGGTAGCCAGGCCTATCCCGGTTTCCGAGAGAATGCTGCTGTAGAAGTTCAGCATGGCCCGTGAGTCGTCCACGGCCAGGACCCTGATCTTTTTCTCCGGAGTGGAAACACCCTTGAGAAGACTGATGTCGGCTTGTGAACGGCCGGTGTTCATTTTCTTAAGCCTTTCCTGGAACACATCAGCGAGTTCCCTGTCGCCGGTGCGCACGATCTCGCCCACGAGCCGGCTTCCGATCGTTTCATCCGCGAGATACAGGGCCTCGAAGATGTCCAGAGACCGTGAGGCGATGATGGCCCTGGTCAGCGCCTGGCCATGCGGGGAATCCTTGCCCATGAACTCGATGATCCGGTCGATGATCCAGGGGTTGTACTGCTTGCCGAGTGAAGACACCACCGCTGTCAGCACCATCTCGTCCCGCTCCTGAAGCCCATCAGTCAGGCAGACCAGGCTCTTCATGCCCGGGATGCGGCCCAGGGCGTCGTAGACCGCGAAACGGATGTTCAGGTCTCCGGCAAGTCCCTTGTCCATGGCGGCAACCAGGACGTTTCCGGCCTCCCTGGTGCCGATGAGCCCCAGCACATTGGCGGCGAGGACTTTCCGGTCAGGGTCGGCTTCGCTGAAAATGACCGACAGCGGTTTTACCGCATCGTTTCCGATCTCCACCAGCTCGTGGTGGATCAGTCTCCTGGCGGCGGGGTTCCGGTGATGGATCTGCGATACGAGGAAGCGGACCGCCTTCTCGCTTTTGAATTCGCCCAGGGATTCGATGGCGCTTGCCGTCTCCAGGCTGCATTCCTCATAGTTTTCATCCGAACCGGCCTCAACAACGATCCGGCAGAGGCAATCGAAAGATGCGGCATCAGCCAATACCCCTGTCATCCTGATGCACAGGGAGGCAATAGAAGGGTCTTCGTGGCCCAGGTGCTTCCGGAAGAGATCGAGCGAACCCTGCGGGTCGAGCTGCGCGAGGCTCGACAGGATGATGAACAGCATGCCGTGATCGTTTTCTGCAGCCGCCTGCCCGGCCATATCACGGATTGCCGATGCTGCAGAGGCGAAACGCCTCTGGCCGGCTACCTCAATGCACATGGTCCGCACCTCCCGGTTTCCGGATGCAAAACAGCCTGCGGTGCACTCCTCGCTTGCCGAGAGCAGCGACTTCAGTGTGTCACGGATCACGAGGCCGACGGCGTCACTTACGGGGATGGTTTCCATGAGCGAGATGAGCCCGGGGATCGAATCGAATTCTTTGTTTTCCACCATGGCATTGAGCACGGATATCTGCTCGATGAAATCCTTTGATGTAAAATCGGCAAGCCGGCTCATGATGGCCTCCTTGGGGTGTTCCCCCTCGTTTTCGTGTTACTCGAAGCAGACCTCAAAGGTGAAGTCGCCGTTTTCCGTATGGAAGGGCACGGCGATGACGGGGTGGGTGGTCATATGGCTGATGACATGGTTTTTTCCGGTTATCACCGTGGGAATGGCCCCGCTCATGGGCTTGCCCATGGCCTCCAGCTTCTGCCTGCCGCTTCCCGAGACGATGTTGAGGATCTCGCCCACGGCATCCTTGACATCGTCATTGATCTCGGTGATCTCTTCTCCGAACATCTTGGAGACGATTGTCAGGATGCATTTCTTGGTGAAGGTCACGGAAATGGTCCCCTTGGCTTCGCCGGACAAACCGACCACCCCGGACACATCGCCCTGGGCCACCGGGTCTTTTTTCAGATAGGGCTTGCCCACATGGGCCTCGGTGAAGGCAAGAGACGCCAGTACGTGAATCGTAGCGTCGATGAACGGATTCACCAGTTGTACATCCATACGATCCCCTCATGTTTTCAAAGCTGGTGCTTCAAGGCACGGTATCGGCAAACAGAGGGGAGGAACTGAAGAATAAAATGATATAAATTAAACATTTGTCAGTGTTCAGGTGAAAGAGGGCTACCCGGTATTCCCTTTCAACCCAGGAGCACAGAGCTGGTAGGCCGCGATGCCGAAGGCAACCGCCGCATTGAGGCAGGATTTGGCGCCTCTCATGGGGATGTGCACGATCCGCTCGCAGAGCTCAAGTATGGCGGGGTCCACGCCGGAGACCTCGTTGCCCACTACGAGCACCAGGGTCGGTCCGGAGAGATCGGGGAGCGCCTCCATAAGGGGCACCGAGGAGGGGCCGCCCTCAAGGGCCCACAGCCGCCTGCCCGATTCCCTGAGCGATACGGCCGCTGACAGGCCGTTTCTCCGGTAGGTCCATGGCACCGTGTTCTGGGCTCCCAGGGCGGTTTTGGCCAGCCGGGGGTTGTCCGGAGTGGGTGTCATGCCGCAGAGGTACAGATGCCCGATTCCCGCACCGTCTGCGGATCGGAACATGGAACCCACGTTGTACAGACTCCTGATATTGTCAAGGAACGCCTCGATCCGGGTATTCCCCTTGTCCTTGAGCGTGGCCGTGACCCCATGCTCCTCGTATTCTCCAGTGGCCTGCCGAGTGGGTGAGCCGCACAGCGGGCAGCGCAGGCCTGCCCCTGAGCGTGCGACAACCGGAAAGCGCATCGCACACGCGGGTTCGGTGCATTCCCTGATACAATGCCTGATGATTTCCTTCACAGTATGCAAAAAGCTATCACAGGCAGCCGGGTACGCGCAAACAATAGCCTTCAATAAAGCGGATACGGAGCGAGGGCTACTGGTCCTCGATGCAGATCTCGATGGTGAACGTCCCGTTGTCGGTCTCGAACGGCACGGCCACAATCGACTGCTTGGTGATGTGGGTGATGGAGTGGTTCTTGCCTGAAATAACGGTAGGGATGGCACCCTTGATGATTCTCCCGCGGGTTTCGAGTTTTTGTCTCGCCTGTCCGGAAACAATGTTCAGGATCTCTCCCACGGCGTCCTTGACCTCGTCGTTTATCTGGGTGACCTCCTCGCCGAACATGCTGCTGACGATGGAGAGGATACATTCTTCGGTAAAGCTCACGGATATCGTACCCCGGGCCTCGCCGATCAGACCGACGATGCCGGTGACATCGCCATGGGCGATGTTGTCTTTCTTGAGAAAAGGCTTGCCTGCCCTGGCCTTCACAAAGGCCATGCTCGAGAGTACGTGAAGTGTCGCCTCAATGAACGGATTGACCAGATTTACATCCATGATATCCTCTCTTTTGGTGTTTTCGCTCTATCAATCACGTCCTCTCTATCGGACGGTGTTTCCGAGAAATTTAGCAGGTCATGCACTGTTCTTTGAATCAGCGGCCAAAAGGACAAAGTGCCGCATGGATAGAGCCGGACTATCATCCACGGTTTGATGCCGTGAAGCCCGTATCTCCGGAATCATTGCATTCATCAGTTGCCCTGCCCGTAAAGCAGACCCGCCACAGCTGGGAGACGAGCATGCCTGTCAGCATGAGCGTGCAGCCGAGGTACTGCCTCGATGTGAGGCGCTCGCCCAGCAGCAGCCATCCTCCCACGGCGGCGAACACGGCCTCCAGGCTCATGAGGATCGCTGCGTGGGAGCTGGGTGCGTGCTTCTGGCCCACCACCTGGAGTGTGTAGGCGATTCCCACGGACATGATGCCCCCATAGAGAATGGGCGCAGCGCCCTGGATGAGGGCGTCTAAGGTGATGATCTCTCTGATGCCCCCGACAACGAGGCTCAAAGCGGCGCAGGCCGCATACTGGCAGAAGGCGAGCCTGAACGAGTCCATCTTCGGTGAGAGCCACCCGATGACCAGTACATGTCCGGCCCAGAAGAATGCCCCGGCAAGAACCAGGAGATCTCCGGCCGATACGGTCATGCCGCCGGTCGTGCAGAGGAGATAGAGCCCCGCGACAGCCAGCACGGCGCCGGCCCAGGTCCCGGTATCGGTCCGCTGGCCCAAGAATATGCCCAGGATGGGAACGATTACCACATAGAGCCCGGTGATGAAGCCGGCGTTGCCGGCCGTCGTGTACACAAGCCCCACCTGCTGGAGCGACGCGCCGGTGAAGAGCACGAACCCAGCCAGGAGACCGCCAAGGATGGTCTCCCTCCTGTTCGCCCGGGGGGCCCGCCCGGCTGCGGGCCTGCTGCGGAAAGCGATCAGGGGGAGCAGGAACAATGCCCCGAGGGCAAAGCGGACACCGTTGAAGGTGAAGGGGCCCACATAATCCATCCCGACCCGCTGCGCCACGAAGGCAAAGCCCCAGATCAGCGCGGTGATGAAGAGCAGCACATCCGATTTGACAATCTGCATATTCATGGCAACAGGCCGTCCTCTCTTCCGGAGATGTTCTGGTGCAGCAGCCCTGCGATCAAGCCGGATGTGCTGCAGCTTTTTCGTGCCCAACTAGTAACCTTAACCGGGGAAAAAGGCAATGCATCTTTGGCCGCACCCCTCATTCAAGGCGGCGTGCAAGCAGCGGCCATATAACGCAAAGGCCTGTGCGCGGCCCTCTCCGTCAAGGGCTTTTTCCCCCTCCTGTGCCACTGCGGGAGCGGTTGCAGCATCACGTCCCGGTGATGGCAGGTCTCATCCCTGGCAATGGCATCGTTTGAGAAGGTCTGGCTTGACTCTGGGGAGGTTGGTCTTATCGGCACCTTCCGGTGCTGATCTCGTCTATCGATCCCGAGAGGCCGGGAAGGAGAAGTATGGAGGGCTGCCTCAAGGTCACCCGATGGAGCGCCTCTCCGAACGAGCAGCCCAAGTAGAGACAGAGATAGGCGATGACCACGGACGGAGGGCGGCTTATCCCGCGGCTGGAAAAGACCAGCACCCGATGCCCCTGGGCCGCCATAGAGTGGATCCACCCCGCAGCATCGGCGAGCAGATCTCCGGGAGCGGTTTCAAGCTCTGCCAGGGGAACTTTATGATAGGGCAGCCGGGGTGCTGCCAGGTTCCGCTCTTGCGCGACGCACAGGAGTGCGGTGATCTCAGGGCCGGGGCTTACAGCCTCGTCGTATTCACCTGTTGCGACCTGTTCGAGTATGTGGTGCATGCATGTATGCGAGAAGGGACGGACCAAATTCCCCTTCTCTCTCCTTCCTTAAAGGGCACTATACGCCGGTCTACCGGATGGAGTCCATAATGCATTGCAGGGATGGGGCGATCTCCTTGAGGGTGGCGGTGGACAGCCCGCCGTAGTAGTGCCCGGGCCAGATACGGGTGTCGCCGGGCAGAGCGAGGATGCGGCCGATGCTCTTTTTGATGTCCGCCAGGCTCCCGCCCGGGATGTCGGTACGCCCGATCCCCTGCACGAAGATGGTATCCCCGGTGATGAGGTTTCCCGGCCAGAAGAGGCAGATCGAGCCCGGAGAGTGCCCGGGTGTATGCATCACCCGGATGGCCGTCCGCCCTAAGGCGAGCTCGGTGCCTTCGGACAGGGTGAAGGATATCTTCGGCGGGATCCGGGCCGTGAAGATCGCAGCCAGGGAAGAGCTGGCCAGGCGATTGAAGAACCCGCTGTCGCCGGGATGGGCAAGGATGGGTGTCTTATCGGCGAAGAGGTGGTTTCCCATGGTGTGGTCGGGATGGATGTGGGTGTTGATCACCCGCCTGATATCCAGCGAGCCGAGATCGACCCGGGTGTCCATGTCGGCCGGCGGATCGATGACCATGCTCTGGCCCGTTTCCGTGTCGGTGAGCACGTAGCTCAGCAGGGCGAAGGATGGGCTTGCGATCTGCCGGATATCGAGCATCTGATCCCGGCCCTCTTATGTTCTTGCGGTTGAGATGATCTTCTGGAAGAGCGGCAGGAGTATGGTCGCCAGCACCACACTTCCCAGTGCCTGGATGATGTTGGCCGGCACCTCGGCCAGTGCTACCTTCTGATCGTACATGATCGTCTCGGCGATGAAATAGCCGAGGACCATCCACGCGGTCGCCAGTGTGAAGCACATGATCTGCAGCGCGCTGATCCGGCCTCTCTTCAGCCTGAGAGCGCCCGCTATGGCGGATACGATGAGCGCCTCGATGCCCTTGATGATCAGGGTCCACAGGGCCCACTGGGGATAACCGCCCAGGATGTCGGCCAGCGCCGACCCGACGCCGCCTGCGATGAAGCCGCCCACAGGCCCGAAGAACAGGGCCGCCAGGAGGACCATGCTGTCGCCGAGATTCATGTAGCCGTTGGTCTGAGGCACGGGTATCCGGATAATCATGGTAGAAACGGCAACAAGTGCGATAAACAGCGCCAGCAGCGCAAATTCACGTATCTTCATGTTTTCTACTCCATGTAGGACAGGGCCCTCTTCAGCCGGGGGATCGCCCGGTCGCGTCCGAGCGTGGCGAGCACCTCGAATATCCCCGGCGACACGGTCTTGCCGGTGAGCGCCACCCGCATGGGCTGGGCAAGGACCTTGAACTTCAGGCCGGTTTCGTTCAGGAGAGACTGCACGGCCTCTTCGAGGGCCTCCTTGCGTGAGAAGTCGGTGTTTTCCAGCCGCTCGACGAGCATCCGGAAGGCATCCCTGATCTCTGGGGTAAAAAACTTCTCGCAGAGGTCCTCAGGCGGCTTACGATCGATGAAGTAGAAATCGCCGAACTCGACCATCTCTTCCAGGGTCTTGGTCCGCTCCCGGACATCCGTGACCACCCGGGCGAGATAGGAAGGCTCAGGCACGGGATATCCCTTGGCCTGGAGAAACTCGGGCAGGAGGCCTGCAATCCGGTCAGGGTCGCCGGTCTTGATGTAGTGATGGTTCAGCCACAGGAGCTTCTCGGGGTTGAACACGGCCGCGCTCCTCCCCACATCGTGGATGTCGAAGAGCTCGATGAGCTCCTGGCGTGAGAAGATCTCCTGGTCGCCGTGAGACCACGAGAGCCTCACCAGGTAGTTGACCAGCGCCTCCGGGAGGTAGCCCATGTCTTTGTACGCCGTGACCGAGGTGGCGCCGTGCCTCTTCGAGAGACGGGTCTTGTCCGCGCCCAGGATCATGGGGACATGGGCGAAAGAGGGGAGGTCGAACCCGAATGCCTGATAGAGCAGGACCTGCCTCGGGGTGTTGTTGACATGGTCGTCTCCCCTGATGACATGGGTGATGTTCATCAGGGCGTCATCGATGACCACCACCAGGTTGTAGGTGGGCATGCCGTCTGAGCGCAGAAGGATGAAGTCGTCAAGCTCGGCGTTGTCCACCGTGATTCGCCCCTTGATCATGTCGTCGAACGAGGTGAAGCCGGAAGCGGGCAGGGCGATGCGGACAACGCGGCCCGGGCCCGGGCCGAGGCCCTTGTTTCTGCAGGTCAGATCGTACTTGGGCTTCTCACCCTTTTCCAGTGCGATTTTCCGCTTCGCCTCGAGCTCATCGGGAGTGCACTCGCACCAGTAGGCCTTGCCCTCGTCCAGGAGTTTCTGGATATGCGAGCGATAGATGTCCAGGCGCTGGGACTGGAAGATGGGGCCTTCGTCCCAGTCGAGCCCGAGCCATTCCATCGCCTTGAGGATTTGGAGGCTCGATTCCTCGGTCGAGCGCTGGGCGTCGGTGTCTTCCACCCTGAGGATGAACTTTCCGCCGGTGTGTCTGGCATGGAGCCAAGAGAACAGGGCGGTCCGCGCCCCGCCGATATGGAGATACCCGGTGGGTGAAGGTGCGAATCGTGTCCGTACAGTGCCGTCTCTGGTCATGTCTACCTCTGTACCTGTGACTTGATATAGTTGAGCAAACCGCCCTCCTTGAGGATGTCACGCTCCCGGGCGGAGACCTGGATCGAGCCCTCAAGCCTCTTCCCGGATGCCGGGTCATGGATTGTCAGGGCCCCGCTGCCTTCGAGGGCGGCCGTGATGCCGGAGATCACGATGCGGGAGCCCTGCTTGAGGCCCTCATACGTGTCCTGACCGACGATCACGGGGAGAATCCCGAAGTTGATGAGGTTCGAACGGTGGATCCGGGCGAACGACCGGGCGAGCACGGCCTTGACTCCCAGATACATCGGGGCGAGTGCGGCATGCTCGCGCGAGGACCCCTGGCCGTAGTTCTCCCGGGCCAGCACGCAGCCCGCGCCCGCCTGCCGGGCGCGGGAGGAGAAGTCCGGGTCGATCCCGGAGAACACGTAAGAAGAGATGGCCTCGATGTTCGACCGCAGGGGCAGGATCTTGGCCCCCGCAGGCATGATGTCGTCGGTGGTGATGTTGTCTTCGAGCTTCAGGAGGACCTCCATCTCGATCCGGTCTTCCATGGGCCCGCGCCTGGGGAGCGGCCTGATGTTGGGGCCCCGGGAAATCTGCACGGTTTCGCCCTCTTCAGACGGGGGGATGATCATGGAATCGTCGACCAGGAACTTTTCCGGCAGGGTGATGTCAGGATATGCGCCCAGGTCTCTGGGGTCGGTGAAGCAGCCAGTCAATGTGCACGCCACGGCGACCTCGGGGGAAACGAGATAGACACCTGCGCTTGCCGTGCCCGACCTGCCCGGGAAGTTGCGGTTGAAGGTCCTGACCGATACGCCTCCGGTCTTCGGGGCCTGGCCCATGCCGATGCAGGGCCCGCAGGCGTTCTCGAGGATCCGCGCCCCGGCGCCGATGATGTCGGCCAGTGCGCCGTTCCCGGCCAGCATGGCGAGCACCTGGCGCGAGCCCGGGGCGATGGCGAAGCTCGTTTCCGGATGGATCTTCCTGCCCTTGAGCACGGCAGCCACCATCATGAGGTCTTTGAGCGAGGAGTTCGTGCAGGATCCGATGAGCACCTGATCGACCTTTTTCCCGGCCAGCTCTCTCACCGGCACCACCTTGTCAGGGCTGTGGGGACACGCGGCCAGAGGCTCGATGCCGGAGAGATCGATCTCGATGGTCTCGTCGTACACCGCACCCTCATCCGCGGCAAGGGGCCTCCATGCATCCCCTCTGCCCTGGGCCGCGAGGAAGGCCCTGGTGACCTCGTCGCTCGGGAAGATCGAGGTGGTGGCGCCCAGCTCGGCGCCCATGTTCGTGATTGTGGCCCGCTCGGGCACGCTCAGAGTGGAGACGCCGCTGCCCGTATACTCGAATATCCGGCCCACGCCGCCCTTGACCGTTACCCGCCTGAGCACCTCAAGGATGACGTCCTTGGCGCTCACCCAGGGGTTCAATCGTCCGGTGAGGACGACTCCCACCACTTTCGGCTTGGGGATCGAGAAGGGCATGCCCGCCATGGCGGAGGCCACGTCGAGCCCGCCCGCGCCGATAGCCAGCATGCCTATGCCTCCTGCGGTCGGGGTGTGGCTGTCGGAGCCCAGCAGGGTCTTGCCCGGGACCCCGAACCGCTCCAGGTGCACCTGGTGGCAGATGCCGTTGCCCGGACGGGAAAAGTAGATGCCGTATTTCCGTGCGATGTCCTGCAGAAAGCGATGGTCGTCGGCATTCTCGAACCCGGACTGCAGGGTGTTGTGATCCACATAGCTCACCGAGAGCTCGGTCTTGACCCTGTCCAGCCCGATGGCCTCGAACTCAAGATAAGCCATGGTGCCCGTGGCGTCCTGGGTCAGGGTCTGGTCGATCTTCAATGCATATTCCTTTTCATTCTCTCCTATGATGTGCTCATCGATGATCTTTCGAGCAAGGGTCTTCTTCTCCATGCATGCTCCCCGAATGTATTCTGTCCTTCTTATGCCCTATGCTCTCTAATCCATGACTCCCTAAGAGTCAATAGTTCCTCGGATTTCAAGATTTCGAGGACGGGTTCACATTTTCCAGGCCATTTCTCCCCCATCTTGCTGTTCTTGGGGAAACGTCCCAGTGAAGAGGTTCGGGCTGGGGAAAGACTTTGACAATGAAATCCGGCATGCGGTTGTACCGTCATAAGAAGCGGTAATGGTATCGTCAGAGAACCATCCTGCATGATGGGGACGCTTAAGTCCGCAGAGGCCGTAATGCCTGGCATCAATGAGAAATAGACAGCTTGCCGGAAGCTGCTTTCATGAGAAAAAGTGAATAGGATCGGCTGTTTCTCTCAGCCCTGTAGCGACACGAGGCAAATGTGAGCCAAACTTTAAGAAAATTTTGGACACACCTCCCGATGAGGTGTGTCCATCTGAAGGAGGGTTACACTGTTACTCTGTTGTTCTGCCTCTTTTTTAAGCGGAGGCAGCATGCTTCATCCTGTACAAACCTCGTGCTCCGGGAACGGCATTCCGAATATCTATAAGCATGCTGCCTCCGGTTGTATGAGGGACTGTAGTGGTTTGGTGTGTGCGATCGATGATTGGAGCATAGTGGTTACCATTATCAGTCCCCTCATTTTCTGAAATCACCTTTTTCAAACGCCCGCTGCCTGCATGAAAATAAGTCAGCAGAACAGATATTCTGATGAGACCATCCAAGCCTGCCGCTACCTTTGGTGTAAATAGCCATCTTTTATGAATGTCCCTCTTCATAACTCCCTAGAAAATGGATAATACAGATTGAGGATAGGGTGTATCGGTGCAGAACTGAAAATGGGCTAGGACAAAAAACCTGTATATATAAGAACAAACCCGATGGCTGCAGAGATATCAGCGCATTGGTTGCCATCCTCGTACTTGGCTGCTTTGCAGAGTGTGAGAAGATAGGCATTTTGAGGACTCAAGAGGATATGCACTGCTGAAAAGGAAGGCATGCTCATTGAAGGGATTGCTCTTCTGGTCACCGGCATATCCGGTGTATCAACGGATGACCTCCCGGGCGAAAATCTCATCCGTGCATGCACCGGCGATTCGGGAAGACACTACTTCCAGTTGGCATCGTCCTTGATGTAGCTGAGGACCTTTGACGCCACGCTTACCTGCTCGTACCGAAACGTATCGAACATCAGATCATGCACACTTTTCCTGATATCCGTAGCTTGGACTTCCTTGAGGAACCTGTTGATGAAAGGCGGCCTTTTCCGGTGGCTGCCGAACCAATGCGCCCAACGAAGAATTTCCTCTTCCTTGCGGAAACCGTATGGCGGAAGGCGGTCGTACACATCGCGCTCACTCTTCCAGGGCTTGGCAGCCACAGTCTGTGCTGCATCAAAAATGAATCTCAACACATAGTCATCCCTGTAGAGGCTGCTGTCTCCATCCACCACATACTCGATGAGCCGGGAAACCGGACCTCCGGCATCATAGACATTTGCCTGACTTTCAATCAGCATGGTGATTTCGGCTACGATTCTCTGGGCACGATCTTTTATCAACAAGGAATCTTCTGTCATCGATAGGTCTTCCTGCAGGCTTTCTTGTTTGTCACTGCGTTTCGTTAATCCTTTCTTGCCATGATTGCAAGTTCACACCATCCTCGAGCCCGGGTGGAACCGGAACACCATCTTTCATTACATGAAGAATATTCGATAAAATCACCGGTAATCAACAAAAAGCGCATCGAGCTTGACAAGGGGGCACCATTTTTTTAACCTGAGACGCAAGCAGCGGATAGCGGCGGGATAAGGCGGCCATCAGCTAAAAATCGTTTCCGCTTAAGACAAAGACGACAGCCGATGCCCATGGGGAAACAACAAGACGGTGTGACCAAGAGATCCGATCCAAGACGGGCAAGTCATGAACAAGCAGCTTCAAGAGAGCGTCGACATTTACCAGTGCCTTTTCAAACTCTATCCTGATGCGGTTTTTCTCGAGACCATCGATGGACACATCATCGAATGCAACGAGAAGGCGCTCAAGATGTACGGCTATACCAAGGAAGAAATGCTCAGGCTGAGCGTGAGGGACCTTGTTCATGAACAGGCTGCGGGCATCGTCCCCGAATCGTACAGCGAAGAGAACATCACCCAGGGGGTGTTTGTCTGGGTCAGCGGCAGAAAGAAAAACGGGGCGGCCTTCCCCGTCCAATACAGCAACCAGCGCATCACCGTAAACGGCCGCCAGTACGTCTTGGCCTTCGTACGCGATGTCTCCGAACACTATTGGAGCAAACACGACCTCCACCACAGCGGGACCCATCAGACCCCCTGGGACAACCAGGGCATTCCCATCTTGAGCCTCACCTGGGAACGCCACGGCGATACCTTTGTACTCATCGGGTTCGATGATCGCGCAATCACTTCGACAAAGAGCAGGATCCAGAATTTCGTCGGGAAAAGCATCAATGAGCTCTACGCGGACAGGCCGGATTTCCTCAATGATTTCAAAAACTGCAGTACCAGCCTGTCAATCATCCGCCGAAAGACCATCTACCGGTTATTCACCACCGGACAGGAGGTCATCGCCGAGATCACCTATGTCCCCATTTCCGCGAATCTCGTTACCACGCATCTGGAAGATTTTACAGAGAGGGACTCGGCCGAGGCGCTCAACCAGAGCCTGGTGAAAGGCTCGCCGGTGGGGCTCTCGCTGGTGCAGGACGGAAGGTTTTCTTTTACCAACCCCAAGCTGCAGGAGTGCACGGGCTACAGCGAACACGAGCTGGCAGAGCTTGATCCCCACCTTCTCGTACACCCGGATGACAGACATCTTCTGCTCGGTCTGCTGGACCGCACCAGCCACATAAACCTGGCCGGCAAGCCCATCGAGATGCGGCTCATCAGGAAGGACGGGAACATAACCTGGACCATGGTCACTGCAACCTCTGTCTTCTACCGGCATAAACAGGCCATCCTCATCAAGTTCATGGACATCACCGAGCTCAAGCAGGCCAGACAGAAGCTCGATGAACTCACCTCGCTGCAGTCTTCGATCATGGCCGCCATCCCCCATGCAGTCGTTGTTCTCAAAGACCGCATCATCACCTTCGCCAACCATGCGGTCGAGTCCGTGTTCGGCTGGAGGCCGGAAGAGCTCATCGGCAAGAGCATGCGCGTACTCTTCCGCTCCCAGGAAGAGTACGACCAGGAAGGGAAGAGGTTTTACTCACTCATCGAGAACTTAAAGACCTATTCCATGGAGTTCACGTACCGTCACCGCAGTGGTCACGATGTAGTGTGTCTGACCAGCGTGTCATGGATCAAAGGTACGGGAGAGGACGACATCACCCGCATCGTCGCAACCCATACGGATATCACCGAAAAGAAGCGTGCCCTGGAACGCCTCCAGGAAAGCCAGCGGGTACTCTCCACGCTCATGGGCAATATCCCGGGCATGGTATACCGGCGCAGACCCGGAAAGGAATGGCCCGTGGAATTCGTCAGCGAGGGCAGTCTCGATCTCACCGGATATCGTCCTTCAGATCTCGTGGACAGCAAGGTCACGTCCTTCAGCCAGCTCATTCATCCAAACGACCGCAAGGCTGTCTGGGAGAAGGTGAAAAAGGCCCTGAATGCCGGCGAGCACTTCGAGATAATGTACCGCATCATCCGGGCCGACAAGGAGGTCCGCTGGGTATGGGAGCGTGGCCTGGGCATCTACTCGCCGTCGGGAGAAATCGTGGCCGTAGAGGGCCTGATCACCGATGTCACCGAGCACAAGCGAGCCGAGTTGGCGCTTGAGAAGTCACGCCGGCAATTGAGCCTTCATGCCGATCACCTGGATGTGCTGCTTGAGGGCGTGCGCACTGAGATCGCCCGGGAGATCCACGACGAGCTCGGCCAGATTCTCTCAGCCCTCAAGATGGACCTCTTCTGGCTCAGCCGGAGGATCCCGGAGGGATGCTCCGACATGATCCAGAAGGTCCAGTCCATGATGCTGCTCCTCGATTCAACCATCAAGACGGTCGAGCGGATATTGGTGACCTTACGACCTTCGATGCTCGACGAGCTCGGGCTGACCGCCGCAATCGAATGGCTGGGCGAGGAGTTCCAGGCCAGGACGGGCATTGTCTGCGAGGCTGTTCTCGAGCCCACACCCGAGCGTCTCATCACCAATGACAAGATATCGACCGCCCTGTTCCGGATCTGTCAGGAGGCACTCACCAACATCACCCGCCACGCCCAGGCGACTAACGTACAGATCACGCTGAAGACCATGGACGACCAGATCGAGCTCCAGGTAAGCGATAACGGGATCGGCATATCCAATCAGGACGTAAAAAAATCCGGTTCTTTCGGGCTCCTCGGTATCAGAGAGCGGGTCAACCTCCTGGGCGGCAGGGTGAACATTGCAGGCAGGAAGGGAAAGGGGACCGTTCTCAGGGTGCGCATACCCTTACAGTGAGACGATCTCTCGACGTTAAGATCCGCCCGGCTTCCACGAGAAAGAATGGAAAAACTCTCGATATAGTGATCAGTGAACCCGCCAGGCCCGAGATCGGTGCAAAACCGGCATCCAGCAGACAAACAGGCACTGGAGATCGCATACCGGAAATGACCTATACACCATCGAAATATGTCCTAGGAAACAACCGGATTATGCTGACAATCCGGCAGGACTGACTCTGTTGCAAGATTCAGGACTCCACCGATAGTTCATAACCATTATCTATGGTTAACCTTTCTCAAATGAACAAAAAGGAGGAAGGGATGTCGAACGCCTCAGCCGCGGAACATATCGAACAGAGGGAGATAATCGGTGCGCCGTCGACGGCGCGAGTGGAGAAACGCTATCAAGATCTTCTCGATAACGAACCGTGCATTGATTCCGAGCGGGCGGTTCTCTTTACCGAATACATGAAGCAGCACTGGACCGAGCCCCGGTACCTCAGGGCCGGCGGTGCCTTGAAGCACGTGCTCTCCAATCTCACTGCAAGGATCTGGGACGGCGAGCTTATCGTGGGCAACTGCTCGCGGTATTTCAAGGGCACCCAGGTTTACCCTGAGTACGAGTGCTGGATGATGGAGGGTTTCAAGAAGATCAAGCGCGAGGAAGAGCGCTATATCGAAGGCACCCTGCAGAAAAAGAAGGGCGACCGCCTGGGCATCTATCTGATCTACCCCGAGGATAAGGAGCAGCTCCTTGAAGTAGCCAAGTTTTGGGAGGGCAAGGACTGGCGGAGCATGGCGGAGAAGTATCTGCGCGAGACCAAGGAAGATTTCGAGCTGGTCGAGAAGTGGATGCAGCAGCTCGTGTTCCTGCGGTTCATGTTCGACGTTCCCGAGGGGCGGCTGATTGTTGATTACCAGAAGATCATCGACGAGGGTGTCGAGGGCATCATCAAACGGATCGACGGCAAGATCGAAGGGCTGGGCGACCTGAACACGAAGGAGCTCTTCGACAAATACAACTTCTATCAGGGTGTGAAGATGGCGCTCGAGGGTCTGGTCGCCTTTGCCGAGAACCACGCTAAAGAGGCCGAGAGACTCGCGGCCGAGTGTCAAGACCCTGTCCGGAAGAATGAACTGCTCGAGATCGCACGCATCTGCCGCAAGGTTCCGAGAAAGCCCGCTGATACCTTCCGCGAGGCTATGCAGTCGTTCTGGTTCACGCACGTGGTCCTCTTTATCGAGCTCAATGGCCGCGGCATTTCGCCGGGGCGTTTCGACCAGTACATGTACCGTCCTTTCAAGGCGGATATGGATTCCGGCATTCTCACGGAGCAAGAGGCGCTGGAGCTGCTGGAGCTCATGCGGATCAAGTGCGGTGAGATCTGCCGCGCACACGCGACGTTCACGGAGTCATATCTGGGTGGCAGCGTGTACCAGAACGTGACCTTGGGCGGCTGCGACCGCTACGGCAATACTTGCGACAACGAGCTCTCGAAGCTGGTGCTCCAGGCCGGCATCAACGTAAAGACCTGGCAGCCGACGATTTCGGTTCGCTGGCGCGAGGATATGGACGAGGAATTCAAGCACAAGGTTGTGGAATGCATCAAGGCCGGCTCCGGCTATCCCGCGCTGTTCAACGACAAGATCGCCACTGAGCGTTTCGTCAAAGTCACAGGGGCGAATATCGAAGACGCTCGAGACTGGGCCCCCTGCGGATGCGTCGACATGCAGATCTGCGGCAAACGCATGCCCATGTTCTCGGTACCGCACACGAACAATCTCAAGATCTTCGAGCTGGTCCTCCACCATGGCATAAACCCGGTCACCGGCGACAAGCTGATTGACGTCAAGATCGATGTGAACACAGCCACCTTCGAACAGATCGTGGATGAGTATAACCGGGTGCAGGACATCATCGTCAAGCGTGAAGAAGAGTATTGCAACACCATCATGCTGGTGCACAACGATCTGGGCCTGGTGCACCCGATCATGACCGCACTGATCGATGACTGCATTGACCGGGGTATGGACGCCTACGAGGGCGGCTGCAGGTACAGTGACTCTCCTTACGTGATTTCCTGCGGCGTGGTGAACGTGGCCAATTCGCTGGCAGCCATCAAGAAGCTGGTGTTCGAGGATAGGAAGATCACGATGAGCGAGCTGATGGATGCGATCAAGAACAACTTCGAGGGTCAGGAGAGGCTCAGAAAGCAGTTACTCGACGCACCGAAATATGGCAACGACAATGACTATGTGGACCTTATCCTCGCCAGACTCTATGATGCCTGGTCCGACTCAGCTCAGAGCGTGATGAACTGGGTGGGTGCCCCCTGGAGACCGAGCACACTGTCAGTGACCACGCAAGTGCTGCACGGTAAGGCGTGCGGTGCTACGCCGGACGGCAGGCTTGCAGGCGACTTTGTTGCGGACGGCGCGCTCTCGGCCTTCCCGGGAACAGATGTGAACGGCCCCACGAGCCTGATCAGGTCTGCAACCAAGATCAATGCCCTAAACCTGCAGTCAACGCTGTTCAACATGAAGTTCAACCCCTCGGCGATCGAAGGCAGGCAGGGCGCAGAAAAGTTTATCTGCCTTAATGATGCCTACTTCAACCTGGGCGGCTACCAGGTGCAGTACAATATCGTAGACCGCAAAATGCTCATCGATGCCCAGAAGCACCCAGAAAAATACACCGATCTTATGGTCCGGGTCGCAGGGTTCACCGCGCGTTTCATCGACCTCGGACCCGAGGTCCAGAGGCAGGTGATCGAGAGAACTCAGTTTTCGGAGGTCTAAATTTCAAGACACTCGTGGGGGTAGGGCCCCTTAAACTATCCGGGAGAACATGTCCCCTGATCTCTCTGGAGAGAGAAAACAACGATGAAGGGAGCGAGATTATGAGCAAAGCGATGGATGATTGGTCGAAGATGCCCTTTGGGAGGGCGATAACCGCTGAGGAGCTCAAGAAGAGGACTCATCCGGCATGGCCCTACAACTACTTCAACCCCGGCAAGCCGGTCGATCCGGAGAAGGTCGACGAGTTACTCAAGGGCTGCATCGATGTGCATATTCACGGCGCACCGCTCGGCGGCTGGCTTCCCGGCAGGCCCACCATGGTGGAGACCTGCATTGAGGCGAGCGAGGCCGGCATGAGGGCGCTGGTGTTCAAGGACCACAACACCATGGTCAACAACTGTGCCTCTATCATCCAGGATTTTCTGGGCAGGATGGCAAAAGAGAAGGCCAAGGAGGGCATTGAGTTCACCCCGGTTGAGGTTTATGGCGGCATCACGCTCAACTACACGGTTGGCGGCATGAACGCCCATGCGGTGAAGGTGGCACTCGGCTACGGCCGCTGCAAGGAGGTATGGCTGCCGTCTCTGGATGCCATGCATCAGAAGCAGGCCCAGGGCTTGCCCAAGGAGGTGTGGGAGAAGGGCATCTGTGTGACCAAGGGCGGGATCGGTGCCAGCGAGGATCTCACCGACGAGATGATCGAGGTGTTGGACGTCATGGCCGACTACAACAACAACACCAAGGGTGATGTCGTCGTGCTGTCCGCCTGCCATGTGTCGAACGAGGAGAAGGTCGCGATCCTGAAGTACATCAGGAAGAAGGGCATGAACGTCAAGGTGCTGCTCGATCACGTGACTCAGGAGATGACCATCCTGACCCCGAGCGAGGCCAAGGAGATGATCGACCTGGGCGGCTATCTCGAGTTCGCGGAGTGCTCCTGCATCCCGTGGCCGGGAATGGCGGATTGGATAGTGGCTTACGACTATTCCTTCAATCTTCTCAAGGAGCTGATCAAGGAGAAGGGACCGGACCAGCTTGTGCTCATCACCGATGCCGGTCAGCCCGGCAACAAGCCGGTCGCCGGGTGGAAGATGTTCATCAAGTATTGCCTCGCACAGGGGATCAGCGAGGAGATGATCAACGTCATGGCCAAGGAAGTGCCGGCAAAGCTCATCTACGCAGAATAAGGCCCCAGCCTGCCCGGGATGCACCCAATCCCCGAAACGAGACTGCATCCTGATAATGCATCCCGGGCAGCATTCACCGCAGTCAGGCGGGTTTGCGAGATAAGCACGGGGCATATGGAGATATGCCTGGTTGGGCTCGAGTCTCCCTGTGATGCCTGCCGTTCGCCGGACAGACAGGAGGTGCGAGGGCCCGCGACATCATCAAAGGTCATGGTCTTTAAGGTCACGGTCGGACGCATGATGTAGCATGCGTATACAGTAAATACACACAAGAACTAGGAGGAAACATGGCTGACTTATCAACGAGTTTTTGCGGATTACCGGTGAAAAATCCGGTTGGTATTACATCTTGCGATTTCGGCGGAACGGCAAAGCTGATCGAGAGATACAGCAAGGCCGGGATAGGCTGGATCATCGGTAAGACGGTCCACAAGATCGACGGCGTCCATCGCTGGCCGCGGCCGTACTTCTATTCCCTGCGCCACTTCGGCAATGATATGAAGGACGTCTGGATCTGCTCGCAGATGTTTCACAACATGCCCTATGAGAAGTGGCTGGACGAGGAGCTGCCCAAGTGTTTGAAGATTGCCAAGGAGCACGATGTGCTTTACATCGGCTCGGTATCCGGGATTGGGCCGATGGCCGAGACCTGGGTGCCGTTCATCCTGGATCTGCAGGAGCGCGGCGTTCCGATCATCGAGCTTGACACGGGCGGTCCTCACGCGACCTTTGGTGCGGTGGATGCGCACAAGGATGTGGGAGCTCCCCTGGCCTTGGATCCTGACACTGCCTACAAGGTGACCAAGGCCTGTGTGGAGGTGGCGAAGGTCCCGATCATCTTCAAGACCACGCCCCAGTGTGTGAACGCAGCCGCCCTTGCGCTCGCCATTCAGAAGGCCGGCGGCCACGCCATAAGCGGCAACAACTCGTTCTATGGCGTCTGGATCGACCACGAGAAGGCCGAGTTCTACGGAGTGCCCGGTTCCATGGGCGGGCTCATGGGCCGTCCGTGGCAGATCTTCTCGTTGGCGAAGATTCTGGAGACCACGGCCACGATACCCGAGATGCCCTTCCTGGGCGGCGGTGGCGTGTTCACCTATGACGACGTGATCCGCCACATCATGGGCGGGTGCGACCTGGTGGGTCTGTGCTCTTCGGTGTACTCGCGGGGCATCAAGGTGATTCCGAAGATCATCGAGGGTGTGAACGAGTTCATGGACAAGAAGGGCTACAAGACGATCAAGGACATTCCGGTCATCACGGACAAGTTCATGTATCTGCGGGACTGGAAGCGCGAGGGGCCGTACATGCAGGAGACCACGCCGGTGGTGCCGGAGTTCGATGCGGAGAAGTGCAACATGTGCGGCATCTGCGAGGATCTGTGCCCTTATGGTGCGATCACGGTGGACAAGTCTGCGGACAAGCCGAGCTTTGACCGGGATATCTGCTACGGCTGCGGCTGGTGCGTGGGGCATTGTCCGCAGTGGGCGGTGAGGATGATCAAGGCCGATACCGGCGAGCTGATCTGGGACGGCCGCGGAACGATCGCGGACTGGGTCTCTGACGACGAAGGGTACTGACCCTGCAAATATCGGCATTGCCGGGAAACCGGCAATGCCTTTTTTGAAAGAGCACATGAAATACCGGCAAGTATTTTCGGCATGAAAAAAGTGGAACTAGGATCGAGGACTAATAGGACAAGAATTTTTAGTGAAAAGCCTAAAAAAGGAGGACAGAGAAAGATCTACACCTAAGAATCCGGTCGTATCTAATGTATCGCAACAAAAAATTAAAGAATACGGAGGGACAACATGATATCAGTTCTGACCTCGTTTTTCCCTTGGAGCTATCTGGATTCAGTAAACAAGATCCAGTTGGTGGTGTGGTTTGCCCAGGTCGTAATCGGAATTGGTGTCTGGGCATGGGCCGTGGCGTTGAATAAGCCGTTTATGGTGAGCAAGGCTGAGCAGCAGGGAGGCCCAAAATGACGACCTTTATTTTTGTAGCAACGTTCGTTTTGATCATAGTCCTTGGATATTATACGTCCAGGGGCGTCAAATCTCTGAGCGCCTTTACGGTCGCGGGCAAGACTTCCACCTGGTGGATGCTGGTGGCAACCTTCACGGCAGCCAATGTGAGCGCCGGCATGTATCTGGGCGCCACCGACATGTCGGGTAAAATCGGATACGCCATGTGGTGCTCGGCCTGGCCGACGTGCGCCGGTTGGCTCGTCATATTCGGATTCACCGGCATCCTGATGTATCGGTTTGCCCAAAAGAAGGAGATCTTTACCATCCCGGACTACTTCGCCGAGAGGTTCCCCAGCAAATCGACCGGGGTCCGCGCCGTGTCGGCCCTGATCATCCCGCTCGCCTACATACCCTATATGACAGCGCAGATGGTCGCCGTCGGTGGGATAGCAAACAGTGTTTTCGGATTGAACTACTCCATCGCCGTGATCTTCATAGGTTTGGTTCTGATCAGCTTCCTGTCAACCGGCGGTATGTCCTCCATCGTGAAGATCGACGCGATCATGATCCTCCTCGTGATCATCGGTCTGGTGGTACCGTCTTTCACTGGTGTCTCTTTCCTGGGTGGGGGAGACGGGGCCAAGGGCTGGCAGATGATTCTAACGGGTAAGGACCCATCGATATTCCAGGGGTTCTCTAAAACCTGGCCCTGGTGGATCGCCGTAGCCCAGTTCACCTGGCTGTTCTCGAACGCTACCGAGCCGCATCTGCTGACCAAGGTATTGACCGCAAAGAGCGAGCGGGAAATTCTGAAGGCGCTTCCAATCATTCTCATCGTAGGTCTGGTACTCTATGCGGCGATCATTCCAATCGGCATAGTCGGATCGTTGCTGCCGAACCCGACCGGTGAAAAACACTACTATATCAACATGGTCAAGCAGCTCAGCTCGGTCATTGCCGGTCTGTCGCTTGCGGGTGTTGCCGCGGCCGCGATTACCACGGTATCTGTCCAGGCGCTGAACAGCACGACATCCATTTCCCGCGATTTCTACCAGAAAGTTTTCAATAAAAATGCCAGCAACGACGAAGTTCTCAAGTTGACCCGGATTCTCACCATCGTAGTCGTGGCCGTCATCACCGGTCTGGCTCTGTGGAACCCCATGGGCATCTACTGGTTCGTCGTGCTCTCTGCTGCCTTGATCGCCTCTGCGTTCTTCGTTCCGTACGTGTTAGGCTTTGTTTTCACGAAGATGAGCGGAGAGGCTGCATTCTGGTCCATGATAGTAGGATTTGTTGCCTGCTTGATCACCTATGCAGTGAACAAGTCTCTGGGAACGCACTACTTTGTCGACCATGTCTATGCAGGTATGCTTTTCAGCGCCCTGGCAGCCATCGTGGCCGGGTTCTGGAAAAAGGCCTCTGCAGGTGATGTCGAGGCTGCCCTCTGCGTAAGGAAACCAAGCTCACCCTCCCCCAGGGAAGAAGGTCTGGTTGCCGAGAGCTGAGGGTCTTTTTATGAGCGCCCGTGCTCGATTGAGTATCAGAGCATTTCGAAACCCATAAGCAGTGCGGGGCCCTCAGGGCCCCGCACTGCTTATGGAAAGATCCAAAATCTGTTCTCCATACCCGCGGGCCTGTTCTTCCTCACCAGGCAGAAGTTATTCTGGACGATTGAGCAGGCCGAGACCTCTCCTGGTTCTGCCGGCTCCTTTGTCCGGCTGGTCAGCGGGACGGTACTGAACACGTGGTTGGGGCAGGAGGGCATTCCTCTCGGGAAACCATACCAGCCCCATGGGACGGTGAATGAATGGGTGAAGCGGGCTCTTGGTTCAAGGCCGCGAAGGGAGTGACTTTATGAGCAAAGCGATGGATGATTGGTCGAAGATGCCCTTTGGGAGAGTGATAACCGCCGAGGAACTCAAGAGGAGGACTCATCCGGCATGGCCCTACAACTACTTCAACCCCGGCAAGCCGGTCGATCCGGAGAAGGTCGACGAGTTACTCAAGGGCTGCATCGATGTGCATATTCACGGCGCACCGCTCGGCGGCTGGCTTCCCGGCAGGCCCACCATGGTGGAGACCTGCATTGAGGCGAGCGAGGCCGGCATGAGGGCGCTGGTGTTCAAGGACCACAACACCATGGTCAACAACTGTGCCTCTATCATCCAGGATTTTCTGGGCAGGATGGCAAAAGAGAAGGCCAAGGAGGGCATTGAGTTCACCCCGGTTGAGGTTTATGGCGGCATCACGCTCAACTACACGGTTGGCGGCATGAACGCCCATGCGGTGAAGGTGGCACTCGGCTACGGCCGCTGCAAGGAGGTATGGCTGCCGTCTCTGGATGCCATGCATCAGAAGCAGGCCCAGGGCTTGCCCAAGGAGGTGTGGGAGAAGGGCATCTGTGTGACCAAGGGCGGGATCGGTGCCAGCGAGGATCTCACCGACGAGATGATCGAGGTGTTGGACGTCATGGCCGACTACAACAACAACACCAAGGGTGATGTCGTCGTGCTGTCCGCCTGCCATGTGTCGAACGAGGAGAAGGTCGCGATCCTGAAGTACATCAGGAAGAAGGGCATGAACGTCAAGGTGCTGCTCGATCACGTGACTCAGGAGATGACCATCCTGACCCCGAGCGAGGCCAAGGAGATGATCGACCTGGGCGGCTATCTCGAGTTCGCGGAGTGCTCCTGCATCCCGTGGCCGGGAATGGCGGATTGGATAGTGGCTTACGACTATTCCTTCAATCTTCTCAAGGAGCTGATCAAGGAGAAGGGACCGGACCAGCTTGTGCTCATCACCGATGCCGGTCAGCCCGGCAACAAGCCGGTCGCCGGGTGGAAGATGTTCATCAAGTATTGCCTCGCACAGGGGATCAGCGAGGAGATGATCAACGTCATGGCCAAGGAAGTGCCGGCAAAGCTCATCTACGCAGAATAAGGCCCCAGCCTGCCCGGGATGCACTCAATCCCCGAAACGAGACTGCATCCTGATAATGCACCCCGGGCAGGCTTCTTTAAAGATGAGACAAAAGGTTTTTTTCAACGGGCAGCGGAGAAAGCCGGAAAAATAAGCTGCGCGAACAACGCAAACAAGAGAGGATGGCCCTGAAATGTCTATCGTGCCGGCCAGCAGCGGGATGATCACCGAGATAAAGAAATTCGCCACCCATGACGGACCCGGCATCAGGACCACCGTCTTTCTCAAGGGCTGTCCGCTTCGATGCAGGTGGTGCTCGAATCCCGAGACCATCTCACCCCACAGCCAGCTCTACTTTCTGCCCAGGCGATGCAAGGGGTTCGGCGCGTGCGTAGAGATCTGCCCGGAGAAGGCTGTGAGCATGGATATCAATGCAAAGGTGGATCGAAAGAGGTGCACCTTGTGTATGAAGTGCACCGCCGAGTGCCCAAACAGCGCCTTCAGGCAGGTCGGCGAGGTATACAGTCTGAACGATCTCATGAGGGAGATCGAGAAGGACAAGCCGTTCTACGGAAAGAAGGGCGGCGTCACCTTGAGCGGCGGAGAACCGCTTTTTCAGGCGGGATTCGCCCTTCAGATCTTCAGGAAGAGCAAGGAAGCAGGAATCTCCACAGTCCTGGATACCTCGGGGTGCGCGGCATCCGAGGTGGTGAGAGAGATCATGGAATACACTGACCTGGTTCTCCTGGATATCAAACATATGGACCCGGAGAAGCACCGGCAGGGAACAGGCGTGGATAATGCGCTCATTCTGCGAAATGCCCGGATCATGGCGTCCATGCGGAGTGTGAGGATCTCTCTGCCGCTGATACCAGACTACAACGACAGCGAAGAGAACCTTTCCGCTACCGCCGAGTTCGCGCTGTCGCTGGGAGTGGGGTACATCGATATTAACCCGCTCCACAAGCTCGGTACCGAGAAATATGCCTATTTGGGGCTTGAGTCTCCCTATGGTGCCTATCGTTCACTGGACAAGCTGGAGGTGGCGAGGGCCCGCGACATTGTCAAGAGGCACGGTCTGGAGGTCACGGTCGGACGCATGATGTAGTGCGCATATATTTCCAGCTAATACACATAAGAATTTGGAGGAAATATGGCTGATTTATCAACGAGTTTTTGCGGATTACCGGTGAAGAATCCGGTTGGTATCACGTCTTGCGATTTCGGCGGAACGGCAAAGCTGATCGAGAGATACAGCAAGGCCGGGATAGGCTGGATCATCGGTAAGACGGTCCACAAGATCGACGGTCCCCATCGCTGGCCGCGGCCGTACTTCTATTCTCTGCGCCACTTCGGCAATGATATGAAGGACGTCTGGATCTGCTCGCAGATGTTTCACAACATGCCCTATGAGAAGTGGCTGGACGAGGAGCTGCCCAAGTGTCTGAAGGTTGCAAAGGAGCATGATGTGCTCTACATCGGCTCGGTATCCGGCATCGGGCCGGTGGCCGAGACCTGGGTGCCGTTCATCCTGGATCTGCAGGAGCGCGGCGTTCCGATCATCGAGCTCGACACGGGCGGTCCCCATGCGACCTTTGGCGCAATCGACGCGCACAAGGACGTGGGTGCTCCCCTTGCCCTGGACCCCGACATTGCCTACAAGGTCACAAAGGCCTGTGTCGATATCGCGAAGGTCCCGATCATCTTCAAGACCACGCCCCAGTGTGTGAATGCAGCCGCCCTTGCGCTCGCCATCCAGA
>Ga0209407_1000868_pt1 | contig 34409 bp, 31 predicted proteins | sample AD_JPNHG3_MetaG_FD_184410 | JGI IMG/M metagenome (GOLD analysis project Ga0209407, IMG submission 184410) | Active sludge microbial communities of municipal wastewater-treating anaerobic digesters from Japan - AD_JPNHG3_MetaG (SPAdes) (version 2) | ecosystem: Engineered > Bioreactor > Anaerobic...
CAGACCGGCATGATAACCAAGCTTCACCACGTCCCCGAACAGATATCATTCTACATTAACCCCGGCTATCTGTCAATAGCCCCGTGTCCTGATGATCTTTGACTGCAAAGGAAAAACCACGAGATAAGGAGAGGGCGAGACGGACTAGAAGAACGAGATCCCGTATATAAAGAGCGGGGTCCCGTATAAGAACACTACGGGATGACAGTGTGGCGGCATTACGGAATGACAGTCCCTTCCCGTCATCCTGACATACTCCTGGTCAGGATCCCGGTCTTCGCGAAAACCGGGACAGACGTCAGGAGCCCGTCACTCACCATTTTCGGGGTTTTTCCTCCCTTTCCGTCATTCTGAGCTTGACTCAGAATCACGGTTTTCTAAGGAGTGGATCCCGGGTCGGAGCCCGGGATGACAGTATAGGAGCATTACGGGATGACATGAGTGGCGCACTACGGGATGACCCTGAATAGGAGCCCTGAATAAGAGCATATCAGGACAGGCTCATCAGGGCAGGCTCTCCCTTCCCGTCATGCCGGACCCCGATCCGGCATCTCCAGCCTTGTAAAGAGCAAAGAGTCGTCCTTGGTTGTCCCAGAACATGGACCCGTCCTTCGAAAAGAGCCTTCTATAATGGATCTTACCCACCATCCACAACTCGCAACGCACCACGTATGAGTCCGGTGCTGTGCGTTCAGGTTCTTCGTCGGTTAAGGACCAGTCTTATGAAGTGTTCATGTGATAATCAAAAAAAAGAAGCTAATTAAATCATATCGTTTCTAACTTACTGTAACTCATTGGTTTCGTACTTTTTGTTATATAAACCGGAATGATATAATGTTCGTAATTGAAAAGGCTAATTTATCCAATTGCGAAAATATAATTCACAATTTCGTTCTGATCAATAACATATGAATTAAGGAGATGATTCGTATGGTTAAAAAGGTAGTGATCTTGCTTGTCGTTTCGTTGATTTCGTCGGCGATGCCTCTTGCCGGCACTCTGTCCGGTTACCTTACGGAACGGATGGGCTGGACCTACATCGCGAGCGGAAGCGATGTCGAAATGAGTATGTATCCACCGGACGGAGTGAGGGCGCTTGAAGATGAGCGTATTTTCTATGGACAGATCAAGATCGGCGATTCGACCGTCAACATAGCGATCATGGACATCGAACCTCCTATCCTCTGGATCGACAGCGATTTTGACGGCTGTTTCCTCAACAACGTTTCGATATGCGGCCAATACGGAGGGACAATTATCAATGAAAGGCGCACCTACAAATTCAGTCATCAGTTAAGGGTCGAATATCTTTCCGACGGGAAATCATCTTACATGACACAGGATCTTGAAATTCACGCGATCCTTCCAAAAAAGGAAGGCGTCGAAGTCGACTACTTGCTCATGAGTAGAAGGGAAGGTTTGCTGGAAGTCGACGGAGAGCTGATCGGAATCGCCCTGTTTCCTACCGCGCCCGATGGCCTGGCCGATAAGATAGACGAAGTGTTCATCGGAATAGATCTAGACAGAGATGGAACTATAGACATGGTTCACAAAAACCACGAGCTTTTCGAAGCGACCAGCGTCATAAGAATCAACGATAAGAACTACAGAGTAAGCGAGATCAGCAGAGACGGCAGAAAAGTCACGTTCGAGCAGGTCGATGAAGATGCCCGGAACAAGCCTCTGTTGAAAAAAGGTTCTACCGCACCCCTGTTCGAAGCCAGAGACATATACGGAAAGAGCTTTTCCATGAGCGACTATCTAGGAAACCCCATAATCGTAGTCGTGACTTCGAAGAGACCGCTTGAAGTTTTCACCGGCGGAGTTCCATGCGCTACCGCTGATTGCGAAGATACCGACAGAGAAGAGAAGAGGCTGAGCAGCCTTTTGAATGAACTTGTCGCATGGAACGAGTATTCCACAAAACCGGAAGTTGAGCTATTATGGCTTTATTCCGGCGACGAAATCAGTTCTGCAGATTCTCTCGGCGAATACTCCTGGTTGCACTTGATAGCCGATAAATTGGCGGTGGAGCTTTACAGCACACCCCTGTCGAACGGAATGTTCCTGATCTCAAAGGATGGCAGAATAGCCTACCTGGATGATTATGTCGTCCAGACGGGCGACCGTTCGATTCCCGTATATACGGTGTTCAGAATTCCCACTTCCGGGATGACGGGGTCAAAGTGGTTCAGGGAGTTCGTATATAACGATTGATTTTTCCACGGGCTTGACAAAAGCGCATGAAAAGATAGCGGTGTTAAGTGTTTTAGATACGGCAAACGTAAAAGTATGGAGCATACTTTCAAATAGCCGTTCATAGTGTAGAAAAAGAGTGCTAAATCACTTTGCTCCCTTCAGGTTGGACAAATTCGGGCTTGGGTTTCCTGAAAATAGACTGTATCATTAATTTGCAAAGGATGTCCCCGCGTCCTGTTGCGTGTTGGTTCCAGGCCCATAATATTTGGAGCCAACCTCCCTCCTGAAGAATTTTCCACCCCGAGGGCCGCCGAAAGCGGCCCTTTTGTGTTGAATTGATGGAAATTACATGCTAGAATTATACCCGTCAAGGCGACGTAGCCAAGGGGTCAAAGGCGGAGGTCTGCAAAATCTCTACTCAAGGGTTCAAATCCCTTCGTCGCCTCCAGGAGAGGACGTGTTTGTCCTCTCTTTTTCTACCTCCCTGAGGAGTCTGTTGAGTATCTCGTCCCTGTTATCGACGGTCAATTCTACGCTCCTTATTCCCATGGATCTCTTGAGGTGGTCGATGAAAGAGTAGTTTCCCTTCCGAAGAACGCAGATGCAGTTTTTCGAACGTCTTATGGCCGCCACCACGGCCTGCTGGAATTCTGGAGACTCCTCTTCAAGATAGCCTATTTCGTCCATGATAAGGAAGCAACTCTCAGGTATCTCCATGGTACCGAGCTCTCTCGCCGCCTCTTTGAAGCCTTCTTCGATTATCCTCAACCTTCCTGAATTTCTCTCGCCGATCATGAAGGAGAGGCCGTTTAGAAAGTGGAGGAACAACCTCTGGCCTTCCGGCTCGAACCTTGTCTCGAAGCCCTTCACATTTACAAGGGGCTTTATTTTCTCTACTAGATAGGTCTTGCCCACGTTCCTTTCACCTGTAACGAAGTATTTCATCTCATTCCCCCAGTTCAATTACTATGGTCCGGTGGACCAGCTGACAATTGGAAAGAAACTAACAGTGTTTCAAAAATATGGCATCTGATGTAGAATACCAGAGAAAAGGTGGATAGACGTGCTTTTGGAAGAGAGTGCGCTTTTCTGGGTAATATTTACTTTCCTGGAGTGCATGGTGAAACATGAAAGCGAGTTATCACCTCACATTGAGAAAGTGTAATTGCTATCGACACGTTTTCAGTATAATTCGATTCTTCGTATTAGTCAATTTGCCGGGAGGCTTTCGCAACCGATCATATTTTTTTGAAGTTGAGAGAATTTGAAAGGAACCTGGCAAATCGGTTGGAGGTTTAAATGAAGGTTCTGCTTTATTCCGAAGGAAAAAAACTCTTCAGCAAGTCCGGCGTGGGAAGGGCCTTGAAGCATCAGATGATAGCGCTGGAGAAGGTTGGGGTCGCCTACACAACCGATGAAGAGGATAATTACGATCTGGCTCATATAAACACTATCGGTCCGGGCGGGGAGAAGGTGCTCAAAAAGTCCAGAAAGTCCGGTTTGCCTGTCATCTACCATACGCACACCACGTTCGAAGATTTCAGAAATTCCTTCATGTTCTCTAATTCTCTGGCCCCTCTTATAAAGAGAAGGATAAAGAGGCTCTACTCTTCCGCCGATTTTCTGATTTCACCCAGCGAGTACACCAGGGACCTGGTTAGGGGCTACGGTGTGAATCTTCCCATAAAAGTCATTTCTAACGGCGTAGACAACGAGAAGTTCACCAGAAACTCCTTCCTGGCAGAATCTTTCAGAAAGCAGTACGGCATAGGGGGACCGCTGGTTATCTCTGTGGGGTTGCCCTTCTCGAGGAAGGGAGTGGTAGATTTCTGCGATATAGCCGCGAACAAACCGGATATTAGGTTCTTCTGGTTCGGCGCAAAAATCACCTCTCTCCTTCCCGCAAAAATAAAGAAATTGCTCAACCATCCTCCAAAAAACGTGATCTTCCCGGGCTTCGTTCCGCAGGAGACTATCATGGGCGCTTACTCGGCCTGCGACGCCTTCTTCTTTCCGAGCTACGAGGAAAACGAAGGTATCGTCGTCCTCGAAGCATTATCGATGGAAGCACCTATATTGATAAGGGATATACCCGTTTACAGAGGCTGGATGAGGAGTGAAGAGAACTGTCTGAAGGGGAGGGACAACCGGGAGCTCTCATTCCTTCTGGACAGACTGGTAGCGGACAAAAAACTCGCGGGAAAACTCACTTCCACTGGAAAGGAGACGGCTCTGGAGAGAGATCTTTCGATAATCGGCCAGAAACTCAAAAACACTTACCTCGAGGTTCTGGAAAAAAGATGAAGAGATCCAAAAGAAACTTCCTGATCGCGCTGTCGCTCAGTGTGGTGATCATCGTCGTTATACTGGGCGCCACCGATTTCAGAAAGTCGATCTCCTATCTTTTAAACGCCAAACCCCTGTGGATAACCCTCATCTTCGGCCTCTCCATCGGTAGCTGGTTTTTCGAATCTCTGACGCTTAAGATCTTCGCGGTTATGAGATCGCTTTCCGTTCCGCTCACGTACCTCTTCAAAATAACCGTGATAGGAACCTTTTTCAACGGGATAACACCGTTCTCTTCGGGCGGACAGCCGGCACAGATAGTCATCATGCAGCGTAGAAACATATCCGTCGGCGAATCGACGGCCATGCTGGTTTCCAGGTTTCTAGTCTACCAGAGCGTGATCACGGTCCTCGGAGTTATAGCCATCTTCGGCGCCTATCCGGTGGTTTCGGGCAAAATCTCGAATCTGGCGGTTCTTTCTATCTTCGGGTTTTTGATAAACAGCGCCGTGCTCTTCTTTTTGGTTCTCTTTTCTCTCAGTCCCAGGTTCACGGCTAAGGCGATAAGCGTTATAGTGAAAATTCTGGGCTGGTTGAGAATAGTGAAAAACGTCGGTCTGGCGACAGAAAAATCGCTGAAGGAGCTGGGCTTTTTTCACTCTTCAATGTCGGAACTCATGAAAAGGCCTTTGGTATTGATTCTGGCCAGTTTGGCCACACTTGCCCAGTTGATCTGTATGATCTCCATCCCGTACTTCGTGGCCCTGTCGATGGGGATCGAGATGAACTACTTCGAGATCACGGCCGTTCAGTTGATCCTCTTCCTTGTTGTCTCGCTCATACCGACGCCCGGTGCCAGCGGCGTTTCCGAGGGCGGGTACCTGCTCTTCTTCCGGCCTTTCTTCGGTGAAAGCATAGGTGCCGCGCTTTTGGTGTGGCGGTTCTTCAGCTACTACGTGAACATAATATTTGGCGGGCTGGCCACGGCTCACGAGATAGGTTTCAAATCTAAACTTCGTTCCTGAGAACTCTCCCGTAGAGGTCGAGGGTCTTTTCGGTGTTGGCCTCGGCCGAGAAATCCAGGGAGATCTCTCGCGACCTTTCCGACATTCTCTTCCTCATGGAGTCGTCCCTGAGAACCTCTATGATAGCTTTGTAGAGATTGTCTTTCGAGGGGCACATGAAACCGTTATCGCCGTCGAAAACCATGTTGGCGATGCTGTCGTCCTTGTAGGCCACCACCGGAAGGCCCGAGGCCATAGCTTCCAGAGTGACCAGACCGAAGGTCTCCGTGTGAGAGGCGATGATGAAGAGGTCGCTGCTCTTGTAGGCCAGAGAGATCTCGGTGGGCCATTTGAGGAATCCCGTGAAATGCAGATTCCTTCCCACACCCAGCGCGACCGAAAGTTCTTTCAGCTGTGTTCTCAGCGGGCCGTCGCCCACGAGCAGAAGGTGGGAGTTGGGAATCTCCCCGTTGACACGGGCGAAGTTTTCGATAAGTTTGTCTATGCTCTTCTCGCCGCCCATTCTGCCGACGAAGATCATCACCGGATCCTCCTCGCCGATGTTGTACCGGTTTCTAAAATTTCTCCGCTCTTCTTCTGATATCTCTCTTTTGAAGGGTGTGAGATCCACTCCGTTTGGAATTACCTCTATATGCGAGGTGACACCGTACGTCTCAAGAAGTTTCTTGATTTTTATTGAAGGGGCTATCACCGCCCTGTTCCTGTCGCAGAAGCGTTTGTCCTGCTTTCTTATATATACCCTCAGAATGGGTTCCATGAAGGGGATGTAGTGAACGTACTCCTCCATCATGGTGTGGTAAGTCGTGACACCAGGCAGGCCGAGTTTCGAGGTGACTAGGTTGGCCAGATACCCGACTATTATCGAGGTGTGGGAGTGTATTAGATCGATCTTTAGGTTAGATATGATCTGAATCAATTCCCGGTAGTTCGTTGGAAGACCGATTCGATGCTGTTTTTCCCAGGGAAACCTCAGAGAGGGTACCCGAAACACATTTTCCTGACTCGTGGCCTTCGGGTGATCGACCGTGAAGATATAGACGTTGTGCCCCCTTTTCTGGAGGTTCTCTTCGAGCATCTTTATCATCGTTACCACACCGTTGACCTGCGGCGCGTAAGTGTCACTGAACATCGCTATATTCATAAAGTAGTCGCTTTTGAGACCCATGAACTCATTCGCGGGATGAAAAAGCGACATTACCTCCTTTCACATAATAGCGTAGTTTCCGAAACACTTAGGCTAGTCAACTACGGGTTAAGCCCGCTACTTCACTCGTGGGTAGTTGACCAGAAGTGCCTCCAGATCGCTTGACACCAGTTGCCTTGTGCTTTATAATCTTTACTGTCTTGGGAGATCGTCCAATTGGTAGGACAGCGGACTCTGGATCCGCCGATGGAGGTTCGAGTCCTCCTCTCCCAGCCAGGGGCCTTCAAGGCCCTATTTTTTTGCTTTCGCGATCGAGAAGAGCGTGATTTCTTTAACGCCTTTCTCTCTTAAGACTCTAGCACATTGCCCAACGGTTGCACCAGTAGTTACGACATCGTCGAAGAGTATTATTTTCCCGGTCGAAAGCTCCCTCTTGACACGGAACTTGCCCTTTACGTTGCCATGCCTGTCGGCCAGTTTGAGACGCGATTGTGGCGACCTCCTACCTGTCGCCACAAGAACATCTTCGATCTTCAAATCCAGGTCTCTGGAGAGTTTTTTCAATATGAGGTGGTTTGTGTCGAAACCTCTTCTTCTGAAGGCATCAACGGTTGTAGGAACTGGTACGACCGTATTTACGTCCTCTCCGAAAACCAGGAACATTTCAAGGAGCATTTTCGAGAAGAGGTCGGCCATTCTCGGTCTGTCGCCGAACTTGTAGGCGTGAATCATTTCTCTGAGCGGGGTGTCGTAACTCCAGTAAGAGTAGGCCCTGTCTATATGCGCGAGCTTAAAAGGGGCCATGATAGGTCCTCTGATCAGCTTTTCGCACTCGCCACAGAGAACGGCGCCCAATTCGATCTCGCAGTTGCAGACTTCGCATCTGTTCGGGAAAAAGTGCGAAATCACCCTCGAAATCTTCAAAGCCACCCTTCCTTTTTCAAACTTCTCAGCCGGGTAAAGATCTGGTTGCTCCTGGCGCTCTGGATCTCTATGCCCGGCGTCATTGATGCCAAAAGCTTCTTCGAGTAGGGTCGGTTGGGATCGACTAATCTCGCGTCGAGCACTATCACCACCCCGTGATCCCTTTTAGATCTTATTAGTCTTCCAATCCCCTGTCTGAAGGCGGTTATCATCTTCGGGTAGTAGTACTTGTTCATGCCCTCCGAAGGGTTGCGGGGCCCGTAATGCTTTATCCTCGCCTCTATCAGAGGTTCATCAGGTCTTTCGAACGGGAGTTTATAGACGATGAGCAACTTGAGTTGCTCGCCGGGGAGGTCGATCCCCTCCCAGAAGACCCTGGTGCCGAAGATGACCGATCTCTTCGAATTTATATGCTCGGCCAGCAGGATTGCCGGGCTGTCGTTTCTCTCCTGTATGTTGACTGTTATCCCTTCCAGGTTTTTCTCGATTCTCGCGGCCGTCGTCTTCATATCGTCATAAGAAGTGAACAGGACGAGAGATCCCCCGCCCACGATGCTCAAGGCGGTCTCGATAAACTGGGAGGCGCTTTCCAGATAAGAGAGCGAGTTTGGCCTATAATCGGGCATATCCGACGGCACGAAGAATTTCAACTGCTGGGTGTAGTCGAAGGATGTACCGAGCCTTATGGCAGGATAATCCTCTCTGGCGCCTATCACGCGCCTTGCGTAGTTGAATCCGTCGCTACCCTTGCTGTAAACCCACAAGGTCGCCGAGATGAAGATCTTGACTTTCACATTTGGAAAAACGCTGGACATGATCCTGTCGTTTTGAACGGGCGAGGAGGTTATCTTCAATCCGTTTCCGTTCAATCTCTCCTGTTTGTGTATATAGACGACTTTCGAGCTCTCCATCGCCGTTATGCCGGCGATCTGTCTGGCCCACTCGCGCAGCTCGGCATGCAACGCCTTCAGGATTATGGAGAGCTCTTCCCCCTTTCCCTCGCTCTGTTCCCGAACATCCTCGAGCATCTGTATCGTCTGACCGGAAACAGCGATGTGTATCTGGAGTCTGTCGGCCATCTTAAAGAGAATTTCCACCAGTTCCGGAAGTGTCTCTTTCGTGAAAGCCCTCTTCTCTCCACTCGAAAGTGTTCTACCGCGTTCGACCAGTTCCCGCATTATGCCTTCCAGCTCTTCGGTCGCCGTGTTCATTTTTGCCCAGAGTTTTCTGAGAAACTCCTCGTCGAAGTGTCGCTTTAGAAAACCGAAACAGCTTCTCACGGATTTGATGACCTTCTTGAGCGAAGAGACTACCTCGGCAGGATCAAGTGTGAAACTCATAGCCTGGGTCAGCGAGTTCTCCACCTCGTGAGCCTCGTCCACGACTAGGTATCTGAAGGACGGCAGGAGGGTACCGAGTGATTCGAAATCCTCTTCCTCCCCGTCCATGATCCTGAGGTTCGCCTCGCTGAAGAGTAGAGAGTGGTTGGTGACGACTATATCGGCGTTCCTGGCGTTATCGCGGGCTACATAATAAGGGCAGGCATCGTACAGCGGGCATAATCTTCTTGTACAATCGAATCTGTTTCCTGCCAGAGTCATCCTTGTGTCGTCTTCGAGCGCTAGCGAGTCGAGATCTCCGTCAGGAGTGAGAATGGACCAGAGAATAACGCCAAAGATCTCCCAGGCGGTGTCGCGCGCTAACATGCCGTTCGAAACGATTCGGAGGTTCTCGTAAAGTTTGCGCAGGCAGAGGTATCTTTCCCTTCCCTTGAGGGAGACCGATCTGAGGTCTTTGAGGTTCGGTAGTTGTTTTATTACCGGAAGATCTTTCTTTACTAGCTGATCTTGCAAGACCCTGGTCCTTGTCGCGACGACGGCCTGATTTGTGGTGGATACGCAAGCATAAGCGATCGGGGCCAGGTAGGCCATGCTCTTGCCGGTGCCGGTTCCGGCCTCGATCATGATACCGTTTTCATTCACTATCGATTCGGCTATCTCGAGACTCGCCATGAATTGCTCCTGCCGGTATTCGTATTCGGGCAGGAGATCCTGCAGGAGACCGCCTTCGCTGAAGACCAGACGGATGGCCTTCTGGATATCTATCCTCTGGGTCTTCATCTCCCTCCGTTCGACCAGTTCCAGAGAGGATGAGATGGAATCCTCCCAGGGCTTGACCACCTTGCTCATCTTCAAAAACTTCTGGAGGAAGTTCCTCAGCCCTTCTCTGCCGGGGAGTCTTACGAGGATTGAGGTCAGACCTTTGGGGAGTTTTTTGAGTATCTCCGAGTACTCTCTTATACGGTCTTGAATGTCCTCTGCGGTCGCCGCGGCGAGGAAGTTCTTCAGGAACCTCTCATCTACCGAATACTCTGTGAGCTTTTCAGCATCGGCCAAATCGGGAATAAAGAGGCAGCCGTTTCCCAGACCCTTCATGTATCCGTCGAGTTCTTCGATATCGAGCGAGACGAAGGGCTTTTCCTGGTCCATGTGTCTCAGCGATACCCTTTTTCTAGAATCTCTCCTGAAAACCTTTCCTAGCAGGATATCCTCCAAAATGCACCTCTCCGAAAACCGAAAAGAAAAACCGGGCCTAAACCCGGTTCGGTGGTGCCGAGGGCGGGACTTGAACCCGCATAGGCTAAACGCCCACATGGACCTCAACCATGCGTGTCTGCCAATTCCACCACCTCGGCAACTTCACGAGAAAAATTATAACTTGACCGGATTCCTTTGTCAAGAAGCCACAACGCGGATGAAGCTCATACGAGCATTTCGAAACCTATCTTGAGAAGTTCTTCTCTGATTATGTAACGATCGATTATCGCATTCTCGTATTCGATCTCGAGAACACCACTGCTCGCATCTACCTGGACGTGTACGACGCCATCCATCGAGCGGAGTTTATTCGCTATCTTGTCGGCTTCATCCTCTTTAACGAGGTTTTTGACCTGAAAGAGCCTGACAACTCTCGGCAAAGTTCATCCCCCCAAAACCATACCTTTTCCGAGCAATCTTCCACTCAAAGCATCCATGGGACGCATCTTTTTCTTTCCGGAAAACTGCACTAACGATATGATAACACTTCCCGATCCGCAGCTTACAACTATTCCAGAGTCATCTATCTCGACGATCTCTCCATCGACTCCGGCAGTTTCTTCCGCTCCTGGCCGCGCGCCGAACAGTTTGATGATTTCTCCCCCCAGAGATGTCCTGACTCCCGGGGCGGGGTCGAAGGCTCTGATTTTGTTAAAGACACGCGTGGCGCTGGAGAAATCTTTCAACAGAAGATCTTCGGGAAGTATCTTCGGTGCGAAGGAGGCCTCTTCGTCATTCTGTGGTATCAGGAAAGGTCTATGGTTATCTAGAGAGCCGGCGAAGTCCAGAAGCATTTTTATCCCGAGAGTCTTGAGCTTTTCAAAGAGCGTACCAAAATTGTCGGATATCTCTATATCTATCGACTCGGCCATGGCGATCGGACCGCTGTCCATGCCCTCATCTATTTTGAAAATCGTGATCCCGGTCTTGGTCTCGCCGTTTTCCAGCGTCCGCTGAATCGGGGCGGCACCCCTGTATTTGGGAAGCAGCGACGCGTGAACGTTATAACATCCAAGTGAGGGAAGCTCGATCACTCTTTTTTTCAAGAGCTTTCCGTAGGCTACCGTTATTATAACGTCGGGCGAGAGCTTACACAGAGTATCGAACCCGTCTCCGGTGTTGACTGAATCGGGCTGAAAGACCGGAATACCGTATTTAAGTGATACCAGTTTAACCGGGGTGGGCATCAACTTTCGGCCGCGGCCTTTGGGTCTGTCGGGCTGCGAAAAGACCCCCACTACGTTGTAATTGCTTTGCAACAATACTTCCAGGTGGGAGGCCGCGAAATCCGGTGTCCCCATGAAGACTATTCTCATGCGGTCTAGACTTTCTCCCTCATTATCTGATTCAGTTTGGATTTTAAAAGTGCCCTTTTAGCGGCCGAGAGATGATCTACGAAGAGAACTCCGTCGAGATGATCGGCCTCGTGCTGAACTATACGCGCGGCGTACTCGGAAAGCTCTTCCTCGTGGAAGTTGCCCTCTACGTCCTGATAGCGGAGTCTGACTCTCGAGGGTCTGAATAGATCGGCGTAGATACCGGGAATGCTCAGGCAGCCTTCCTCCATCTTTACTGTCTCTTCGCTCTTCCAGAGAAACTCGGGATTGATCACCACCCTGATTCCTTCGCCCGCATCGTAGACGAAGATCCTTTTAGAAATGCCGACCTGCGGAGCAGCCAAACCTACGCCGTCTTCGACGTACATCGTTTTGCTCAGCTCCTCGACGAACTCCCTCAACTTTTCATCGAAGACCTCGATTTTTTTGGCAACGAGGCGTAATAAAGGGTTCCCAATGTAAATCACTTTCATATCTTTTCCCATCCCTTTGACTGTTCCTTCAACTCTTCGAAGTAATCTTTATCGGTCATTATGGCATGGAGGGGCGTGATCGAAACGTAGTTCTCTTTTACCGCGCAGAAATCGCTGTCCAGAGAGCATTCATCCTCGACCACTTCTCCGAATATCCAGTAGTAATTGTTGCCGTAAGGATCTTTCCGCTTCTCGAAGTAGTCTTTGTACCTCCTACGACTCTGTCGGGTTATTCTCCACCCCTTCAGGTCTTCCCTCTCTACCGACGGAACGTTTATGTTCAGGGCGGTGAATGGGGGCATCTTTTTTACGTCGAACGTCTCGAGAAATTCGAGCATAAAATCGGCGGCCGTGGAATAGATGGGGTTGCTCCAATCGCTGCTCGATACGGCGATCGAAGGCGTGTCCATAACGGCTCCCTCCAAAGCGCCCGATACCGTTCCCGAATAAAGAACGTCTATACCCATATTCTGTCCCTTGTTTATTCCGCTGATAACCAGATCGCGCTTGATTTCCGAAATCGCCAGGAGACCGAGCTTTACACAGTCGGCCGGGGTCCCGTTGATCGCGTAGCCTATCATTCTGTTGCCGACTTTCACTTCCTTGGCCCAGAGCGGTGTCCTTATGGTTATGGCGTGTCCGGTGGCGCTTCTCTCAACGTCGGGAGCTACAACCAGAACGTTGTGCCTTTCCGAAAGTCTATCGGCCAGTTCGATTATCCCCGGAGACATTATTCCATCGTCGTTGGTAATCAATATATTCAATATACTGCCTCCTCTCACGTCTTCATACTGTTCTTGTAGTATTATTTTACAATATCGAACAGGACTTTTCTGGTAAGGTCGGGGTCCAGTTTTATGTATGGAGAGGAAATTGAAGATAGCGCAGTTGTTTGAGAGACACCCCGAACTCGAAGAGATCTACGGGCTGGTTCGGATCGCTTTCGAAGCCTCTCGCGATCCGGCCCACGACCTTTATCACGTCGTCAGGGTCACAGAAAACGCAGTCGAGATAGCGCTGGGAGAAGATGAATCGGTGGAGATCGCCGCCCTTGCAGCCCTCCTTCACGATATAAAGAGGCCGTCCGAGGATATAGATGGTCTCGATCATGCCACCGAGGGAGGCAAGTATGCGTTTAAAGTGCTTCTGAGCATGGGATACGCTTACGACATAGCCTCGGAAGTAGCTCTATCTATAAGAGACCACCGTTTTTCATCCGGGAGGGAGCCCGGAAGCGCTACCGGAAAGATTCTCCAGGACGCGGACAGACTCGACGCCATCGGGGCGATCGCGATCGCGCGTGTCTTCTCCTATTCGGGAAAGGTAGGCAGGCCGCTCCATTCACCAGACCTGTCGCCGCGCGACCGTTATGAAGGGTTCTCCACGAGCGCAATAAACCATTTCCACGAGAAAATCCTCAGGATAACCCCCGAAAGTTTCTGGACAGGCACGGGCAGGGAACTGGCTCGGGAAAGGTACGAATTCACCGTCGCCTTCGTGGAGAGGTTTCTCAAGGAATGGTGAACTTTCAGTACCTGACTTCGAAGTCGGTGAAATGCTGCTCGGGGAGTTCTTCGATCAGGCATTTCGAAATATTCGCCCGTATGGGACCGCGATCGACCCTCTGAATGAACTCGTCGATGGAAGCGTCTTCGCCGGTGCCCACTATTTCGACGCTACCGTCGTACTCGTTCCTGACATATCCGGTTATTCCCAGTATTCTTGCAGTGTGCAGGGTGTAGTATCTGAAGCCCACACCCTGGACCCTGCCGTAAACTCTTATCCTGACGGTTCTCATAAACCCAGCTCTTCGCCGACGAGCATCACCGTGTATCTCCCCTTGCGCCGGCTGGAATCGCTTACGGTCACGTAAGTTCCGCAGATCCTTTCGTCGCTCGTACAGTCCATGCAGAAGCCTGTGGCCGTGCAAGGGGTGTGGAGATTCAATCTTTTCGCGTTCATAGGCGCTATGAATTTTATCCTTTCGATAGCCGAATCAATGTCGCCGACGACTTTGTTCATGCCGACAACGAGAATGACCCTTTTCGGGCCGAATAATACGGCCGCCACACGGTTGCAATTGCCGTCCAGCAGGAGTATCTGTCCGTCGAGCGTGATGGCGTTCGCGCTACATAGATAGAAATCCGCCCATAAGGCCTTTCGCAAGATCTCCTCTCGCTCTCCGCTGTCCGACACCGCTTCGCGGTCCAGATAGTTGTAACTACCCGATTTTAGAAGATCCCTCGCACCCGTCTCTTGAAGGGTGAGCGATCCGCCGGAGGCAACAGTCGAACCCGCGGGAATCAGCTCCACGAGCCTGGGAACGACCTGTTCTCTCGAGGGAAGATAGACGGCCTCTATAGATCTTTTTGCGAAGTTTTCTATCAACTTCCCGGCCAGTTTTTCATATTTCCAGTTCAGAAGACTGTTACGCATATTTCACCCCTTTCAGGAATAACCCGGTTAGAAGGTTATGACTGTTGCGCCCCTGTCGATGTAAGGGGCCAACGGGACATGGTTGCTCATATCGCCGTTCAGCGGTAATCCTTCACTTTCCGCGATTTCCAGAGCGCCCATCATCTTCGAGCAGCCATAGCATACGGCCTTGATGAGCCCTTTGCTTTTCGCCTTGTTGTAGAGAGGAAAGAGAGGGTCGCTCTCCAGAGTTATCTCTTTAAGCAGAGATGGTGACTGCCCTTCGAGGACCACTGAAACGTCGAAACCTTTTGCGTGCATATCCAGCGCGTTCAGAAGGGCGTGGAGAAAACAGGGCTTTTTCCCTTCGAATGCAAGTATCAGGACTTCTTTAGCCATTCATACACCTCCTAACAGTTTGCTCAGTTTCATAGCGTGAGAAAGATCGCCCGATATCTTTATCCTGCCGCTCATGAAAGCCGAAAGCGGACTGATAGAACCTTCTAATACATCTCTGAAAGTTTCGATGTCGGTTTCTACAAGGCAATCGGATTTTTCACCGTTCGGGAGTATCTCCGCCCTGCCCGAGGCTATGACGACCGCGAACTCCTCCGGATCTCCGCCATTGATACGGAAGGAAAAACATCCCTCGATACCTTCCAGAGTTTCGGGATTCAAATTCCCGATTTTTTCTAACGCATCTTTTAGAGTCATAAACTCCTCCTCGTTTTTGCTGTCAGAAAAAGTCTATCATCTTGTCGTAGAATTGAGAGTGATATCTGTCGAGATTGGGGGATAAATATGAGGAGAAGCTTTTACCGTTACGCTGATTCTGTTTTGAGAGTCGCCGTTGAAAAGGATGAAGCGGTTATATACCAGACCGGTGCAGTTATAACCTCTCCTTTAGAGGAGCTTGAGAGCGGCAGGGCTAACGGTTTTATATCCGGGATAGATTTCAGTGCGACCGGTCGGCCGGGCTCGATCTCCATTGAGGAGTCCGCAGAGGGTTTCGTAATCGTGATGAAGCTACGGGAAGATCAGGGAGTCTTCGGGCTCGGTCAGGAGATCGGTCCCCTCAACAAAAGGGGAAGGATATACGAGATGTACAACACTGACGACCCCGACCATTCACCTTCTAAGACGCGCCTTTACTCGACCCTACCGGTCTTCTATCTCATATCTCCGGAAGGGTGCACGGGTTTCTTTCTCGATCACGCCGGTTACTCGAAATTCGATGTTGCCTTCGAAAAGAGAGACACGCTACTCATAAACGTGGAAGGGAAGGCCTTCGATCTTTACGGAATGTCCGGGACGCCCGGGGAGATTATAAAGAAAATCTTCGGGCTGACCGGAAAGCCGTTGTTCTTACCCGTATGGTCGCTCGGCTTCCAGCAATCGAGATGGTCCTACCCCGACGAGGAGAGCGTGATGTACGTCGCCTCTAAGATGCGCGAAAAGGAGATCCCCTGCGATGTGATCTATCTCGATATAGACTACATGGACGATTACAAGGTTTTCACCTGGAACGGTGAACGCTTTCCCGATCCCCGTTCCATGGTTAAGAGACTCAAAGAGATGGGCTTCAAGGTCGTAACGATAGTAGATCCGGGTGTCAAGGCCGCAGAAGGGTACAGAGTCTTCGAAGAAGGCAAGAGAGAAAACGTGTTCTGCAAAAAAGAAGACGGCCGGGACTTCAGGCCGGCGGTGTGGCCTGGCGAAGCGAGGCTTCCGGACTTTCTGAATTCGAAGGCGAGAAGATGGTGGGGAGATCTGTACAGGGAGTTCGTGGAGCTTGGCATCTCCGGTTTCTGGAACGATATGAACGAGCCTTCGATCTTTTACACGGCCGAGTCTCTCGCCAATCTCTCGGAGATGATGAAGGGTCTCAAAAACGACGGCGGTATCGAGACGGATTTTCTCTTCGGAAAGGTGCTCTCTTTGAAAAAGTACTACGATCACGGTCGGGATTTTTACCAGGTTGACGATGCCGGCGTCAGACATCTCCATAGAAACGTCAGAAATGTTTACGGTTTCAACATGGCCAGAGCGGTTTTCGAAGGTCTGAAGAGGATCAGACCGGAACAGAGGGTCTTCAGCATAACGCGCTCCTCCTACACAGGGATTCAGCGTTACGCGATCCTGTGGACCGGAGACAACGAGAGTCAGTGGGAACAACTTTTGAGCGAAATAAAGATGGTTCAGTCGATATCTCTCGCCGGGGTTAGCTTCACCGGCTGTGATGTCGGAGGCTTCGGAGGAAATTGCCACGGCGAACTGCTGGCCAGATGGACACAGTTTGGCGCTTTCCTGCCTTTCTTCAGAAACCACAGTGCCATGGGCACCAGACCGCAGGAGCCATGGGCCTTCGACGATGAGATCGAAAGGATAGTCAAAAAGACCGTGGAGCTCAGATATTCACTCCTCCCCTATATCTACTCCGTTCTCAGGGATTCGAGCGAGGGAAATTCTCTGATGATCAGGCCTCTGGTCATGATCTGGCCGGAAGATAGAGACACATACCAGGCCGACGATCAGTACATGTTCGGTCCTTCGCTAATGGTCGCTCCCGTATATACCCTAAACGCACGAGGACGACACGTTTACCTCCCCGGCTGCGACTGGCTGGACCTCAACAGTGGAGAGATCGTCCGGAAGGGTCATCATTGGGCCGAGGCTCCACTGGACACGGTCCCTCTCTATTTGAAGGAAGACTCCCTCATAGTCTCCACAGAACCTTCTCAGTATCTGGAAAGCGCTGTTTGGAGCCTAATCGAGGTAAAAGGTTTCGTCAGGAACCGGACCGTCTTCGATCTGTACGAGGACGATGGCACGAGCGAGGCTTACACCCGTGGCAAGTATTCGCTGAAGAGGATCACGGTGGAAAAGCTTGACGACGGGATCCTCGTGGATATCTCCCCACAGGAGGGCGAGCTGAAACTCCCGGCGAGGAAAGTATCTATCGAGATAACAGATGGAGACAAGAACTACAGGACAACTCTGACCGATTCTAGCGGGGGCGTGAGGATATCAATAAAGTAGCTCGAAATCGAAGTAAGGCAGCAATCTGTCACCTTCCAGCATCAGGCCGGCCTTCACCTCGAACGGGTATGCCGCATAGAGAAAAACGGTTTCTATCTTATAAAGGACAAGACGCCACGACAGTTTCGAACCCAGGAGAATATCTATCCTGCCACCGAGTCCCTCTTTCGAGAGGTGTACGAGGTTGAAGAAGTTGAGGTTTCTCCTGGAGAATATGTAGTCTGAGCTCATGGAGAGACCGACAACGATGCCGGAATCGTTTTCGAAGCCCCAGAGCTTCACCGGAATCACGGAAGAGTTTTTGCCCAACGTGACTCTGGAGAATATCTGCGAGCTCAATTCGAAATTGCTTCTCGTCCATTCCAGATTTACGTTTATGCTTGCATCGGCTACGTTAACCGAGGTTGTCTGAGTGTCTCTCAAGGTGAAGGAGGTCTTTAAATGGGCCTGACCTCCGTAAAGGGGCGAGGCATCCTCTAGCATGACGTTCAAAGAACCGTAGAGCTTCAGCGGGTATTCCAGCCCAACCTTCCAGCCGAAAGAGAGCTTCGGGGTGAGAGGGTACTGCCTGTATATATCCAGATACGCCTCGGGTTTCAACCCGGTCAGCTTCGCCTTTCCCACGAAATCGACGGCCAAATAGTTGCTGCTCGACAGCTGAAGGTGCAGTCCCGGTTCCAGTGTCTGGAAGTTCAAGGAACCACCGGCGATCAAATGGTTGTTGAAGGTCGGGTCGGAGAAGAGCAGAGATACACCTTCAAAGGGAATTACCGAGATGAAACGCCAGCTGTTGAAACCGTCGTACCGTTTCCCTGCCTCGATGGACCGTATTTCTTCTATTTCCAGAGTGCCTCGAGGGGCCAATCTCGCCTCCGACAAAGTCACATCGCTTTTCAAGAGTTTCAAGCCATTAAGCTGACCGGCCGCGATCACGGTGTTTCTTACTCTCACGGGATCTCTGACGTACCTGGAAAAACTGGCCTGGCCTTCCATGGTTCCACCAGATCTGAAGAGGAAAACATCGCTGGCGAGTTCCCTCTGAACAGAGATTAGAAAACCGTCGGAGAAACAGCTTCCTATCTCAAAATCACTCTCGAATTCGTAAAAACTCAGTTCATTCTCTCTGAAAAGATAGAGAGCCAGGTACTTTCTCCCCTCGAAATTTACCCTGAAAGCTATCTGTGTTCCGTCTGCGGTTGCCCTCACCGTACTTATCTGAACACGACTATCCGGCGCAACGAAGATATCCGAGGTTCTGTCGTTTCTCAGCGACAGTGTCTGTACCTTCAGGACCCCCTTCTCGTTTTTCAATACGGCCAGACGTTCTTTGCCGAGAAATTCGAGACTAAGTATGCCCGAATGTTTTGTCCTGGTCAGCTTGCCGTCTTTGAAAATGTACAGTCTGGCCTCCGATCCGTTTTGCTTTTCGAGCAGGACGATGGCGACTTCATTTTCGAAGACGGAGTAGTCCAGTATCTCCATGGTGGTACTCAGAAGCTCCACACCGTTGCCATTGAGGGAGAAGTAGCCCCTGTCCTTGTCGTGGACGGCGTAATACAGTTTACCGCCGCAGGATTTGGGAGAGTACTCTTGAAGCGTCTGTGAGTTCTCCGTAGGGCTGTTGTAAAGAGATACAGGTCCGTCCAGATCTAACGTCTCCCTTCCATGGGCTATAAAATCCTCTTTCAGTTGTGGGTAGCTCCTGCCGAAAACGATCGAAAAAGCCGGTTCGATCCCGGCCAGACCGAGAATCCCCGATTTCAGATTGGAAAACTCCCGGAGCTTTTCCTCGCCGTATCGATCGGCAAGATACATAAGAAAGGCGAATCCGAAGTTGTAGTAGGCCTCCCCACCGACCGGGCCGTATCCGGCGACGATGGTCTCCTCGGAAAAGGGGGTCTCAAGCACTAACTGATCTTTGAGGAAAGAGACTCTCCGGTAGTCGTAACTGTCGGCCCGCAGGAGATGGCTGCCGAACTGGGCGAAGCCTTCGGAAAGCCACATCGGCTGTAGCGCACCGGGAAGATAGACTCCGGATAAGTATTTTCTGATCAGGGAGCCGAAAGTTCCGTTCGAACTCAACTGAAAGATATGGCTCAATTCGTGGCTGATAACCGTTCTTAGCCAGTATTCGTCCTCTCTGTGAACATAGTTCAGACCGATCGTGATGGAATTGACCGAATCGATGAGGGGATTGGCCAGACCGTTGGGATCGTCATCGTAACCCCACAGAACGATGGCAATCTTCCTAGAAAGATAGTTTCCGAAGAACCGGCTGAGTAGAGTGTAACTCTCCTCGGCTATCTCTTCGACCAATGGAACGCTCTCTTCTATCTCGGGATGGTAGATGTAAATGAAATGTTCTGACTCGTGTTGGTACCAGTCAAAATCCCTGAAGGTATATCCGAAAGAAATCACGGTAAAAAGCAAGAAAACGGACAGGAAAAACTTTCCGGACAATTGTAAAGCACCACCCTCTGGAATATATGAATCTGTACTACTATTATAGACTATGATGTCTATCTGAAGTGCCTGAAAGGTTATTCGCACAATAAAATCCCTTGAGGTGTTCCAATGACGGAAAATTCTGGAAGTAAAAATGCTGCTTACTTCGCGGGTATCGGTTCTTCGGTGATATTTGGTCTCTCCTTTCTTTTCACCAAGAGCGCGCTCGATTATACCAATCCCGTGTATTTTCTCTCCTACAGGTTCTTCGTAGCCTTCATCACGATCAGCTTTCTGAGAGTGTTTGGAGCGATACGCGTAAGACCCTACCGGAAGGTTTTCAAAGAGCTTTTCTTCCTGGGACTGGTCCAGCCAGTCATGTATTTCATTCTCGAAAACGCCGGCGTCTCTCTGTCAACCTCATCGGAAGCCGGGATACTTCTATCGACTATCCCGATCTTCGTGATGATACTTGCCAGGATATTCCTCAAAGAGAAGATCGCGCTTCCGAGAGTCCTCTCGATACTCACCGCTCTGGCCGGAATACTTCTGATAACAGCCGGGAAGGGTCTTTCGTCGGGCGGAACGATCCTGGGACCAGTGCTTCTTCTGGGGAGCACCCTTACTGCGGCCATGTACAACATCCTATCCAGAAAGGCTTCCTCAAAGTTCACCCCCTGGGAGATAACCTATCACATGATGACTACGGGTTTTTCGACCTTCTTCACCATGGCGTTTGTCCTTTCCATTATCAGAGGAGAGCCGTTAGAGTATCTATCTCAATTCTTCGTGCCGTCGGTTTTCAACGCGGCCCTATATCTTGGGACACTCTCATCGGTTGGAGCCTTTTTCCTGATAAACCTCATGCTTTCAAGGCTGGAGGCGTCAAGGGCTACGGTTTTTGCATATCTATCCACAGTGGTATCTCTACTTGCCGGTATAATTGTGAGGGGCGAGAGGTTTCTAACGGTACAGATTTTTGGAGTGGTCCTGATACTGTTCGGTGTATGGGGAGCCAACGCCCTAAGCAGGAAGAGATTGGAGGGGATGAAATGAAGGCAAAGATTTCTCTGATTTTCTTTATGATACTTGTAGCCGGGTTTCTCTACGCCGTGCAGTTCTTCGTGAATCACGATTCTACCCCTTTACTGAACGTGGTGGAAACGGGAGAGGTAAGGTCGATGGAGCCGCTGGAGAACAACTGGTGGTGGGTGGAAATCCAGCTACAACCGGGAGTTTACCATTACTTCTTCGAGTCTGGCGGGCAGAGGTTCACCGACCCGGGCAACTCCCGCACTGCTATGGTCGACGGGCAGGAAGTATCCATAGTTACGGTCGGGGACGATTCCATCAGGCATATCATAAGCGACAGGGACTACTTCAACCCTGTAAACGAAGGTGAGATTTATCTGGCCGTTTCAACTCCATCGGATGGAGACTACAGCGTAGTGGCCGTCTCTGGAGGGGAGAGATTCGAGCTGATATACTCCAGAGACTTCGGGAATATCAGATTCTACCGGTCCCGGCCGCTCGCTCTCGAAGAGGTGAGTTATTACTTCGAAATCCACCGGGGTGAGGAAACCCTCTTTCTCGACGCGACCGGCCTGAAAAACTATCTGGAAAGACCTTTCGAATTTTCGCTCCAAGCGCTCCCGGTTAGTTTCTTCGACACGCCCGAATGGTCGAAGGGCGCGCTTTATTATCAGATCTTCCCCGAGAGGTTCGCCAATGGAAACCCCGGCAACGATCCCGAAAACGTTCAGCAATGGTACATAGATACGAAGACGGCCAATCTCGGCGGAGATGGTTTCTTCGGTGGCGACCTTCAGGGGATAATCGATCGCTTCGACCATCTTCTCGGGCTGGGTGTCGAGGCCATATATCTCAACCCCATCTTCGAGAGCCCTTCCAGTCACAAATACGATACGCAGGATTATATGCGAATAGACGACAACTTCGGGGACGACGAAACCTTCGAGGAACTCTCGTCGCTGGCCCACGATCACGGGATCAGGCTGATACTCGACGGAGTCTTCAACCATACCGGCTACGATTTCTTCGCCTTCAAAGATCTCAGGGAAAGCGGCGAGAGCTCTCCCTACAAAGACTGGTACTTCGTAAAAAGCTTTCCCATAAGGAAGGTAAGGGATAGAGCGCTGTCGTACGTGGGATGGAACGGCTACGCCTACATGCCGAAAGTCAACTCTCTCAACCCTCAGTGGCAGGACTACATAAAAAGACTCGTCGAGAAGTACGACATCGACGGAGTAGGCGGCTGGCGGCTGGATGTCGCGACCGAAGTGGCTCCGGAATTCTGGAGCGATTTCTTCAGGCCTTTGGTCAAGAGCCTCGACGAAGAGATGATACTTGTCGCCGAATTCTGGGGAGACGCGAAGTCTCTCCTTCGGGGGAAGAGCTTCGACTCGGCCATGAATTATCCCTTCAAGGATGCCGTCGTGGAGTACGTATTCAGGGCTGGCAACTCGGCCGGCAGGTTCGTGGCCATGACCAATTTCTATCTGAACGCTTACCCGCCGCAGACGCTCCACTCCCTCTGGAATATACTCGACAGTCACGATACGGAAAGGATAATGACGCTGGCCTTCAACCAGAGAGATCTCATGAAGATCGCCGTGGCCATTCAGATGACTTTCATCGGGAGCCCGGTGATATATTACGGCGACGAGGTAGGCATGAAGGGCGGAAAGGACCCCGAGAACAGGGCTCCCATGATCTGGGACGACCAAAGGTGGGACATGGAGGTATTCGATTTTTACAGAAAACTTATAGAGATCAGGAAGACTCATACGGCTCTGAAAACCGGCGATTACTCGGTGCTGGCAAGCGAGGGGCCGGTGCTCGGTTACATCAGATCCCTCGGGGAGGATAGGGTGATCGTCCTGACCAACCCTTCGAGGGAACGGGCGACTTTCACCGTGTCCCTCGAGGGAAGATATGTAGAAAACCTCACCGGCCGGGAGTTCGATTTCAAGCCCGGAGCTTTCGAGATACCCCCCACAACTGTCTGGATACTTACGCCGGCCGGCGAACGATGATCGGAAGCACCTTTATTCAAACCAGGTAGAGAAGGCTCGGACTCTCTCACTCTTTTTCCGTGTAGTAGTTGAACTGTCTGCCGTCCTCCCTGATCTCGACGATTTTCTCGAGTTCTCGGGCCCTGGTCTCGACCTTCTCCAGCCAGATCTTTCTGGGGAGAAGATCGGCCTCGGTTACTGAAGGGGTTACGCCGGACCAGTCCCTGTAATAATCCTTGATCTTTATTCCGTGTCTGGGTGTATCGGTAAGGTTGACGAAGGCCGTTACGTTGTACTTTCTTGCGGCCTTAGTGCAGGCCGCAAAGACTCCGTTCATACCGTCGAGAAAGACCCTGGGCTTGCCCCCGGTAAGCTCGAGCGCTTCCTTCAACAAAGAAATTCCCTCCCGGCTCACCAGGGACATATCGTCGCTGGTTAGAATCATGCCGTCAAGTAGGCCGACCGAAAGCGCGAAGGTCCTTTTCTCGTCGGTGGTCAGTTCGCAATCGCGGAGTATTATGGTGTCGGGATCGTTCAGCCAGAGCCTTCTGTGCATGAAGGAACGTGTGAAGGCGTTCCTGATCGAGAGTTTCGCGCTCGGGATACCAATATCCATCACATCGGCCCTCCAGGATGGCGCGGTATCGGCTCCGATACGCATACCATCGACGAATCCGACCGAAGGCAGCAGGGGCGCACCGCAACCGAGTATAAAACAGTCGCTTCCGAGCGCCTCTCTTATTATCTTCAGGCCCGTTCTATAAGCCTGCACAGGTGTGCGTGAAGGGTCAAGCCTTTCGCCCGGGATTGCCCCGGCGAACAGGAAATCGATCTTTATATAATCGAACCCGGCCTCCCTCAAGCGTCTCATGGTCTTATAAAGATGTTCGGCGGCTTCGGGGTGGGTGACATCCAACGCGTAGATATTCTTCTGCCAGTTTCTGTAAGCCAGCTTAGGCTTTCCGTCCAGTCCATGGACCAGCCAATCTTTATGGTTGGAAAAGATTTCCGAAGTCTCCGAAACGCTGAAGGGCGCCAGCCAGAGGCCGGCGGTGAAACCGCCCTCCTTTATCATGGAGGCGATCTCGTCGAGCGAGGGGAATTTTTCGTTAGTTTCGAGCCAGTCTCCGATATCTTTCTGGTAGCCGTCGTCCAGTTGAACCAGGCAATAAGGTATAGCCTCTCTTTCTCTTATCTCTTTGAGGAGAGCGACATTTTTCTCGAGTTCTTTGAAGTCTATCTCCGTGAAGTAATTGTACCAGCTGCACCATCCGATACCGTTGAATTCCTTGAAGCTCACACCGTTGTATTCTTTTATCCTCTCCGCGTAGGCCTCCAGCATTTCCCAGAGGTATCTACCGTGAAGAATCAGCAGCTCCTCTATCTCTATTTCTTCACCTGCCCCGATCGCCTTGTTGAACAGTTCTATCCAGACATCTATATAGTATTCTTTGTCGTTCCAGGTGAAATAGGGATGAGTGATCGAGCAGGACAGGAAGCCGGCGACCAGCTCGTCGGTTGCGACGAAATAATCGCTGGGTCTCACATCGTTTCTTAGAAGCCCCGGTATGGGCGTCGCCGAAAAGAGGCTACTGCCGGTAGAGTCAGCGAACTGGACAAAGGGTTTCACCACCGGTTGTTCCCAGTACGCCTTGAAGGGGAACCACGACTGCCAGTTGTTGTAATATATCGGTTCGTTGACTTCTTCAATTGTCAGAAGCTTCATCGCACCGATCTTCACGCTCGAAGTTCCGGTATTTCTCAAAACAGTCTTAAGCGCTGTTTCGCCTGCTGATCCCGATAAAGAATAAGCTACCTCGATATCTCCGTGCTTGAGGGTGAACTCCGTTTTCTCACCGGGGGAAATACTTTCTATACCGGGAATTTTTATCTTTAACAACTCTCGATCCCTCCTTTCCGGCTTTAGTGATAATTATAGGCTAGAGTCATTTTCTGTTGAACTGTATCTACAGCCTCTGATAGTCCAAGAGACGCGGTTAAAGGCTCCGATCGGGACCATGAAAGACAATCCTTTTCACAGCGACGATTATTTGACCTCTATCAGTTCTTCCTGTCGTGAAGAGTCTGATCGATCACTATCACCAGGGCCAGTATGAAGGCGGGCTCTTCACTTTCGGCTACATCGACACCGTAGGTATCGCTCATAGAAAACCACCGTTTAGAGACCTCGGCCGCCAGTTTCCCGTCTTTGACTATGCTGAAATTGTGAGACCAGGGATCGCCTTCGATCTCGAAGTTACCGTAGATACTGCTTATCGTGAACTTAGGCCTCAAAAGGGTGAAAGTCTTTTTCACCGTTGCCGCTGCCCTTCCCGCGAAATACAGTGTGTACTCGGGCAGTAATCTCAGCAGTTTCTGTTCGATGAAGCAGAGCTCGTTGCCGTTCATATCTTCAAGCGAGAGCTTGTTCCCTATGGAAAAGACTCTCCCCCTCACGTAGAAATGTGGAACTCCCTTTTCATCTTCAATGGTGAAGTGATCGCCGATCGAAAAGATCCTCTCTCTGACCTTGTATATCATCGCACGCACTCCTTTATCGCCCATTTTATGTCTTCTATAAGGTCCTGTATGTCTTCTATTCCTGCCGATAGCCGGACCCCGCCGGGTGAGATGCCAACTTCAGCCAGTTCGGATTCTTTGAGGGAGGCGTGACTGGTAAGCGAGGGAACGGTAACGAGAGATTCAACACCAGCCAGACTGGTGGCTTCCTGGAAGATCGAGCAGCTTCTCATGAACCTCTTGGCCGTTTCTCTATCCCTCATCTCGAAATAAACGACCCCTCCAAACCCCGGGCAGTTCTCGTAACAGGCCGGAACATGGCCCAGGCCAGGATAGGAAACCCTTAGAACCTCCGGTTTATCCTTCAGGTAATTGGCGACGGCCAGAGCGTTTCTGTTGTGGATCTCCATCCTCGGGCCCAGAGTTTTCACGCCGCGGTTGACAAGAAAGGCATCGAAGGGGGCCCCGTTTGTTCCGAACTGGACCATCTTTCTTCGCACCTTAGACTCTACCTCAGGATCCTTGAAACCGGCGAACCCGGCCACAACGTCGGAATGACCGTTGATATACTTGGTGAGGCTCTGAACGTCTATATCGGCCCCGAACTCAAGAGGCCTGAAATTGTAGGGAGAGAGGAAGGTGTTGTCAACGACCAGAAGGGCGTCGCTCGATGAGATTTTTGCCTTCACGGCCTCGATGTCGGTGAGAATAAGGTTAGGATTCACCATCGACTCGACATAAACGATCTTGGTTCTTCCGTCGAGTAGACCCGTTATCGACCCGTAATCGGACTGATCGAACCTCCTCACTTCCACGCCCTCGTCCGGCAACTCCCTGAGCAGGTTCTGCGTACCGCCGTAAACATTTTTCGAAACGACGATGTTGTCACCGTGTTTTAGAAAAGAATGAAAGATCGTCGTGATGGCTCCCATACCAGAAGAGAAGAAGACGCCACCCGTACCCGCGAAGAGTGATGCCAGTTTGCGCTCCAGAACACCTATGGTAGGGTTTCCCACACGGGTGTAAAATGTCTCGGATCTTTCGCTGGCGTACTTGGCATCGTCGGCCAGGAAGTTGGAAGTCTGAAAGATAGGCATGGTTACGGCATCCTTCACTTTCTCCTCTTCACCCCCGTGAATCGAACGCGTGTTGAATCCCTTCATCGTAAATCACTCCCCATCAGCAGTCCGCCTACGCCGACTATTTTTCTTTCTTTCGATGACAGCAATCCCGCTTCTACTATCGCGAGATCTTTTAGAGCCTCCAGCACGCTTCCGAGAACGTTTTTCTGACCGTTGAGTACGCGATAAAAGTCCCTGAACTCCTCAACGAAGCCGTCGGATTTGTTGACGAGAATCCTCTCCTTGCGATTGCCGGAAATCGTGAGCTCGGCCATATCTTTATCGATCGAGATCATCGCCTCATCGCCGACTATATCCAGCCGATTCCTGGCGACCGGAGAGCCGTAGAAGACCGAATAATCTCCAGCGACCCCGCTCTCCAGCCTGATGTTGAAAATGGCGGTGTCCTCCGCTCCAAGAAAATCGAAATTTCTCGCCGAAAAGCCGCTCACCTCAAGAACCTCTCCAAGCACCGCTCTCAGAGCCGCCATATCGTGCACACCACCATCGGAGATAAAACCGCCTATATGTTTGGGCGACTGGCGCCACCCGGTCTGGACGTACTTGTTGTCCCTCCCGAAAGCTACCCATTTCTGCCAGCTAAAAACGACAGGTCTTCCGATTTTTCCCTGCGATACCATCTTCGCGGCTTCTCTGTAAACGGGGATATGCCTGTAGTTTTCGGCTATATAGACCATCGCCTCCCTCGAAAGCGCGAGCATTTCGGTTGCTGCCGATATGTTCGGAGCGACGGGTTTTTCGCATATTACAGGAACTTTCGCCTCTACAGCTCTCTTTATCATGCCCGGGTTCAAAGATATCGGCACGGCCAATACCACGGCATCTATCTCCCCTGAGCCCAGCATATCGTCGTAACTTCGGAATATCCGTGGGTTGGTTCCGACGAGCCGGGCAAAATCCTCGGCCTTTTCCACGGTTCTGCTGTTAACGGCCGTTATTTCGTACAGCTCATCGAGTTTTCGCAGGGCAGGCAGGTGTAACTCCCTGGAGGCAATCCCCGCCCCTACAATTCCAAGTCTCACCTTAGTCATACTTACCTCCCGCACTCTGCTCTTAGATTTCCCGGATGCGCCGTTTCATTCCTCAAAAGGCTTATTCTCCTATCTCTCCCGCTCCGCGGGAGGGCCTGACCTCGTAAGCATCCATCGTGATATTGAACTCTTTGAAGTATCTCTCCCTGACAACCTCGACAATCTTCTCCCGCTCGCTCTTTTCGCATAGAGCCAGGACGGAACCGCCGAACCCCCCTCCTATCATTCTGGCACCTGAGACACCGTTCAGATTTCTGAGAGTATCGACTATGAAATCGATCTCTTCGCATGAGACCTCGTAATCGTACGCGAGAGACTCGTGAGATTGAACCAGGAATCTGCCAAGGTTTTCGTAGTTCGAATTGGCGAGTATCTTGACCACTTCGAGTACCCTCATGTTCTCGGAGACAACGTGCATGGCTCTCCTGTAATAAAGATCTTCCATTTTCGGTCTGGCGCTGAAAAGATCGACCATCGATACATCCCGGTAACTCTTCTTGCCGAGTATTTCCAGGGCCTTTCTGGCCTCCTCCCGGCGCGAGTTGTACCCGCCGCTCAGAAGTTCGTGATGCACCTTCGAATCGAATACAACCAACGAATAGGCCCCCAGCTCCAGCGGAAGGTACTCGTACTCCATGCTGACCGTATCCAGAAAGATCGCGCTGTCCTGCCTTCCCATAACGCTCGCGAATTGATCCATGATGCCACACTGGACGCCAACGAATTCATTCTCGGCTCTTTGCGATAACCTGTACCTTTCCTCATCGGTGAGAGAAAGACCGAAAACTTCGTTCAGGGCCGTTATAGTGGCGACTTCAAGGGCGGCCGAACTCGACAGCCCTGCCCCCTCGGGCACGGTCGATTCAATCTCGATCGAAAGCCCCCCGAACTCCACTTTCTTCTCGCTTTTGAGAACATGGAAGATTCCTTTCACATAATCTCCCCAATTTCCTGCCGGTTCTATCTCTCCTTCTCTGAAAGTGATCGCTTCTCTACCGGCGGAGCTCAATTCGATACGCTCCCTCCCGGTCCTTTCTATGGACAGGGTGACGTACCTGTCGATCGCGGCCGGTAAAACATAACCATCGTTGTAATCGGTGTGTTCGCCTATGATGTTTATTCTTCCAGGGGCCCGGAAATAACGCTTCAAATCTTCACCTCCACCTTTCTCAGAAAATCTGCTATCTCTTCCGGTTCGGCGGGATTGACGAACGCCCAGGTGCCTGTCTCGACACTCGCCATCCATTTTAGTTTATCTTTTGCTCTTTTGGGCGGATAGAATTCTATGTGGAAATGGTAAGAATCGTCATAGGTCCGTCCTGTGTTCACCGGCGGATTGTACAGGGTCATCATATACGGAAACTCCTGGTTGTATATAGAGTCGTAGAGTCTCACGGTGTGCCTTATCGAGTAAGCCAGATCCCTTTTTTCCGACGCGATCAGATCGATCACCGAGGCAACGTGTCTCTTTGGATAGAGATGGACCTCGTAGGGAAATCTGGAAAAGTACGGAACGACCGCCATGAACCCGGCCGTTTCAAATATGGTGTTCCGGCCATAACTCTCATCCTTTAGGAGGTCGCAAACCAAACAGGAACGGTTTGCGAGATAGTAATCCGTGAAAGAGTTGGCCTTGAGCTCGAGACGTCTGGGAATGAACGGAAAAGAGTACAGCTGGCCGTGCGCATGCTGGATAGAAGCTCCCACTTCCTTACCCCTGTTCTCGAAAATGAAGATCGATTTGATATGTTGAAAGGAGGAGATTTCCAGATAACGTTCGCACCACATCTCCACGAGCTTTTCAAGTTGAGCGAGTTCCATGTTGGGGACAGATAAGCCGTGGGAAGAAGTGTACATTATCACCTCGCACTTTCCAGCGGGTAGCCCGTTCCTGAGAAGCCTCGAATCGGGCTGGAAAACATCTTCGATCAGCGGGGAGAGTGCCGGAAAGCGGTTGTCAAAAGTGGCAAGATCATATCCGCCATGGAACTCAAGCGAGTTTGGACAGACTGGACAGTTATCCACAGGTTGAGTAGGTCTTTCGTTGGTGGCGGAAGATACAATTACCCATTCCCCCACCAGAGGATTGAATCTGAGTTCCTGCATCTTAATCCCCCTTTTATTATTATGTCATTGACAGAATAACACCGCGGTCAAAAAAAATAAAGCGGACTTAACGTCCGCCCGGTTCAATTATCAGGGTAAAGGCCTATCAATGAGTTCCGAGAAGGCTGTCTATTTTGTTCTTGTCGAAACCCACTATCACATGGCTTCCTATGGTGATTACGGGAACACCCATCTGTCCACTCTTTCTGACCATCTCGTCTGCCTTTGCTTTATCCTTGCTCACATCGTAGTCTTTGAAGGGAATCCCATTGCTCTTGAAATAATCTTTCGCTCTCTTGCACCAGGGACATGTGGGAGTAGAATAAACAACTACTTTCGCATCCATTTTCTCACCTCCATATACCCCACTAGGGTATCATTCATAGATATTATAAAATGATCTGGCTGGTCGTGTCAAGTGCTTACTATCAACTTATTTAGCTCAGATGAATTCAAAGAAATCAACTGGAATGTCTTTCATTCCTTCGGTTTAGTAAGAAGTAACTCGAGTCTCTGGAGTGTCCGTAAAAGCTCGAGCTGCCTTTCACTCAATCTCTTTCTGTCGGCCAGGAGAGTTTGTAGATGACCCAGGGCCACGAGCTTTTCGAGATCTTCATCCGAGAACTCCTGCTTGGCCAGAATCTCTTTCTCCGCGTTCTTCCACTCCATATAGAACAACCGGCCCGAGGGAGTCCACCGTCCGAATATACTCTTTGGTATCATCAGCAGAAACCATCCGAGACACCAATCGGCGTACAGAACGATCGAAAGCACGAGCGTCTCGTCGGGGAAGGTCAGGTAAACCTGCCAGTTCGCGAAGAGGTATTTCAGTATCAGCGACCAGGTTATCAGGAAGAATATCGAGAAGACCGACATGACCGTAGAGCCGAGGTGCTCGTAAAACCTCCCCGAACGGACGATCTTCATGGCGTGTTTCTGCCAGAAACCATAATGCCTGTTAAAGGCTTCGATCCCCTCGCCTTTGTGTTCCTGGTCGGGTATCTCGACCTCATCCTTTCCGTCGCTTCCGAGAGACTTGATCGCCTGTATTGCCCACTGCTGTTGAGTAGGCATGGTGTTGTTTTTGACGCTGGTCAGTATAGTCCTTCCCTGGAGCTTGATCTGGCCGCTGTTGTGCAATTCGAGTATCGTGGCGAGGAAACCGTCTCTGTCCACCTCCTGAAAGGGATTCTTCACGATTGCGTTCAGCAGGTAACCAGGGGCCGAGTCTATCCTATGGCCGATCTCAGTCTTTATCTGCGGCTCTATACCGAAGAGGATGAATGTGAAGAAAAGGACAAAGATAGGGACGGCAATTTGAAAGCCAATCAGACCGGAAAGAAAGGCCTGCTGAAACATACTGGTCTCGTTTTCCTTTTCGATCGAGCTCCTGCTGATGGTAGTATTGATGGCCGTGGACATACTGTTTCCTATACTCCTTGGAAAGACCACCATTATCTCGGCCGAAGCGCTTGAAAGAACGGATTTCATGCTCAGCAATACCCTGTTGCCTTCTATGGTGATTTTTGCTTCCTTGTAAGGTTTAAGAAAGATGCTTTCGGTCGTGATCGTCCTGGCGATCTGTTCGGGTAATTCCAAAGAGAGCGAGATGTTTCTGGTCATAGCATCGGAATTTGGCTCCCAGAAGCGATAGCTGAGTACGGAGACGTCGCTGCCGTTTTCAACTACTCCTGAAAGTCTGTAGTTGGTGCTGGCGGTAAAACTTTCCACATCTTCGTTCACGAATATTCTCACATCGAAGCCGCCCGGCGAGGAAGATACTTCCTTGACTACGCCGGTAGTCTGATCGACCTGTACATTGAAAGATTCGAGAACGGCCGGATAGGAAAGGTGAAGTTTCTTAGAAGCGGTCCGGTTGTTTCTGGAAAGCTCGTACAGCGACGTTTCTGATACACTCAAAAATCCGTTTCTATCTAGAGTCGCCTTTATATCAACGGAGCTTATTTTGTAAGGGGCGTTTTCCCTCCAGTAACCATTCCCCATCGCGATGAACATGAAGAAACCGCTCACTATCATAAAAATGATGAAAAAGTCCTTTCTCTGGAATCTCCTCTTCAATTTATCTCACCCTCTGCATTATACTCTTATATAGTTGTGCCAACTGAAACCCGGAGGTAGAGATGCTAAAAAGTAAAAAGCTGTTCGTTTCCGATATGGATGGAACCTTTTACCTGGGCGACAAGTTGCTGCCCGGTAGCTTAGATTTTGCCATAAAAGTACGTGACATGGGTGCCCGGCTCGTGTTTCTCACGAACAATTCCTCACGTACACCTGATGAATATATCAGAAAACTGACCAAAATGGGAGTGAACAGAGAGTTATTCGAAGTCTATACATCGGGAGAGGCTACCGTTCGATTCTTGATGGAAAAGTATCCGGGCAGACGCGTGTATCTCCTTTCAACTCCTTCGGTCAGAGAGATGTTTCACAGAGCCGGTATAAACCTGGTGGAAGAGGATCCTGAAGTGGTAGTTCTCACTTACGACACCACCATAGATTTCGGCAAGATCAGAAAAACGGCCCTTTTTCTCAGAAAAGGAGCCGCATACGTGGCCAGTCATCCCGACATAAATTGCCCGACAGAGGAAGGTCCCGTTCCAGATGTAGGAAGTTTTATAAGTCTCTTCGAGAGTTCGACCGGAAGAAAACCGGACTGGATAATCGGGAAGCCGAGCCCCACGATTCTCGAGATGCTTCTGGAGGACTATTCTCAGACCGCCGACGGGTGTGTCATAATCGGAGACCGCCTCTACACCGATATAGAATGCGGTTTGAGGGCCGGGGTAGATGCAATTCTGGTACTTTCCGGAGAAACTACGCCCGAAATGGTTTCTCCAGATCATCCTTACATTATTGCAAATGATGTGGGAGAGATTGCAAAACTGATTAGTCAGGAGTTTACTGTATAATTCTGATAGCTGGAGGTGATTGAATGGTCATTCTTTTTATCGTACTAGGTATAGTTGTTGTTCTCGCTCTTTGGATAATAGGTGTTTACAACAACCTGGTCACCCTGAAGAAGAGAGTCGAGAATGCATGGTCTCAAATCGATGTGCAGCTCAAGAGAAGACATGACTTGATTCCAAACCTTGTAAATTCCGTAAAGGGATACATGAAATTCGAACAGGAAACGCTGGAGAAGGTTATGCAGGCCAGAGCACGCGCAGTATCGGCCCAGGGCGTGGGGGATAAGATAAAGGCCGAGCAGGAACTCGGCGGGGTGCTCGGAAGATTGCTCGCCATTGTCGAAAACTATCCCGATCTCAAGGCCAACACCAATGTCTCTCAACTCATGGAGGAACTGACCAGCACCGAGAACAAAATATCCTATGCCAGACAGTTCTATAACGATTCGGCGACTAAATTCAATACCAAGATCGAAATTTTCCCCAACAACATAGTGGTGGGTTTCTTCGGTGGCAAATTCGAAGCCTTCCCGCTTTTTGAAGTCACTGAAGGCGAGAGAGAAACTCCCAAAGTAGATCTTTCATTCTGAGGGATATGGCCTTTACAGTAGATTTCTACGAACAAGGCAGAAAAAACGTGAGAAAGACCATCGTTCTCGTGGTGGTCTTTCTCGTCATGATGGCAGCCTTTGGACTGATAATCGATATAATCTTCGGAATACTGCCGATCTTCACCCTGATATTTCTGGTGGTCGCTCTGGTACAACTTCTGATATCGTTGAGCTCGGGGAAGGAGATAGTTCTAAAGTCGGTTAGGGCAAGAGAAGCGCGGCAGGACGATCCCGAAGAGAGACAACTGAAAAACATAGTCGATGAGCTGTCTCTTGCGGCCGGGATGGCGAAGCCGCCGGACGTGTACGTTGTTGACGACGATACGGTAATAAACGCCTTCGCGACCGGCAGAAAATCCGAAGATTCGGTTATCTGTGTCACGAGCGGTTTGTTGAAGCAGCTTGATCGAGAAGAGACGTCCGGGGTAATCGGCCACGAATTGAGTCATATCGTGAACAGGGATATTCTAATAATGACGCTGATTTCGGCACTTCTGGGCGCTGTCGTGATAATCCAGCTGATGGCCTTCAGGGCTTTGATAACCTATGTGAGGTTCGGCGCTTTCGGCGCGGCGACCAGATCGAGAAGATCTTCAAAGAAAGGTGATAACTCTACGCTCGTGATACTGGCCTTCCTCGCGGCCGTTGCGGGATTGGGGGCCGCCTTTTCCTTCATCGGAAGGTTGTCGCTTCTGGCAGTCTCCAGAACAAGAGAGTACTTCGCCGATGCCAGAGCGGTGGAGCTGACCAGAAACCCGGTCGGACTTTCTAGGGCTCTCAGAAAGATAGTCACAAACTCGCAAAAAATGAAAACCGCCAACATCGCCACTGCCCATCTTTTCATATCCGACCCCCTTAAAAGGCACATAAACAACAAGAGCTCTTTCTTCGCATCCCTCTGGAGTACACACCCTCCGATCGCAATGAGAATCTCGATACTCGAGAACCGTTCGCTAAAGGAGGTGGAAAGCGAGCTCGCAAGTTACCTGTAGACTCAAAAACGAATTCACCTGTATAACGCAGATAAGGAAACCAATCTGTAACTTGACAGTGAAGGGAGGTACTGGTAGTATAGGAATTGCTGACGCGGAAAGGGAGCGAAGGCGAAGTGTAAGGAAAGGGTCATTGAAAAATGGATAGCAATCCAGCGAGT
>Ga0209407_1000878_pt1 | contig 34200 bp, 29 predicted proteins | sample AD_JPNHG3_MetaG_FD_184410 | JGI IMG/M metagenome (GOLD analysis project Ga0209407, IMG submission 184410) | Active sludge microbial communities of municipal wastewater-treating anaerobic digesters from Japan - AD_JPNHG3_MetaG (SPAdes) (version 2) | ecosystem: Engineered > Bioreactor > Anaerobic...
CGATGGATTCGATTACATCGTCCGCAGCGCTTGGCTGATGTTGTAAAAGGAGTTAAATTCATTAATGGTATTGAAGAAAAACGCATCGCCGCCTAAATTCTCAATACACAACTATTGACTATAGCTCTGTGACACTTATAATTATCTGAGGAAGGCGGCGTTTTAAAAAAGCTTCCTTCCTCAGATAAATTTAACTATAACAAATTGATGATGCTTAATTACGCTACAACCTTTGCAGCAAAGAGCTATCTTTTTTTGGCAACTTTTTTCTTTGCCACTTTCTTTTTGGCTACTTTCTTTTTAGCTACTTTCTTTTTGGCTACCTTCTTTTTTGCCACTTTCTTTTTCGGAGCAGCTTTTTTCTTTGCTACTTTCTTTTTGGCCGGCATTTGCTAAATCCTCCTTTGTTAATTTATGATAAATTTCAGCAGCAACATCTTCCACTGTTTCATAAAATCCTACTTTATTTTCTCTGATAGGTCAACAAAAAGTAGGTATTTTTAAAAATAATTTAAAATTATTTTTGACTAAAGATTCATTATTGTAACTTTTGTCCCGAAATCGTCTCCAAATCAGCATGCATTTCTTTATTGAAATCTTTTTTATGCGAAAAGAATAACACTTTTTTATCTTTTGGCGTTTTTTGCATTATTTAAAAATAAGATCTGCCTCCCAAATACCCTTTTGCGTAATATGGCGTATGTAGGGAATCAATACGGATTGTCTTGCCCTGGGATGAAGCATGTATAAAATCTCCCTCACCGATATAAACACCAACGTGAGATACTTTGCTTTTTTTATTTAACGCAAAAAACACTAGATCGCCTTTCTTTAAATCCTCAATATTTTCAACAGGCGAACCAACATCAAATTGCATTATGGAACTGCGCGGTAGATTTAGACCGTTGAGCTGATACACGGTCATAGTTAATCCGCTGCAGTCAAATCCCCTTTCCAAAGATGTGCCACCCCACAAATAAGGCACGCCGATAAAATCGTGCGCTGTACGCACCAAGGAGTCCCTAATATAATCGGAACCTAGTTGCTTTTGTTTTGCCGCGGCATATTCTTCCGGAAAAACAATATAAAATTCTTCGATCACACCTCTGTCTTTTAAAGAAAGCGCCATTTTTACCGCTGTTTCTCTGCTGGAATAGTTGCCGAAGCGGACCTTATACAAGCCGTCCGCTGCCTTAAAATACGTTGAATCAAGACCACGTTGCCTTAAAAGAATTGTCAGGCGCGCGGCGTTTTCCACGTTGGCAAACGCCCCCGCCTGAATTGTATAGCCCATTAATTCTATGGTTTTCTTCTTTGGTAATTTAGTCGGATATTTTACAGAAGAGCCACTACCGGCACAGGATAAAATAAATATTATTGTTAAAAATAATGAAAGCGCTGCACAAATTTTGACTTTCATGGGCTTCATTTTAGCAAATAATTATTATGATGCAAATTATTTTCGCCAATTTTCTTCGACAAAGGTCAAGGCTTCATCTTTTGTCTTGATTTTTCCTTCCAACTGTTCGTTTTCCAGTTTTTTCAAAATCCTCCCCATCATTTTGCCCGGTTCGTAGCCTAGTGCGATTAAATCGTCACCCGTGATAAGGCGCTGGGGGTGCAAATCTTCTATTGCCAGCTTCTTTAGCTGCTGTACGCAAAATTCGTAATTATCCAACATGCCATGGCTGGCCAGGCAATCCAGGCGGTGCAATTCCAGATGCAAATCGAAGTTCGGCATCCGCAAAAATCTTTTCAGCCTTCCCGGCCGCATTTTTTGCACATTCATAAAAACCATATGATAATGAATCAATTCCTTAATTATTTCAAGCTGTACCCGCGAAAACCTTAGACGTTTCATTATATTATCCGCGAGCTCCTCGCCGCGCTTCACATGGCCATAAAAATGAACGCCTTTGGCATCTTCTGTTTTTGTATCAGCTTTTCCCGCGTCATGCAGCAGCGCCGCCCAGGCAAGCGCCGGATTAAAATTCCCGTTTTTTTCAGGAGACAGCAATTCCAGCATGATCAAGGTGTGCTGCCACACGTCGCCCTCCGGATGAAAGCGGGGCGGCTGTTCCACTTTCTCCAATTTTTCAATTTCCGGCAGCAAATGTGACAGTAATCCCGTTTCTTTCATCAGCTCCATTCCGCGCCTTGCTCCCTGTCTGGTGATGATTTTTGTCAGTTCATCCTGAATTCTTTCGGCGCTGATTATTTTAATCTTATGCGAATTTTCCCTGATAATGGAAAATGTTTTATTCTCTATTGTAAAATTAAGATTAGCGGCAAAACGTACGGCTCTGAGCATCCGCAAATAATCCTCAGAAAACCTGATTAGCGGATCTCCGATCGTGCGGATTATTTTTTTTTCTATATCGGCGCGTCCGCCAACGTAATCGATGACTTCTCCTGTTTCAGGATCCATAAGCAGGCCATTAACGGTAAAATCACGCCGGAGTACGTCTTCGCGCGCGTCGGAATAGTGTATCTTTTTCGGGCGACGGCCGTCTTCGTAGATATCATCGCGACGAAAAGTTGCCACTTCAAATGTGTTTCCGTCTTGAACAACCGCAATAACGCCAAATTTCGCGCCGTATTCAACCGTCTTTTTGAATATTTGTGTAACCTGTTCCGGGAGCGCGGAGGTGGCGATATCATAATCAACCGGCTTCACGCCGCGTACAAAGTCCCGCACACAGCCGCCGACAAAGTATGCCTCAAAACCTGCTGACTTTAACTTTTCGACAATTTTTTTTGCGGTGGATAGTTTTTCGTCTGCTACTGATTTTAAGGTGTCCGGCAATATTATTCTCCCGCATCCAATTTTATATAACGTTTATAATAATTAAATAACGCCTTGATCAACGCGCCGGAGATAAAATCATGATTTGCGTGGATTGCACCAATTCTTCTGTCGCCTGTCGGAAAGCGTTCATGTGCGGCGCGCCGATATGTTTCTTAAACGATTTAAGGTTTTGCCATCGTTCAATGATGGCAATCTTGTCCGGTCCCAGTTTTTTTTGCTCTTCAATTTCCGCGTCAGCGTCAAGATAAGGCGCGTATTCAATACAACCTGCCTCGATATGCACCATGGGCATTATTTTATACATTTCATCAAGAAACTCTTTCTTTTTCCCTTTTTTCAATGTCACGGTGGCAATTACACGTATCATCGATCATCCTCCTTCTTATCCCGATTCATTAGAATACCGGGCCAGAGTTTAATACGTCTTATTTCCTCCCCAGTTTTATGGCACAAAACTCTCCGCACATTGTGCATCCTTCTTCGTTGGCGCTCGTGCTTTTTTCCAGCAAAGCTGAGGCTTTTACCGGATCTATCGCCAGATCAACCTGTCCCTGCCAATCAAAATCTTTACGATATTGTGACATTTTTTTGTCTCTTTCACGAGATCCTTTTACGCCTTTAGCGATATCGGCGATGTGCGCTGCTATCTTCGCGGCAATGACACCATCACGCACATCCTGCAGTGTGGGCAGCCTCAGATGCTCCGCCGGTGTGACATAACATAAAAAATCTGCACCGGCCGCTCCGGCAATCGCCCCGCCGATGGCGGAAGTAATATGGTCGTATCCCGGAGCTATATCCGTCGGTAAAGGGCCCAGAACATAAAAAGGCGCCCCGCGGCATATTTTTTTCTGCAATTGAATATTTGCCACAATTTCATTAATCGGCACATGACCAGGGCCTTCAATCATCACCTGAACTCCCGCGTCCTGCGCGCGCCGGGCAAGTTCTCCCAGAATCACCAATTCAGCAATTTGCCCCCGATCAGTAGCATCTTCAATTGCTCCCGGCCGCAGTCCGTCTCCCAGACTTAAAACCATGTCATAACGATAAGCGATTTCCAATAACCGGTCATAATATTCGTAAAGCGGATTTTCCCTATTATTACAACGAATCCAATTTGCTATCATCGAGCCTCCGCGGCTGACAATACCAAGCACCCTGCCCTGCGCCTCTAGCGCCGTTACCGATTCTCTGGTTACGCCGCAATGGACTGTGATAAAATCAACCCCATCTTTTCCGTTTTCTTCAATCACCTCGAAAATATCATCAGCGGTCATTTCCGATATGGCTTTTTTATTTTCTATCATTTTTACGGCCACCTGATATATAGGCACTGTTCCGATAGCCGCGGTTGATTTTTTGATAATCGCTTTTCTTATTTCCGCCAAATTACCGCCGGTGGATAAATCCATTACCGCGTCCGCGCCGGCATCAACGGCAATTTTCAATTTTTCCAATTCTACTTCTAAATCAGTATGATCTTTTGATGTTCCGATATTGGCGTTTATTTTTGTCCTTAAGCCTTTGCCGATTGCCAATGGCTTTATTGTTTTATGATGAACATTTCTGGTAATTACTATGCTGCCATCGGCGATTTCCCGGCAAATATAATCCGGTTCAACGCCTTCTTCGCCCGCGCAGATCTTCATTTCTTCCGTGATAACGCCTTTGCGGGCTTTTTCCAACTGTGTCATTTATTCCTCCCTAAAAAAACAAGTTCGCTTGAACCAAACACATTAACCGAACCGAGGCCGCTTCCCGGCTTAACCGAGTATTTTATCGCTTCGGTTACCTTCAGTTTGGCGCTTTCAACGGCATCGGACACGCCTAAACCTTGAGCAAGAAACGCGGCCAAAGCAGATGCAAAAGTACATCCTGTGCCGTGCGTGTTTTTTGTGTTAATCCAAGCGGCATGAAATTCATGATAATTCCTTCCATCAAACAAAATATCAATGCTGCCCTTTTTTTTGCTTCCCGGCAAATGTCCTCCTTTTATTAAAACACTTTTCGCGCCCAGATTAAAAATCACTTCCGCAGCTTTCTTCATATGATCGGTTGATTTAATTTTCATTTTTGTCAAATATTCCGCTTCGGGAATGTTTGGCGTTGCAACAAAGGCCAGTGGCAGCAGATTTTTTATCAATGCCTTTTTCGCCCTATCTTCGAGCAATTCATATCCACCCTTGGCAATCATCACCGGATCGACCACAACTTTTTTTAATTTATAATCTTTTATTTTTTCGGCGATTACTTCGATTATTCCTTTTTTTAATAGCATACCCGTTTTTATTGCGTCCGCGCCCATATCGCTCAAAAGAACATCGATTTGCCTGGCGACAAATTGGGGATTAACCTCAAACACATCGTGAACGCCCAACGAGTTTTGCGCGGTGAGCGCCGTAAGCACAGATAATCCGTAGCAGCCGCAAGCATGCACGGCTTTCAAATCCGCCTGAATTCCCGCCCCGCCGCTGGAATCCGAACCGCCAACGCACAGCACCCTAACCGGCTTTTTCATTAATTAGTCCCCGGAAATAAATTCTTCCGCCAATAACGGACAATCAGAAGCACCCCCGACTGATATTCGATAACAGCGGGAGATTCGTTTATTATGTTACTTAAGCCGCGCGTTTGACCCATGCGCAGATTTTCCCTGCACAGAGGATACGCAAATCCGTTAAGCTTAACGCCGCATACTTCTTCAGACAGAGGCAAGAGGGAAACCGTGCATCCGACAGCATCAGTGATGGCGTCATTTTCCCGCGCGATAAACGCCTCGCAGAATTCATCGATTAATCTCGTATTGATACCGACCTGGCCGGCCTTAGTTAAAAGACATACATTGGCCAGTATATGATCGATTCTTCCACCCAAAGCGCCCCAGATATATACTGTCGTAGGCTTCAAATTGAATGCGTAATCCATTGCCAGTTCAGTATCGGTATAATCCTTATTGGCCGGATATTTTACTATTTCGACATTTTCTTTTTCATATTCATTAACCAGCTTTGTTTCCAGTGAATCCATATCTCCGATGATGACATCCGGCTTCATTCCATATTGGCGCAACTTGTTTGCCGCTCCGTCACAGCAAATGATTAAACGGTTTTCCACCGTGGTGAATTTTTGCTTAAAAAAGAAAAAATCGCCAAAACGCCCGTTGCTCACAATGATGATATTTTTAGCCATGCTGTACCTACTTGCCCGAAACAAAAAGGCCATACCCTTTTGCCTTACTTAGGATATGGCCTATATATTTTTGTTCTGCCACTCCCTACGCCGGCATTACCCGGGTCAGGTTCTAAGGGTATAATCTCAGCCTTCATCGGCACCCCTGGGTCAAAATTTATTACATAAAACCTCAAAAAGCAAATACTTAATTACCGATCGCCGCTCTTGCGAGGCTTTATTTCCTCGATTTTTACTACGTTCTCATACATGGAAAACAGCGGTATGCGCCAGCCGTATTTTTTTATTTTCACATCCTTATCCCTCAGTTTAATCGCGTCATTCTGAACCGTACCGGAATTGAATTTCAGCCGATAACGCGCGTCATAATTGACAAAAGGCCTGTATTCAGTCGCGATCATGAACCTGCCGTCAACTTTAGTCATTTGCGCGTCGGTGATCCGCGTCACAACTTCATCAGTAATAAAATAACTATAAACAATAAGCGCCATCAATGCCAGAACAGCCAATAAAGTTATTTTAATACTGAAACCTTTAAAGAAACCGGACATATCTTTGTCTCCAATTTAAACTACTGATTATTCTGCATATTTTTCAATGCGGAAACTTTTTCTTTGTCCAAATAGTATCTGCCGTTTTTCGTTTTGATGACAAGCCCTTCAGAAATTAAAACATTTAAAGCGCGCGGTCGTAGATTTTTTGTTCCTACTCTGAAGAAATTCTGCCTGTCTTCCTGCATTGTAACAGATCTGGCCTCATTGAAGGCTTGCGATTCTTCCATCTCCGCGATAATTTTAAAACATAATCTTCTTATTCCCAAGCCGCCGAGATACAGGGCGAGAAAAACAAATAAAACGAAACCGACAACGAAGAGCAATATTTGGATATAAACGGGCATTTTTCTTTTCCGATTTGCTTTTTGTTTGCTTATATTATCATATTATGCCCGGTAAATGAATAAATTATAACATCATTTATGCCTTCCTGGTAAATCTATTTCTTTACAAATTAGTTTAAAAGAGCTACTTATTAGCAGCTACTTTATAGCCATTACTCATGCTCAAATTAGTCAGCAGTCATCAGAGACACCGTCATGAAGAAAGCCGGAAAAAATTAAGATATGAACGCGTTTGATGAAATAAAGGCGCTCAGGAAGGACATCTCGAAAACTATCGGTTGTTTTCCTCTGTATCCGCCGCTTGAACTCTTTCATAGTATGGGCTTTACACCTTTTGTTTTCTGGGATCTTAGACATTTCATTAATTCCTTTAATACCGCCGACAAGCATCTTCAAGCATATGCATGTTCGGTTTCCCGGCGTCTTGTCGAATTTATTTGTTCAACGTCAGATGATATCATCGATGTTTTTTTTATGTATAACGCCTGTGATACCCTGCGCAATCTCCCGGAAATCATCAACTGTTGTCTTCAGGGAAAAGTCAACAAGCCCCGTATCTTCAAGATGCATATACCAATGGCGCCGGAAGAACAAACCAAAACAAACAACTACTTGAGCGGAAGAATTACCGCGCTGATACGCGAATTGGAAAAATCATTCGGTGTTGCTTTTTCACCGGAAAGGTTTCGTCAGAGTATCGCCCTCTACCGGAAGATGCGGTTACTGAATGAAAAGCTTGAGAAGATGGTTGCACAAGATATAATAAGTTATAATTTATTTTCCCTGATCACCCAAAAAGGACTTTTTGCCAAAATTGAAAACCACATAGAAGAACTGGAATCTATCGCCGCTCATCTTTCGTCATCGCTGAAAAATGAATTTGATTTCCCGTCTGCTTCCGTAATCATCAGCGGCATACTTACTCCACCGGCAGCGTTGATTGACGCGCTCGAAAATTATAAGATTCGCATCGTCGGAAATGATATCGCCACGCAGCGCCGGTCGTACGCGTACACGCCAGGCGATACCGGCGACCCCTGCCTCTACTACAGGAATTTCTACCGCCATCACTTCCCCTGCCCAACTTTATTGTACACAGGCGACCAACGCCTTGCAGCAATAAAAAATCTCATATACAATACGCGAGCCAGAGGATTCATTTTTATCGGAGAGAAGTTTTGTGAATACGAGTATTTTGAAATTCCTTATCTGGAAAAGAAATTAAGGGAAATGGGCGTTTTTACCTTACATCTAGAAATTTCCGCCGATGATGATAGTGGCGCAAATTACATGACGCGCCTTGAAGCTTTTGCCGAATTGCTGAAATCATAATTTAAGTGGCTGATTTACCAAACAATAATACACAGCACCACAGACGCAGGAAAAGCACCGCCGGCAAGCGGTTAAGCGAAATAATGCAAAATGACTACGTCCGCCTCCACCAGAAAGCGGAAAATGGAGCTTTTGTCGTATGGATTGCCATAGTGGTACCCGCCGAATTATTCAGCGGCTTTGAAAATGTAGTTTACGCCGTTCCGGAAAGCCATGCCGCCATGAGCGCGGGAAAGGGAGTTGGCCCTCTGCAGTGTGAAAAGGCGGAAAATAACGGTTATTCTCCGGATCTCTGTTCCTATGCCCGAATTGATTTAGGCACTTCTTTTGACGGCGGCAAGGACTCTCCAACCTTTGGCTTGCCTAAACCTCATCTTCTCATCTCTGATAATAACAACTGCTCACTGCTCGTTAAATGGTTCGATGTCTATCATCGCGAATGGGGCATACCGCATTTTATCCTGGATGTCCCCTTTTGTTATGAAACTCAGAAGGAAGAGGACCTGCACTACATATTATCTCAGTATCAAGACATCATTAAAACAATCGAGAGCATGAGCGGTCAAAAGTTTGACTATTACCGGTTCATAGAAGCAGTGCAAAATTCTCATGAAGCGTTATCTCACTGGAAACGATTTCTTTCAGCCGCCGCGCATAAACCCTCGGGAATTACGGTTTTCGACTCGTTCGTACAAATGGCGCCTTTTCTGACGTCCCGCGGGACAAAGGAACTTGCCGAACATTACCGTCTTCTCGCAGATGAAACGCTGGAAAACGTCTCGCGAGGAATTTTCCCCGTGCCTAATGAAAAATATCGGCTCCTTTGGGACAATATCGCCCCCTGGCATCAGCTCAACAAAATGTCGGCGCACTTGGCTGAACTTAACACCAATATTGTTGCCGCGTCCTATACCTATTGTATGGGCAGCATCGAGGGGGAAATTGACCTGTATAATTACGACGGCATCGATCCTCTACGCTACCTGGCGCGCACGCAAAATTTTTCCGTCTGTCCCCATGGTCTCGAGCTCCGTTTTCAATCCATGAAAAAATCAATCGCGTCTATGGAAATCGACGGTGTCATCTTCGCCAGTAACCGCAGCTGTAAAGTTTACTCCCTCATGCAGATGGACCTCTTAAAACGCACCACCGATAATCTTGGCGTGCCTGCCGTGATGATTGATATTGATCACGCAGATGCCAGAAAATACACAGAGGAAAATGTTTTTTTACGCGTCGAAGCGTTACTGGAACTGATCGACGCAAAAAGGAATGCTCTTGCGCGGGCCCATCGTAATGAAGGATAACATAAAAGATTGAGGCGGCGTTCATGAAGATTCTGGTTTTAAATTGCGGCAGTTCCTCGCTGAAGTATAAGTTCTTTGACATGCTGACAAACGCGGAGCTTGCCAGAGGACAGGCCGACCGTATTGGTTTGCCTGACGCTGCCTTCCGTCATGAATATAAACATAACAAAACATTCATCGACAACAAGCCTGTAAAAAATCATCATGAAGCGGTTCATGCCCTGCTAAATTTTCTTTTGAATAAGGAAAATGATATCATCACCGAGATTGAAACGATTAACGGTGTCGGGCACAGAGTAGTTCACGGCGGAGATTCCTTTCATGCATCTGTTGTCGTCAATCAATCCGCGCGCGAACTTCTGGAAAACACAAAAATACTGGCGCCGCTGCATAATCCACCCAACCTGATGGGAATAGATATCTGCACTTCTTTGATGCCTTCCGTACCCCAGGTCGCGGTATTTGACACGGCTTTTCACCACTCTATGCCCGCCTATGCCTACACATACGCCATTCCCTATAAATATTACGAACAAGACCACGTCCGCAAATACGGTTTCCACGGCATATCACATCAGTACGCCGCTTTGCGCGCGGCGGAGATTCTTGAAGAAAAATTAGAGAATTTACGAATAATTACCTGTCATCTGGGGGCCGGCTCCAGTCTTTGCGCCGTTTGTGGAGGAAAATCACGGGACACTTCCATGGGTTTCACGCCCCTTTCCGGAATTGTGATGTCCACGCGCTGCGGCGATATTGACCCGTCTATTGTCTCTTTTATTGCCGAAAAGGAAAAAATCTCTGTTTCTGAAGTGATGAATATACTGAATCGCCAAAGCGGCGTTTTGGGCATTTCCGGCGTTTCCCCTGATTTTCGCGATCTGGAAAAAGAAACGCGTATGGGCAATGAACGCGCTCATCTGGCGCTTATGATCTACGCCTACAGCGCAGCCCGTGGCATTGCTTCTCTTGTACCGGCCATTAGCGGCCTTGACGCGTTGGTTTTTACCGCCGGCATCGGCGAACATTCTTCGGCAATGCGCGAACGCATTTGTGAATTTCTTTCCTGGATGGATATCGTCCTGGATAAGAAAATGAACGCAACTTTGGATATTGAAGGACTTATATCATCAAACGAATCAAAGGTAAAAATTATTGTTATACCCACAAATGAAGAGATAATGATCGCGCGCGAAACTTGCGCGCTCTTAAAAAATAATGCTCATTAATAAATGAGCTCAATTGCAGGCATTATTAATTCTATCACCACCAGTGGAGGTTTGAAAATGGAAAAAATAAAAATGACTCCCAGCGAAGCGATTGTCGAAACTTTGCTGGCGGAAGGCGTGGATCATGTCTGTGGCATCGTCGGGTCCGCTTTTATGGATATGCTTGATTTGTTTCCGGCGGCGGGAATAAAATTCATTCCGGTGCGCCACGAACAAAGCGCGGCACATATGGAAGACGCTTATTCCCGCGTCACCGGTCGGGCCGGCGTGGTTACCGGACAGAATGGTCCGGGCATAACCAACATGGTGACATCCGTTGCCGCGGCAAACATGGGCCATACTCCTCTGGTCGTTATTTCCCCGTCGGCGGGCACGCCAACCATCGGCTGGGATGGTTTTCAGGAATGCGATCAAATGTCCGTTTTCCGCTCCGTAACGAAAGCGGTCGTCCGCGTGCCGCATCCTAAGCGCGCGGCAGATTGCCTGCGCACCGCTTTCCGTCTCGCCTACGCCGAACGCGGCGCCGTGCTATATGACATACCCCGCGATTATTTTTACGGTGAAATCGAAGAGAGAATACTCAGACCTTCACAGTATCGTGTCGATAAACATGGTTGCGGTTCACTGGAAAGCATCGAGCAGGCAGCCAAACTGTTAGCTGCGGCCGAAAAGCCCGTAATCGTCTCCGGCCGCGGCGTGGTTGATGCCGATGCCCTGGATATAGTTAAGATGATTGCCGAACATTTAAGCGCCCCCGTCGCCGTCACCTATCTTCATAACGACGCTTTCTACGGAAATCATCCGCTTTATGCCGGCCCCATAGGATATATGGGATCAAAAGCGGCGATGAAATTAATGGCTCAGGCCGATGTGATGCTGGCCATCGGCACACGTTTGTCTGTTTTCGGCACTCTGCCCCAGTACGACATCAATTATTTTCCGGAAAATGCCAAAATAATACAGATTGATATTAATCCGAAGCACATTGCCCGCACGCATCCCATAGAAATTGGCATTATCGGCGACGCGAAAGACGCGTCGTTGGAAATATTGAAACGCCTGAAGGCAATGGATGGCAACCGCAAGCCCGATACGTCCCGTTTGGAACAGGTGGCTAAAGAAAAACAAGGCTGGGAGAAGGAAATTGTCGATGCAGCCATGATTGAAGGCAACCCGATAAATCCCCGACGCGTGTTGCTGGAAATCTCACGATCTCTGCCCGATAATGCCATAGTTACCACCGATATCGGCAATGTCGCCTCGACAGCGAACAGTTACTTGAAATTTAATCAGCCGCGCAAGCATATCGCGGCCCTCACTTTCGGCAATACCGGCTTTGCCTATCCCGCGGCGCTGGGCGCGCAGATCGGCTGCCCCGATGCTCCGGTTATCGCCATTATTGGTGACGGCGCCTGGGGAATGAGCCTGCACGAAGTAAGCACGGCTGTGGAGCATAACCTGCCCGTTCTGGCCTGTGTTTTCCGCAACATGTGGTGGGGCGCTGAGGCAAAGAATCAGATAGATTTCTATAACAATCGGTTTATCGGCGTGGATATCCCCACCCCAGAAAGTTTTATTCCCGCGGCCAAGGCGCTGGGCGCACAGGGTCTGCGCGTGGAATGTCCGTCGGACATCCAAGGCGCTTTTATTGAATGCCTAAAAAGCCGCAAACCAACCGTCCTGGAGTTTCTTGTGGACGGCAAGCAGCTTGCGCCTCCCTTCCGCAAGGACGCGCTCGCCCTGCCGTCGCGTTTGCTTGCCAAATATTCTCATCTCGATTACCGCAATTGGAAAGACATGTAAAAGCACACACTACAAGGAGACTGATTATGCTTGACGATTTAAAAGGAAAAACGGCAATCATTACCGGGGCGGGAAAAAAGACCGGAATCGGCTATGCCATCGCCGAAAAATTCGCTTCCTGCGGTACGCAGGTAATCATCGCCGATCTGGGGAAAGCTCCCCCGCCTGAAGCCGCTTTGAAAACAGCAACCTATGAGGAAATGGACGAGATTGCCTCTGTGCTTTCGGAAAAATACAACGTTAAAACACTTTCCGTGGCCGTTGATGTTACCGATAACGCCTCCATTGGCGAGATGATGAAAAAAATAAAAAATAATTTCGACCGCATTGATATTTTGTGCAATAATGCCGGCGCTTCGTTCGGCGTGCCCAATACCGTTTTGAATTATTCGGAAGCAGACTGGATCAAAACAGTGGACATTAATCTTTTTTCCGTCTTCCGTGTGTCACGGGCGGTTATTCCCATGATGCTGGGCAAACCCGCGGCGATTGTCAACACGGCCTCCCGCGCCGGCAAGGTGCCGCCGATCTTCAACAGCGCTTACGCCGTGGCGAAAGCAGGGGTCATCATGCTGACCAAGGTCATGGCTAAGGAGCTCGGCGGAACCGGTATAAGAGTGAACGCAATTTGTCCGGGGCAAATTGCGACCGATCTGGAAAAATGGCGCTTTGGCCTTGAGGCATCATTTTTCAACTGCACCATCGAAGAACGAGAAAAGGAAATGTGCACGACGATTCCTCTGGGTTATATTGGTCTGCCTGCCGACGCCGCTCAGCTGGCTGTTTTTCTCGCCTCTGACACTTCGCGCTATATTACCGGCCAGGCCATCAATGTCGACGGCGGACAGTGCATGGAATTATAAATAAAAAATACTACAGGAGAAGGATTTATGGATAACATCATCGGCGGCAGGCTCGCCGCGGAAGCGTTGATTGACCGGGATGTGGATTATATTTTTTCCCTCAGCGGCGGACATATCACGCCTATTTATCAGTTTTTGGAAAATACAAAAGTGACTATTTTCGATACGCGTCACGAGCAGGCGGCGGTCTTCATGGCGGAAGCCTGGGCGAGGATGAATCGAAAACCCGCCGTGGCCATGGTCACGGCCGGACCCGGCTTTACCAACGCCCTGACCGGAATCGCCAGCACCAGGCTGTCCAATGCTCCCGTAATTTTAATTGCCGGTTGTGTAGGTCTGGAAAGCGTGGAAAAGCTTGACCTCCAGGATATGAGCCAGCTCCCCGTCATCGAACCCATGGTAAAAAAAGCTCTGGTGTGCCATGTCCCGGAACGTATTCCCGAGTTTATTGATATTGCATTCCGCACGGCTATGAGCGGTCGGCCTGGCCCGGTTTACCTGGAACTTCCCTGCGACGTACTTAACGCCACCGTTGATCCGGCAAAAGTTAAAAAATATAAAACCACTCTTTCCTCCAAACCTGTTGACCGCGAAAATACGCGTAGAGTTGCCGCATTGCTGCAGGAAGCGAAAAGGCCTCTGGTTATCGGCGGCAGCGGCATCTGGTATGCCGATGCCGAAAAAGAGTTTATCGAATTTGTGGAAAAAACGGGCATGCCGGCTTTCACCGCCGGGGCGGGACGCGGCGTTATACCAGATACACACCCGCTTTGCTTTGAATCTTCGCTGGCCATCAGACCCGGCGCGGCGATGCTGAGTCTGATGAGTTCTGATCTCATTCTTTTCATCGGCGGCCGGCTCAGTCTCTTCTATATTTTCGGCGAAATCTTTCCGCCGCAGGCGAAATTAATCCAGGTGGATATTGCCCCGAATGAAATCGGACGAAACCGCAGCATAGATCTGGGCATTGTCAGCGACGCCAAAGCGTTTTTATCGGAACTTAACGGGATTCTTGATGATAAAGGTCTGGGCGAAAAACTTCGTAAGGAATACGAGCCGTGGGTGGAAACCGTTAAGCAAGCGGATATAAACGGCAAAAATGAAGCGAGACAGATGTGGGAAAGCGACAATGTTCCTATACATCCCATGCGGCTGGCAAAAGAAGTCAATGATTTTATGAATCGAGATGATGATATTGTCGTAGCCGACGGAGGTGACACATCTACCTGGATGGGCATGACCCGGACAATCCGCAGGGGCGGAACTTATCTGGACTACGGCCTGTACGGATGCCTGGCGGTGGGGATTCCCTACGCGAACGCGGCCAAGCTTAAACATCCGGACAAGCGGGTTTTGCTGATTATGGGCGACGGTTCGGTCGGCTTTAACTTCATGGAGTTTCATACGGCAATACGCAAAAAATTGCCGATTGTTGTCGTTATCGGCAATGACCAGGCTTGGGGAATGATCATGCACAGCCAACAGCTGCGCCTGGGGCATCATATACCTGAAGGAACCGAGTTGGGCTGGGTTGATTATCATAAAATGGTGGAAGTGCTGGGCGGTTTCGGTATTTGCGTCGAAAAACCACAAGATATTCGCCCCGCTCTGGAAGCGGCATTTGCCTCGGGAAAAACTGCATGCGTTAACGTCAAGGTTGATCCTTCTGTGATCAGCCCCGGCAGTGTGGCGCTGGCTAATCTGGGAGGATATAAGAGCAGTTGATTATGCATGCGCTCCAATTACGGAGAGCATGAAATAACTTCAAATTTGTTTATATTTTATAAAATATTCTCAGGCGCGAAATATTCCGTCGCGGCTTAATACGCCCCTGCGGAATGCTATTAAATATTAAAAGGAGGAATATTTATGGATGTAGCTGCTCTTGACCAGGTAAGGTTGAATTTTAATCCGCAGGGCCTTTTTATTATCAACCTAGCCATTGGTGTCATGATGCTCGGTGTCGCTCTGGAATTGAAAATCGATGACTTCAAAAGAATCTTTATCAGCCCGAAAACACCGGTTATCGGACTTGTCGCGCAATTCATACTTCTGCCCGCATTTACCTTTCTGCTGACCCTTATCATCAATCCCGCTCCTTCTATAGCGCTGGGGATGATTCTGGTGGCGGCCTGTCCTGGCGGCAATCTTTCCAACATCATCACCTATCTCGCCCGGGGCAATGTCGCGGTTTCCATCAGCATGACGGCTGTTTCCACTCTGGCCGCGATAATTATGACTCCGCTAAACCTGGCTGTTTGGGGCGGGCTTAATCCGCATACCGCTCCTATCCTCCGCCAGGTCAGCCTGAGCCCCTTCGACGTCTTTTTTACCATTGTTGTAATTCTCGGCATTCCCATGGCTATCGGCATGACGGTAGCGCGAATTTTTCCTGGTATTGCCGACAAACTACGCCGCCCCTTCAAAGTATTTTCTTTAATCTTTTTTATATTGATTGTTGCCGGAGCGCTGATTGCGAACTGGAGAAATTTCATCAACTACGTAAATATTGTTATCATTGCCGTGTTCATACATAACCTGCTGGCGCTCAATATCGGCTGGTGGTCGGCAAAAGCGTTCCGCTGCGGCGAGCGTGATTCCCGCGCTGTTTCCATTGAGGTGGGAATACAAAATTCCGCTTTGGGACTTGTTCTTGTTTTTAACTTTTTCGGCGGACTGGGCGGCATGGCAATAGTCGTGGCCTGGTGGGGAACGTGGCATATTATCGCCGGTCTTGCCGCCGCGTTCATTTTTTCGCGCAGAAAAATACCCGCGGGAGAAGAAGTTCAGCAACCAGCATAAATTTTTACAAATTATCAAGTATGAATACTCTACAGAGGCATAAAGTAATCGCCGTGACCGGAGGAGCCAGCGGAATCGGGCTGGCTATCTGCCGCCGTTTCGGCAGTGTCGGATTTCGTGTCGCTATTATTGACATGAACACTGATGAAGCATCCTGCCAGGCATCAAATCTGCGTTCATTAGGTATCGAAGCCGCGTCTTTTACCTGTGATGTTGGCAGCGAAAATCAATGTGTTCAGACCATTAATGCCGTCATTGACACATTCGGCGGCATAGACATTCTCGTAAATAACGCCGGCATTACGCAGCGCAGCGCCTTTACGGAAACACAGACATCAGTTTACAGAAAAGTCATGGACGTTAATTTTTTCGGCGCGCTTTACTGCACCAAAGCGGCAATTAAAAGCCTCATCGACCGCAGGGGAGTAATCGTCGTCACCTCCAGCCACGCCGGCTATGCGCCTCTTTTAGGGCGAACCGGCTACAGCGCCAGCAAGCACGCGCTGCACGGCCTTTTTGAAAGTCTGCGCGCGGAAATCAAGAATAAGGGGGTACACGTTATGATGGTGTGCCCCGGTTTCACCAAAACAAATTTGCAAACCCGCGCTTTGGATGGCGACGGCTCCGTCAGTCATCATCCGCAGTCCAAAGTCGGCAAAGAAGATACAGCGGAAAATGTCGCAAACGCCGTTTACCAGGGAGTCATAAAGAGAAAAAACCTGCTTGTTTTAACTCCCACGGGAAAATTCACTTATTTTTTAACCCGCTTGGCGCCGGGGCTTTATGAAAGAATCATGGCCAAAATGTTAAAAGATGAACTGATACGCCAGACATAGTTTTTTTCCCGCTCAGCTTTGACATAGCGGCAGGGAGGCGCTAGCCTCCTTGCCGCTTAAGTTAAGTTTTTATCGCATATTCCAAGTTGTTGAAAATCAACTTATCTTTAAATTATATCTTCTAATTCAAAGATTTATACCAATTTTTTAAACCTGTTTTTAACTTTCAAATAAATCATTGCCATACGCGCGGCAAAATCACCCCCGTTACCCGCATCATCATCTGCGGATAGATTGGCTGTTGCCGCGTCTATCATCTTCGCGTCAGGCCCATACATTTCAGCGAACATTTTCAGGACGTTTTTACGGACCATTCCCCTTAAAGGAATATTAGCAATCATGCCATACATGGCTGCCGCTCCTTTTTCGGAAAGCTCCGGCCTGCCCCTTACCGCCCGCACGGCTTGACGCAGATCTTGGAGGTATTTTTTCACAATCGCCGCATGCAGTGGAGTAACCATCGCGTGCAGGGCCTCCGGAAACTGCAGGCGGTCAATCTGCCATCCGAGCTTCTCCATCTGGTCGCCCACGGCATAAATATTCACATCCCTGCTTTTCGAACGGTAAGCAAAAACACTTCCCATGGGTTTCCCCAGGATTTCAAGCTCGGGAATCGCTTCAATGCCGGATTTGAGTTTTTGCGCGGTTTCGAGGATCGTCTTCGTTAGTTTGCGGTATCCACTCTCTCCTAAAGACTGTAAAGCCGCCCAGGCGGCAGCGTAGGCGCCGCCCGGCCGTGTACCCAGCAGCGCCGGCGACGCGAAAATTCCGCCAGGCCAGTTTTCGTAGACGAAAAACTGATGCTTCAGTATTTCTATATTGCGATATGTTATGGTGGATGCTCCTTTGGCGCTGAATCCGTACTTGTGTGTGTCCGCCGATATCGATGTCACGCCGGCAACGCGGTAGTCCCAGAGGGGAACCGGATAACCAAGTATCTCGGCAAAGGGCAACAGGTATCCCCCCAGGCAGGCATCGACATGAAGAGGAATGTCCTTTGCCTTGGCTATCTCTCCCAACTCTGCTATCGGGTCGATCATGCCATGGGGATATTCCGGCGCGGAACCAAGAATCATTACGGTATTTCTGTTGATTAGTTTTCTTACGGCAGCTACATCAACGCGAAGACTTTTATCGAGCGGCGCATGAACGGCTTTCACCCCAAAATATTTTGCTCCTTTTTCCCAGGCAACATGAGCGGTTACAGGAATCACCATTTCCGGCCGTTTTATTTTTTTCTGATCGCGCCCCATATCGCGATATGTTTTCACCGCCAGAAGGCAACTTTCTGTTCCGCCGGAAGTCATGACACCGGCCACCTCTCTGTCGCCGTGATGCAGATTCGCGGTTATTCGCACAACTTCGCTCTCCAGGCGCTTGAGACTCTGAAACACGGTCGGGTTAAGACCGTTTGCCGAAAAATAATAATTATATGCCTGCTGAAGGAAGCGTGTATGCGCCTCTCCCAGATAATATACCAGGCTCCATGTCTTGCTTTTTTTGTAATCCGGATCTTTCTTTCCGAATCCGCGAAGTTCACTTAATATTTCTTTGCGACTTCTGCCTTTCTTGGGCAGACATGTATTTTTTTTCTCCATTGTTTTTTTCCTTCCCGCTCTCAGGTCTTTATATTTTTTATGTTTATTGAATAAATAATTTTAATGACATCAGAAGAAGTTGAACAGGGCAAGTCCTATTGAAATGCCCAGGTAATTTCCTATCGCATATCCGATAATTCCTGTCGTGAGGCCGGAAAGCAGCACCTCATTGTTTTTAAGGCCGTCCGATACCACCGGAACCAAAGGCGGAGAACATATCGCGGACGCGGAAACGATAATAAAAGTATCGGTGTCGATTTTGAAAGGCGCGCATAAAACCGCGTGCAGGGCCATTGAACCGAAAATCGAAAACACAATAAAGAGCATTATCGGGACATCTATGTTCACCAGCGTCTTGAAGTTCGCCATGGACGCGACGGTGAAGCAGAAAATATAGATGACATACATTCCAAACTGAAAGGTTTTTGCGATACTGCGGATTTTAGGGATAAAGGATGCGCCGATACCCAGGGTGGTTATTGAGAGAATAATAAATGAAGTGGAGTAATCTTTCGGCATCAAAGAGCCGAGGAAAACGGAAAGCCCGACAATCCCCAAAGCAATGCCCAGCGCGGCGGCCAGGCCCGGCACTATTTTTCTGCTCAATATGCCTGAGTATGCCTTTATTTGTTCTGTCTCCAATCCGTCTGCATCCCCTGCCCGCCCATGATTGTTTGAAGCCTTCACAAATGGCGGCAGCAGAATACCGAATACCCTACGCGCGATGGTAATGCAAAAAATGATATAAATTATTGAAATAACGGTGTCGTATGTATGAACGATAATAAAACGTGTAGATTCAACATTGAGAGCCGCCTTGATGGCCGCAAGATTCGGTGTGCCTCCTGTATATACCCCGACGGACAGGGCGGCAAGTTGCCAGGCCTCGCTGACAAAGGGCTTAATCAGGAAAAATCCGGCAATCGCGACAACAATAATCGAGATTGTCGCCAAAAGCATTGAAAGAAGCGTTTTCCCTGCCAGACGCGACCATTTGCGCACATCCATCGAAAAGAGAAGCAGCGGCAAGGCGATGACCACGCTTGCTTCGGAAAGAGTTTCCTGTATCGGGTAGACCGCATCCGGAAGCACACCGATATTTCCCAGAATGATGCCTGATATATAACAGATAACCACCGCTCCTATTTTATTGATGCGGGGGAATCTGTAGCACAAATATATAACCAGCGCCGGAAACAGTATATACAAAGCCATCAGTACGGGTAACATCATATCAGCCTCCCGGGATATATTTTTTTACGCAACTATTTATTATTTAGGCTCCGTCCAACATATCAAACAGATTGAATCCGAGTTTCTGATCATGCCTCACCCGGCCCCTTTTTCCAATCGGGCATATCTCTTCATGTTTTTTTAAATTTTCCGAACCAAACATGAAGGCAAAAGCGCGCCTGCCATTTTCCAGCTGCCCCAAGAGCGTCATGTGATGAGGACTTCCATATCTGTCATAAACAATAGTGTAAGAATCAACTGTCAAGAGACCTTCCGCTATTTTCACCGCTTCGGGAAGAGCAGTCGCGTCTATGTTTTTCTGGATGGGGCTATCGTCCCTGTCGTTCCACGGCATTTTGCCTTTCTCTTTCCCGTAAATACCAACCGACCACTTGGTATTCAACCAGCCCAACGCCGTAATCAAAACCATCTTCAGGGTTGGTTCTCTCAAAAGCTGAATTGCGGTACATGCTGCATGAAGGCTGTAATTATTGCCCGGCCCGCCAAAGGCCGCCAACCCGCCCGTCAAAGAAACTGGTCTTTTGTCTTCAAATCCGACTCCCAACTCGTTTCTGGCAATTTCAACCGCGCAGGGAAAACAACTATAAAAATCAAATGCGTCAATTTCGTTTATTGTCAAACCGGCCTGCTTGAGCGCAAGTTCTCCGGCACATCGAAGCGCCGGCGATGTATGCAGTTCGGGTCGTCTGGAGATATTCCAAATATTATTAAACGTCGCTCCACCCATCGGATAAATCCATTTTTCACAAGGAATTTCAAGACGCTTTGCGATTTCATCGCTGGTGAGGATGACCGCAGCAGCCTGATCCACATTAGGGTTGGCATACATGCGCATCGTATAGGGAAAACCCACGAGACGATTTGCCGTCGTAGGAATTGTGATCTCCTCCGCGCTTCTTTCGTCCGCCGACCAGGCATAGGGATTTTTCGCAGCCACACGCGATAATTCAGATAAAGTACGTCCCATTATTTTGCGGTGCGTTTCAATATCACGGCCGGCCATGTAGCGTAACCTGTTTTCAATAAGCGCATATGAATAAACGGGGGCTAACATGCCGTATGCCAATTCCACACTGTCGCAGCCGTCTTTTTCCTCGCCGTCGAGGAAAAGAGGCAAGGCAGTATCCGGCCAGTTCAATTCAATTTCGCTTTTTTTTGCTCGCCTTAAAGAATAAAATGCCTCGGCTCCCGTAATCAACGTCGCTTGACTGCGGCCCAGCGTTATATCGACAGCGGCTTTATTAATGTAAAGCTGCGGGCTATTCCCGCCAATAGTGCTGTAATAATAATTTTGGGGATTTATTCCCATTTCTCCGGCCAGGATTCTAGCCGCATCAGCATAACTATAGGAAAAAATATTTACCACACGGATGGTGTCAATAAACGACTTTATTTGTTGCGTTCCCGTATCATTTATCGCAGCTAAAGAAGCGAGTTTCATGAGACCAACGGGATGAAGCGGCGCGGCCTCCATTTTGGATTGAGTAAACTGTGAAACTCCAACAACAATGGGAGTTCGCTCTTTATTCATTTTTAATTATTTTCTCCCGCCTCTGGCACGCTTAAACAAAAGCAACCGGGAATAACGCGCGCATTATTCCCGGTTGATTCCAGAGCATAAAATACCTTTTCTAACCGCGCGTAAAAAAACGGTAGCCCGTTTCTCTTTTAAGATTTTCGAGACGGTCCTTGAGGGCTGGAAGCACCAACCTTCCGGCATCTGTTTTGATGATATTTTTAAGCTCTCTCGGATCGTTTTTCAGATCAAACAGCTGATCGTCCCAGGTGCCCTTTTGATACTCAATGTATTTATAATGCTTTGTCCTAACAGCCGCGATACCCGGTATCGGTATCGGAAACACAGGAAAGTGCTCGTATAAAAAGGCATCCCTTCCTTCCAGAAGCGGTGATTTTAAATAAGGGACAATGCTTTCGCCCTGCATTGTTGAAGGTATCCGGGCTCCAATAATATCAAGCAAGGTCGGGGCAAGATCAATGTTGAGGATCATCTGGTCTCTTTTACCGGCTTGTCTTGTCAGCTTCGGGTATCTTATGAAGAACGGTATTCTTATTGATTCCTCGTAGGCATTGCGCTTGTCATATAGGCCGCGCTCTCCAAAGAGATGGCCGTTATCTCCCGCGTAAATTATAACCGTGTCGTCGAGCTCACCCATGCGTTCAAGCGTATTCAGTAAGCGACCTACCTGCTCGTCCACTGAGGTGATTACTCTTAAATAATTGCGGTACAGATTATTCATCGGCAATGGCGCACCGACGAAAATGTTGTTGTTTGTTAATGTCACCCAGGTGTCGGATTCGGGCGGCATATGCAAATCCTGTCCCTTATAAAGCGTCCTCATATGTTGAGGCGGCCGAAAACCAAAATGCGCTGCTTTGTGCGACAGATACAGGCAGAAAGGGTTACGCTTTTTCTTCTCGATGAATTTGATTGCGAAGTCCGTAAGATCATCGGTGATGTATTTCCCGGGTCTTGGTGTTTCTACACCATTGATGATAAGAGGGCAGTCGTAATAAACACCCTGCCCTCCTTCTTTCGTGAAAGTAATGAATTCATCCACTCCCCGAAGATTGGGCAGTTTATCTCCCGGCATATGCCACTTTCCAATGAATGCCGTGTCATATCCGGCTTTTTTGATTAACTCCATGAACGTGACATTGTTATCATCCCACATTGTGTGATTAGTCACCACGCCATGAGTATGCGCGTATTGTCCTGTTAAAAAACTCGCCCTGGATGGGCTGCAAAGCGACGTTGTGACAAAGGCGTTTTTAAAATTTGCGCCTTCATTGGCAATGCGATCAAGGTTAGGCGTTTTGACCACCGGATGTCCCATGCAGCTAAAAGCGTCATAACGATGATCATCGGTCAGGATGAAAAGGATATTGGGCTTTTTCTCTGCGGCGGCAAGCGCTTCTGGAATAATGGGTCCAATCAAACCCATCAGCGCCGCCGTGCCCGCTATCTTCAACGCTTTTCGGCGCGTTATGTTTTTTTCAAATAAATTTTTTTCATCGCTTTCGTTCATGGTATGCTCCTTGGCTAAAAGAAGAGCTTGGTATAGATATCCATATATAAATAATAGAAGCTGTGCCCGCCGTTGTAAAGAAGGAGGAATGTCATAATAAGGCCAATCACAAGAACAGATACCGATTTAAATTGAAATATCTTGACGGACTTATCGCCCAGCCGTCTTCTCCATATAATCCTGCACCATATCTCGGAAATCCCCATACATAAAAGCGCGACAAATATTGGGCCCATTATCACCGCATGAAAGAAGAGGTAAAGGAATTCGGTCCATGAATATATCCCAATAAAATCGTACAGAACTTTGGAGCTCCAGATAACAGGTGTTATCAGGCATATAAATATTCGTTCTCTGAAAGTGGCGCCATTGAAAAAAGCTATTGTGTTGGCTATCATCGCGCCAAGCCAGATGCTAAGAAACATACCCGCGGCAGAAAGATTAGCGGCTACATCATGGAGCAATTTAGGTTCCCACCAGCGGCTGACGTTATAAATATTGATCGATATGACCATCAGAAATAAGACGATCCCGGCAGGAAAAACGATTCTTTGTATTTTAGGCTTTTTTTCCATGTTGCACCTTAAGGAAGAAGTGTTTATGAATCTAATTTGGCCATTACTCCGGTGATATCTCTTGACGAGATTAATCTGTGCTGGATTAAATTATAGGGGCAATAACTTTTATGTCAAATAAATTTTCATCTGCTAATGTACTATGCGCTGAGAGTTATTGCCCTAGTTATTTTTATATTCGCCAGTTTGTCTTTATAGGTTATTGTCTCGCATTTACCGGCTTAAAGCCATTTTCCTGCCTTACCTTTCTATTTTATTTGAAGATATTATAATTTACACCAACCCATCGCGATAGGCCGCAACCCGCAACCTGATCTCCGGTAGCTTGGGCTCGATATGATTATAAAGCATCTTAATGGCGGCGCAGTATTCACTGATGTTTTTATAACCGTTAGTCGGCAGATATCTGAATCTTATGCAATCGCCTTTGCAGAATGAAGCAATACTGCATTTCCTGCATATTTCAGAGATTTCAGCTTTTCGGGAAGCAAAACTTTTTCTGAGCGGGCTTTTCATAATGGCCCGCAAATCATTTTGCATCAGGTTGCCTATTTTCCAATCTTTAAAGACAAAAAAATCGCAGGGGTAACAGTCGCCGTTGTATTCCACAACAAGGTAGCTGTCACACGTGCTATTGTAACAGCATGATGCCTTGACGCCGTCAACCAGATAAAGCAGGATATCTTCAAAAAACCTTACCGATACGTCAAAGAAATCATTTTTAAACCATTCATCAAATAACTTAATGTAAAATTCCCCGGTTTCCTCCCCTCGTACGGAACATGGTTTCAGCGTGCCGGATATTTCAGCGATTTCAAAACAGTTTATGAATTGAATATACCTAAAATCATGAAAACGGAAAAAATTATAGATCTCCAGAGGTGATTTTACATTTCTGTCGGTCAGAAGGCACAGGATATTGAACTGAACGCCATGCTTTTTCATCAGTTCAATGCTTTGCATAACACCGTTAAAAGTGCCTTCTTGCCGATGATCCTTTCGATAATAATCATGAATATGAGCGGGACCATCAAGGCTGATGCCGACAAGAAAATTCTCTTTGGCAAGAAACTCGCACCACAAGTCATCCAGAAGCAGGCCGTTGGTCTGTATGGAATTTTCGATAACCTGTCCGGTACGGGAGTACTTTTGCTCAAACGCGACAACATCCCGGAAAAAATCCAGTCCCATCAAGAGCGGCTCCCCTCCCTGCCAGCAGAAACTGTTTAGTGGCGCCTTTAGGGAGAGCGTGTTTCTGATCATCGCCTGGGCAACCCCGCGGCTCATTTTTGTAGATGTTTCCGGATAGAGTTCCTTGACTCGACGGTAAAAGCAATATGCGCAGGAAAGGTTGCACAGACTCGATGTCGGCTTCACCAGCAAAGATATCGATTGAGGAGCCGTGTTTTTTTTCATTGCCAGATGATGCCCGTGCATTTGTTTGACGTTAATCGGGGAATCCCCGCAGTTTTTTTCGCGTCAGCTTTTCCAGGTTAACAAGAATTTTGTTTATTTTTTTTTGCAACATCGGGATAGGTTTTGATGACATTATAGTTTTCACCCTGGTCAGCGTAAATATCTTAAAAGAGGGGCGCGCTGTTTTCCAACTTCTTTCCCGCTTTTCAGACAACCAGGTATAATATACTCAGGGCAATGGCGTACTGCGCCGCGTAATAAAGGGTATGATTGATGACTATAAACGGCCTGGAATCTTTGTTGTCATAATATGTCATAACAAGAACTAAATCCGACAGCAAAAACAAAATGGCCCCCGTCGCCAATAGAACCGTGCTGGTGGCGTATCCCTGGGTAATTGCCGCATAGCAGGCCTGGGTCATCATATAAGACAAGGCGAAAGAATAGGCGCAAGTGTCAATAGTATGTTCGGCAAACTCGAATTTGAGGACAAATTTGCTGATGCTTACTATGATAATTGCCAGAATTAAAGCAGCGACTAAGGCAATCCAGCTGAAACCGAAATAAATCAGCAATGCCGCCAGATAGAATATATGCCCGACAAAGAATGCAACCATACCGCCATGCTGATAAAGGGACGACGATTCCTTGTACATTATCTTGAGGTCTAAAACAATATCGCCGATCAAACCGCATATCAATCCCATCGCGATGAGCATAAAGAAGGTTGTAACGCCCGAAACGGAATTAACCATGAAAGAGGCGAAGGCCAAGGCGACGAATAAAAAACTTGTCACCGTCTTCAGCAAAAGCGCCTGCACGCTGCCGTTGCGGTCTCTGGCAACAAGAAAAATGGCCAATGAAATCGCGCCGGCGAATAAAACCATATAAGGATATGAATTCATGATTGATCGTTTCCTTTTTCGGAGTTGTGACAAATGTACATGTATATCAATCGGGTGTCAATCTCTTTCCCGCCGGAAAACATCACTGCCGATCAGGCACTTTGTACACGCGAGACTAATAAAGAGCGTCATCTGTCCGCTCAATTTTTCGGCGGGTAACCGGTAATATCTCTTATCTCCTTAAACAAAGGCTTCAAGCGTTTGTACATTTTGAGATAAACCTTTCGGTAAAGATTGTCGTATAATTCATGATTATCTTTAATCGGCTCAAAAACTCTGCCCGTCCTGGTCATGGCTTTGACTGCCGAGGGAAAATCTCCATAGAGCTTAAGGCCAACCGCCGCGTCAATGGCCGCGCCGAGCGCTGATGTTTCAAAGGTATGGGGCCTATGCGCACCCATGCCGAAAACATCCGCTGTAATTTGCATCGCGACATCGCTTTGCGACCCCCCGCCGGAAACTGTCAGTTTTGTAATCGGAATTTTCGTTTTTCGCTGCGTCAATTCTCCTCCCTCGCGCAATCCGTAAACCAGGCCTTCAAGCAGAGCGCGGTAAAGATAAGCGCGGCTGTGCACATCGCCGAAGCCGATGACTGAACCTTTCGCGTAGGGGTCGAGATCGCGCCCCGGCGTCCAGTAGGGCTGCAACATGAGCCCCATGGATCCGGCGGGAATATCCCTGATTAGCGAATCGAAAAATTTTTCCGCCGGTTCGTTGCTCTTTTCGGCCAGCATACACTCTTGCAGTCCGAATTCCTCCTTGAACCAGCTTACCATCCAGAATCCGCGGAAAATGGAAACCTCCGTGTAATAGGCATCCGGCACCGAAGCGGGATACGGCGGAATCATCGGCTGCAACTCGATATATTTGGGCGTTGCCACGTCAAACGTCGCGATCGTCCCGAAGCTGAGGCATCCTGTTTCCGGTGTAAGGCAGCCCGAACCGAGAATTTCACAGCCCTTATCCGAACCGGCCGCGAAAACCGGCAAACCTTCAGGAATACCGGTTTCTACGGATGCCTTCTTTGTAATCCGACCGAGAATCTCCGACGGTTTAACCAGCGCGGGGAGTTTTTCCTTTTCAACATTGAAAATCCACCATTTGAAGTCGTATTTGCCCGCCCATTGATAGGTTTTTTTATTAAAGGGTAAATATCCGATATTGTTCCCTGTCGAATCCACAAACTCTCCGGTAAGCCGATGCGTGAAAAATCCCGACAGAACAAGGTATTTGTATGTCTTCTCCCATATCTCCGGCTGCTGCTGGCTGATCCAGTTAGCCTCACATTCCTGTATTACACCTTCCAATGTATTGAGCAGTCCTATTATCTTCAATACCGGGCGAAGAGCTCCCGGCAGAATCCCCCGCGAATCGGCCTTGCGCTGATCAAGCCAGGTAATGGCCGGCCTCAGCGGCCTGCCGTCTTTATCCACGTTAATCATCGTGGCGCGCTGCGTGGTTAGCGTAACGCCTTTGATATTATTTTTGAGATTTTTCTCCCGCTGCAAAAGCTGCCCGGTGGTTTTGCAGAACACTTCCCAATAATAATCCGGCTGCTGTTCCGCCCATCCGGGATGTTGTGAAAAATAAGGCTGAATCGGCGTTTTGACGATGTGCAGTATGTTCCCGTCGGGATCAATGAAAGCGGCTCTGATTGACTGTGTCCCCGCATCCACGGAAAGAATAAGTTCTTTCGTTGTATTTTTTTCATTCGACATAGTCACCTCTCCTTTTCCTTTGCTTCCGGCAAATTATCGCTCTTCTTTAATCAATCCAGACCGAGTTGACCGCCCGGATTCATGATGTTGTTCGGATCAAAATGATTTTTTAGCGCTCGCAAAACGCTCATCTGTTCCTTGCCCAGGTGCTTTTCCATCCAGGGACCGATCATCCGCCCCACGCCGTGATGATGACTCAATGATCCGCCATATTCTTGAATCTTATCGATAATGCCCCGCTGGAATTGGCGGAATTCCTCGGGATCTGTCATATGCGCGATAAAAATGAAATAGAGATTGGTCCCCTGCGGATAAAAATGTGAGGCGTGCGCCATGCACATCGTGTCGCGCCGACTCTTGATATAAGCGCGAACACCCTGATGCAAACGGTGGAAATTGTCCCAGGTCACGGCAGCTTCAAGCGTGTCAATCACAATATCATAATCGCCCAAATCTTCACGCATATACGGTTCAGTATAACGCGTATGTTCCCATTTTCTCGCCGCGTAACCGGTCAATGATATGGCTTTGTGCTTCCGGGCAACCGCCTTGATTTTACGCGCGACCAGTTTCGCATAATCATGTTCACCTTCGACATTGCCCAGACACAGGCAGCGCCGCATCGGTTTGAATCCTCGTAGCGTCAAAAATTTGTCCGCCATTTTCGGCATTCCATACAATTTTAGCCCTCTGTCCGTTTCTTCGGGATCGGAAATACGGTAAATGGCGGGCTTGCCGAATTCAGATTGCATGATTTCACGGCTGGCATTCACCGCCGCTTCCCATGTGGGATACATGAAGCTGAAACGGCGGCGGTTCTGCGGCATGTAGCGAAATATTTTCATAGTTACTTCCACCAGAATACCGAAAATACCCTCTGAACCTTTCATGATGTCGTTTACTTTGGGCCCGGTGGCGGTCGCCGGATAATCCAATGTTTTGAAGGTTCCCACTGGTGTTACATACTCCTGGCTGAAAACAATGTCGTACGCATCCCCGTAATAGGTAGAGGCCTGGCCCGAACCCAGTGTGACAATCCAGCCGCCTACGGTTGAGTATTCGAAAGACTGCGGAAAATGACCGCAGGTGTAGCGCCTTTTGCAGCCGAAGCGTTCCGGAGCGTTGTTCAACGCCTCCTCATACGCCGGGCCGAACATGCCCGGCTGAACGCGGGCGGTCTGATTGAGTTCGTTGATTTCCAGAAGTTTGTTCATGTGCGTGCTGATCACAAGAGATATCCCGCCTCTCGCGGGCCGACAACCCAGATTAACCGAAGATCCGGCGCTGAAAACCGTGATGGGAATTTTTTCCTGATTGCAATATGCGACAAGATGGCGCACATCGTTTTTATCCCGTGGATGGACAACCACGTCGGCTACCTCGCGGACAATACCGCGACGCAATTCGAGCATCTCTTCCATCGTCTTTCCCGAAGAAAATTTGACGCGGCTGTAATCATCAGTTGCCACATTTTCTTCGCCGACGATGGACTTGATGTGCCCGATCTGGGCGGCTTGAAGGCATACCGGACGGCTCAAAGCGACTTTTTCCAGCCCCTCTTTCTTTTTTTCTCTGAAATCATCATCGCCGAGATGAAAATCACGCTTGATCATTTCATACCAAGCATCGCTGGGATGCTTGAATTGTCGGGGATTTCCGTATTTGAACACGGAACGGTAGGTGCCCGGAGGCGGCGGTTTTTCCGTCCAATCAGGCCGGAACGTGTTCGCTTTCATTTTATTTCCTCCTTCAGTCAGGGAGACGCAGAATTTTCTTTACGTTCGCAATCTCCTGCTCCGTTTTATTTTTGTCCCACTTGAGCTCTTTTGCGGCGATATCCGCAACTTTTGCCAGAATTTCATCGCCCGGATGTCCCAATGTTCCGATTCCGGTGCGCCGCGTGACGATGTCACATAAGGTTTTGGCCATTTCTTTTCTGATGGCATACGCTACCTGTGCCATTATTTCCCCATCCTGGTTGAGAACCTCTCTGAGGATATCATCCCCTCTCGCCAACCTTAACACCTCATAACTCTCTGTCCCGTAGTTGCGGGATAGATAATCAAGCGTTGCATCACTAAAATCCGTATAGCTTTTTTTAAAGCTGGAAAAGAAGGAATCCAGCTTGTTGATTTCAGAACCGGCCAGGTAGATTTTATCCGTTATGCTTTCGCGCACCGGGCGTTTTAGTTTTGCCATGACAAGGCGAAGACAATTTTCCGCCAGGTTCCGGCTGGTGGTGTATTTGCCGCCTTCTACCGTAATCAGTCCATTGAGCCCGTTTTTCTCATTGTCGAATATTTCATAGCGGCGTGAAGCGGTATAGGTTTCGCATGTCTGGTCTTCCACCAAAGGACGCAATCCGCCGTAGGTGTGTTTCACATCCGCGTAGGAAAACTTTCCATCACCAAATGACCGGTTGACTTCATCAATTAATTCCATGATGCTCTGCTTCGTCACACGGTATTCATCCGGATCGCCGATATAGGCTTTGTCGGTCGTCCCGATCAGCGTGTGTGCGCGCCAGGGAATGAGGAAGAAGTGGCGGCCTTCCTGCGTCATGCAGCCGATAACGTATTTCCCCGAAAGCATTTTCTTTTCCGTTATTACATGAATGCCTTCAGAACGGCGCAGTGTTTTGCAAACACTGCCCCTGGACTGCGCCAATCCCAATATGATATCCGCCCACGGCCCCGCGCAGTTTATGGTTACCGTGCCATGGATTTTATGAACCTTATTATCTAAAAGATCCCTGACCACAACGCCAGTTACGTTATTTTTGTCTTTTATCAAAAATTCTTCCACACGGGCGTAATTGGCCACAGAAGCTCTGCGGGCGGCAGCCGATTTGATGAAGGCCAGAGTCAATCTCTCCGGGAAAATGCTCAGGCAATCGTAAAAAACCGACGCTCCGGTGAGCCCTTGCTTGCGGACACATGGTTCCAACCGCAGAACTTCTTCACCGGAAATGGTTTTATGAGAAGGAATTTTTTTCTCCTGATCCCAGGTAAAGCTTTTATCATAGGAGAGCAGGTCGTAAAGAATCATACCAACCTTGGCAACATGTTTATTGTTTCGCCATGACCGTGTATAATGCGTCATCATCATCGGCATGGGATAGATAAAATTAGGCGCGATATTTTCCAAAACCCTTCGCTCCCGCAATGATTCCCTCACCAGCCTTACTTCACCATTGGCCAGATAGCGCAGACCGCCGTGAATTAATTTCGATGTTACCGCGGACGTCGCCCAAGAAAAATCTTTTTTCTCGAGCAGCGCCACCCGCAATCCTCGCGACGCGGCTTCATAGGCAACTGACGCGCCGGTAATTCCGCCGCCAATAACGATAACATCAAAGTATTCGGACCTGTAATTTTCGATGAAACGATGCATTTTCAGCTCCTTTTAACTAATTTGTCGATGTTCGCTATTACGGCCTGCTCGGCGTAAACCAGAACATCGAGCATGATACGATAAGCATCCTGAGGCTTTTGATCTCTGAGCGCCTCATAGATCTCCCGATGAAAGATAGCCGACCGCTGAATATTTTTTTCCTCATCGAAATATAGGTGCCCGTATTCATGAAAAATCCGATTAAAAAAATTCAGAGTGATCGTGCAAACCAGATTCTGCGACGCCCGGGCAATAAGCTGGTGCACCCGGATATCGCGTTCCAGCATTTTCATATTGTTTCCGGAAATCACATCCTCAAGCTCCGCCAAATCTTTTTCCGTGCGCCTTTGCGCGGCGAGATAGGCAATTTGCGGCACAACATGCCGGCGCGTTTCCAGAATATTATAAAGTATCTTTTCGCGGCTGTCCGAACTTAGCGCAGCCTTTATCAGGTCGAAATTTCCGCTTTCCAGATAATTTTTTACGTATAAGCCGTCTCCATGCCTGATTTCAATTAAATCCAGATTTTCCAGTTTCCGCAGCGCCTCGCGCACTGTCGCGCGGTTCACATTAAAGTTTTCCGCCATTTCGCGTTCGGGAGGCAGCTTGCTTCCGGGATTAATCGTACCGTTAATGATCTGCCGCTGAATAATGCCGACAATTTCCTCATGCAATCTGGTACGCGCGAGCGGTTTTGCCAGAAGAATTTTCTTTTTCAACCTTATTATCCTCCGAGCCTGCCCTATTGGCTGGGTGGCTCAACCATTTCATATTTTACCTTAATTGTCAATAGGTTATTTATAAATATTTATTTGTAATCCTAATTGATTTAATTCGTAAATAAAATGCAAAAGCCGCAAATACATTAAGCATTTGCGGCTTTTTTAAAGATTTAAACGGAAGCTCAAACTCTCGCGTTTCTGTCAATTATCCTTCAAGCAGATAAGATGCCTCCGGAATTTCCATAACAGAAGTATCGCTTTCTTTTATTACCCGCAGAATCATCCCCACATTGGGCAATAGGTTATGGGCGAAGAACTTTGCGGAAGCGACTTTGCCGGCATAATATGGATATTCAAAATGGTCTTTGCCGATTTCGTCTATTTTTTTCTGCGCGATAACAGCGTGTTCCAAAAGCAGCTTGGCGCCATAGATATATCCGGTAGCGTGCAGAATACGCGTCGCGTAAAAACCAATCATGCCAAATTTGCCCTGCCCCACGTAACCGGCCATCGTTGCCTGAATCTCTTTATACTGGCTGATGGCTTCGGCAAGAAGCGCCACTTGATGAGCCAAGACCTTATGGTCTTTTTGATCAGCAACGAATTTTTCCAGTTCCGCAAACCAGGTTGCGAACACTTTCCCTCCGGCCATCATCCATTTACGCCCGATCAGGTCCATCGACTGAATATAGTTGGTGCCTTCCCAGATAGGATAAATCCTGCAGTCTCTAAGCTGCTGCGCTATCGGGTACTCTTCCGAAAAGCCGTAACCGCCATAACATTGCATTGCTTCGGAAACGCATAAAAAAGCCATATCCGAACACCAGGCCTTAATAATCGGCGTGTTAACTTCCACAAACGCCTTGGCGATTTTGCGTTCTTCTTCATTATCGGTATTTTCCGCAATATCCATCATATAGTAGGACATGGTAATCATCGCGCGGCTGGCTTCAGTGATGGACTTCTGATACATGAGCATTCGCCGCACGTCCTCGTGATTGATGATGGTAACTCTTCCCGCTTTAGGGTTTGTTAATGGACGCCCCTGTATGCGACCGGCGGCGTACATGGCCGCGTTATTGTAGGAAACAGTGGCCGCGGCATTGGCCGCAAGTCCGGTTACGGCTCTTTCTTCATTCATCATCTGAAACATCTGCGCCATCCCCTCGCCTTTGCCGTCAACAGGGGGGTTTCCCAAAAGATAACCGCGGCACTTGCCCTCTTCTCCAAAATTTATAATGCTTGTGGCTGAGCCGCGTATGCCCATTTTGTGCTCAATACCGCCACAGTTAACATCATTGAACTCACCAACTTCTCCCGCTTCGTTCGGCCAGTACTTCGGAACAACAAATAATGATATCCCCTTTGTGCCGGGCACGCTTCCCTCAATGCGGGCCAGTGTAAGGTGGATAATATTTTCGGTAATGTCCTGATCGCCGCCGGTAATAAAACATTTGGTGCCGACAATTTTGTAAATGCCGGGTTCATCAGTCGGAATAGCTTTGGTGACAATATCTCCCACATCGGATCCGCTATTAGGTTCCGTCAAATCCATAGTGCCGGACCATTGTCCGCTGTACATTTTGGGAAGAAAGATGCTTTTGACCTTTTCGCTGCCGAAATCACGAATCAGCCCTGAAGCTCCGGTGGTGGCCATCGCGTAAGGACCCAGTGCCGCGTTAGCCGCGGCGAGAAACTCATTTGTCGCGCCCATAACGCACAGCGGTAAAGAGCTCGGATCCGTGTGATCCGCGTTGCTTGAACCAAGGCCATTTTCCTGAATGGCCCAATATCCTTTTTTGAACGATTCAGGGACAGTAACCTTTCCGTTTTTGTAAACGGCGTGAATGGTGTCTCCGTCTTCATTGGTGGGAGCGATAGCTTCTTTGGCGATTTTCATCGCGTTTTCGAGAATGGAGTCAATGTCCTCTACGGAGTAACCTCCCTTGAAGCGTCCGGCGTCAAAAACCTTAGAAAGGTCCAGCCATTCTTTTAAAATAAATTTGTGGTCACGAGTTGAATACAAAAAATTTGCTGCCATGTTCTACTTCTCCTTTTTAAAAAAGAACTAAATTTGAATAACCTTAATCAATTTATGACCACAAGTCAATTGAATATAATATTCGTTGATATATCAATGGGTTAACATGTAGTTAAAAATGGGCGTTTTTTTAGCTACTTCAATATTTACCTTCATGTACAACAAAATAAATTAATAGTTTAAATATGCTGCAACTGTTGCCAGCAATAACCAAACTACCGCGACGTTTATAATGGGCTTTTTATATAATGTTCTATTGCTGATTAAATTATATGTTAACCTTATAATTATCACTCGAACGATATCGCTAACTATATTTTTCGCTATCCTGATGAGATATAAACAAAAGTTGTGTTTAGGAAGATAGGTGGTGTATCCACCGGTTGAGAGTTTCCCGACAATCAGCCGGTAAAAATAAAAAGGAAAGGATACACACACCATGAAGAAAGATAACGTAGTT
>Ga0209407_1000889_pt1 | contig 33976 bp, 28 predicted proteins | sample AD_JPNHG3_MetaG_FD_184410 | JGI IMG/M metagenome (GOLD analysis project Ga0209407, IMG submission 184410) | Active sludge microbial communities of municipal wastewater-treating anaerobic digesters from Japan - AD_JPNHG3_MetaG (SPAdes) (version 2) | ecosystem: Engineered > Bioreactor > Anaerobic...
TGGTACCTGCCTGCCGGTAGGCAGGGAGTAGCTGCCTTTTAAGCAGAAAGTTGCAGGTTCGAGTCCTGCCGGGGGGACAAAGGATCTAAAATTTAAATTGCCACTCTTGAATTGCAAAATATAATAAGATGAGCTGAAAATAAAAATTGGAGAATTCAAAATGGGCGGGAATTTTTTTAAAAAAATTCCCGCCCATTTTAGTCGCTTATATATTTTTAAGCATTATGCTTAATCTCAATTACATCTCCATCTTGGACGACATAATTTTTTCCTTCAGTGCGAATCAAGCCTTTTTCTCTTGCTTGAGCAAATCCGCCAGCGTCAAGCAGGTCTTTCCAGTTGATAACTTCGGCTTTGATAAAAGCCTTTTCAAAATCAGAATGTATGACACCGCCGGCTTGAGGAGCTTTTGTTCCTTTTTTAATAGTCCAAGCGCGAGTTTCATCTGGGCCAGTAGTAAAAAAAGTAATTAAATCGAGAATTTCATAGGATTTTTTAATGAGCAAATCAAGTTCAGTGTCAGTGGGCAATCCCAATTCTTTTCTTTCTTCTTTAGACAAATTAACTGCTTCATATTCGGTTAGTAGATCAATAATTAAATAAGGCCAGCGATTTTTATTAAATTCATTAATAATATTTTGAGGAACTTCTTCGTCTTTCCCATTAAGAAGATAAAGGCGCGGCTTTGAAGTTAAAAGTTGATATTTATTTAATTCTTTTAGTTCTTCTTCGGTAAATGATTGTTCAAAAAGAATTTTTCCTTCTTCGAGAATTTTTTGTGCTTTTGATAAAGCGGCATAATCTCGCATTGCCTCCTTGTTGCCTCGTTTTACATCGCCTTCCAAATTATTTAATCTTTTTTCAATAGTTTCTAAATCTTTTAAAATTAATTCTGTATCCAAAATATCTTTATCGCGAAGGGGATCAATGCTGTTTTGAGTATTAATAATTTTGTTATTGGCAAAAGCGCGCAAGACATAGAGAATGGCGTCAGTTTCTCTGATGTTAGCTAAAAATTTATTTCCCAAACCTTCGCCCTGGCTTGCTCCTTTTACTAAACCAGCGATATCAATAAAATCAATCGTGGCATATATTTTCTTTTGAGAATGAGTGAGATCCGCTAAAAGATCTACTCTTTCATCAGGAACAGCAACAACGCCGATATTCGGATCAATAGTGCAAAAAGGGTAATTCGCTTTATCTACTTGTTTTTGTGTTAATGTTTCAAAAAGAGTGGATTTACCAACGTTGGGCAATCCAACGATTCCAATAGAAAGTTTCATAGTTTTTTAAATTAATTAATAAAGTAGGTTTATTTATTTCCTGTAAAAATGCAATATCGCAATAATCCTTTGGTGGCCATTTTATAATATTCATATCCGGCAGTAGTGTTGATCAAAAATTTTTGAAGTCCAAAGAGTTTTACAAACCAATATGCCCAAAGTGAAAGTTTGTGTAGTCGATAAAACGATGGAAGAACATTTTCAGTTATATCTCGTTCTTTTACATTTTTGAAACCGACACTTTTTATAACTTCGGTGAATTGATCGTGCCGAAAATCTTTTAAGCCCATCATAGCCGAGCCTTCGATAACCACATCTAGCATTTTCTTTTCCCATGGAGAAAATTTTTTATCGGGAGCAATAGTATATTCAAAAAGAGCAAATTTACCTCCCGGCTTCAAAATTCTTAAAAATTCATTTAATGTTTTGCGAATGTCTGGAGAGTGCGAGAGGGTTTCGGTTGTATAAATCGCATCAAAATAATTATCCGGAAAATTGGTTGAGGAATAATCCATTATCTGATAGTCGGTTTTATCTTGAACGCCTAATTTTTTCGCTCGCTTTTGTGCTTTCTGGACTTCAAATGGAACAAGAGTAATACCAAAAACATTTGATCCAATTTTTTTTGCCAAATAAGTTGATACAATGCCTTGACCGCAACCAGCATCTAAAACAATTTGTTCTTCTTTTAGTTGTAAATTTTCGGCAACTAAATCTTGATATAATATTTGAGCTTCTTTCTCGGTGATATCTGCTTTTCCCGTTGGATAGAATCCGAAATGTTTTGAACCCCAAAGCACATAATTGAAACCCAATTTTGTTTCTGGGTTAGTAAAATACTTTACGACTTTTTGTTGATTTGTATTCATAGCAACTCTTTAATAGAAATATTAATGGTCTTGGTAAGTTTTGTCCGCAGTTTTTTGACGTTATCCTAACGATATTTCTGTCATTGTTTTTTTCAAACTTTTCCAATTAGCGGTGTGTATTTGAAAAAATCCGAACAGATTTCATTAACGGGCTCGGCGGGCGGAATTCCCCCCGAACCCCCCTTCCGCCCGCCTCGCCCTGAAGCGGAAGCGAAAAGGACGATTTCAAGTTTTTCGCGGGCGGTAGCCCGCAAGGAAAATCATAATTGATTTTCCTCTTTGGCGGCAAATTCTTTTATCTTTTCCAAACAATATGTCCATTAATATTGTATTTTTCGTAAGTTTCTAAAACATCGGTGCAAAACTTTTTTAGTTCTTCGTTGCCTTCGCTCTTTGCCAACTCATAAAGACGGATAAACATTTTCTTCCCTGTTTCTGTTTGTTTTAAAGTTTTCTTAATAAAATTATGTTGAGCACATAATGTTTGACCATTTTCGATAGTAGATTTTCCACCTAAATACTTTGGTTTAATATGATCTACATGTAATTCAACTCCTTCTTTTCTGCCTCTACCACAAATTACACATTTATACCCATCTCTTTTTAAAATTATTTCCTTCTGTTCCGGTGTAAAATCATCGATTTCTTTCTGTCTTACGGCTTCAGGATCATAACGATAAATACCCTTTTTAACTTTTATTAAAAATCCCTCCTCATGCAAGTGTCTAATTGATCGCCAAGTGTCACGAGGCTTTTTCCCATACAATTTAACGTACTTTTCTTCCACCCAATCAACAACCGGACCATGTTGTAAATCTTGGTTTGGATGTCTGTTAAAATATTGTTTAATTAAATCGCTTATTGATTTTTTATTATTTTTCTTCATAAAAATTAAAATTGCTTTGATTAATTTGTGCTTCTTGTTTCAAACGCTTAATCGCCAAATCACAATATTCCTTGTCTATATCAACACCTATGCTTTTTCTTTTATTCAAATAAGCTGCAATAAGTGATGTCCCGCTTCCCATAAAAGGATCCAAAACCGTATCTCCAACATAAGAAAAAAGTTTTATACAACGGCGAGGTAATTCTACTGGGAAGGGGGCTGGGTGACCAACTCTTTTCTTACTTTCCCCACTAAAACTCCAGATTCCATTAGTCCAGTCCATAAATTCTTTTTTTGTTATATCGCTTTTTTTACTACCGCTCGTTTTTTTCCAACTTTTTTTATATAGAATTAATATTACTTCTACCGGAGCAATAACATATGGAGCAGAGGCAGACATAAATGACCCCCAAGCAGTTCTCCGGGAAATATTTCCTTCGTTCCAAATTATAGTGGAGTGATATTTCCAACCTATATCTTTCGCAATCTTTGTGATATCAGCACAAACCGATTGATGCCCACCTTTGTTTTTATCCAATGGTATATTGAGACAAAAACGCCCATCGTCTTTTGCTAATTCAAAACATTTTTGAATCCATTTTTTGCTGAATTCTAAATAATCATCATAAGTTAAATTATCAATATGAGAATTGTAATGGATATCAACGTTATAAGGAGGAGAGGTTATTATTAAATCTATTGAATTATTCGGAATAACAGAAATCTTTAAGATGTCGTCTCTATAAATAATAATATTATTACATTCGAAATATGGTTTGGCATCTCTAACATATTCGTTTTTTTTGTTTTTTATAATCATTACATTTTGCATATTATTTTATTAACTCCTCAATATTTACACCTAATGCTTTGGCGATTTTCGCCATAGTTTGGACGCTCGGACTATTAACCGCTCCGCTTTCGACCTTCATAAGCGTAGTGTATTTAATATCAGCCTTCTTGGCTAAATCGTCTTGAGTTAAGCCGAGTTTCGCCCTTAATCTTTTTATATTTTCGCTAATAACTTTTCCACTTGTCATACTAATAAAGTTTTGGTAGTATAATAGTAAATGATATTTTTACATCTATTATTATATTACCAAATAAAATGAATTCAATCAAGGAAAATAAGAAAAGCCCGCTTCTGGCCAAAATAAAGTTCGAGCCGACATTTTTTCAGGTTCTTTGGCGGTTTGCCTTTTCGCTTCCGCTTCAGGGCGAGGCGGGCGGAAGGGGGGTTCGGGGGGAATTCCGCCCGCCGAGCCCGTTAATGAAATCTGTTCGGATTTTTTCAAATACACACCGCCAATCGGTAAATGTTGAGGCTGGCTCGCCCTCTGCGAGGGCTCGCCAGCCGATTTTAGGCGCAAAATTGAATTTTTTGTCTTTATCCCGCAAAGCGGGACGCCAGAAGCGGGCTTTTCTAAATTTTTAACCAAAGAGAAATTATGAAATACTTTATCTATTGCAGAAAATCAACTGATTCAGAAGAAAGGCAGGTTTTGTCTATTGAAGCTCAGCTTGCTGAGCTTAAAGAATTTGCCGCCAAAGAAAAACTTGAAATCGTCGCCTCGCTGTGCGAGGCGCAAACCGCCAAAGAACCTGGCCGAAAAATTTTCGGAGAAATGTTAGACCGGATTTGCGCTGGCGAAGCCAGCGGAATTTTGGCTTGGCATCCGGACAGGTTAGCAAGAAATTCTATTGATGGCGGAAAAATTATTTATCTGCTGGACACAGGAAAATTGCTTGATTTGAAATTCCCGACTTTCTGGTTTGAAAATACTCCGCAGGGAAAATTTATGCTTTCTATTGCTTTTGGACAAAGCAAATACTATGTGGACAATTTAAGCGAGAATATCAAAAGAGGCCACCGCCAAAAACTGCGAAAAGGAATTTGGCCCGGCTTCGCGCCACTCGGCTATTTAAACAACCATCGGACAAAAGAGGTTGATTTGGACAAAGACAAAGCGCCGTTTATCAAAAAAGCGTTTGAGCTTTACGCTACCGGCGACTATACCCTAAAAGCCATAAAGGAGTTTTTGGCTGATAATGGAATAACAAGCTACCGCAACAAACTGCTTTCTGTTTCCTGTGTCCAGCGAATGCTCAAAAATCATTTCTATTATGGAGTGTTTAAGTTTAACGGAGAAGTTTATCAAGGAATTCATGAGCCAATTATTTCCAAGAAACTTTTTGATTCTGTCCAGCAAGTAATGAATAACCGAGGCAAGAAAAAAAGAAAACGAAAACACGAATTTGCCTTTTCCGGCTTTATGCATTGCGGAAACTGCGGCTGTATGATAACCGCTGAAAAACAAAAAGGCCATAACTATTACCGTTGCACCAAGAAAAAGCAAAAGTGCGATGAAAGGTATTTGAGAGAAGAGAGTCTTGTTGAACAGATGAGAAATTTTATTCAAAAAGTTTCTATTCCTGACGACTGGGCGGAAAATATGCTTGCCGAGATAGACAAGGAAAAAGAGCAAGCCAAGTTAGAGAGTTTGTCTTTTGTTCAAAATCTCCACCAAAAAAAAGCGGAAGTTGAGCAGAAAATTGAAAAATTGTTAGACCTCTATATTGCCGGTGGAGCTTTGACTTTGGAAGAATACCAAGCTAAGAAACAAAAACTGCTCAACGAGAAACTGGACATTGAGCAGAAAATCAGAGATTTTGAACAATCGGGAAATAATTGGCTCGAACCGATGAAAGAAATGATTTTTGAGGCAAAACAAGCCAAAATTCTATTGTCGCAAGGCGACAATCAGCAAATCCTAACATTTCTAAAAAATGTCGGCTCGAACTTTATTTTGAAAGACAAAAAATTCAATTTTGCGCCTAAAATCGGCTGGCGAGCCCTCGCAGAGGGCGAGCCAGCCTCAACATTTACCGATTGGCGGTGGGTGCAGGATTCGAACCTGCGAGAGGATTTCTCCTCAACTGGTTTTCAAGACCAGCGCCTTAAACCGCTCGGCCAACCCACCGAGGCTCTTTTATTATTGAATTTTTATTATAATAACGCAAGAAAAATTTTCAAATCAAGGGAGCAGTGAGGGCGGCGATTTTTCTAAAGAAAAATCGCCGCCCGGGGTTCTCCTTATAATTAGCGAAAAATTATTCACGATTTTAATTTTTCTTTAATTGGGTTTATAATAATAAATAATGACTGCTAGTGTTTTATATATAACTTTTTTGATTATTGAAATTATTCTAATGATTGCAGAGTTATTTTTAATTATTTTATTTATTTCTTTGTTTTTTTATCGAATCAAAACAGGTGTTCCTTTCGTTAAATCGAAAAAAGTACTTGTCGAAAAGATCAAAGAAGCTAATATCTTAAAAGATGATACGACTTTTTGCGATTTAGGATCGGGTGATGGCAGTTTTTTGTATGAACTAGCAAAAGAATTTCCTCATATTCATTTCATTGGCTATGAAATTAACATTTTTTTATACATATTTTCTAAGTTATTCAATCACTTGCCTAATATAAAATTTTATCATCAGGATTTTTTTAAAGTTGATTTAAATCAATTTGACTATATTTACGCTTTTTTGCTTTCTCCTCTGATGGAACGATTGGTGCCTAAAATTCAAAAAGAAGCCAAAAAAAGTTGCTACGTTATTGTGAATACCTTCGCTTTTAAAAATTTAAAACCCGTAAAGGAGATTGGTTCGGCGAACCCTCTCGAAAGTCTTTATTTTTATCAATTATGAAAATAGTTGCTGATTTTCATATTCATTCGCGTTTTTCTCGCGCTACCGCACACGATATTACTGTGGTCAATTTAAATCAATGGATGAAAAAGAAAGGAGTCAATCTTTTGGGCACAGGCGACTTCACTCATCCCCAATGGTTTAAGGAGTTGAAAGAAAATTTGGAGCCGGCTGAGCCGGGACTGTATCAATTAAAAAATGATTTAAACGAACAAAATTTCAGCCGTTTTATTTTAACGAGTGAAATTGCTTGTATTTATTCTCAAGGAGGAAAAACACGAAGAATTCATCATGTTATTTTAGCCCCATCTTTTGAGGTGGTTCAAAAAATTAATGTGGCATTGAGTTGGCAAGGCAATCTTACTTCTGATGGACGGCCAATTTTAGGCCTTTCAAGCATTGAGCTTGCTAAATTACTTTTCTCTATTTCTTCGGAAATTGTACTTATTCCGGCTCATATTTGGACGCCATGGTTTTCGCTTTTTGGGTCAATGTCTGGTTTTGATTCTTTGGAAGAATGCTTTGGGGAATGGTCTTCAAAAATTTTTGCAATCGAAACTGGCTTATCTTCAGATCCACAGATGAACTGGCGTTTATCGCAACTGGACCATTTAGCTATTATTTCTAATTCTGACTCTCATTCAACTTCAAAAATTATGCGGGAAGCCAACGTGTTTGATACTGATCTTTCGTATGAAAAAATTATTGAAGCGATTAAAAGCGGCACCCCCCAAAATTATGCACACGATCCTTCAAAATTTCTTTATACAATCGAATTTTATCCCGAAGAAGGAAAATATCATTATGATGGTCATCGATTATGCAATATAGTGTTTTCACCTGAGGAATCAAAAAAACACAATAACATTTGTCCCAAATGCAATCGACCATTAACTATCGGAGTGATGCATCGAGTAGAAGATTTAGCTGACCGCGATCAAAATTATGTTGCTAGCGATCGGCCGCCTTTTAAAAAGTTGGTGCCGCTTGAAGAAATTATTGCGGAAGTTTTAAAAACTTCAACCACTTCCAAAAAAGTTAAAGCCGAATACGAAAGATTAATTAAAGTTTTTGGGAATGAATTAACGATTTTAATTGATGCTACTATTAAAGATATAGAAAAAGAATCCAGTCCTGAATTAGCAGAGGGGATTAGACGAGTAAGAGAAAATCGTTTAAGTATTGCTCCGGGTTTTGACGGAGAATATGGTAAGATAAAAATCTTTGTTGATGATGAGGATATTCCATCAAACAGTACACTTTTTTAACTATGTTTCGGTTAATTAAAAAATCAAAAAAATCGGAAGCGCGATTGGGGCAAATTAAATTAGCCTCAGGAACAATCAAAACGCCTTGTTTTATGCCGATTGCTACGCGAGGTAGCGTGAAGAGCGTGACAAGTGCTGATTTAGAGAAAATAGGAGCTGAAATTATTTTGGCGAATACTTACCATCTTTTTCAGCGGCCGGGAGATGAAGTAATCAAAAAATTTGGTGGTCTGCATCAATTTATGAATTGGCGCAAGCCAATTTTAACTGATTCTGGAGGGTATCAGGTTTTTTCTTTGGCTCAATTAAGAAAAATTAGTTTAGCAGGCGTGGAGTTTAATTCGGAAGTTGATGGTCAAAGAATTTTTCTTTCTCCAGAAAAAGCATTAGAGATTCAAAAAAATTTAAATTCGGATATTGCTATGATTTTGGATTATTGTGTTGGTTATCCAGCTAAAAAAGCAGAAGTAGCAAGGGCGATGCAATTAACCACTTTATGGGCTGAACGCAGTCGCAAGTATGCTGATAAAATCAAATTTAAAAATCAAATTTTTGGCATCATTCAAGGAGGAATTTTTAAAGATTTAAGAAGCCAAAGTTTGCAAAATTTAATGAATTTGAATTTTGATGGTTATGCGATTGGCGGTTTGGCAGTGGGCGAGCCGGAGAAAAAAATGAAGGAAATTATTAAGTGGTTAGCACCGCAAATGCCCGCAAATAAACCGCGCTATTTAATGGGTGTGGGATATCCCGAACAAATTTTTGAAGCTATTCAAAATGGCGTGGATATGTTTGATTGCGTTATTCCAACGCGTCATGCTCGGCATGGTGAACTTTTCGTTCGCACTAATAAACAAATTGTTATTTCGAGACGGTTAAACTATCAGATCATTTCTATTGGGAAAAGCAAATATCAAAGTCAGAATTTACCCGTTGATCGTTTTTGTCATTGTGAAACTTGCGCGAATTATTCATTAGCCTACCTTCACCATCTTTATAAAAATAACGAATTACTTTATTATCGATTGGCAACAATCCACAACTTGAAGTTTTATTTGGATTTTATTAGAGAAGTTCGCTTAGCGATTAAAAACAATCTGATATGATTACAAAACCAAAATTAGTTCTTCATGTTTGTTGTGCCGTTTGTGGTGCTGCTTTGGTGAAGGTATTGCAAGAAAAATTCCAAGTCATTCTTTTTTATTACAATCCGAATATTTGGCCTCGTGAAGAATATGAGAAGCGGCTTGAAGCTGTTGTAAAATTATCAGAAATTTATGGTGTGATTTTAAAGAAAGGAAAATATGAAAATAAATTGTGGTTGAAAAGGGTGAAGGGGTTTGAGAATGAACCTGAGGGAGGAAAACGCTGTCCGATTTGTTTTCAAATGCGATTAGAAAAAACAGCTGATCTGGCTAAAAGTAGTGGGGCGTTATACTTTGCTACAACACTCGCAATCAGTCCATTTAAAAACGAGGCAGTAATTAATGAGATTGCCCAAGAGGTGGCCAAAGATAAGGGTTTAATTTTTTTATCATTGGCAGATATTGGTGATAAAAACAATTTGTGGCAGGAAACACGGCTTTTAGCAAAACAATATCAACTATATCATCAAAAGTATTGCGGTTGTCAATTTTCTTTGGCAGCAATGTCTAAAAAACAAACCTTGGCTAAAAATAAGAAACATTTATAATTAAATTATGACCCTAGATCGATTTTTTATATTTTATCTTATTGCGCTTGCTTTTAATCGTATTAAGTTGTTTCTAAAACACTGGTATTCCAATAGTTTTATTAAATTTTGGAATTTTTTCATTCAAACATTGAGGAATTTGGATCGGACTTTTGCTATTAAAATTACGGCTCGACATTGGCTTGATCCTTTATATCAGGATCGGACAGTGGTGGGTTATATTTTGGGCTTTATTTTCCGGACTTTGCGGATTGCCATCGCGGCAGTGCTTTATTTGGCAATTTTTATTGTGGTAATGTTCGGCTATCTTATTTGGGCGGCAACGCCTATTCTTCTTATTGTTAGAGCGTTCGCCTAATTTTTAAAATATATGACCGTTAAAGGAAAAGTAGAACAATTTTTTTATCGCGATCCTCAATTTGAAATGTCTTTTTTTGAACGAATTTTAGTACGCTTTTTTATTTTTCTTTTTTGGTCATTGGCGGTTGTTTTAACGATAATGCTTATTTTAATGCGAGAATCCTCGCTGCGTTTTTTGGGTTATTTCGGCATAATTTTTATTTTGGATCGCATCGTTAATTTTGATCGGCCAGACAAAAATTTTGATAAATCATTTGATCAAAAACTAGTAACGCAACCAAATTGTAAAATCAACTTGTTGCCCTACTCTGAGGCGCCGGTAAAAAGAGTGTTGGTTAATGCTTTTGAAAAAACCTTGTCTCAGGGAGGTAATTTTAATTTTCAATTATTGCTTGAATTTTTAGAAGAGAGAAAGTTTCGAGAGATTTTCGAACGATTAGAAATTAATTGCAATGAGTTAGAAAGCGCAATTCGGGAAAATTTGAAGAAAAATTTTACGAAACCCAGTAAAAAATCATTAATTAAAACGATTAATGATTTGGTAGTAAGTGCATATTTTTTAAGAGATAAAAATTATTTACAAACAAGAGATCTTTTCGTGGCGCTATTTTATATCAAAGACGAGGAATTGGAGCGGATAAAAAATTATTTTCGTATTCAATCTGATGATATCCGTATTGCTGCGGTGTACAGTGAATTTAAGAAGCAGTTTGGCCGTTTTTTGACACCTCGAAGACGCAGAGAATTGGTTAAGCAAACAAAGCAAGAAAAACATAAAATTATGAATCGCGCTTGGACGGCGCGGCCGACTCCATTTTTGGATTCTGTTAGTGATGATCTAACGGATTTAGCGCGGGCAGAAAAAATCGGTTTTTTAATTGGTCATGATGGAGAGGTAAGACAGCTGATTAATATTTTATCGCGAGCTAATCGCAATAACGCTCTGTTAGTAGGCGAACCATCTAGTGGTATTGGGGCTATTGTTCGCCACGTGGCATATTTGATTGTTAAAGATGAAGTGCCATCGGAATTGTTTGATAAAAGATTGGTGGCACTTTCAATAGATGAGTTGGTATCAGGTTGTGAACCTCAAGCAGTGGCAGAGCGAGTGCAGCGAATCGTAAAAGAAATTTTAGATGCTGGCAATGTTATTTTGTTTATTCCCGACATCCACAATTTATTTAAAACATCCGGCCAAAACTACTTAAGCGCGGCCGAGGTTTTATTACCAATTCTATCGCGTAGTAGTTTTCAAGTAATTGGTGCAACTACGCCGGGTATTTTTAAAACAGAGATTGAACCTCGGGAAGATTTTATGTCACTTTTTGAGGTTATTCTTGTTAATGAATTGAGTGAAGAGGATGCAATTCTGTTTTTAACTTATTCCTCGTTAATTTTAGAGAAAACATATAAAATTAAAATTACTTACCCAGCTATTAAAAATGCGGTGAAAATTGCCCATCGCTATTTTAGAGATAAAATGTTGCCGACGAGTGCCGATGATTTATTAAAGGAGGTATTAGCAGATGTGCGTAATTTAAAACAGAAGGTTTTAACGGGCGAAGATGTGATTCGTGTTAGCCAAGAAAAAATTAATGTGCCTTTAAAATTTGCTGAAAAAGAGGAAGCGGAAAAACTTTTGAATTTGGAAAAAATCATCCACGAACGACTAATTGATCAGAATGAGGCAGTGAAAGAAGTGAGTAAGGCTTTGCGGGAATATCGAGCCGGATTATCGCGCAAAGGAGGGCCAATCGCAACTTTTCTTTTTGTGGGGCCAACTGGTGTTGGTAAGACAGAATTAGCAAAGATTTTAGCTAAAATTCAGTTTGGTTCGGAAAATAACATGATTCGTTTTGATATGTCTCGATATCAAGATAAAAAAAGCATTTTTGATTTCGTGGGAGCGCCAGAAGGTGATAGGCCGGGAGCATTAACCGAAGCCGTCAGACAAAACCCATTTTCTCTCATTTTATTAGATGAATTTGAAAAAGCGCATCCGGATTTAATGAATATTTTTCTTTCCGTTTTTGATGATGGCCGCTTGACTGATAATTTGGGTCGAGTAATTGATTTTACCAATACAATCATTATTGCTACTTCAAATGCTCATTCGGCATTGATTAAGGAAAGAATTGAAACAGGGGTGGCGATGGAGCAAATTGCGGCTGAATTAAAACAAAAATTAACCGATTATTTTCAGCCAGAGTTAATTAATCGTTTTTCAGACATCATTGTTTTTAAGCCTTTGTCGCCTGATGATTTAATTCAAATTGCTCGATTAAATTTGGCTGATTTAGCTCAATCGTTAGCAACTGAACAGGGGATTAAGTTGTTTTTTGATGACAAGGCCGTTAAACAATTGGTGAAAATTGGATATGATCCGGTTTATGGCGCGAGACCATTGCGTAATGCAATTTCGGATAATGTCAAAGCTGTTTTAGCCGAAAAAATTTTGAGAGGGGAAATTAAACGAGGCGATGAATTGATGCTGACTTTTGAAGGTGAACAATTTCTTTTGCTCCCGCGTTAGCCTGTTAGTAGAGTTTTTCTATTGACAAAAAAAATTTTTTGAATAGTATAAAGAAAATCTTTATAAAGGGGTGGTTCCAACTATTTAAATAATTTCTAATTGCAGTGAGGCCAATTTTTCATAATAAAAACATCTAGATCATTTAACCCGTGTATAGGGCTTTCATTTCGTATCACTCCTCTTTATAAAATTTATTAATTTTTTATCATTTTTATGCCTAATCAAAAAATCTTTTCTCACTTTCCTCGTTCTCTTCAAACGTTGGAATATCTTCCTCATTTGGCAGATATCCAGATAAAATCTTACGAGTGGTTTTTAAAAGAAGGTCTGAGGGAACTTTTTGATGAAATTTCTCCGGTAAAAGATTATACAGGTAAAGATTTGGAATTATATTTTGAAGATTATTATTTTGATGAGCCTAAATTTAATGAAATTGAAAGTCAAGAGAAGAATTTGACTTATGAAGCCGCTCTTCGGCTGAAATTAAAATTGATTAATAATAAAACCAACGAGAAAAAAAATCAGGAGGTATATTTTGGAGAAATTCCGATGATGACAAGTCGAGGGACTTTTATTATAAATGGCGTGGAGCGAACGGTTATTTCTCAATTAATTCGTTCTAGTGGTTTGTATTTAACAGCAATTCAAAGCAGAGGGAGAAAATTGTTTGGAGCTAAAATTATTCCTAATCGAGGAGCTTGGTTGGAGTTTGAAACTGATCTTGATTCAGTCATTTATGTTAAAATTGATCGCAAAAGAAAAGTGCCAGTGACTTGTTTATTACGTCTTTTTGGATTGGAAAACAAAGAGAGTATTTTGAAGGCTTTTGCCAATGTTGATACTGGCGAAATTAAATATATTGAAAAAACTTTAGCCAAAGATGTTGCTACCACGCGCAGTGAAGCGCTAGTAGAAATTTATAAACGCATTAGACCGGGTGATTTAGCTACGCCAGAGAATGCGCGAGGTTTGATTGAAGGAATGTTTTTTCGAGAAGATCGATATGATTTGGGTGAGGTGGGAAGATTTAAATTAAATCAAAGGCTCAATCGAGCATCCAAAGAAGCAGACACAAAGAGTCGGCTGCTTTCGCTTGATGATCTGATTGACGTGGTTAAATTGATCATTAGCTCTAATAATAATGAAGCGGCTGAGCCAGATGATATTGATCATTTGAGCAATCGTCGTGTTAGGGCGGTAGGCGAGTTATTACAAAATCGATTACGTGTTGGGATTATGAGAATGCGCCGAACTATTCAAGATCGAATGTCTACATTAGATATTTATAGTTTGGTACCGGCGCAATTGATTAATGCTCGGCAAATGATGGCAATCATTTGGGAGTTTTTTAGTACTTCTCAACTATCTCAATTTTTAGCCCAAGAAAATCCTTTAGCTGAATTAGAACATAAGCGGCGTTTGTCGGCAATGGGGCCGGGTGGTTTACACCGGAAGCGAGCCGGCTTTGAAGTGCGCGATGTTCATCCTACTCATTATGGAAGAATTTGCCCCATTCAAACGCCTGAAGGAGCTAATGTGGGTTTAGTAACTTATTTATCTAGCTTTGCGCGTTTAAATCGTTTGGGATTTATTGAAACGCCTTATTTTCGTGTCAAAAAAGGACAAGTAACAGATGAAGTGGTTTACCTCGATGCTTATGAAGAAGAAAAATATTATATTGCTCATTCAAATATTAATATAGATAATAAAGGGAAAATCATTGACGATATTGTAGAAGCGCGATATAAGGGTGAACCGGGATTTTATCCGCGAGAAGATATCAATTTTATTGATATTTCACCTTTTCAACTTTTGAGTGTTGCTACTTCTTTAATTCCATTTTTGGAGCATGATGATGCCAATCGAGCTCAAATGGGATCTAACATGCAAAGGCAGGCAGTTTCGTATATGTCGAGCGAAGCGCCTTTAGTAGGAACCGGGTTGGAAATGAAGGCCGCTCATGATTCAGGGCATGTTTTAGTAAGCGATGTTGAAGGCGAGGTTGTTGAAGTAGATGGCGCTCATATCAAAATTAAAATTAAAGGAACCAGTAATTTTAAAAATTATCGTTTGCGTAATTTTATTCGAGCTAATCAGTATACTTGTATTTCTCAAAGACCGATTGTCACTAAAGGACAAAAAATTAAAAAAGGAGATGTTTTAGCTGATAGTTTACAAACAAAAAATGGCAAGCTCGCTTTGGGCAAAAATTTACTTGTCGCTTTTGTTTCGTGGGGCGGCGCCAATTACGAAGATGCGGTTATTTTATCCGAGCGAGTAGTTCGCGACGATTTGTTTACATCAATTCATATTGAAGATTTTGTTTGCGATGTTCGAGAAACTAAATTAGGGCCTGAGATGACTACGCTAGATATTCCGAATGTTTCTCTAGAGAAATTAAAGGACTTGGACGAGGAAGGCATTGTAAGAATTGGAGCTGAAGTGAAAAGCGGCGATATTTTAGTAGGGAAAATTTCTCCTAAAGGCGAAGGTGATTTAACTTCCGAAGAAAGATTATTGAGAGCTATTTTTGGAGAAAAGGCACGTGATATTAAGGACACTTCTTTGATTTTAAAACATGGCAAGCGAGGTCGAGTTGTTGGTATTAGAATTTTTTCGCGCGAGCGAGGCGATAAATTAGAGCCAGGAATTATTAAAAGAATTCAAATTGATGTTGCTCAACGTCGATTAATTATGGCCGGTGATAAATTAGCTGGTCGTCATGGCAACAAAGGAGTAATTTCAAAAATTGTGCCCGAGGAAAATATGCCCTACTTAGCTGACGGAACACCGGTGGATATTATTTTGAATCCACTAGGCGTAGCTTCGCGTATGAATTTAGGTCAAATTTTGGAAACTCATTTAGGTTGGGCGGCTCATAAACTAGGATATCAAGCAATTGTTCCGGTTTTTAGCGGCACAACAGAGGAAGATATCAAAAACGAATTTAAAGCGGCTGGTTTACCGGAAAATGGGAAAGCCACATTGTATGATGGTCGGACTGGAGAGCCGTTTAGTGAACCAATTATGGTAGGTTATATTTATATGATGAAACTGGTGCATATGGTAGAAGATAAAATTCACATGCGATCCATTGGGCCTTATTCTTTGATTACGCAACAGCCTTTGGGTGGAAAAGCTCAATTGGGTGGTCAACGTTTTGGAGAAATGGAGGTGTGGGCACTTGAAGGATATGGAGCGGCTTATGCCTTGCAAGAAATGCTCACAATTAAATCAGATGATATCAGAGGAAGAATTGCTGCTTATGAGGCTATTGTTCGTGGCCAAGATTTTAAAAGTCCGAATATTCCAGCTTCTTTTCATGTGCTTGTGAGTGAATTAAAAAGTTTAGCTTTAAATGTTGAGTTAATTGGCGTTAAGGGCAAAGTGCATGCATTGGATGAGTCAGAGGAAGGAAAATTATTTGCAGAAGCGATGGTTGATAACAAATATCTAACTGAAAATAATCAAAATTCGAAACAAGGTCAAGATAATCAAAATCCAGCAAATTAATATGTTGCCAGAAGATTTCTATGCTATTAAATTAAAATTGGCTTCCCCGAAAGAAATTCTTTCTTGGAGTCATGGAGAAGTAACGAAGCCCGAAACGATAAATTATCGGACGCAAAGAGCAGAAAAAGATGGTCTCTTTTCTGAAAGAATTTTTGGCCCTACAAAGGATTGGGAATGCTATTGTGGTAAATATAAGAGAATTAGGTATAAGGGCGTAGTTTGTGATAAGTGCGGCGTTGAAGTAACGCGTTCGAGTGTCCGTCGAGAAAGAATGGGGCATATTGCTTTAGCTTGTCCTGTTGCTCATACATGGTTTTTAAGAAGCATTCCTTCTCAAATAGCTCTCTTTTTGGGCGTTAGCCAACAACAATTAGAACGAGTGATTTATTATACTGCTTATATCATTACCAAGATTAATAATGAAGAAAAGAAAAAGATTCAGGCTGAATTGCAAGAAGAGTACAATGCCAAAAGAAAGAAAACGGATAAGATTAATATGCTGGACACTTTATATCATCACCATATAAATGAATTGAATAGCCTTGAGCCGCTTAAAATTATTCCAGAGACAGAATATTTAGAACTCAGTAAACGGTATGGTCATATTTTTGAAGCCGGCATAGGGAGTGAGCCGATAGTTAAACTATTAGAGCAAATCGATTTAAAAAAGAAAGAAAGAGAATTAGTTAAAGCCTTTAAAACTCAAAAAGGAGATAAGAAAAAGATCCTTCTTCAATTAAAACTAGTGAAGTCATTTTTGAAAAATAATTTACGACCGGAATGGATGTTTTTAACAATTATTCCAGTTTTACCTCCGGATTTAAGACCAATGGTAGCGCTTGATGGCGGACGATATGCCACTTCAGATTTGAATGATTTGTATCGCCGTGTCATCAATCGTAATAATCGATTAAAAAAACTAATTGAATTAAATGCTCCCGAAGTAATTATTCGCAACGAAAAAAGAATGCTCCAAGAAGCAGTGGATGCTTTAATTGATAATGGAGCTCGTAAAACTCAAATTCAATCCAGCGCTCAAAAGAGACCTCTTAAATCTTTGTCTGATATTCTCCAGGGAAAACAGGGGCGTTTTCGACAGAATCTTTTAGGTAAACGAGTAGATTATTCTGGTCGTTCTGTTATTGCTGTTGGCCCTGAATTAAAACACTATGAATGTGGTATTCCCAAAACAATGGCTTTGGAATTATTTAGACCTTTTGTTGTAAATAAACTTTTAGAAAGGGGATTGGTTTTTAATATTCGTAATGCTAACCGGCTAATCGATCAAGGACCAGCCGAGGTGTGGGCTATTTTAGAGGAAGTAATCAAGGATCGCTATGTGCTATTGAATCGAGCGCCAACTCTTCATCGTTTGGGCATTCAGGCCTTTAAACCGGTTTTAATCGAAGATTTAGCAATTCGTATTCCGCCAATGGTTTGCACGGCTTTTAATGCTGATTTTGATGGCGATCAGATGGCGGTCCATCTGCCCCTAACGCAAGAAGCACAAAAAGAAGCAAAAGAGATGATGATTTCTTCACGTAATTTTTTGAAACCAGCCAACGGCGAACCCATTGTTAATCCCACCAAAGATATTATTTTAGGATGTTATTATCTTACTAAAATTTGGGATAATCGAAAGGGAGAAGGCAAAATATTTTCTTCACCAGAAGAAGCAATGTTGGCTTATGAAAATAAAATTATTGATTTGAAGGCGCGGATTAAAATAAGACCTTACAAAGAGCATTACTTAAAACAGATGGGAGGTGTGTTGGTGGTAGAAAAATACGAAAATCCCAATACTTTGATTGATATTTCTGTAGGTAGAATTATATTTAATGAAATTTTTCCAAAGGACTTTCCTCTTGTAACTGCTGTTGTAGAAAAGAAGTTTATTAGTCAGTTAACGGATTTTATAATTAAATATTTTGAAAGCGATAAAGTAATTGAAGTGATGGATAAAATTAAAGAGATAGGATTTAATTATGCCACTCGATCAGGTATTACTTGGTCGATGTCTGATTTGGTTATACCTGCAGAAAAAAAAGAAATAATAGATGAAGCTCGCAAAGAAATTAATCAGATTGAGCAACAATTTAATCAAGCGCTGCTTTCTAAAGAAGAAAAGAGAGTTCATGCAATAAAGGCGTGGGAAAATAGCATTTCCAAAATCTCAAAGAATATTTCAAAGGTTCTTCCGCCGGATAATGCCGTTTTTCAAATTTTTGATTCAGGTAGTCGTGGTTCCTGGGGGCAATTAAGTCAGATGATGGGAATGAAAGGATTAGTACAAAATCCTAAAGGTGAAATTATCGAATTACCAATTTTATCATCTTACAAAGAGGGTCTAACGGTGTTGGAATATTTTATTGCTAGCCATGGAGCTCGCAAGGGTTCGAGTGATACAGCTTTAAAGACGGCTAATGCAGGATATCTAACACGACGTTTGATTGATGCCGCTCAAGATCTCATCATTATTGAAGAAGATTGCGGGACTACAAGTGGTATTACAGTTTACCGCGATGACGGAGCAGAATATGGTCATCATTTTAGCTCTAAAATTGTAGGACGAACAAGTTTAGAGGATATTAAGATAAAAAACAAATTAATAGTTAAAGCAAACGAAATTATTAATGCTGAAGCGGCTGAATTAATTGAGGAATCAACGATCCAGCAAATTAAAATTCGTTCACCGATTACCTGTAAAACATTGTGGGGAGTTTGCTCTAAATGCTATGGTAATGATTTGGCTTATAATACTCCGGTCACATTAGGGACGCCTATTGGTATTGTGGCTGCTCAATCTATCGGAGAACCAGGAACTCAATTAACTTTAAGGACATTTCATACCGGAGGCGTGGCGGGACAGGATATTACTCATGGTTTGCCTCGTATTGAAGAATTATTTGAATGTCGTATTCCTCGCAATAAGGCAGTTATTAGCGAGGTGAATGGCACAGTAGTGAAAATAGAGGAAAGGGATAAAGATATAGCCATTCAAATTAAGCCGGATCTGATTCGAAAAGAACATAGCAAGAAAGATAAGAAAGATGCGAAAACAAAAGAGATTGGGTTAGAAGAATATTTAATTCCGAGAACTAAGAGAATTTTAGTAAACGAAGGAGATAAAGTAGTCGTTGGTCAAAAATTAAGTTTCGGCGATATTGATTTAAAGGAATTATTAAGAGTAACGGATCGTTATACGGTTGAGCGATATATCTTAAACGAAATTCAGAGAATTTATGTTTCCGAAGGTGTTTCTATAAACAATAAACATATTGAAATTATGATTCGTCAGATGTTTGATAAAGTAAAAATTAAAAATCCAGGTGATAGTGATTTTTTGGTTGGTGATGTAGTTTCTAAGTCAAGATTTTTGGAAGAAAACAAAAAATTGAAAAGTAAAGGCAAAAAGCCAGCTCGAGCGATTCAATTGTTTTTGGGTATTACGCGGTCGGCTTTGTTTAGTGAAAGCTTTTTAGCGGCAGCTTCTTTCCAGGAAACGCGGCGCGTATTAGTAAAAGCAGCGATTGAAGGAAGAGTGGATTATTTACGTGGTCTAAAGGAGAATGTTATTATAGGCAGATTAGTACCAGTGGGAACCGGTTATCGTAAACGACTTGAAGAAAAGGAAAAAGAAGAAAAAAGTAAAAAGAAAGAAAATTAAAAAATCAACCGCTTTTAAGCGGTTGATTTTTTAATATTTATCTAATTTCTGCGGCGAGGTCGACTTCCTGGTTGATTACGACGATCGTGACGATAGGAAGATTGTTTGTGATAAGTTGAATTTTGTTCGGAAGACTTTGCGTGTAAAGATTGATTGTTGAGCGAATCAGCTGATGTTGATGGTTGGAGAGCTTTAAGCGAAAGATTAATACGACCTGTTGTCTCGTCAATTTTTATAATTTTTAAAGTTAAAATCTGCCCTACTTTTAGTACATCTTCAACTTTATCAATTCGTCGATTAGCAATTTCTGAGATGTGCAGTAGTCCATCTCGATTATATCCAAGATCGATAATAGCACCGAAATCAAGAATTCGACTAACAGTACCAGTAACAACCTCACCTTCTTTAAATTCATAAGTGAGGCCTTTAATAATTTCTATTGCTTGTTGGCCAGATTCGTCTGTGGGTGCGGTAATAAAAACCTGACCATCTTCGTCAATGTCAATTTCTACACCCGTACGCTTGATGATGTCATTAATGGTTTTTCCGCCTGATCCAATAATGTTTCCGATTTTATCAGGATTAACTTGCAATGTGAATATTTTAGGTGCATGAGGAGAGAGTGAGGGATGAGGTTTTTCAATAATTTCGGCTATTTTCTGAAGAATTTGAAGACGGGCCTTTTTGGCTCTAATTAATGTTTCTTCTAAAATTTGAAGTGTAATGCCAGTAATTTTAACATCCATTTGTATTCCGGTAATGCCTTCTGTGGTGCCGGCTACTTTAAAATCCATATCACCATAATGATCTTCTGGTCCTTGGATATCGGTAAGGATTTTATAATGCGATTCATTATCAAGCATCAAACCCATTGCAATGCCAGCAACAGGTCTTCTAATAGGCACTCCGGCATCCATCAAAGCCAAAGATGATCCGCAAACCGAAGCCATAGAAGAGGATCCGTTAGATGATAAAATTTCTGAAACTATTCTAATGGCGTAAGGAAACTCATTTTTATTAGGAATAATAGGATATAATGATTTTTCCGCCAAAGCACCATGTCCAATTTCTCTTCGCCCAGGGCCACGCATTGAAGAAATTTCACCAACCGAATAAGGAGGGAAATTGTAATGATGAATAAATCGTTTGGTGTCGCATGTTTCGATGGTTTCAATCGTTAATGCATGAGAAGGAGCGGCTAGAGTAACAATGGATAAAGCCTGGGTGGATCCTCGCATAAAAAAACCTGATCCATGGACGCGAGGAATTAGCCCAATTTCACAATAAAGAGGTCTAATCTCATCTAAAGCACGGCTATCTGGTCTTTTTTCTTTTTCAAGAATATTTTTATGAACTAAAGCATCGATTTCTTCTTCTAGAACTACAAAGGCTTCACTGATAGCATTAGCATCAAAATTTTCGCTTTTCAATTTTTCTTCCAAGTTCTTTTTAAGCTCGTTTAATTTAGAAACTCGTCCTATCTTAACAGGTGTATAAATCGCATCTTCTAATTTATCTTGTATGAATTCTTTGGTTTTGGTACGGATGTCGGGATTAATTTGTTTCAGTACAATATCAGTTTTTGGTTTAGCCAGTTGAGAAATAATTTCTGATTGGAATTTTTGGAGTTTTTCAATTTCAATCAAAGCTAATTGAGTGGCTTGAACAATTTTTTCTTCCGGCACTTCGTCGCCGCCTGCTTCAAGCATGGTAATTTTGTTATCAGCACTGCTTAAAAAGAAGTCAAGTTGACCGCTGTTTCTGTCTTGGTAAGTAGGGTTCATTTTAAATTCATTATTAACTAAACCAATTCGGATAGCCGAGATTGGCCCACCCCAAGGAATGTCTGAGGTGGCGAGAGCGAGCGAAGCGCCAATAAGAGCAGGAAAATCCGGATCATTATCTGCATCAATAGATAAAACCGTAGCTACGACTTGTACCTCTCGTCGCATGTTTTGATTGAAGAGTGGTCTGATGGAACGATCAATGAGGCGAGCCGTTAAGATTGCTCCTTCAGAAGGCCTGCCTTCACGTCGAACAAAGCGGCTGCCTAAAATCTTTCCAGCTGCATAAAAACGTTCTTCATAGTCAACAACCAAAGGGAAGAAATCATTCTCGAGACGATCAGTCTTTCCCATTGTTGCTGTTACGAGAACTGTTGTTTCTCCGTATTGAACTAAAACGGAGCCATTAGCTTGTTGAGCAAGAGGGGTAAATTTTACAGTAAGAATTCGCCCTCCTACATCTAATGAAAAAACTTTTTCATCTAACATAATGAAAATTCCAGAAACAATTTTTATTTAGTGCAGAAGAGAAAATTTTTAGGGAAAAACACTCTCTTCTGCTCTAAATTGCTTCTGGGAAAAATTTTCAAGAAGTCTTTGAAATTATCGCTGAAATCTTGATTTTGATTTTTTTATTAAGGGACTTTTAATAAGAAACTTCTGAGGATTTTGTTCGAGATCCACAAATTCATCAGCAATTTCCTTTAATTTAGCAGAAGCACTGCGTCCAAAAGCCACAACTTCAACTGGTTTGCCCAGTGCTTGAAGATATTCGACAAGAGGAATAAAATCACCGTCACCTGTTACTAAAATAATGCCATCTATATTTGGAGCTAGGCGAATGGCATCGACAGCAAGCCCTACATCCCAATCAGCTTTTTTCAAACCATCGGGATAAACCTGCAATTCTTTCATTCTGAGTTCAATGCCCATCCTTTCGAGAGCTTCAAAAAAAGAAGATTCACCTTCGACGGCGTCACTTTTAACCACATAAGCAATAGCTCTTACCAATTTGCGATTAGCAGTAGCCGCTTTTAATACTTCGTAAAAATCTACTCGAGCATGATAAAGATTTTTGGCGGAATGATAAAGATTCTGAATGTCAAAAAAAATTGCTACGCGTTGATCTTTATATTTGATAATCATAAACTAATAAACTATTTTAGATTTAGAGATCGGGTTAACTTCTCATAACGAGTAGGAGACTCATTTTTAAGAGCGTTAAGAAGTTTTTTCCTCTTGGAAACCATTTTCAAAAGACCGCGACGCGAACTATTGTCTTTGGAATGTTTCTTTAAATGTTCAGACAATTTATCAATCTGTTTTGTTAGTAAAGCAACCTGGACTTCGGTTGAACCAGTATCTTTTTCATGTTGGCGATGTTTACTAACGATTTTTGATTTTTCTTCCTTCTTTAACATATTATTAAAAGTAATATATCACAATAATTTGAATTTTGCAAGAAGGAATATAATGTTATAATAAGAGAGAAGTTTATGAATCAGAAAAGCCTTTTAAATTTAAAAAATCAATATCTGGAATATTTGGAAATAGAGAAAAACAGAAGTGCAAAAACTTTAGAAAATTATAACCGATATCTAACCGTTTTTTTGAATTTTTTAAGTGAGCGGTTGCATAAAAAATTAGAGCAATTGATCCCCAAGGATATTACGCTAGAAAACGTTCGTCAATTTCGACTCTACTTGAACCGTACTGAAGGAACCGAGGGCAATCTTAAAAAGGTAACTCAAAATTATTATATCATTGCGCTTCGAGGTTTTCTTAAATATTTGAGTAAGATGAACGTGGAATCATTGCCGGCCGAACAAGTGGAATTAGCTAGAGTAACGCGTAACGAAATTGGATTAATTAGCTTTGAGGATTTAGAAAGACTACTTAATGCGCCAGATGAAAATTCATTGAAAGGACTTCGAGATCGAGCAATTCTTGAGATGCTTTTTGCAACGGGCTTGCGTGTTTCAGAGTTGTGTCAATTAAATAGAGAAAGCGTTAATTTAGAAAGGGGCGAATTTAGCGTTAAAGGGAAAGGCGGAAAGATTCGTTTAGTGTTTCTTTCGGATTCAGCCAAAGCGATTTTAAAAAAATATTTAGAGAAAAGAACTGACATTGAAGAGCCGCTTTTTATTACATTTAAAAAATCAAAAAACAATGAGGTGCTGGGTAGAATAACGCCACGAAGTGTTGAGCGCTTGATAAATTTTTATGCTAGAAAATCAGGCATTGTAAAAAGAGTTACTCCCCACACGTTGCGCCATTTATTTGCGACAGATTTATTGCAAAATGGAGCAGATCTGCGTTCTGTTCAAATGCTTTTAGGGCATTCCAATATTAGCACCACCCAAGTTTATACTCATATTACCGATAAAGAATTAAAAGAAATCTATCAAACTTTTCATGCTCGGCGGCGTAAAAAACCTTGACAAACGATAAAAGATATATTAGTATAACTTTGTTAATATGGAAACCAAAGATTTAGATACAATTTTAAAAGAATTTATTGGTATTTTGTCGGAAAAACAGAGAGAAGTGATTGAAAAAAGATATGGCTTGCATGGTGAAAAGCCAATGACTCTTGAAGCCATTGGACAAGAAAAAGGGTTAACACGTGAACGCATCCGTCAAATTGAGGAGGCGGCTTTAGAAACTTTGAAAAAAAACTTAAACGAATTGAGTGATCTTATAGAAAGAATTAAATATCAGTTAGAACTTTTAGGAGGAATTAGGCGCGAAGAACAATTATTGGAAGAAGCCTCGGCTTTATTAACTCCGAAGCCTGTTGAGTTGTGGACAAGTAAAGCGATACGAGAGCGATGGCAAAATGATATCAATTTTTTATTAGATATAAGTCCAGACTTTTTTTATTTCTTTGAAAAACCAGATATCTATTCTAACTGGTATTTAAGGGAAGAATTTTTGAAAAAAGCGATTAATATTTATAAATTTGTTGAACACGAATTAAAAATTACAAAGAGACCCTTGCCGTTAGATCAGTATCAGTTGCTTTTGCGTAAAACAATGAAGGAATTTCGAATTCATAATGAAAACATTCTAATTTCTTATTTAGATGTTTCCAAAAAATTTAGTTTTAATCCATTTGGCGAATTTGGTTTAATAGATTGGGAATTAATTAATCCTAAAAATGTGAAAGCAAAAGCAAAGCTTGTATTGCGCAATGCCAATCGCCCTATGAGTTATCAAGAAATTACAAAAGCGATTAATGAACTTAATTTTGATGGTAAACGTGCATCAATTAATACTCTTCACAATGAATTAATTGCAAATGATGAATTTGTTTTAGTGGGGCGCGGCCTTTATGCTTTAAAGGAGTGGGGATATCGACCTGGAACTACGAAAGATATTATTATTTCTATTCTCGCGAAAAAACCGATGACTTATAGAGAGGTTTTAGAAGAGGTAAAAAAACAGCGTTTAGTTAAAGACACTACAGTATTAATTAATCTTCAAGACAAAACAACTTTTAAGAAATTACCTGATAGACGTTATTGCTTGATTCAGTCGGCAAATAAGAAAAACTAATGGCCGAAGCATTAGCAATTTTGCAAGCGGTTTTAATTGCAATTGGGCATTTCTTAGGATGGGTGTGGTGGATTGTTTTACCCATCATTTTTTTTAAAGCTGATTATCGTCTTTGGCTTGATTATGTTAAAAAAAAGTTCCTTTCCAAGGTTGAATATGTAATTTTTGAGATCAAAATTCCTAAATATATTGAAAAAAGTTTTAAATCAATGGAGGATGTTTTTAGCGCGCTTCACTCCATACAGATTTCTAAGCCGAATTTTAAAGAGCGTGTTTTGGAAGGAAAAACGCAACTTTGGATTAGTTTTGAAATTATAGGGAATGGCGGAGGCGCAGGTTTTTATATTCGCACTCCTAAAGATTATCGGCATTTGGTTGAATCTCAAATGTATGCTCAGTACCCTGATTTGGAGCTAACAGAGATAGATGACTATACGCAGGTATTTTCTTCAATGCTACCTAATAAATTTTGGGATTTGTGGGGATTAGATTTTACTTTTGTTAAAGAAGCGCCTTATCCTATTTTAACTTATCCTTTTTTTGAAGCGCAAAAAGAAGAAAAAACCATTGATCCTTTATCGAGTTTAATGGAGACGATTAGTAAATTAGAATTGGATGAAAAAATTTGGATTCAATTATTAATAAAGCCAGCAGATGATAGTTGTAAAAAAGAAGGAGAAAAAATTGTAAATAAATTAATTGGGAAAAAAGAGGGCAAACCGCGTTCTTATTGGGATTATATTTTAGAATTCATTTATAATTTGATTAAAGCGCCAATTCAACCGCCCGAGTGGTCCGAGGATAAAGGGACCGAAGGTTCGCCAGGATTAATGCAGCATTTAACGCCCGGCGAAAGAGAGGTGGTTCAGGCGATTCAAAACAAAATTTCTAAATTGCTTTTTGACGCAACCATTCGTTTTGTCTACATCGATCGACAAAATGCATTTACCCGATTAAACATTACTAGTACTATGGGTTTTTTCCGTCAATTTAACACTTTAAATCTCAACGGCTTTAAACCCCACAAACCATCAGTAACGAAAGGAACTTGGCCATTTAAAAAACAAAAGGAGTTCTGGAAAAAAACAGTGATGTATAAAAATTATCTTAAACGTAAATTTAATTCCGATTGCAAAGTAGTTTTAAATACCGAAGAATTGGCTACCATTTATCATTTTCCAGTTACTGTAGTTGAAGCGCCAGTTGTTCGTCGCATTGAGGCCAAAAAAGGCGAGCCGCCTATTAATCTGCCAATAGCCCAGTAATTTTTCAGGAGGAAGGAATTTTAATTATTGGAATTAAAGTATTTCCGCGTCTCTTGACTAATTAAGAATTTTTTTGCTATAATAAAGAATAGAAGTCCGGCAGAAACGGACTTTTATTTTTCAGAGTCGATTAAATATTATTATTATGTTTGATCTTAAGGAATTTTTCTCAGCCATTAATGAAATTGCTGAAGAAAAAGGTATTTCTCAAGATAAAATTCTTGAAGCAATTGAACAGGCTGTTGCAGCGGCTTATAAGAAAGAGTATGCTAACAAAAACAATATTATTCGTGCTAAAATTGATCCAGAAACAGGCGAGGTGAAATTTTGGCAAATAAAAATTGTTGTAGATGAAGGCATGCTTAAAGAAGAAGAGGAAGGAGAAGTGGTGGAAAAAGAAGAGACTTCACAATTAACAGCAACAGAGAAGCAGATTCAGCAAGGAGAAGAGTTAGCAAAGAAAATTCGTTTTAATCCCGAGCGACATATTATGTTAGAGGAAGCAGTCAAGATTAAGCCTGAAGCTAAGCCCGGTGACGAAATCATTTTTCCCTTAGAGACGCACGAAGAGTTTGGGCGAATTGCTGCCCAAACCGCTAAACAGGTTATTCTTCAAAAATTAAGAGAGGCAGAAAAAGAGGCGGTTCTAGAGGAGTTTAAAAATAAAGAAGGAGAAATAGTGAGTGGTATTATTCAGCGAATTGAAAACAGAAATATTTATATTAATTTAGGTCGTGTAGATGGCGTGATGTTTTATAATGAATCTATTCCTAATGAGCGTTACCGTATTGGCGAGCGAATGAAGTTTTATCTATTAGCGGTTCAAGATGCGGGTCGAGGGCCGATGATTGTTTTATCACGTAGTCACCCCAAATTCGTTTCAAAGCTATTTGAATTAGAAGTACCAGAAATTGCTTCGGGCGTTGTTAAAATTATGGCGATTGCTCGTGAACCGGGTTTTCGGAGTAAGGTAGCTGTAGCATCAACTGTTGAAGGAGTGGATCCTATTGGATCTTGTGTTGGCCAAAAAGGAACTCGAATTACGGCTGTTTTAAATGAGTTGGGGCAGGAGAAGATAGATATTATCAAATGGTCAGATAATCCGGAAGAATTTGTTGCTCAAGCTTTATCACCGGCTAAAGTTTCACGAGTGGAAATGATGCCACGAAGAGAGATGCGAGTTTTTGTTCCTGAGGATCAACTTTCTTTAGCTATTGGCAAGGGAGGACAAAATGTGAGATTGGCAGCTAAATTAACCGGATGGAAAATTGATGTTCGTAGCGAATCAGCGCCAGAGGCAAAAGTGGAAGGGGGTGTGGCGGAGGCGTTGGAAGAAAATTTTGAAGAGGAAAATTCGTCACAAGTCGCAGAGCAAGTTTCATCAGAAACAAATAAAACAATTAATGAACAATCATTGATTAAAAAGCAACTTTCCGAAAAAATTCAGGAATTACTCAAAAGTAATGGATATGATGAAGAAAGATTAAAGTCGGCTACTAAAGAAGAGCTGATGCAAGTCAAAGGCATTGGCGAAAAAACAGCTGAAAAAATTATTCAAATTTTTCAGCAATAAATTTAAAATTACTAACTTATGAAACACACGTTAAAATATTTATCGCAATCACAAATTGAATTAGAAGTTTCATTAACGGCTGAAGAAATGGAGCAGTTTTGGCAGGCTGCTCGTAAAAAAGTTTTAAGCGAAGTTCGTTTAGATGGATTTCGTCAAGGCAATATTCCAGAGGAATTAATAAAGAATACTGATTTAGAAGAAAAAATTTTTGATGAGGCGGCTAATCAAGCATTCAAAAAAAGCTTAAAAGAAGTTATAGATGAGTTGGATTTGGAATTGATTGGCGCGCCGGAAGTGAACATTAAGAAGATTGCGCCTAAGGAGGAATTTGTTTATGTTGTTAGAAGTGCGATTTTGCCCAAGCCAGAACTAAAAAATTATAAAGAAATAAGTCAGAAAATTTTTAAAGAGAAGAAAAATTTGAAAGTAGAGAAAGGGGAAATTCAAGAAGCGATTGAATGGCTTCAGAAATCGCGAGCTAAAATTGTACCGGTTGATCGACCGGCTCAACCCAAAGATGTTGTTGAGATAGAAATCAAGTGTTTAGAAAACGAGAAAGAAATAGCAGATTTTCCTAAATTAGACCGTTTTATTCTTGGAGAGGGTAGATGGCCGGGAGATTTTGAAAAGCAATTGGAAGACATGAAAGTAGGCGAAGAAAAAGAATTTAATGTTATCGTGCCAAATGATTATCATAATGAGAACTTGCGTAATAAAAACTTATTTTTTCATGTAAAGCTAAATGGTGTTTTTGAGAGGCAGGAACCCGAATTAACAGATGAATGGGCTAAAACATTAGGACAATTCAATGACCTTAACGACTTGAAGAAATCTATTGAAGAAGGGATTTTAGAAGAGAAAGAAACGAAAGAGAAAGAACGTTTGCGGGTGGCCCTTTTAGAAAAATTAATTGAGCAGACAAAAATTGAACTACCCGAAATTTTAATTGAAGGAGAAACTGAAAATCAACTTCACTCGCTAAAACATCTTATTGAAAGGCAGGGCATGAGTTTTGAGGAGTATCTAAATAAAATTAAGAAAACCGAAGATGATTTAAAAAAAGATTTACGCAAAGAAGCCGAAAAAACTCTCAAAGGCTTTGTTGTTTTAAGAACTATTGCTAAATTAGAAAATTGTTTACCATCTTCTGAGGAAATTGAAAAAACCGTGAATGAAATTATTAATTACCAAGCAATGGAAGGAAATGATGTTAATCAAATTGACAGAGAGGCTCTTATGGAGTATACTAAAGAAAAATTAACTAACGAAAAGGTCTTTCAATTTTTAGAAAATCAAGATCAAAAATAATATGGATTTTAAAAAACCACAATCAAAAATTAAAAATTTAGAAGAAGGATATCCTTTATTAATTCCGACTGTTATTGAAAAATCACAATTTGGTGAGCGGGCATATGATATTTATTCGCGTTTACTTAAAGAACGCATAGTTTTTTTAGGTGGACCTATTAATGATGCGGTGGCAAATAGCATTATTGCCCAACTGCTTTTTTTGGAACACGAAGATTCCAAAAAGGATATCGAGCTTTATATTAATAGTCCGGGTGGAGTTGTTACTTCGGCTTTGGCTATTTATGATACAATGCAATATGTGAAATCCGATGTTTCTACTATTTGTATTGGTCAAGCAGCGTCAGCCGCTGCTGTTTTATTGGCAGCTGGCGCTAAAGGCAAAAGGTTTGCTTTACCTAATGCAGAAATTTTATTGCACCAAGTAATGGGTGGAGCAGAAGGGCAGGCTGTTGAAATTGAAATAACCGCTAAGCAGATTTTAAAGATTAAAAATAAAATTAACGAGATTTTATCCAAACACACCGGCCAGCCTTTAGACAAGATTGAAAAAGATACCGATCGAGATTTCTACCTTTCAGCGTCTGATGCTAAAGAATATGGTTTAATAGATGGGATTATTACGAAAAAGAAAAAATAATTAGGAAGTAAACAACAACAAAACTCCCGCGTTCGACGCGGGAGTTTTGTTTTTCGGTAAGCAATTTCAAAACTGCGGAAATTTTTTAAAAAATTTCCGCAGTTTATTTCAATTTAGTTTTTATTTTATAGTGCCCAGGGCGGGACTCGAACCCGCACGGCCAAAAGGCCCACGCCCCTCAAACGTGTGTGTATACCAATTCCACCACCTGGGCACGAAATAAATACTAGAGAGAATCTTTTTGCGAGTTTATTTTTTTTTCTGCATTCTTATCATCCATTTTTTCTTTATGTTCCTCGTTTACCACTTCTTCTGTATCGGTTATTTCTTCTATTTTTAGTTCTTCAGGAACTACAGATTTAAACATTGACAACTTGCGCCTAATTTTAGTTGGAGAAAGCTTTCTGATAAAATATACTTTAGCTTTTTTTATTTTAGGCGCTTTAACAATTTCTATTTTTTCAATTAAAGGAGAATGAAGTGGCCATGTTTTTTCCACCCCAATTCCGTCTACCACTTTTCGAACGGTAAAAGTAGCACTTGGTCCTTTGCCGTGTTTTTGAGCAATAACAATTCCTTCAAATATTTGAAAGCGTTCCCTATCTTTTTCTTTCACTTTTTCGTAAACGCGAACCTGCATTCCTGCTTTCAATCGAGGGACGTTTTTCAATTGACCTTTAACAATTTCATTGATTATATCCGTCTTCATATGTGAATTAGTATAAAAAAATAAAATAAAAAGTCAAAATAATTTTATTTGTATTTAGATTTTATAATAGACAATATCGCCATCATTAACGATATAATCTTTTCCTTCTACCTTTAATTTTCCCATTTCTCGAGCTTTAGCCCATGAGCCGCATTCAATAAAATCGCGCCAATTCACAATTTCGGCTTTGATAAACTTGTCTTGAAAATCTTTGTGAATTAAACCAGCAGCATCCCAAACCGTTGAACCTCGTTTTAACGGCCAAGCTCGCGTTTCTTCTGGACCATTGGTGGTGAAAAAAGTGATAAGATCTAATATTTCATAGCCTCTTTTGATCAAGTCATCGAGTTTATTAAGGAAAGGAAGGCGATTAATATTTAGCTCGGCCGCTTCTATATTAGAGAGCGTTGCTAAATCTAATTCTTTCGCCAAATTAATAGTAAAAATATCCGTTTTGTTCACTTGATTGCCAATATGATCAATAATTTCTTCTTTAATTTTTTCTATTTCGACTGGCGTAATTGAATCATCAACATTTAATACAACAAGGAGAGGCTTTTGTGTTAAAAAGTTAAAGTCTTTTATTAATTCTTTTTCTTTGTCCGTTAGAGGAAAAGTGGAAATCCATTGACCATTTTGAAGATGCCTTTCCAACTTTTGAATTAATTCGAATTTTTGTTGGGCTGTTTTTTCTTTTCGCTTCAAATCACCTTCAATTTTTTTAAATGCCTTTCCTAATGCTTCAAGATCGGCAAGAATTAATTCGGTCGAAATAATTTCTAAATCACGAAGAGGGTCGATTTTTTCTTCAATATGAGGAATATTAGGAGCTGAAAATAATCGGACTACTTCGGCAATTGCAGTGGTTTCTCGAATATAACTCAAAAATTGATTACCGAGCCCCATTCCTTGAGCAGCGCCTTTTACTAATCCAGCGATATCTACAAACTTTACTGTCGCGGGAATAACATTTTTTGATTTTTGAATTTCGGCGATTTTTTGTAATCGTTCGTCAATCACTGGCGCTAAACCAATATTAGGGTCAATGGTCGTAAAAGGAAAGTTGGCGATAGCAACTTGTTTTTGGGTAATCGCTTGAAAAAGAGTTGATTTGCCGATATTGGGTAATCCTACAATTCCAATGGAAAGCATATTTTTTGATTTTTAGACAATTTTATTATAAACTATATTTATTGTGGAAACAATAAACAAGAAAATTTTCTTAGCTTACGATATTCGAGGCCGGCACCCTAAAGAAATTAATGGTGATGTTTTGTGGCGGTTAGGATATAACTTACCGATGATTTTGCAGAAAGAAAAGATATTGCCTAATAGAAAATTAAAAATAATAGTTGGACGTGATAGTCGACCCAGCGGTGCGATTTTAATTAAAAATCTCATTCAAGGATTGTTACAGAATGATATTGAATTGGTAGATGCGGGTGTTATTACTTCTCCGATGCTCTATTTTTTAATAAAAATGCATCATTTCGATCTGGGTTTTATCATTACAGGATCTCATTTGAGCGAAAGTTATACGGGTTTAAAAATTTATACTCATGAATTGAATACTCTTTCTGGAAATTGGCTGGTACAATTTTTGGATATTTTCAATCGACCGGTTACCGTAGGTTTAACAAAAGGAAAATTGACAAGGAAAAATTTTATCAATGAATATGTCCAATTCCTTTTGCAAAAAAGCAAAATCAGACAATTTAAAAAAACACTTTCTTTGAAAAATATTTTAATCTGTTGTCCTAAAAGCAGTCAGCTGATTTTAGAAAAAATTAAAAAGGAATTGAAACTTAACTTGCAATTTGTTCATCGGCCAATCCCCAAAAGATTAATAGCACAAAGAAAATGCGATTGCGTAATTCAATTTGATTCTGATGCCGATCGGATGCAGGTGTTTAATAGCAAGGGCGAACAAATTTTAGGAGATGTAATTGGTGCTTTTTTTGTGGAATTGATGAAAAATAAGATGCCTAAAAAAATAATTCTTGATTGTCGTTCTGGCCAATTTCTGATTAATTTAGCACGCCGCTATCGTTTTAAAATAATTTATTCGCCAGCAGGTCATGGATTTTTTAAACAGGCAATGAAGAAAAACAAAGCCTTGTTGGGCATTGAAAAATCAGGCCATTATTATTGGAAGGATTTTTTCTTTGCGGATTCGGGCATTTTTTCTTTTTTAATGCTGCTTCAATTTTTGGCTGGAAAAAAAGATAAGATAGATGATGTGGCGCGTCAATTTTTCCAAGGCGTTATTTCGCCGGAAATAAATTTTAAAATTAAAAACCAACGACAAGTCAATAAAATTTTTCAAAAAACAGAAAAGGCATTTAGTAAGAATAGAATTAATAAAATTGATGGTTTAACAGTCTTTGATAAAAACTTTAAATTTAATTTGAGAGTTTCTCATACCGAACCAAACATTCTTCGATTAAATATTGAAGCTATCAATGAAAAAGTCTTTCAGGAAATATTGTCGAAAATTAAGCAACTAGTCAAATAAATACTATGGCCGCCTCGTATCGTCTTAAGCAGTTAAACAGCTTGATTCAGCAGCTTTTTTCCGAAATTCTTCAAAAAGAAAGTAATTTTTCCGAGGAAGTCTTTGTAAGTGTGAGCAAGGTGGAAGTTTCGAAGGATTTAGCAAATGCTAAGGTTTTCATTAGCGTTTTCCCTGCCGTTACGGATGAAATTAAAGAATATTTTAAAAAGAATATTTTTGCTCTTCAGCAATTACTTAATAAAAAATTAGACATTCACCCTGTGCCTAAAATTCTGATTGTGTATGACGATTCGGAAGCCAAAGCCGCCCACATTGATGCTCTATTAAATCAGATTAAAAAGGACGCTCGTCGGTCAAGAAAAAGAAAAAAAGATTGATTTTATCTTTGAACATTTACAATTGAAGAAATTAAGTTAGCCACCAAAAATTTTTAAGATACTTGATTTTTATTGGATAATCAGGTATTTTATTATAAATGGAACAAAGAATTATTGGTGGCCACGTAGCCAAGTAGTAAGGCATCGGTCTGCAAAACCGATATACGTGGGTGCAATTCCCACCGTGGCCTCAGAAGTAATTTAAAAACTTAAAAATTAAAAAGTGGAAAGAATAAAATTAAGAAATTAAAATAACCAAAACCTCGATTTTTTATTTTTGCATTTACCACTATTGCCCGGGTGGCGGAATCGGCAGACGCGTTGGACTCAAAATCCAATGACCTTTACCGGTCATGAGAGTTCGAGTCTCTCCCCGGGCACAAACGAATGAAATGAGTTTGGGACCGGGAGCAAGCCAACTGCTTGGCTTGCGTGGGGACGAGAAGCGCGCAGCTATGGGC